>JAEEGL013942415.1_pt1 | contig 32163 bp, 22 predicted proteins | sample 9134231 | NCBI WGS metagenome assembly JAEEGL01 (sample SAMN16246548, study PRJNA631951) | gut metagenome | biome: gut microbiome; feature: rumen; material: fiber-attached | host: Bos | place: Iran: Karaj | collected 2018-10 | reverse complement strand
GTATGATGCCATGGTCAAGGGCGCGGATGCCAAGGAGGACATAGCTGTCATAGCCGTTGCCTTAAAGGATGTGTCGGATGATACCTTAAGTGCCGTAAAGATCGCGTCACTGGGTGATTCCGAATCCCTTCAGCTGGGTGATCCGGCTATAGTTATAGGTAATTCTCTGGGATACGGTACCACCGTTACTTACGGCATAATAAGCGCGCTTAACCGCGATTTCCAGGAGCCGGATACCGGTATCGTCAGACAGCTGATACAGACGGATGCGGCCATCAACCCCGGTAATTCCGGCGGAGCGCTTCTGAATTACCGCGGTGAGGTAGTGGGTATCACGGAAGCAAAGATAGTGGCCACTTCCACAGAGGGCGTGGGTTATGCGATCCCTATCACTTCTGCACAGCCCGTTATAGATGATCTCTCCGAAAAGAATACGAAATCAAAGCCCAAGGATGAGGATGCAGGTTTCCTGGGTGTGTCCGGAGTGGATGTGGCAGATCAGATGGCCGAAGTTTACGATATGCCCATGGGAGTATATGTGGCAAAGGTTACGGCAGGATCTGCAGCCGAAAAGGGCGGTATCAAGAAGGGAGATATAATCACTGATTTTGACGGTGAATCCATTTCCACCATGGATGAGCTGATGAGAGCAGTGGCTTCCTATCCTGCCGGTACTGAAGTAGAGGTTAAGGTTCAGAGAGTCGGCCAGGACGGTTACGAAGAAAAAGTCATAAACGTCACTCTGGGCAGCAGGGCAGAGATGGAAGACAGTCAGGATTGACAGGATTGGCATACTGCTACCCCGGAATGATCTGCCGGAGTAAAGATGAGAGCAGTCAGGAATAAACTTAGGATTACAGTCTGTTTGTTGATAATGAGTATGCTGATGGAGGCAGTACCGCTTAAGGCGGTATTGCCTCTTTGTGTTTACGCATCCTGTGAGACGGTGTCTTCTGATGTTATGTTAACCGAAGAAGAGACCGCTCTCGGGGCCGCTCAGGATCTGACGAAGTTCCCCGAAAGCTACAGGAGCCTTTTGTTAAAGCTTCAGAAGTCCCATCCTGCCTGGCAGTATGAGGCCTATCCCGTGGACGTGAACTGGGACACGGTGGTTGAGAATGAGCTTAAGAATGACCGCAGCTGGATCGAGGGAAGCGCAAAGGCTGAATATGTGGATAAGGACAATCCCAGGGGCTCGGGCTGGTATCTGGCTACCAGGGCCGGGGTGGAATTTTATATGGATCCCAGGAATTATCTGGATGAGACCCATATCTTTGCCTTTGAAAGACAGACCTATAATGAAAGTTATCAGACAAAGGAGGCGGTTTCCGGTGTGTTAAAGGGTACCTTCATGAGCGGTGCCATACCCGGGGAAGATATGAGCTATGCCGAGGCTTTTTGCCGGACGGGAGCCCTTTCAAACGTAAACGCCAGTCCTCTGTTCCTGGCTTCCCGGGTAAAACAGGAGCAGGGATCAAAGGGCGAAGGGGACCTGATCAGCGGTAAATATCCCGGTTATGAGGGGTATTACAACTATTTCAATATCCAGGCTACGGGAAGCGGTAAACAGGCAGTGGTCAACGGGCTGAAATATGCTTCTACCGGCTCTGATTTTTCCAGACCCTGGAATACCAGATATAAATCCATAAAGGGCGGCGCCGAATATATTGCCGGACTTTATATTAAAAAGGGTCAGGACAGTATATATCTGCAAAAATTCAATGTGGCCTATGAGCCTTATTACAATCACCAGTATATGCAGAATGTCCGGGCACCCATGGCAGAGAGCGCCACGGTGGCTGCTTCGTATTCATCTGCGGGTATAACCGGTAATGCCTTTGTGTTCAGGATCCCCGTGTTTAAAAACATGCCCGGGGATTCATCATCAGGCGGGGATGATCCCGGAGGAGATGATCCGGGCGGCGGCGATCCCGGCGGGGAGGATCCCGGCAACGGGGATAAAAAGGTTGACATAACTCTTGATAAGCCTGCCATGGAATTGAAAACCGGCCAGATACAGAGGCTGGGGCTTTCGGTTTCACCTTTTGTTGAGGGGATATCACTTTCGTCATTTATGTTTGCCAGCTCTGATGACAGTTGCGTCATGGTGGATAAGGAAGGCTATGTACATGCACTGAAGGCAAGTGACAAGCCCGTTAATATCACGGTTTCTTATGGCACCGGAGATAATGCGTCGAAAGTTATGTTAACTACAGCCGTAACAGATTGTGTTGTGTCGGTTTTTGATGCAGAAGGCGCAAAGCAAAGTGAGCTTAGGCTGTCTTATAATGACAGGCCCTATGAACATCTGGAAAAAATCTCATCAACTGGCAAGGGTGACATCTTTGCCGGATATTTTACAAAAGCGGGGGGACAGGGCTTCAGAGTGGATGAGGATTATATTGTCAAAGGTGACATGGAAATACATCCATTTTATGTAAACCGAAAGAAGGTCTCGGCAAATGAGCTCACAGTATTGCCCATAGGTGACAGATATTTTTCTGCCGATCCGGTAAAACCCGGCGTTGACGTATATTGTAACGGAAAGCATCTGACACCGGGAACGGATTACAAGGCTACCTTTAAAAAGAACAAAAATGTGGGGCTGGCCGGTGTCACCATCAGGGGTAAGGGAGAATATAAGGGGCTGACCGGTACGTCGACCTTTAAGATATATCCGGTGTATTTTGACTATGGGCTGGGTGACATACGTGACGCAAACGGTGCGTTCAAGGAAGGGAAAAAGGTATTTGCAAAGCCCATTGTCCGTTATTGGGGCAGGAATCTCAGGCCGGGAAAGGATTATTCCATAGATTATCCGCAAAAGAATACGCCCGGAGGTTTTCAGAAGAAAAGCCTTTACGGTATCAAACTGACCTTCATGGGGAATTATGAGGGGGAGGCTTTTTGCTATGAGCGCATAGCTGATCCTCCGGTCTATAAGGTCAGACTCTCGTCTCTCAAGGGCTCCACCGTGACGGGTGTGGCTGATGTGCCTTTCAAACAAAGTGACTGTGCCGGTCATTACAGGCCTTCCCGGATCCTGGTCAATTCCAAAAACGGGACCGCTCTTACCGAGGGCCTTGACTATTGTGTTTCATTTAAGGAAGATACGGCGCCGGGCCGGGGGTCGGTGGTCATTCGCGGCATAGGTAATTACACCGGAACCCTTACGAAAAAATATAAGATCCTGCCGTAGGAAATCGTTGAATTGAAAACGGAAATAGTATAAACTTGTTGTATATGTCAATCCGAGCAGAATATGTCATTTTGAGCGGAGAATCTTTACAGAGGAGAAGAAAAATGGGAAAGAAAAGGGCAGTGGTTTCTCTGGGACACGATGCATTGGGTTATACCACCCTGGAACAGTGGGATGCGGTGAAGGAGACGGCAAAGGCTCTGGCAGATCTGATAGAGGCTGATTACCAGCTGGCCATCACTCATTCCAACGGTCCCCAGATATCCATGATACATAAGGCTATGACCGAGCTGCGACGCATTTATCCGGATTACACTCCGGCACCCATGTGCGTCTGCTCTGCCATGAGTCAGGGCTATGTGGGTTATGATATCCAGAATTCGCTTAAGAGCGAGCTTTTGTCCAGAGGCATTTCAAAGCCTGTGGCTACTGTTCTGACACAGGTTACGGTGGATCCATATGATGAGGCGTTTTATGATCCCCAAAAGGTCATCGGCCGTCATATGACAGTGGAAGAGGCTGCCATGGAGGAAAGAAAAGGTAATTTTGTCCGTGAGGAGCCCGGCAGGGGCTTCAGGCGGGTGGTGGCCGCACCTTCACCCATTGAGATAGTGGAGCTTCCGTCCATCCTGACACTTCTGGAGGCCGATCAGGTGGTCATAGCCTGCGGAGGAGGAGGCATACCGGTGATAGAGCAGAAGCATACGTTAAAGGGAGCTTCGGCGGTCATTGAAAAGGATGCCATCGCTTCGAAGCTGGCCTGTGATATTCATGCGGATGAGCTGATAATACTGACCGGCGTGGACTGTGTCTATACCTCCTTTGGCAAAGATGATGCAAAGCCTGTCCCCGCTCTGACGGTGGAGGAAGCGGGACAATACATTGAAGCCGGAGAATTTGAAGCCGGGACCATGCTTCCCAAAATAGAGGCCTGTGTATCCTTCCTTGAGAAAAATCCCGGGTCCAGGGCTCTCATCACTTCCATTGCGGCGGTTCCGGAGGCTCTTCGCGGCAAGGCCGGTACAGTCATGACCGTATAGTTTTGCCTGCGTGACCGTATAGTTTCGCCTGCTTCTATGGACAGTGCATTAAAGATATGATAAAATACACAAGTTGTACATTTATTTTAGAACAGCTTCGCAACAGGAGTCGGAATCATGAAAAATATTTACAGAGACCATAATATCGGAGAGATGTCGGAGAATCTGATCGGACAGACCGTGAGGGTGGCCGGCTGGGTGGAGAACATCCGTGACCATGGCGGCGTTTCCTTTGTGGATCTTCGTGATATGTACGGAGAGCTTCAGGTGGTCATGAGGGATACCTCTCTTCTGGAGGGAATAGCCAGAGAGATGAGCGTTTCCATCGAAGGTCCCGTTGAAAAGAGAGATGAGGAGACCTACAACCCCAGGATCCCCACCGGTACCATCGAGGTGGAGGCCAAAAAGGTGGATATTCTGGGCAAGGTTTATAAGCAGCTTCCCTTTGAGATCATGACTTCAAAGGAAACCAGGGAAGAGGTCAGGCTTAAATACAGATATCTGGATCTTCGCAATAAAAAGGTGAAGGACAATATCATATTCCGATCACAGGTCATTGCCTTTTTGAGACAGCAGATGACGGATATGGGCTTTCTGGAGATACAGACTCCCATTCTGACTGCTTCATCGCCGGAGGGAGCCAGGGATTATATCGTCCCTTCCCGCAGGTTTAAAGGCAAGTTTTATGCTCTTCCCCAGGCACCCCAGCAGTTTAAGCAGCTGTTGATGGTGGGCGGCTTTGATAAATATTTTCAGATCGCCCCCTGCTTCAGGGATGAGGATGCCAGGGCTGACAGATCTCCCGGAGAGTTTTATCAGCTTGATTTCGAGATGGCTTTTGCCACTCAGGAGGATGTATTCAAGGTTGGAGAACAGGTGTTAACTGCCACCTTTGAGAAGTTTGCACCCGAGGGCGCCATGGTTACCCAGGCCCCCTATCCCATATACAGTTACAGACAGGCCATGCTTGAATTCGGCACGGATAAGCCGGATCTGAGGAATCCCTTAAGGATCACGGATCTTTCGGATTTCTTTGAAAAGTGTACCTTCAAGGCATTCCATGGCAGGACTGTCAGAGCGATTAAGGCTCATGCTCCCATGTCCAAGGGCTTCCATGAAAAACTGGAAAAATTCGCCAGGAATGATCTGGGAATGGGCGGACTCGGTTATCTGGAGGTGTTGGATGACGGCAGCTTCAAGGGTCCTATCGACAAGTTTATCCCGGAGGCGCTCAAGGGAGAATTAAAGGAGCGGGAGAATCTCATCCCCGGAGATACCATCTTCTTTATCGCGGATAAGGAGATGAGAGCAGCCCAGTGTGCCGGAGCGCTCAGGACGGAGCTTGGCCAGAGACTGGATCTGCTGGAGAAGAATGCGTACAGATTCTGCTATATAAATGATTTCCCCATGTTTGAAGAGGATGAGGAAACCAAAAAGATCGGCTTCACCCATAATCCTTTTTCCATGCCCCAGGGCGGATTAAAGGCTCTTAACGAGAAGGATCCACTGGAGATCCTGGCATATCAGTATGATATAGTCTGCAACGGCGTGGAGCTTTCCTCCGGAGCCGTGCGTAATCATGACATGGAGATCATGGAAAAGGCCTTTGAGATAGCAGGATATGATAAGGAAACTCTGGAGACTAAATTCGGAGCTCTCTATCAGGCCTTTCAGTTTGGAGCACCGCCCCATGCTGGTATGGCTCCCGGAGTGGACCGTATGATCATGCTTCTTAAGAACGAAGAGAATATCAGGGAGATAATCGCTTTCCCCATGGCCGGTTCAGGTCAGGATCTGATGTGCAATGCTCCCGGAGAGGTCACGGAGCTCCAGCTGCGTGAGGCACATATCAAGGTGAGGGATTGATCATGGCAAATATTATCAGTGATGAGACTATAGAATATGTAGGTATCCTTGCGAAGCTCTCCCTTTCCGATGAGGAAAAGGAAGCAGCCAAAAAAGATATGGGAGCCATGCTGGATTATATAGACAAGCTTTCCGAGCTGGATACGGACGATGTGGAGCCCATGAGCCATGTTTTTGACGTGAGCAATGTTTTCAGGGAGGACGAGGTGACAAACGGTGACATGAGGGAAGCTCTTTTGTCAAATGCTCCCGAGGTTAAGGACAATATGTACATGGTTCCCAGGACTTTTAACTGAGATAGATTGAGGAAGATTAAATAACAATGGAAATTTATGAGATGACTGCCGTTTCGCTGGCGGCAAAGATCCGTGACAAAGAGATATCGGTACCTGAGGCTGTGGACAGTCTGCTGGCCAGAATACATGAACAGGATGAAAAATACAACTGTTATATTACTGTGTGTGATGAGCAGGCAAGAGCTGAAGCAGGACAGATCCAGGATAAAATAACATCCGGTGAGTTAACCGGTCCCCTGGCCGGGGTTCCGGTCGCCATAAAGGATAATATGTGCACCGAAGGTGTTCTTACCAGTTGTGCATCCAGGATCTTATCGAATTTTGTTCCCGTGTATTCCTCCGAAGCTGTGCTCAAGCTTCGCGCTGCAGGTGCTGTGGTGATAGGAAAGACCAATATGGATGAGTTTGCCATGGGTTCCACTACCGAGACCTCGTGGTACGGGCCTACTAAGAATCCGGCTGATGAGACAAGGGTGCCGGGAGGCTCTTCGGGAGGTTCGGCAGCAGCTGTTGCGGCAGATGAGTGTATCTGTGCTCTGGGGTCGGATACGGGCGGTTCTATCAGACAGCCCGCTTCCTATTGCGGTGTGGTGGGGATGAAGCCTACCTACGGTACCGTGTCCAGGTACGGTCTCATCGCCTATGGTTCTTCCCTTGACCAGATCGGTCCTCTGACAAAGGATGTAACGGACTGTGCCCACATACTTCAGGTGATCTCGGGACATGATCCCAAGGATTCCACTTCACTGAAGCGTGACGATACTGACTTTGCCTCAGCCCTTGTCAGTGATGTAAAGGGGCTTAAGATAGGTATTCCCCGTACATATTTCGGACAGGGACTCGATGATGATGTTAAGGAAAAGGTCCTTGGCGCGGCAAAGGTCCTGGAGAGCCGGGGAGCGGTGCTGGAGGAGTTCGACCTGGATCTTGTTGATTATGCGATCCCGGCCTATTATACCATAGCCTCCGCTGAGGCCAGCTCCAATCTTGAGAGGTTTGACGGCGTGAAATACGGTTTCAGGGCCGATGAATACAGGGACCTCCATGATATGTACAAAAAGACCAGATCGGCTGGTTTCGGTTCCGAGGTAAAACGCAGGATAATGCTGGGCTCCTTTGTTCTTAGCTCCGGATATTATGATGCTTATTATCTGAAGGCTCTTAAGGTAAAGGCCCTTATCAAGAAGGCCTTTGATGAGGCTTTCGCTAAATACGATATGATCCTCGCCCCTGCAGCGCCTTCCACGGCGCCTCTTCTGGGGGAGTCCTTATCGGACCCCATAAAGATGTATCTGGGCGATATATATACCATTTCTGTGAATCTGGCCGGTCTTCCCGGCATCTGTGTACCCTGCGGCCGTGATTCGAAAAACCTTCCCGTGGGAATGCAGCTCATCGGAGACTGTTTCAGTGAAAAGAAGCTTATCCGGGCCGCATACACCTATGAGCAGATGATCTTATAGTACAGTTATGATAAATGCATGGAGAAATACTAAGTCATGAAAGAATATGAAACAGTCATCGGTCTTGAGGTGCATGTGGAGCTTGCCACAAAGACTAAGATATTTTGTTCCTGCTCCACGGCCTTTGGTGCCGAACCCAATATGCATACCTGTCCCGTCTGTACCGGTATGCCCGGTTCCCTGCCTGTTCTGAACAGACAGGTGCTTGAGTATGCCATAGCCGTGGGACTTGCCACTGACTGTGACATCACCCGGTATGGCAAATTTGACAGAAAGAATTATTTTTATCCCGATAATCCCCAGAATTATCAGATATCCCAGCTCTATTTGCCCATCTGCCGCAACGGTAAGGTGGAGATAACCGATGATGAAGGTAACAAAAAATACGTGGGTATCCATGAGATCCATATGGAGGAGGATGCCGGAAAGCTGAACCACGACGAGTGGGATGATGCATCCCTGGTGGATTATAACAGGTCCGGAGTACCCCTTATAGAGATAGTTTCAGAGCCCGATATGCGTTCGGCTACGGAGGTTATCAATTATCTGGAAAAGCTGAGGATGCTGATCCAGTATCTCGGGGCATCGGACTGCAAGCTTCAGGAAGGCTCCATGAGAGCTGATGTCAATCTTTCCGTCAGGGAAAAGGGCAGCGAGGCCTTCGGCACCAGGACGGAGATGAAGAACCTGAACTCCTTTACGGCCATTTCCCACGCCATAGAAGGGGAGCGCCAGCGTCAGATAGACATTCTGGAATCAGGCAAAAGCGTGGTCCAGGAGACCAGGAGATGGGATGATACCAAGGCTGAATCCTATGCCATGCGCTCAAAAGAGGATGCCCAGGACTACAGATATTTTCCCGATCCGGATCTGGTTCCCGTGGTGGTGTCCCAGGAGATGATAGACGGGATAAAAGCAAGGGAGCCTGAATTCAGGGATGCGAAGATGGAGCGTTATAGCCGGGAGTTTGGCATACCGGATTACGACATAGAGATAATCACCGGTGCAAAGCATATGGCGGATCTGTTTGAAGAGACCGTAAAGCTTTCGGCGGACCCCAAAAAGGTATCCAACTGGCTGATGGGCGAGACCATGAGACTGCTGAAGGAAAAGAATCAGGATGCCCAGGATGTTAAGTTATCACCCGTTCACCTTGCTGAACTCATATCTCTTGTTGAGGAAAAGAAGCTTAACAATATCAATGCAAAGCTGGTCTTCGGTGCTGTGTTTGAAGACGGGGTGGAGCCTTTGGCATATGCAAAGGAGCATGATCTGCTGACGGTTCAGGATGCCGGTGCGTTGACGAAAGCAGTGGAGGATGCCATAGCTGCCTGTCCCAAGGCAGTGGAGGATTATCACGCCGGCAAGGAAAAAGCCATCGGTGCCATTGTGGGTCAGGTTATGAAAGCCATGAAGGGTCAGGCGGATCCCGGTGAGATCAACCGTCTTATAAAGGAACGTCTATAATATATGTCATTACAATTTATCGCCGGAGGGGCCGGCAGCGGTAAAACTCATAGTATGCATATGCAGATACTTGAGCGGGCGGCGCAGAATCCCGATTGTAATTTCATCATTCTGGTACCCGAACAGTTCAATATGCAGACTCAGAGGGACATTGTTCAGAAGAGTCCTCACAAGGGTATAATGAATATAGATGTCCTCAGTTTTTCACGGCTTGCCCACAGGATTTTTGATGAGGCCGGTGTCAGTGCCGGTGCGATGCTTCGTGACACAGGTAAGTCAATGATCCTGAGAGCCCTGTCATCAAGGCATGGGGGAGACCTTAAGGCTTTGGGCGGGAACCTGGACAAGGCCGGCTGTATTGATGAACTCAAGTCGGTCATATCCGAGTTCATGCAATATGATATTTTCCCTTCTGACGTCCGTGCCCTTACATCGTCAAAGCTTCCCGGAATAAATGACACTCTGTCCATGAAGCTTGATGATATTGCCTTTCTCTATGAGAAGATGCTTGAATATTTAAAAGAAAGGTATATCGTTCCCGAGGAATTGTTGGACAGGGCTGTCAGAGTGGCTGATAGAGCCGCTTTTTTGAAAAACTCGGAGATCTATCTGGATGGCTATACAGGCTTTACCCCTGTCCAGCTCAGATTTTTAAGTCACATGATGCGTATCAGCAAAAGGCTGGTTGTCACTGTAACGGTTGGAAAAGAACTGTTGAATGAAAACGGAAGGCTGTTTGATGCATCTGTCATGAATGATAATGAGGCAGATGTCACACAGCTCTTTTTTATGGGTATAAATACCATACGTCAGCTCACCAGGCTGGCCGTAGATGAACCGAAGGTGGCTTTGGAACCGCCGCTGACATTAACGTCGCAGTATAGGTTTCCCGGGGTTCCCGGACTGGTTCATATATGGGAAGATCTGTTTCGGACCCCGGGCTCAGTGTCAGGTACCTGTTCCGGAGGAGAAGAGGACAAAGAGCCGGCGCTTTCGATACATGAGGCCTCGGATCTGCGGCTTGAAAGTGAGCATGTATGTCGGAGTATATACAGGCTTGTCAGGGAAAAAGGGGCAAAATTCAGTGACATAGCTGTCTTGACCGGAGATTGTGAAGAATATGAGAGATTTCTGCTGACCGAATTGGTCAAGTACGAAATCCCTTTTTTTATGGATTCCAGGCGTTCCGTTTCCCTTAACCCTTTGTCCGAATACATCGACGCCATAGTGGATATGACCGTATCTTCTTATTCCGTTCAGAGTGTTTCCAGATTCCTCAAGACCGGCTTTACCGGTTTTACCCCGGATGAGATCAGGCTGTTTGAAAACTATATCTCTTCAATGGGTATCAGAGGTAAAAAGGATTATCTGACACAGTGGGACCGTGCCGGACATGATACGGACGAGCAGCGGCTTTTGTTTCTGAATTCCCTGAGGGAACGCTTTGCCGATCTGACGAAAGAGCTGATGGAGCAGCTGCCCCCCAGGAAAAAGGTGGCATCTTCCCGTCTCGTCCATATCCTGTATGATTTCCTTGAAAAGACGGATGTTTATGGTCAGCTCATGCAAATGTCCGCATATTTTGAACAGCAGGGGGATATCATGAGAGCCGACGAATACCGTCAGATGTATGAAACCCTTATGGATCTGATGGATCAGTGTGTGGAATTTCTTCAGGATGAACCTGTAAGCATCGGTGAACTGGGGGATATCCTGCGTTCGGGACTTGAAGAGGCTTCGGTAGGCATTTTGCCTCCGGACAGCGAGAGCGTGATAATCGGTGATATCAGGCGCTGCAGGATAAATGAGGTGAAATACCTGTTTCTGATGGGGGTAAATGACTCTTTGATACCCCGGGATGAAAAAAAGAGCGGTCTTTTGTCGGAGATGGACCGCCGCATACTTAAGAACGGCGGGCTTCTTTTATCCGCATCCACGGCTGAAGAGGCCTTTATCCAGCGATTTTATCTCTATATGTATCTGACAAAGGCCGGGGAAGGGCTGTATCTGTCATATTCTCTTTCTGCTTCCGACGGAAGCAGACGTCTTCCTTCTTACCTCATTCATATGCTTCTGTCCATGTTTGCGGACCTTGAGGTGCAGAGGGTGCCCGAAAGAATAGATATAAATGAACTGTATACCAAGCAGGAAGGTCTTTATTATCTCGCCGGCGCCCTGAAGGAACCTTTGACGGATCCTCTGAAGGATCGTTTTAACGAACTGTTTGACTATTATGCCTCAAGACAGGAATATAAGGATGTCCTTAAGCGCATGACGGATCATGCCTTCAGGATATATGCGGGAGAACCCATATCCGCGGCCGCAGCAAAGGCTTTGTATGGGGAGGTCCTCGTAAGCTCCATAAGCCGTCTGGAACAGTTTGCCTCATGCCCCTACAGCCATTTCTTAAGCTATGGATTGAGGCTCAGGGAAAAGAAAGATTTTTCCTTTGATGCAAGGGATCTGGGCAGCGTATACCATGATGTGATAAAACGTTATTTCGATATGGTGGCCGGGAAGGGATATAAGAGCTGGAAGGATATTAGCGGCGATGAGGCTGCACTGATGATAGACAGAGCTTTGAATGACGCCTTCAGTCATCTGACAGACTCGCCGATCTATGCCACAAAGCGCAGTGCATATGCGGAAAAACGGATACGCCGTATGATGGAAAAGAATCTTCCCGTGATCACCTGGCAGATACAGAGCGGTGATTTTATTCCCACAGGCACGGAATACAGATTCCAAAATGAACTTCTTAGAGGTACTGTTGACAGATTTGATGTTTACCGGCAGGGGAATAATGTTTATCTGAGAGTGGTCGATTACAAATCCGGCGCCAATTCCGTCAATCCCTGCAATATCCTTGACGGGACAGAGCTTCAGCTGCCTCTTTATTTAAGGGAAGTGACCCGGCTGTTGGAAAAGGCTTATCCCGGCTGCAATATATATCCTGCAGGCATGTATTATTATCATATCCATGATCCGCTGACGGATCTTTCCATGGGTGAGCTGCCGGATGAAACTGCCCTGGAGCTGGCTGTAAAGGATGATCTGATACTGGAGGGTATATCAGACAGTGATAAGGAGATCATCTGTCATATGGACAGGGATATAGAGCGCAGATCCCATGTGATAAGGGTCTCCGTGAAAAATGACGGGACGCTGGGGGCAGGATCAAAGGTGGTTCCCTCCGGTATTCTGAAAGATATGGCGGATTATGCGGGATATGCGGCTGATGCTTTTTCGGAGGAGATAAAACAGGGCGTGATAAAGGCCCGGCCTTACAGGGAAGGGGATATTACCGCCTGCAGATATTGCCGCTACGGTGATATCTGTGGCTTTGATGAACGTATCGTCGGCTGTGGGTACAAGGATGCGACGACGGTTTCCCCGGATGAGGCCTGTGATATCATTTCGAAGATCGTCCGGAAAAAGGAGCAGAGAGAAGACGGGGACTAGGATGATGGAGTTTACCAAAGAACAAAAAAGCGTGATAAAGGACAGAGGCCATAATATCCTGGTGTCGGCAGCGGCGGGCTCCGGAAAGACTGCCGTGCTGGTGGAGAGGATACTTGGCCGGATCTGCGATCCTAAAGAGCGGCTTGATATCGACAGGATCCTGATAATGACATTTACGAAGGCAGCGGCGGATGAGATGAAGCTGCGGCTTCAGAAGCGTCTGCTGCAGGTTCTTGAGGAGCATGAAACCGCGGGGGAAAAGGACAGTTCCTTCACGGAACATCTGCGGCGTCAGAATACGCTGGTGAGAAGCGCTTATATAAATACCATAGATGGTATCTGTTCAAGATTCCTTCATGATAACTATAACCGGATAGATCTGGATCCTTCCTTCAGGGTAGGCAGTGAAGGAGAACTGAAACTGATCCGCAAGGAAGTGATGGAACAGCTTTTGGAGGACGAATACGCAGGAGGAGAACGATCGTTCACTGATCTCGCTGAGGCGATCTGCACGGGAAATACGGACAAAAATCTGGAAAAAAGTATTGAGAAACTGTTTGATTTTTCCCGCTCCAAGCCGGACCCTGCCCGCTGGCTCAGGGAGTGCGTGAGCTGCTTTGAGCCGGATTCCATGGAGGGATTTCTGGGATCAAAACAGGTCAGGTTTTATTACAGTCACGCCCGTAATCTGATAAAAAAGGCATATACGTTCTCCCGAAGGGCGCTGGCCTACTGTGAAATGAAGGATGGTCCCTATGTGTATGCCGACGTGATCGGATCAGAGGCAGAAGCTTTTGAAAAACTGTTGGAAGAGTGGGGAGACGGACTTGATATTGGACGTATAAGGGGTCTTCTTCTTTCTTTGTCCTTTGAACGCATGCCGGCAGTTAAAAAGGATATGGCTGTGGATGAGGGCAAAAAGAAGGCGGCAGGGGATCTTCGGACCAAATATAAAGCCATAGTAACAGAGCTGCTTAAGAATTATTATGAGCTGGACCTTGAAGAACAGGCTGACACAGTGGAAAAGTGTGCTCCGGCGGTGAAAGAGCTGGTGCGTCTGGTGCTGGCATATTCGGAAAGATATAAGGTGGCCAAGGCGGAAAAAGGGATCCTGGACTTTGCCGATCTGGAGCATCTGACTCTGGAGATCCTCTATGAAAAGGATGAGAATGGCAGTCTGACAGATGATATCACCGCGGTGGCGAAGACCTACAGGTCATTTTTCGAAGAAGTATATGTGGATGAATACCAGGATTCCAATGAGGTCCAGGAAAAAATGCTCCTTGCCCTGTCAAAAAAACAGCCCGAAAAAGGAAATCTTTTTATGGTGGGGGATGTCAAGCAGTCCATATACAAATTCAGGATGGCAACGCCGTCGCTTTTCATAGAAAAGAATAATGCTTATCCCGAGCTGGAGGATGATTCGGATAACGATAGTTATGAAAATAGGCTGATCACCCTTCACAGAAATTTCAGAAGCAGAAAACAGGTCATTGATACTGTGAATTATATTTTCAAGAGGATAATGATACCTGAAGTGGGAGGGGTGTCCTATGACGATTCTGTTCTTCTGATACCCGGGGCCCAATACCCGGATCCGGATAAAAAAACGGACTGTAACAGTAATGATATGTATAAAACAGAACTGTTATTATTACAGCCGGATGACACCTGCGATAATTTGGAAGCAGAGGCGGTATCCATAGCTGTCAGGATCCGTGAACTGATGAATGAATTGAAAGTGAAGGATGATTTAAGAAATGAAATGAGGTCTCTGCGATACTCGGATATCGTTATATTATTCCGGAGTACCCTGAAATATGAGGCAAGTTTCAGGCGTGTTTTTGAAAAATATGAGATCCCGATCTTTGTAGAATCAAAAGACGGTTTCTTTTCCGGGTATGAGATAATAACCATTCTTGACATGCTTTATGTGATAGATAATTTCAGAAACGATGAAAAACTCTGCAGCGTGATGAAAGGATACTTCGGAGGCTTCACAGATGAGGAGCTTTCCCTGATCAGAGGGGCGCATATGGAGGGCAGTTTCAGCGATGCAGTTGTCGAATATGCGGAAATTGCTGGTTTGGTAACGGACGATTTGCTAAAAAGGCGGAATGACACGGCTGACGGTTACGATAGTTATAAAAAGAAGGAAAAGGCTGAAAAACAGCCCCTTCCGGATAAAAATACATGCGGAATAAATGAAAATTCACCGGAAAAAACGCTGAAATTTAAGTTGCAGAAATTATTTAGATTGATAGAAAAATATGAAAGATTTTCCTCATACATGACTGTGAGCGAGCTTATCACCGCTTTGCTGGAGGAGGACGATTTTATTCTCAGTGTCTGCTCCATGGATTCCGGAAGTGTCAGGTCGGCTAATCTGAGGATGCTGATCGATCACGCGGCGGAATTTGAAAAGACAAGTTTTAAAGGGTTATTTAATTTTATAAATTACATACAGTTATTAAAAAAATACGAAGTTGATTTCGGACAGAGCAGCAGCATGTCCGAAGATGATGATGCCGTCCGGTTGATGACGATACATAAAAGTAAGGGTCTGGAATTCCCTGTATGCATAGTCGCCGGAATGGGAAAAAAATTCAATCTGATGGATTCCAGGGATTCACTTGTGATGGATGCGGACATGGGAATAGGGATAAAATACGTGGACCCGGTCCGGAGGATTAAAAAGACAACTGTTATCAAAGAAGCGGTATCCGGGTATATTAAAAATGAGTCCATCGGTGAAGAATTGAGGATACTTTATGTAGCCCTGACCAGAGCAAAAGAAAAATTGATTATGTCGACCTGTTTATCCAAGGATAACTTAAGGCGTTTATTGATCGCCGGAAGTGAGGCTGCCGGAGGAGAGGATGCATCAGCCGACCCTGTTTCTTTTCCTCCCGATTTAATTTTGGGAGGCTCATCCTATGGTGACTGGTTGACCGAAATGCTATGTCATGATACCAGGTTCAGCGGACTTGTCAGGTCAACTGATTTGGCCCAGGCTGTTACAGAGTGTAATATAATTGATTCGGACGTGTTAAGAGTAATATTAACTAATCCGGAAGACCTTGTAAAAAGACAGCGTGACGTTAATGTCGATGTTTCCGCGCGAAAACTGGAATATTACGAACGCATCGCCCGGGGATATAACTCCGGCGGTCGGTCCGGGAGTAATGATAACTACTATAACAGTATTTTTGGTACAGAGGATGAGGATGGCATCCTAAGACCTCAGTCTATATATGTACCTTTGAAAGCAAGTGTTTCAAAATTAAAGCATCTGGCTATGGAAGAGAATGAGGCTTATATAGCTGCCCGGGATGAGGTTCAGACTTATGTAAACCATAACACACATGATGCTTCCGGGAGTGATGAAGATTATGTAAACCAGCGCCCTCTACCCTCCTTTATTCGAAAGGAACGGGGGATATCCGATTCGGATACTCCTCTCATCGGTTCCCTCCGGGGCACGGCGTATCACAGATTCTTTGAGTTGTTTGATTACGGGCGTGACCTTTCTGAAGAAGGGATCCGGCAGCAGATAGCGGACTGTGTGAAGGGCGGTTTTCTGACCGGGGAACAGGCTGCGGTCTTATCAGCCCGGACATTCAGTATTTTTGCACGATCGTCTCTGGGCATGCGTATGGGCAGGGCTTTTGGAAATAAGCTGCTGTGGCGTGAGCAGCCCTTCTGTATCCTGACGGATGCCGACAGGGTGGATAAACGCTATCCCAAAGAACGTCAGATCCTGATCCAGGGAATAATAGATGCTCTTTTCATGGAAGACGGGGATTATATCATCGTGGATTATAAGACCGATGCCGTGAAGGAGGCTGATGATCTGGTAAGGCTGTATAAGACCCAGCTTGATTATTATGCGGAGGCTGTAGAGCAGATAACGCAAAAGCGTGTGCGTCAGAAGCTGATCTATTCCACAAAGCTTGACTGTGAGGTACCGGTGTGACAAGGCAGTATATAGCCATAGATCTTAAATCCTTTTATGCTTCGGTAGAGTGTGTGGAAAGAGGGCTGGACCCGCTGACAACGCCTCTGGTGGTGGCAGATGAGTCCAGAACAGAGAAGACCATCTGTCTGGCGGTGACTCCTGCTCTAAAGGCTTACGGCATACCGGGGAGGGCCAGACTCTATGAGGTGGTCCAAAAGGTCGCTATGCTTAAGGATCCGCCTCAATACATAGTGGCAAGACCCAGAATGAACCTGTATATGGAATACAGTACCCGGATCTACAATATATACATGCATTATGTGGCTCCCGAGGATATACATGTATATTCGGTGGATGAGGTATTCATGGATGTGACGGAATATCTGAACACCTATAAACTGAGTGCAAAGGAGCTGGCCAGAAAGATGATAATGGAGGTCCTGAATGAGACAGGGATCACAGCCACCGCAGGTATCGGAACCAATCTTTATCTGGCCAAGATAGCCATGGATATCATGGCAAAGCGTATGGAAGCCGATGAATACGGAGTAAGGATCGCTGAACTCGATGAGATGAGTTACAGGCGTCAGCTTTGGACTCATGAGCCTGTCACTGACTTCTGGCGCGTGGGGAAGGGCTATGCCAAAAAGCTGAAGGAGCACGGAATGCTCACCATGGGAGATGTGGCCAGATGTTCCCTGGGAGGAGAATACGACTACTTTAATAAAAAGCTTTTGTACAGGCTTTTCGGCGTAAATGCCGAGCTTCTGATAGACCATGCCTGGGGTTATGAACCTTGCCTCATCTCCGACATAAAGGCTTACAAACCCGAGAGCCACAGTATAAGCCAGGGCCAGGTCCTGAGCGCTCCTTATGCCTATGATAAGGCGAGGCTGGTGATAACGGAAATGACCGACCAGCTGGTGCTTGACCTGGTGGATAAGAATCTTATGGCGGACCAGGTGGTCCTGACCGTGGGTTATGACAGGGAAAATCTGTCCAATGAAAATGCGATGAAGGATTACAAGGGAGATTTCAGGCAGGACCATTACGGCAGGATGGTCCCCCACAGCGCCCATGGCAGTGAAAACCTGGGCAGCATGACTTCCTCTTCAAAGCTTATGATCGAGGCTGTCCTGAGATTGTTTGACAGGATAGTGGATAAAAATCTGACTGTCAGACGTATGTATATTGTGTTCAACCATGTCAAGGCCGCATCCGAAGCAATGGAGAGCGCACCCCGTCAGCTGGATCTGTTTACCGATTACGGCAGTTTTGAGAAGACAGAACAGGAACTGGAACGGGAAAAACGTCTTCAGGAAGCTATTCTGAGTGTGAAGAAAAAGTATGGTAAGAATGCCCTTATCAGAGGAATGAACCTGGAGGAAGGCGCTACGGCCATAGAACGAAACTCCCAGGTGGGAGGCCACAGAGCATAGAATGGTTTACATAAGTCAAAACAGGAATGATCCTGACAGATATGACGATATTATCGATACTGCCTATCCTTTCGAAAAAGATAAGGATGACAGGCGCATGTCCGTAAAGGACAGGGCAGCGCAGTTTTCACCCTTTGCGGCGCTTACGGGTTTTGATGAAAGGCTCGAAACGGAAACCGAAAGATTTTCGGAACAGGAAGGGTGAGAAGGGTCAGATCTCTTTATTTTCTATTACATGTTCCTTAAGGGCTTTAAAGCTTTCTTTTGAGATCACGTGCTCTATTTTACATGCATCGTCCTGTGCGACAGCTTCGTCCACGCCCAGCTTGATCAGCCAGCGTGAAATGATATCATGCCGCTCATAGATCATCTCCGCGATGGTACGGCCTTCTTCGGTCAGATAGATGAAGCCGGCATTATCCACAGTGATAAGACCCTGGTCACGAAGGTTCCTCATGGCTATGGAAACGCTGGATTTTTTGAAGGTGGTTTCCGCGGAAATATCCACAGAACGGACTACCGGCAGTTTTTTACTAAGGATAAGTATGGTTTCCAGATAGTTTTCTGCTGAAGGAGTTGTTTTCATATGACACCTCTTATACGTGACTAACTTTGGTTAGTATAGCATAACCGCACGGGTTTTTCAATAGTCTCTTTCCCATCTGTCACTTGACCATATGGAGAAGGGGCGGTAAACTAAAATATGATAATGATAACAGGAGAAAGATCCATGCTTCTTACAGTTTTTACACCTACATACAACAGGGCTTCAGAGCTGGAGCGGACCTTTAAGAGTCTTTGCGCCCAGAGCTCCAACGAGTTCATCTGGCTGATCGTGGATGATGGATCCACCGATGGTACCGGGGCTCTGGTAGAGGGGTTTAAAAAGCTTGCAAATTTTGAGATCAGATATGAATATCAGGAAAACGGCGGAAAGATGAGGGCTCATAATACAGGTGCATCTCTTTGCGATACGGAGCTGTTTTTATGCCTTGATTCGGATGATATCCTTATTCCCGAGGCGGTGGAGACCATAGTGAAGACCTGGAGGGATCATGAAAATTCTCACTTCTGTCTGCAGGGATCGAAAGAAAGGGCCGGTATAGTGGCCTACAAGGGCTCTGTGATAGACGGGAGTCTTGACGATATAATGGAACGTATATCCCAGGGCATGGATATAGAGGATAATATCCGTCCCTTTGCCGGAGCCAGTTTTTCGGAATCCGATGTAAATGCGGGAGTCAATACCCTGAGGGGGCTGTACCTTAACGGCTTTTACGGTGAGACCACGCTGGTGTTCAAGACCTCTCTCCTTAAGGAGAATCCTTTTCCCGAGGTGAAGGGAGAGAAGTATATCCCCGAGGATTATGTGTATGACAGGATAGATGCGGTAGCCGGTCTTATCGTGCTGCCCTGTGTCATCACTGTCTGTGAGCTCATGGACGGAGGCTATACGGACAGCGTAGCTGCCCTGCGCAAGGCCAATCCCACAGGCTGGTATCTGTATTATGAACAGCGCCTTCATCTGGATTCCCCGTTTTTACTCAAATATAAATATATCTGCCATTACATCAGGTTTTGTCAGATACTGGGCAAAAAATGGAATCTTCCCTTTTATCAGAAGGTCATGGCCCTTCCGGGGGTCCTGGCGCTCATGATCATGGGAAAAACATGACAAAGGAAACCGACCGGGCAATAAGAAGTTACAGGTGATCTATCTGGGATAGGTATACAGTACAAACATCCCCTTGACATAGGCCACATACACCAGTGAGAGTATGAGACCCGGAAGCATGCACAGCAGCAGTCCCAGGGCGTTTTTAAAAGCGGCCCGGGGCTGCTTTTTCTTTATCTTCATGGCTATGTAAGGGACAAAAAGTATCAAAAGGGCAGCGGGAACCAGCATGTTTGAAGTGTTGGAAATGGTGCAGGATCCGAAACATATGAGGAAGATCTGTCCCCAGCGGACCCTGTCTTCCTTTACCGCCTTTATGTAATAAAGCAGAAGCGCGGGCAGTATCACGTTGCCCAGAATGCTTTTGCCTTCATAGGTACGGGTGGTGAGAAAGGTGGAAGAAGTATATATGGTGGTGAAGAAGAAATTGATCAGCCCCGCAAAAAAGACCATGAGGGGTATGAATTTCCTCTTGTCCCCGGGGAAAAGCTCTTTACCTATGAGATAGTAGAGCATATTCGTAAGGATCAGACATATACTCGCCATTATCAGCTTTGTCTGTATGAGGGCGGGGATCTTGAACAGTGAACACATCACGGCGTCCTGAAGATTATAGGTGGCAAAAAAATACCTCATTTCAAAATGGTCCTGCCAGTCGCCTGTGTAGGGGTCGTAGATATTAAGGGAATTGGTGCGGACGGTGGTGGTGACATTGGCCACGTAATAGGCCGCATCCAGGGTGAACTGGTATGAATACAGGATGATGAAAAGCTGTATGATCAACAGGAAAAGGCAGGCCAGGAGCATCTTATAGGATTTCCTGGTGTAAAATACGCTCCTAAAGAGCCTGACGGGGATCTTTTTGAAAAAGATGCCCAGGGATAAGAGCAGGATGACTATCACAGCGCTTCCCCAGAGTGCGGAAAGCATGGAAAGGGGACGCCATCTGTAGGTGAGATATACCGCAAAAAACGAAAACAGCGAATAGTACAGAAAGAAGCCCGCCAGTATGCTCAGGCAGGGATTTTTTGACAGCTTTGCGGGTACGGTGACCAGAAGCCCGAAAAAGTAATAGATTATAAAGTTAAGCAGCACCATTGCGAAGGTTATGAGTGCGCCCTGAAGAAAAGTCATTTGTCCCGCTCCATAGTGATCTCATAGAGAGTATTGATCTTGCTGTTCAGTTTACAGATACAGAAAGTGGATATGATCATATAAAGTATGAGCACCACGCATAAAACCGTGATTATCTTCTGCTGTTTTTTCATCTCTTCCTCCTCCTCGTCTGTCAGGGGGTCTTCTTTGTGTTCCCCCGGGTCATTCTGTGTTGCTTTCCGGGCTCCCGGCCTGTTCATCAGTCTGCTGTAAAGCTTTGTGAACTGTTTTCTGAAAACCAGGCCTGTGATGAGAGCGGCGAAAAAACAAAGGAACCCTGCCGCCGCTTTGTAGATGCTGTCCGTTCCCTTAAGCATGGGAAAGAGCACGAGCATCAGCATGGTCATGACCGAAAAGAGTACTTTTTCGATTTTTGAAAGCTTTGAAAAACCGGTGACAAAAATGGCGGTAAAAAAACCGGCTGCAAGGGGTATCAGGTAATTCACTGTCACTTAACCTCGTCTATGATGAAGGGAGGCCTCTTTCTGGAAGCATCCAGCGCTCTCCAGAGGTACTCTCCGATGATGCCCAGCATGATCATGATGATACCCGATGAAAACAGTACCAGACACATGAGGGAAGCCCAGCCCTGTACAGGAATGCCGGTGTAGAGCGCTTCCACGATGACATTTATTATCATGATGATGGAGGCAATGAAAAACAGTCCCCCCAGAGTACTCATCAGCCTGATGGGAGTGTAGGAAAAGCTGAGCATCGAATCCATTGCCAGTTTTATCTTTTTGGACAGGGTCCAGCGGGATTCACCTATCTCCCTGTCCCTGCGGTGGAAGTATACATGGTCTGTCTTAAAGCCCGCCCAGAGAACCTGAAGGGTAAGGGATGAATTCTTTTCATCCAGAAGCTCCAGTACCTTTATGACCTGACGGTCGATGAGGTAGCAGTCACAGCCGCCCACAGGCATGTTTTCGTTCACCATCTTGTGGATTATGTGGTAGTAGATGGAGGCGAAAAACTTTTTAAGGAAGGGTTCGTCCCTGTCCGAGCGCACTGCCAGCACTACCTTGTTGCCTTTTTTCCAGCTTTCGTACATTTCCAGGATGATCTCCGAATCCTCCTGAAGGTCCGCCTGCTTTGTGACGGCACAGTCTCCGGTGCACTGTGAAAGACCGGCCAGAAGAGCTGCATGCTCGCCGAAATTCCTGGACAGTTTCACGCATTTTACATGGGGATCCTTTTCCCTGATCCGGTTCATTATCTCCCAGGATTCGTCCTTGGAGCCGTCGTCCGTGAAAACTATTTCATAGTCCCCCAGCTTTGGGAGGATCTTTTTCTTCATGTCGTCGTATAACAGCTCCAGCGTGTCGGCATTGTAATACACCGGAACAACTATTGATATCTTACTCATATTTTTTCCTTTTTTTACCTGTCAATGATCCTTTTTCTCTGTCATTCTGACTTTTCCTCTGTCATTCTGACTTTTCCTCTGTCATTCTGTCTTTTCCCTCTGTCATTCTGAGCGGAGCGACGCATATCACACCATAAAATGGTGTGATGCCGCCCCGGCGAGGGGTTGCGAAGCAACAGGAAGAATCTTTCATTTGAATCCGTTGATACGATCGATTATCATATCCTGCTCTTCCTGTGTCATCCCGTTAAACATGGGAATGGACAAAACCGTGTCCGCATACCTTTCCGTCAGGGGAAAGTCTCCTTTTTTATAGCCGAGATATTCATAGGCCTGGGACAGATGTGGAGGAATGGGGTAGTGGATTATGGTCCCGATCCCGTTTTCACGCAGGTATTCTGCCAGCTCATCCCTTTTGTCGCAGCGGATCACATATTGATGCCATACGCATTTTACCCTGTCCGAAACCGGAGGCAGGGTGATAAGGGGATTGTTTATACCCGCATTGTATCTTTTGGCGATCTCATCCCTTTCGGCGTTCAGTTCATCCATATGTGAGAGCTTGACCCGAAGGAGGGCGGCCTGGATCTCGTCCAGCCGTGAATTCTCGCCCACCACCTCATTGTAATACCGTTTTTGGGAACCGTAGTTCCTGAGTATCCTGATCTTTTTGTCCAGATCTTCGTTGTCCGTCACTATGGCGCCGCCGTCCCCGAAGGCTCCCAGATTCTTGGTGGGATAAAATGAAAAGCAGCCTATGTCACCAAAGGTGCCTGATGAGCGGTTGTCAAAGGTGCTGCCGTGGCTCTGGGCGCAATCCTCCACCAGCTTGAGGCCATGCTCCCTGCAGATGCCCATGACAGCGTCCATCCGGCAGGTGTGTCCGTACAGATGCACCACCAGGACTGCCTTGGTCTTATCCGTTATGGCTTTTTTTACAGCCTCGGGATCTATCCCGTAGTATTCGTCCGTCTCCACCGGCACAGGGGTGGCACGGTTCATGCTGATGCCCATCACGCTGGCGATGTAGGTGTTGGCCTGGACTATGACCTCATCTCCTTCGCCTATATCAAGAGCCCTGAATGCCAGCTTCAGTGCGTTCAGCCCGTTGTCCAGTCCCACGCAGTGAGCTGATCCCAAATAGGCGGCGAACTCTTTTTCAAAGGCCTCCACCTGTTTTCCCAGGACATACCAGCCGGATCGAAGCACATCTATGGCGGCCTGTTCATATTCCTTTTGATATTTCATAAAGCCTGTATCCAGGCGGTTTGCGTTGATCATTTTTTTCTCCTTGGTAAATAACCCTTATCTTTCATCCCGGCACATAATATCATACACCACAGAGCGAAATATGTGCACATATAAACCGGCAGATAGTATTTGAAATACGAAGCCGGCGCCAGAATGAACACGATGAAACCGTGGCACAAAAGTGCCGCCCCCGCCGCCCCTTCCATCCATCTTTTTTTGGCAAGGGCCAGAACGAACAGGGCCATGAGCAGAATGCAGGGGATGAAAAGGTTGTAGGAGAGAGCTTTGAATGCAAAGAAAGCTCCCTTTAAAGGCCCCCGGTCAAAGACGAGATGATAGGGCAGGGCCGCATAGCAGAAAGCTCCCCACCGTGTTTTCAGGAATACGCCGGGATTGTTTTTGAATATATTGCGGCATCCCGTGACATAGGCGTTGTAGTCATCGCCGGTGGCACCCTCTATGACCCCGGTGTATCCCGGATAGTAGAGGATCAGGGTGTCCTCATAATTTATATCCTTAAGGTCCTCATTTATGGATCTTAACACATTTTCGTCCAGATATCTGTAGACCAGGGCCAGGTCCTCCCTGTTTTTTTCAAGGTCCAGGCCGTTTCTGTACATATTTGTTATGGTGTAGGCCCAGAAAGGACCCATGCGGTTGTCCGCCTTGTCCTGCATCCTCACGGGGATCACACCGTTTTGGGGTATGCTCACGGCGTATTGCATCAGCAGGAATATCACGGCAAATTTAAGGATCCGCCTGCAGTCGATACCTTTTTTGCCCTTTGGGGTGCACAGACAGGGATAAGCCATGAGGATGAGCACCATTCCGAATAATCCCATATATATGCCCTCGGTACGCCACTGCGTCAAAAGGGCAGCGTCAAACGTGAGCCAGAACAGCTTCGGCGTATCAGGGATCACGTTTTCCAGTCTGTCAAAAAACAGCACCACCCAGAACAGAAGATAGAGCAGGTAGTATACCGGGATCCTGTGGGCCGAGGTGGTGTAGGCCAGCACCGGGAACATCATGAAGGGAAGATAGATCAAAAATGCGGCCGGTTTTTTCCAATGTCCCCTGAAGCGGTGTACGCAGTAGCCGCAGGTAATGACCTGAAGAGCCACCTTTACAAGGATCGGTCCTAACCAGGAGGGGATCAGCATCATGGTTATGATGTAATAAAAGGTGGTGAGATAGTAAAACCAGGTATACTGGTTCAGGGAGGAGGCTTCCTGAAAGATCAGGGCCTCGTCGTTGCTCAGAAAGCCCTGGGGAAGCTTGAATACCATGACTGCCGCTATGGGGATGAAATAGATGAGTCCGTACAGGAATACCCGATAGTGCGCACCTGCCCCGGCAGGGATGAGCGTCCTGCCCCTTATGGCCCGAAGGAGGTCGGAAAAGACCAGAAAGATCCATTTGTAAAGGTAATAAAGCAGCACTATGAGTGCTGCTTTACATGCGAGATAATATGCCAGTTTATCCTGGGGAAGTGAATAAAAGGGCGTATTTTTGAGGGCTTCAAAAATACGGGGATCCGTAAAAAAGGTGAGGATAAAATGCACCGTTGCCGCCGAAGCCGCAAAGATGTCTGTCTTCCTGGTCTGATTCTCGGATCCTTTTATCATCACTCTCCCAGTTTAAGCCTGTTTATGGCTGAGAATATAGCGCGGATGGAGGCTCTCGTGATATTTGAGGACACGCCCACGCCATAGGTGACATCGCCGGTCTGTGAATCCAGCATATGTATGTATGCTGCGGCCTGTGAGGTGGAGCCTGACTGGAGAGCATGCTCTTCGTAATCCAGGATCTTGATCCTGATATTCAGCTCTTCCATGAGCCCGCGCTGAACCGCATCGATGGGGCCGTTGCCCACAGCCTCAAAGCTCTTTTCCACGCCCTTATTTGTATATATGACGCTGACCTTTGTGTCGAACTCCGAATCGGAGGCGTCTGAAAGATCGTCGATCTTCAGCTTCCTGAAATGTATGGGCTCCTTGGCATCCAGATATTCGGCCTTGAAGGTGGCCATGATGGTATCGGGAGATACTTCGCCCCGGGTCTCCGTGATGGACTGGATGACTGAGGCAAACTCCTTGTGCATGCCCTTGGGCATCTTGAAACCGAAATATGTATCCATGATAAAGGCCACGCCGCCCTTGCCGGACTGCGAATTGATCCGGACGATGGGCTCGTATTTCCTGCCGATATCGGAAGGATCGATAGGCAGATAGGGTACCTGCCAGGTGTCGGGATGTCTTTCGTTCATGGCCTTCACGCCTTTGTTTATGGCGTCCTGATGTGAGCCTGAGAAGGCGGTGAACACTAGTTTACCTGCGTAAGGATGTCTGGGATGTACATCTATCTTGCAGCAGCGCTCATAGAGCTCGATCATCTCGTTTACGTTTTCTATCTTGAGCTCGGGGTCGATACCCTGTGAGAACATATTGTAGGCGATGTTGAGAATGTCTACGTTGCCGGTGCGTTCGCCGTTTCCGAACAGCGTGCCCTCGACTCTGTCCGCGCCTGCCAGAAGAGCCAGCTCGGCGGTGGCCACTCCGGTTCCCCGGTCATTGTGGGGATGTACCGAAACCACGATGTTTTCCCTGTTTTTGAAATGTCTGCAGGTCCACTCTATACGGTCGGCAAAGACATTGGGTGTGGTCATCTCCACGGTGGAGGGAAGATTGATGATGACGGGATCCTCCGGGGTGGCTATACCCCAGGCGTCTATCACTGCCTCACATACCTCCAGGGCATATTCGGGCTCGGTGCCCGTATAGCTCTCGGGAGAGTACTCCAGGGTTATGTGGCCGTCAAAATTCTTCATGCCCTCTTTTACCATGAGGGTGCCCTTGACCGCCAGATCCTTTATCTCTTCCTTGCTCATGTTGAATACCACATCCCTCTGGAGAGTGGAGGTGGAGTTATATATGTGGAAGATCACGTTTTTGATCCCCTGTATGGATTCGAAGGTCCTGTCGATGAGCTCCTGCCTGCACTGGCTCAGCACCTGGATCTTTACATCGTCGGGGATGAGCCTGCGGTCTACCAGCTCCCGCAGGAAATCATACTCTATCTGGGATGCGGAAGGGAAACCGATCTCGATCTCCTTGAAGCCCATATTTACCAGATAGTTGAAAAATTCCACCTTTTCGGAAACCACCATGGGATCTATCAGAGCCTGGTTACCGTCGCGCAAGTCCACGGAACACCATACCGGTGCTTTTTCAATCTCCCTGTTGGGCCATTCCCTTTCCCTGAAATCCATGACAGGGTTCCTTTGGTAGCGTTTGTAGTTTAACATTTTTCTCTCCTTAACGATCAGTCTTTATAAAAAGGTAAAGGCAGTCGGTAGAGCCCACTGCCTTAAAAGTCGTGATAAAAGTGCATGGCCTTAAGGCTATTCGCCCAGACCGCTTTCAACTGCCGTGACCAAAGCCTGCAACGCCTCATTCTCATCCTCCCCGTCACAGGTGAATTCGATCTCATCTCCGCAACGAACGCAGGCTCCCAGAACGCTAAGCACGCTCTTGGCATTGGCAGTGCCCCCCACGTACTTAAATGTGATCATGGATTTATGCAGCATGGCTTCTTTGCACAGATTACCGGCAGCCCGCAGGTGCAGACCTGTGGGGTTTGTTATCTTAACCTTCCGGCTTACCATAAAGAAAACCCTCCCTTCAATAATATCTTCTCCCGAAAAAGACTTCCCCAAAGCCTCTTTCACTACTATATAATATAACAAAATCCGCGTGTTTTCAACAGTTTTTTAGCGTATGAGATAAAGTCCCGACAGGTGAAAAGCAGGATGGTTCTCATCCGTCTGTGATATTCTCAGGAATCTGCAGTCCGCAGCTTCCCCAAACAGGTAATCGTCGGCAGCGCCGTAGTACCAGGAAAGAGGGGTGAAGTTCACGCCGTCCGCCGAGCCCTCGATCAGGATGTTACGGCCTGTTTTCATGGGCCAAATGCCGCAGTCCAGGTGAAGTCCCCTGACGGCGGGAGCATCCTCCTTAAGCTCAAGGGTGATGCAAGGCTGTGTTCCGTCTTCTCCCGGATCTATCCCGGTAAGTTCCCTGTCGTCAAAAAGCTCGGGATACGGGGGAGCGGCAAGACTGTTTTTTGTGTCGGCGCTGTTAAAGAAGATCTCACCCTTTTCGGGTGCGTTTTTATCCTCGCCGAACATTCTTATGGCAAAAGCCGGTTCGCCGGTCTCCATCCGGTTTTCATATCTGTACAGAATGAATTTAGGCAGGGGATCCTCGCCGCAGCAGATCCCCAGCAGGTCGTATTCCTTTAAGAGATCCTTATCGGAAAGGGATCGGTAATTCTCATCATCGTTGCTTACATAGATCCTTTCGTCATAAAGGATCTCCTCCTTTTCCGAGGTCATGACATATTTTCCGCTGTCGTTAAGGCCGCAGGTGTCGGCGTAGATAAGATCGATCTCGCTGACGCTAAGGTCGTCGGGCAGCTCTATCTTTATCCATTTGCCGGTGCCTTCCACGCCGCAGGTGAGCTTTGCTTCGCTGTCATAGACGGAGTGCTCCGTGTTATCCCCGGAAAATACCCCGTCCTCATAGTAGTATTTGCGGACGAGATTGGTGTAGTTTTCCCTTTTTACCAGGGACTGGCAGATGCGGTCATCCACCTCCACGGTCTTGAGGATCTTATAAAAATTATCGTCTCCGGGGTTGCCCTCGCAGATGCGGTATTTGGCGGTGTGTTCCAGCTTTTCCAGATGATGGTTCTCAAAGCCCGGCTCCCCGAAGAGCAGATTCCCCGTCAGTTCGGGATAGATATAAGTATCGGCGGAGGATCCGTCCACTATCTGTGACAGCAGACCCTTGTAGGAGACCGCCCAGTAATCCTGGACTGTTTCTCTGGCGGCTTTTGACAGGAACAGAGGATTGAAGTACAGATATTCGTAAGGGTGGTTCATCTTTATCCAGCCCATGGTCAGCAAAAGGGAGAGGGAGGTAAAGATGACGGCAGAATATCTGGCGGCATCCGAAGTGGTAAAAGCAACTCTTAAGCCGCAGACGGCGAAGACCACCATGTATATGAAGAAAAAGTAAAAATGCCGCCACAGGTTATACTGCATGGGCCTGAACACAAAGGTGTAAAACATCCAGAAGGCACCCTGGAGCATGATGATGAGAAGGATCCTGTCGTTTTCGTTGAGCCTTTGGTCAGGCTTCTGGCGGAATTTAAAACAGTAGGCCAGATTTTTTGCCGTGTATCTTGTGAAGCCCCACAGTCCGATCAGGTTAAAGACTATATAAACGCAGGGTACTGTGAGAACGATCGTTAACGGCAGATAATACCAGGGCAGATCGGTCCTGTTCATGAGCTGGCCGGCCACCAGATCAAAGCCCCCGTGGGAAAAGGTGGGATTGACGCTGGCTATTTTCTTTGAGATGGATCCGGACAGGTTTACCCACATCCCGGGGGTGAGGATATACATGAACACAAAGCAGACACCGATCGTTAACCCCAGCTGTTTGAGCACCGTTACGATCTTCTTTTTATCCTTTGTGATAAAGGCTTTGTATGCATACCAGGCTGCAAAGACCACCGCGCAGAATACAAGGGCGTTCCTCAGGGTGGTGACCAGGGCGCAGACAAAGGCCAGGGCCGCAGCGGTCCTGTACCGGAATTTTTTGACCAGGGCCACGGACAGACACATTTCCGCGGTGTAAAGGGATAACAGGATCAGATCCTTGGGATTGTAAAAGGAATCCGCAAGTATCCTGGGGCAGAGAATGTAAAGTCCCAGGCCAAGCAAAGACAGCGTGTGGTCAAAGCCCAGGAGCCGCAGCAGATACCAGGCAAAGAAACCCGATATCCAGAACAGGAGAAAATAATAAAGATGGTGCAGCTTGAACACCTTTTCGTTGGTCATTTTAAAGCCGCTTACCGCTTCCGCAAGGGCGAGGGGCAGCTTTATCCCCAGCTTTCCCGCTCCGAGGGAGGTGATCTCTTCCTTTTCGAGAGCCTCGGGAACACGGTCCTGTCCGGCAAAGACGGTGATGGCTGTCCTGAGTCCCGCCAGGTAACGGTTCCTCTGTATCTCCTCATCCCAGGATATGCCGTAATCCCTGAAGGCAGACAGACCCCAGAACAAAAAGAGGCCCATGATGAGTCCCAGTATGATGTAATATCTGTTTTTATGAACCTTTATCGCCAGTTCTTCGGCTTTTCTTCTCATCGTATCCTGATCCATGATCGCCTGTCCTTTGCTTTTTTGATATACGGCAACAATTATATCATTTTTTTCCCGCAAGACAAGTAAAAAAGACCTATATTGTTTGACCGCTCAAGGCACAGGATGGTATAATCATCAACGGGTCTGCAACCGCAGGACCGGTTTACATAAAACAGCAAAACTCTTGAAGACAATGAATAAACAGGTTGACATAACTCTACTTCTCATCCGGCATGGCAAGACGGTATTCAATATTGAAAAGCGCTACATGGGACAGACCGATCTGGAGCTGACGGATGAGGGAAGAGAAGAGATAAAAGCGATATTTGATGACAAAAGCCGGGGGCCGGGGGAAGTGCTCGCTTCGTTTTACGAAGACGGGATCCCTTTTTTTTCCAGTCCCATGAAAAGGTGTCTGGGAACGGCACAGGTCATTATCCCTGACAGAAAGCCGGAGGTGATAAATGACCTTCGGGAGATGGACTTCGGCGACTTTGAGGGGAAGACCTGGGAAGAGCTCTCCCATCAGGAGGACTACAGGGCTTTTATCGACAGCAGCGGGCGGATAGCCCCTCCCGGCGGTGAAGCACGTGATGATTTCATAAGCCGGGTGTGGGGATCCGTGGTTTCCTGCTGCGAGATGATCAGGGAAAGTGGCTTTGACAGGGGCATTCTCGTTATCCACGGAGGCACCATCATGGCCCTTATGAGCCATCTTGACGGGGGGAGTTATTATGATTATCTGCCTGCCAACGGCCACGGTTATCTCCTCAGCCTTGACCGCGATCTCAGGCTGGTCACCTATGAGAAGATCTGAGCATCGCGCTGCCCTGTTGTCATTCTGAGCACCGCGCCGCCCCATTGTCATTCTGAGCACCGCGCCGCCCCATTGTCATTCTGAGCGAAGCGAAGAATCTTAAAAATGAAAGGAATCACCATGTCCGACAATAATTACAAAGCCGTCATATTTGACGTGGACGGCACCCTCCTCAATACCAGAGAAGGCATCCTGACTTCGGTAGGAGCCACACTTGAAGCTTTCAATATGCCGCCTTTAAAGCCCGAAAATGAAAAGCTTTTCATAGGACCGCCGATCCAGCGTTCCCTTGTGGAGGTTTATTCCCTGACAAAGGAGAAAGCCCAGGAATTTGCCAATGTATTCAGAGAGAAATATTCCCGGCATGAATTTCTTTTCAGGGCACAGGTGTATCCGGGTATCGAGGAACTTATGATACGCCTGAAGGAAGCCGGGTATAAAAATGCGGTGGCCACCTACAAAAGAGAGGATTACGCCATTGATATAGTGGAACACTTCGGTCTGGCAAAGCATTCCGACGTGATACACGGGGCGGACAATTTTAATAAGCTCACAAAGTCCGACATCATACGTATGTGCATAGAGGAGATGGGCTTTACCCCGGATCAGTGCGTGATGGTGGGAGATTCGGACAATGATGCCATAGGCGCCGAAGGTATAGGCTGTCCTTTTATCGGAGTGACCTATGGTTTCGGTTTTGAAAAGCCGGAGGACGTGATGGAGTTCAAAAATATTGGTGTTGCGGCTTCTCCCGATGAGATATATGACATCATCACCCGCTTATGAGCCTGCCGGTGACGTTTTTTGAAATAATGTATGATTCTTGATATAATATAAAAATGTTCATTGAAGCGAACGGGGAGATCTTTATGGAATGCTGGATAGTGGTGGTGGATGATGAACCACTGAGTCTGACGAATGTCAAATTGATGCTGAATGACGAAAATATGCGTGTCAGCTGTCTGCCCTCCGGTGAGAATTTACTCAGGTATGTGACAAAAAATACTCCGGACCTTATTCTGCTGGATGTGATGATGCCTGAAATGGACGGCTTTGAGACCTATGAAGAGCTGCGCCGTTTTGAGGATGAAAATGAAAGAACCCACATTCCGGTCATCTTTCTTACGGGGGAAAATGACATTGAGGTAGAGAACCGGGGGTTAAAGGCCGGCGCTGCGGATTTTATACGAAAACCCTTTGACAAAGATGTCCTTGTAAGCCGTATCCATAATATCATAAAAAACAGTAAAAAGATCGAGAGCCTCACCGAAGAGGCTACCGTGGATAAGCTTACGGGCTTTCTGAATAAAGCCAGCGGCACCGCCAGGATATCGAAGCTCTGTTCGCAGATGCCGGGAGCCCTCATGGTCATGGATCTTGATAATTTTAAGCTTGTGAACGATCTGTTCGGCCATGACATGGGAGACCGCACACTTGAGGCTTTTTCCGACGTTGTCAGGCACAATATCAGGGAAAATGATATGGTCAGCAGGATAGG
>JAEEGL013570834.1_pt1 | contig 32163 bp, 26 predicted proteins | sample 9134231 | NCBI WGS metagenome assembly JAEEGL01 (sample SAMN16246548, study PRJNA631951) | gut metagenome | biome: gut microbiome; feature: rumen; material: fiber-attached | host: Bos | place: Iran: Karaj | collected 2018-10 | reverse complement strand
TAAGCAGCATCGGGGAAGTCGAGCATCTGCAAACGTACGGGCCAGTAGCCATTGAGATTGAAAGCCTGACGGGGGGTCAGACGGAAGCGTTTCCAGTTGACTGTTCCCTCACCCTTCTGGGCATCGAAACTCGACAGGGAGTCGGCCAGAAAGTAAATGTTAGACAGGTCGTAGAAATCGGTTGACACATCCTTCTGCATACCTTGCAGATACTGGATGCCTGCATTGGTCTGAATCTGAGCCACAGCAGTAAACTGTGAACAGCAGACAGCGAAAAAGACGATTAATAATTTCTTCATATCTTCAAGTTCTTAATTATTCAAATTCAATCACATCAGACAAGAGCATCGGCGACTTAGCCGTAACGGAACCATTGCCCTTGACCACAACCATACACTTGCCGAAGAAGGCTTTGCGCAGTGCTGACGGGTGAGGATTCTCGGGAGTCGCAACGAGGCGCATACGCTCCATCGAGGTCTGACAACCGTTGTCGGTAGCTAAGATTTCACCACCCTCGCTGATGAAAGAGATCTGATCCTCTGCCCAAGGACAGAGGTTGCCATCCTTGTCAACAACCTCAGCGTTGATAAAGGTCAGCTCCTTACCCACATAGTCCTTCGACAAGCGGATCTTAGCAGGTGCGCCTGCCGTCTTGATGGTCTGTTCACAAACCACCTTGCCGTCCTTGCGGGATACAGCTTTCACCTCACCCGGATCAAAGGTAACACGCCACATGACATGATACTGATGGGAGTCGGCCTTACGACGTACGCCCTGTGACTTTCCGTTGATGAACAGCTCCACCTCGTCGGCATTATTGTAGTAGCACCACATATCGATCTCATCGCCAGGAATCCAGTTCCAGTGTGGGAAGAGATGCAGAACGGGCTTCGAGGTCCACTCGCTCTGATACATATAATAGATATCCTTGGGGAAGCCAGCCAGGTCGATGATACCGAAGTAAGACGAACGTGCCGGGAATCCATAGGGTGTAGGCTCGCCGATATAATCGAAGCCTGTCCAGATGTACTGTCCACCGCAATAGGGCGTGTGCTTCACCACATCCCAGTTCGTCTCGTGGGTCGTTGACCATGAGGCGTGCATGTTATCATAAGCCGAACACATATAGGTGGGATCGGTATAGGGCAGCCACCACTCCTTCGGAGCCACGTACACAGAGTCGGAGGGCATCATATAGAAACCGCGTGTCTGCAAGGCAGAGACACTCTCTGACATGATAAAGGGCTTGCCGGGGAAGTTCTGAGGCACATCCTTAATCCACTGGTGATGATAGTTGAAACCGATGATGTCGATGGCACCACTCCTGAAGAGGTGGTTACCCGGATCGGGCTCATTGCAGCCTGCCGTGATGGGGCGCGACGTGTCGTAACGACGTATAATCTCTGCCAGATGCCGTGTGAGAAGCGACTGTACGGAGAGCTCCCCTTCCTTGGCGAGTGTAGAGGCATCGTGACCTGCATTCAGGATCAGGTTGGCCTGTTCGAGTGATAAGGTGTCAGCCTCAGCAGAAGACCACTGCTCAAGCACCTCGTTACCGATACTCCACATGAGGATGGAGGGGTGGTTGCGATCGCGAATCACCAGGTCGGAGAGGTCGCGTTCGTGCCACTCATCGAAGAAGCGGGCATAGTCGTTCTGTGTCTTCCTGCGGCGCCACATGTCGAACGACTCGTCCATAACGATGAGACCCATCGTGTCGCACATATTCAACAGCTCCGGAGCTGGTGGGTTATGTGAAGAGCGGACGCTGTTCACACCCATGGCCTTCAGTTTGGTGAGCTTGCGGTGGAGGGCATCCTCGCTGAGTGCAGCTCCCAGACAACCGAAGTCGTGATGCTCGCAGACACCATTGATCTTGAAGTTCTTGCCATTGAGCCAGAAGCCCGTCTTGGCATCAAACTTGAAATCACGGAAGCCAGTGGTAGTCTCCACCTCATCAACCACCTTGCCGTCAGCGATCAGTTGTGTGCGGACTGTATAGACATACGGATCCTCGCACGACCACTTACGGGGTTTCTTGATATTAGCTGGCTTGCCATTGGCATCGAGCCAGATATTCTTAACAGTGACCTTCTGGTTGGTGGGATTCTCATAATCCACCTCTACCTTGCCGTTGTTCACAAAGACACCCCAGTGCTTCACATGAATCGGATGGGTCTTGGTGAGCCATACATGGCGGTAGATGCCACAGCCGGAATACCAGCGGGAGTTGGGCTGATCGGAGTTATCAACCCTTACAGCCACAAGGTTTGTGCCCTCATGAACATAGGGAGTGATATCGTATTCGAAACTGGAATAGCCGTAAGGACGATAGCCCACCTTCTGTCCGTTCACATAGACAGTGGAGTTCATATACACGCCATCAAACTCCAGGAAGAATTTCTCACTCTTCACATCCTCACTGTTCACCTCAAAGGTCTTTCTATACCAGCCGATGCCACCAGGCAGAGCTCCACCGCCAGCACCGCTGGGGTTCCCCACAAAGAAATCACCCTCGATAGCCCAATCGTGAGGCACATCGAGCTGCCGCCAGGAAGCATCATGATACTCGGGTGTTGCCATCGCTGCCGTATCGGCGAGGATAAAGCGCCACCCCTTATCAAAGCACTGCCGCTCGCGTGCCTGTGTGGATAATACCACACAGAACAAAGCGGCTAACAAAAACGTTTTCCCTTTCATCTTATTGTTTTGGTTAGTTATTGAGATTCTGAGTTTACTAGATGTCTCGCTCTATATAGGTGAAGGTCGTATCTCCGATGGAGAACTTCATATTATGGAACAGCGCCACACTCTGTCCTGGATGGAGTGGCTTTCCGTTTATCATCACACCATCCTCAAGAGCCGTCAGACGAATACCTCTTGCTGTCTGCTGCAGGTTCGCATGAACAGGTGCCACCTGTCCCTTGACATCCCACGTCATCTGCAACATGCAGTCGATGGACTTTCCGATGGTAACCACCTCATTCGGATTGTTAAGGTACCACTTATAGAGGGCTATATCCATCTCTTTCACTGCACCTTTCACATTCAGGAAATAATGATCGGAAACAGGTGCCAGCTGTGCTATAGCCAATCCTACGCCTACGCTATAGAAGATACAGCTGAACAGCAGGAGCACACGAATATCCAACTGCAAGACACCCCTGAAGAAGACAGTCCATGCATATACTGAGATAACACCCAGGATGATACCTATCAAGAGGATGTATTTACGAAGATGGAACTTCGATTCGATCGTCGAGGCAAAGACTATCAACAAAGCCATGACAGCCCCTGGGATCCAGTAGAACAAAACCGACATTGTATTTACGTTGAAGGCCAGAATCAGGGACTCTGTCAACATGAATATAAAGAATGACAAGATACCTACGACTAAGGCACGCAGGATGATTTCCAGGTAACGCCTGAGATACAACTGCCGTCCTGCCGCCAGCAATGAGAACATGATAGTTAGGCAGAAGCTGAGGCACAAGCCAAACATTGGCTCATAGCCCTGATTATCGGCTTGACCATTGAAGACTGCAAGCGAATCCACCTCGGGCAGCTGTGAGTCTGTCATTCTCGCAACCAGGGTAGGAACTTCATTGTCATACTCTATTACCAGCACCACATACAGGAACCACGCCACCACTGCTGCCACGATAGCCATGACAATCCACTTCATGTGGTAGAGCGCATTCTTATGATCGAACAGGTTTGTATGATTGTAGTAATGCGAACCTTCATGACAGCGCCATCCGTATTCCGGACAGTGATATTCGTTCTCATCCCAGCAACTCTTATGCATGACGTGCTCACACTTCACCACGACATCATCGCCAGTATTGAAGGGGGCTTTACAATAGTAGCAGGTCTCAGAGACTGAGATGTTACCCACACTCATGTTGCCGGGAATGTATTTTACCACATATTTCTTCTTGAATATCTCATACTGGACATAGGGTATCAAGAACTGGAAGATGAGATAGACAAGCAGGATGACAAGCAGTGCAAGTCCGATACCCTGGAGGAATGTGTTAATATTGGTATAGCCATTCACAATGACAGGGTTAAACGCATCACCAAGAATAATGGCGGTAGAGGTTTTACCAAGAAGATGTCCATCATCCTTGGCAAAAATTTCGATGACCATGACATGGCCAATACCACTATACACCTTACCATCGGGGTTCTCGAAGTCAAGCTCATTGGCAATGATATCCTGGGCTTTCATTCCCATGATATTTTCTTTCAGATCGGCCCATGAGTACTTTGTCTCATAGATTCCGCCATAATTCTTTGAGAGCACCTTCATCACATTCTCTGCCTGATCTTCAGAGATAGCATCCTCAAGAGAACCAAAGCGTACAGCACTGATAGAAAGGTAACTGGAGATTTGCACGGAGTCGGTTTTTACCAGTGCCTCCTGCAAAGCAAAGTGATCGGGATCGATAGGTTCGTCGTTATTGCCATATACCCGCTCGTCAGAGAACACCGTCATCATCACTTTCCTGGCATTCGCCCAAGGACCGGCATGATCCTCTATCTCCTTTTTCTTCTGCATGATGGAGCGATAGAGATATTTGTTCTGCGACTGATTAGAAACAAAACGACTGTTAATCACATAGTCGGTAGCCTGCATCGTTTCGCTAACAGACATGTCAGACATAAACGCCAGATAAAGATTCGTACCTAAAACAGTTCGTATCTCCCGGACAGCGTTCTGCTCTTCATCCACGACTGTCTGAGGCTGGTCAAGGTCAACCAGTACCAACATCTTTATCATTTCCTTAGTTATCTCCTCACCCTCGGTGTTCCTCACATAAGTCAGGACAGGTTTACTGCTGGAGTTATTCGGCACACCACCAATATACTCTGTTGCTTTCACCACAACCTGACTGGTGTCGGTAAGGGCGTAAGGACCGATATCATTGACAGATACGAGTACCTTAAAATGCCTATAACCAGGCGTGAACTCCACGCCCAGCACATCAAGGCGAGGATCATCGTTGGCAGTTGAATCGTTCTCAGACTCTGTACTGAAGATATCACTCATCTCATCTTCATCGACAGAAGCATTGCCTACCAACTCATCGCAACCTACAAAGGCCACGGCGAGGGCAGCGATCAGAAATATACGATACCAATTCTTTATCATGAGCTTATTCCTTTATCTTTATATTATATCGTAGGATACTGAGCATCCTTTCCTTGTTTCTTCATCATCTCATCCATCTTCTTCATGCTGGCAAGTTTATCCTTATATGCTTTGTATTTGGATTTAAGCATGCTGAGGAACAGCAGGATAATGGCGACTGCAGCCAACCCTATCAGATAGTCCTTGACACGCTGGATAATTGGTTTGTACTCCAATGCCTGCACCTTCTCAGACACACTTTTCATCACCACAAACTGCTCATCGAGTATATTCATTCGGGGTTGCAACGAGGGAATCATTTCGCTAGCAGCCTTTGCAGAGTCATAACTAGCCTGCAGCTTCTCAAATATCAATGACTCACGCGCCTTAACCTTCTCGAGCTGGGGAGTCAACTTCTTTACCAGCGAGAGCTGAAAAGCGCGCTTATAGAGTTTCTTATAAACGCCCATCTGACTCATGATATACTGATCGGCATTCGCAAAATCTTCTACAGCCTTCACCATATCAGCTTTGGCATCAAGCGTATCCTTGATGGCTTGCCTCACCTGTTCAACGTCGGCCACTTTTTTCATCAGATCCTCATTGTTGGCAATGTCCATCTGCTGAGCTTGCGTATAAGTGTTCCACATTACATCTAAGCTGTTAAAACGCTGATCGTAGGACTTGAAACGCTGTTTCAGAACACCAACAAAGTTTTTGGTAACTCCCAGCTTGGCATCAGGTGTCAGGGTAAAATTGCTCACCACTTGTAGCTGTGAGAATTCATCCGAAAACTGAGACAGGCGTGATTCAATCTCTAAAGCCAATGCCTGCTGCTCAGCCGACAGTTCCTCTTTTCCCTCTGTCTTAGCACCTTGATCCGAGGGTGCAGGCTGTTGCTGCGCCATCAAAGGACCTGACAGCGTAAAGGCCAAAAGAGCCAATACAATATATTGAAGACTTCTACTCATCCTTTTGCGGTGTTACCTCTTTCTTAAGAAGACATGTACGATTAAAGTAACGTTCGGCAGCATGGAAAGTGTCAAGTACCCTCTTCTGTTCTGCCGTAACACCAGTACGACCATTTATCAGGTCGATTCCACTCTTGATCCTTTCCTGACCTTGTTTAATCAGGTCCTGACGCTCTATCGGATCAACACTTACAAGCCAGCGCGATACGATATGATCTATCTGACGGGATTTCGCCATCAGTATCTTCAGATCTTCCGGTGATATGCCACCACCTTTCATATCCTTAGGTCCTGCCAACACAACCTTCATCGCTGCTATGGAATCCACTAACTGATTATACTGATCCCATGCCGTCTGCACTTCGGGACAAGGACTCTGGACATCCTTCGGCTGGAACTGATTCTGGACTGTGGCTTTCATCTCATCGAATATCTTCTTCGACTCCTGAGAAGCGACTATACCTGTACCATATTTATTCTTCAATGATGTATAGCTCTGAGTAATGCCCTCCAAGGCTTTCTGGGCACCCTCAACCTCTGTTTCCATACCGAAACAGGGATTACGTTCAATGGTGATCTGATATTGCTGATTCAGATCTCTACCAAATGGTATATCATAACGATTGTATTTCTTCTTCTCGGTCTTGTCGATCAAGAACACATCGTGGAGCGTGACACTCACCTGTGTCCGCTTATTCAGCACATCGAATGTCTGGGCAATGAAGTCATTCTCCATCTTATATTCGATAGGAACCGGCTGCAAACCATCATAGTCGATCCACCGTTGGAAGAAGAACTGTTTACGCGGCTGAGGGATGGAAGCCTTGACAAGCTTTGTGACATAATACTTGTCGGCAGGATCAAATGTCACAACATAAGGGAGTTTAGCTGGACGAAGTTTACGCCCCTTGATTAACGGCTTGAAATGCACCTTATCCCAGAACACAAACAGTGACCGATAGGAAATAAGGGTCACAGTGAGGGCGTTGGCATCCTCATTGAATACGAACTTTACCATCAGATCCATATCCTTACTATCTGGTTTCAAGGATATATGATCGGTGTAGGACTTCCCCTGCGCTACGGTGATAGTCCGAACGGTCTGTGCCTGAATGCCAAGTATCCAGAAACAGCCTGCCAGCAGGAGTATCAATCTATGTGTTATCTTCATCATGCTTTTATGATTGCTCAAAATAAATCCATTCTTTAGGCTCGCCTTGACGCGTAACCCATGCTGCTACTTTCAAATCCTCTGGATAAGGAGCCTCTATCAACGCATGGTAAGTATCATAACGCAGATAGGATGCCACCCGCTGAACGCCCCACAACAGGTCGGTATAGGTATCTGTCATGTTCAGGCACACCCGTCCGGCAAAATCACCGAAATATCGGATATTCGGATGCCATGGGTGCGATATCGGCTGTCCTGTGGCGTCGTAAGTGAGGAAATGCAACGATGGCGGCGCATCCACACAAGGATAATTATGGGGCAGTTCGATCATCATCTGAAAACTATTAGCATAAAGAGGCTTGTTCTCTACTCCAGGCTCATTCAGAGCCTCCTCGTTGGTGACACCACAAATGCTACGCAGATGATAAGTGACTAGATAAGCTGTAGGCAACCCGTCAGCATTGCGACGCGTCACCTGGCAGGAGATGTCCTGACGATCTGCCAGTCCGTTCTCCAGCTGCTGCCACTCATACCACAGACGACGGTTGCGTCCGTGAAGGCCAGTGGCATCGAAAGCTTGTATCTCACGCTCCATCATACCGCTCTCATATTTGCCTCATCCTGGAATAGGATCCGGCACCAAATAAACCAGATCACCATTCTTCACATTATAATCAGCCAGTTTCTGGTCCTCACGCCCGATGCGAGGACGCATAACTCTAACCTCATGCACCTGAGGATCTTCCTTTCCGAAGAAATAATCCAGCGGTGCACCCGTCTGATCAATCGACGGGAAATCAAAAATCAGACGTCCGTCTTCTCCTATGGCGTGACGCAGGTTGTCCATCAGCGTACTGAGAGGGGCTTCTGGATTCACAACCTTAAACCGGACTGTCTTATTCTTGTAAGAGATGTCCAAAAAGAAATCTTCCATATTATACTATTTATTACTTTTACTTCTCACTTTTTTCAATCGTAATGGTTACCTGTATAGGATAGATGTTCGTACTCCTAACACTCATCATGGCCTGCATCAGTGTCTCTGCCTGAGGGATCTTCTCTTCAAAACCACGACGGATAAACGAGTTCTCATTCAACACGATCTCGACGAGTATCTCAAAGCCTGCCTCCCATCGATCTTGTTGCTGACGATGACTGACTGTAATGCTCTTCACCATCTGACGAGTGATGCCATAACGCGTCATCAATTCCATATAACAGAACAACTTCATGTCGGCTGGTGTCACCAACCGATCGTGGGTAATCATATAATAACGCGACAGACTGGCCTCTTCCAATTCGTCTCGCACTTCATCGCTACCAGGCATCGGTGTAGCAATCAGTTGCACGGATTCATTATTGAAACCTGCTGGCGGTTGGAAGGTGCTGCTATCAGAAAGCTGACTATTGACGGCAGAGCCTAAAGTAGTGACATAAGTCAGGGAGAGGGATACATCATTGCGGAAATCTGCCGCACGGGGATTCAGCATCAGATAGACACCGGGGACACGCTCTTCGGCATTGGAACGAGCGGCATCACGCATACGGGTCAGCGTCTCTATCAGGCTATAAATGATCTTATCGTTTGCCTCCTCACGCAATGACAGGAAGGCATAGAAATCCGTATAGTAACGACTGATGAGGGTATTCAGCAATACCACCAGACGACCTTGATTGAAACGGTCGGCACTCATCTTTCGCACCTCTATGGGGAACTGACGAAAGATCTGATCGGTTGAGGGGCGCAGCAAATGCAAGAACTGTTGACTGGCACTACCCAACTCGGTTCCAAGACTCTGGTAGCCTGCCACACGGACAATAGGGTTATTGGAGGACAGGTCGGCAGTACGCACTTCAGCATTCACCAGAATAATGCTATTCAGAATCAGATTGTTCTTGTCGAAAACAAAATCATCCTTGATGCCAGAAAACTCGAATATCAGGTCAACAGCCTCAGTATCTGTCTGGAAGCTCTTATCATTCTTTACACAGTACATCCTGATATTCTGGCGTACAAACAAATCAAGACATGACACTGCCGCATTATAGGTCTGGTTACCATTGTAAAGCACTGTATCAATATCGAAGCAGGGTGAAAGAGGCAACTCAGAGAACTCCCAAGGTTTAACAAGTGGCAGGATGTGCCCTTTGACCGAAACCTTGAGATCTTTGAAACTATGATTCTTTACCACAAAGCTAAGCCCAGAGAGATCAGAGATGGGGTTTTCGAATTTCAGTGACACCTTCCATCGACGTCCGTCCATTCTGACTACAGAACGGATGGCAGCATTATAGACTCGAGTCCTCAACAGAGGGATGAAAGTAGCCTCTGTGTCTGTCAAGGTGAATACATGTTCCTGAGTAAGATCCATCATGGAAAGACCTGGCTGCAAAGATGCCTGAACGATAGCTGTCGCAGGTATTGCATGACCTACCTCATAAGGGGCCAGCATCTGGGAGAACTCGTCAAGTACCTCAGTTTTCATTTGGTCTAACTCATTCTCTAATTCATTAGACTGATAGGCCAGTGCCGTCAGCAGCAAGGAGACTACAGGATCCTGTTCGATGCCTTCCAACTGGTCGGGATGATCACTACTCCGCCAGATACGGACGGCCTCATTCAACAGCTCTTCGGCTCTCTGTTTGTTTTCAAATATCGTCTGTTTCATGCTTCCTTATCTTATTTATTTCCATACGCGCAAAGTACTCTTATACAAGTACGGCTCTTTAGTAGAAATAATCACTCCCTTAATGGTGATATAGACAAGACGTTCCTCACGGATGTAAGTCATCGTCACAGCCACATCATCCAAGCGTTTCTCATAATCCTTAACAGCCTCTTTCAGCTCTGCCGCGAAGGTATTCATATTCTTTGATGATCCGGAGATCTTCTTGGAATACAGGTCACGCAAGCCATTCTCATAGAGGGTGTCACCAGAATTATAGATCACACCTTCATGCTCGTCGAAGATCTCAAAACGCATATTATTGAAGACGAAGCCATATTTAGAGTCTCCAATACTATTATAACGTGGCGTTGTCAGCAACATGCTGAGCGCCTCATCAATCGAGCGCTTTATATTGTCTTCACGAGCCAAGCCGCTTTTGACCACTCTCAGAGGTATTTCCAGGTATGCCATACGCGTGTTAGATTAATGGGACAAATCGTTCACTTTCAGGTTCAGGCACATAGAGCGCATTGAACAAATGCTCGAACAGCTCCTGGTACAGACGCTCGTAGAGTCTCTCCTTCAGGCTTTCCTCCATTACACCCAACGAGTTGTTCATCTCGGTACGGAGTTCCTCCATGAGTGCAGGCTTCATCTGGTCGTTGATGTAGTCGGTAAGCGTCTTCGTCTGCTCTGCAAGGGCATTCTGCATCTCCTCCTTCACCAAAGCTATCAGCTTCTCCTTGGTCTCTTCCAACAGCTTGACAATCAGTTCCTCATGCAACTGGGCATACAACTCTGCCTTAGCCTGTCTCAGAAGTGCATCGTAGTCGATGGTATTATCAACCAGAACCACTTTGTCGAGCACGGCAACAGCACCCGTCAGATAATCCTCAAACCAACTCAGCCACATCATAATATCCACCTGACTGGGTTCAGGAATCTTGATGGTCTGCTCTGTGTTGGGAGAGATGATATAATAATCGACTGCATGGGCAATCTCCTGCAACAGCATCACAAAATCATGGACACTGTTTCGGAGACTATATCCTTTCATAATGAAGAGGTAATGCAGAAGCGCACGTTTACCATCTCCCTCTTCCAGATTCTGATGTGATGTGATGGTACTCAGCTTATTGACATATCTCTCCAGATAGGCAGCAAACTGATCATTCCCCGTCATAAGCAGACAAGGTGGAATGTAAGCCGTATCGATAGAGAATACACCATCACTGACATTGAATCGAAGCAATGGCATCACATCTTGAGCCTCTGTCTCGTCCAATGATAGAAGGGAATATTCATAATGTGGACGAACATATGGCACACCTTCTTTCTCAAAAGTTGTCGTCGTATCGCTGATGCCAATGGTGAGATAGTAGCTATCACCAAACAGCATAGGAATAGGAATGACAGCCTTCTCGTCGGCATCGATAATCTTACCAGACGGTAACAGAGCCATACACCGGACGTTCTCTACTTCAAATGTATTCTTAACGAATACGCCCTTACAACTCATCTCCGTACCAGGCAACAGCCCCATCTGCGTGCTTCCCAATGCCGCACGAATGGCAATCTGTTGCTGGAAATCCAGTTTCTCCTCCAGACCAATGAATGTCTGGGCTGTAATTTCCATGCCTGGAAACCAGTTTATTCTTGAATTAAGATCCATAACCCTACTGATTTATTGATTCAGTTCTGTATTATAATTCAGCGTCAGACTACTATCAGGATGTTGAGGCGTCCAATGCTGTTTTATTTCTATCACACATCTCACATCGAAAGGAATCAGCCACTCTTTCAAGAAAGCAGCCAATGGTTCTAACGACTTTGCTGCTTCCTGATATGAGGACGATGTCAACCCAGGAATCAGCAACTTATAAGTCACTTGAGGTAACCACAGTCGGGTAGTATCAATAGGACTATACCGTCCTTTAACCACCTCCACATTACATTTCAACAAAGCACCCAGCAGATTGCCTACAAGACCAAGATCACCCCGCAGACTACTCACAAAAGGAAGCATCACCGCAGCCTCTTTTACCAGATTGTTACGCTCTGCCTCAATATCATAATTGAAATATTCGTTCAACAGATAACTCAATTTCTGATCCAAGAGCTCCGATGCCTGACGCTCGATCTCTAACTTCTTGCGGAATACATAAGTATCATATGGCGAGAAAGCTTCACTCAGCAGTTCCCTGCGCCATTCCAACTCTTCATATTTCGCTTTGAAATCTTCTCCGCGAAGATCTTCGTCTCGTGTCAACAGCCCCTCAGGCAATAGGCGCAGGAAACCGTCACGTGACAAGACAATCTTCTCCTCCTTCTCATACAAGGCGAGTACATCCTGGTTGTAGTTTCGGTAGAAAGTACCCTTACCCTGAACTATCCACTTCTTCTCCAACTCAGGATAGAGATAGTTCAGCAGCACTTCGGCCCTAATCTGGCTGATGTTCCTATTTATCTTCATTGTTCACACATTTCAAAATAATAATCCTGTCCATCTGCCACAACATGCAACACATCATGGCTGGGAATACCTAATTGTGCCAGTGTCAACGATCCATAAGGGAAGTCAACATCTATTTCTCTATATTCATGCTGATAAAGCCCACTGAGAGGAATGCCGCTCAAATGGGAATCCGCTTCCACAAAAGCCTCAACAGCATGACCTGGAAGCATCACTTCTGTACGACGATCGTTAGCGCGTTCTGACACATAATCCACAAAGCAATCATTTTCCAGATAAATTGTCACCAACTTGGCACTTAACGTCTGACGTAGCTGACCAAGGGCATCAGATACTGATGACTGCCTAGACAGTTCTGATGAACGGATAGGTGCCCAACAGTCATGTACGGCACAATCGTCGTCATAGGCTTGGAAATCGAGAAGCTTGGTTGTGAGATGTTGTCCATCATAATAAAACATCTTACCACACAAGGAGGTAAATGTACCCTGCTCTAAAGCCTCATGATGAACCAGCTTCATGGCCTCCTGCACCTGTACTGCACCAATCACTGATGCCATCAGAGAAGTGGTTGGCACTGAACCTGCCTGCTCATGCCGACGGATCACACCCGTACACGACATACGCTTTGCCATATCACGCAAGCCCTCTGGACCCAAATTACAAGCATAGCAATTCTTACCGGGCATGAATACCCGTGCCGTTCCTTCCAGTTCCTCGATGGCGCCATCAACCCAGGGGACGTTCGCACGCATACACAAACGATTGATGCAATAACGTGCCCAGCGACTATCAACACAACCGATGATCACATCCATATGTCGGACTAAAGAGAGGCCAACATCATAAGCCACATCGCCACAGATAGTCTGGATCTCAATGGCAGGATTCATACCCTTCAAACGCTCTGCAACCACCTCGATCTTCAACCGATGCGCTTCAGCATCGGCTTTCGAGAAGAGCACCGAACGCGACAGGTTGCCGACCTCTACTATATCGAAGTCAACAACCACAAGATGTTCGACACCAAGCAACACCAAGTTCTTCAGTACCTCGTTTCCCAAGGCACCGCATCCGACCACCATTACGTGTGCAGCCGATACTCGCTGTTGTTCTAGGCAGTTACTCATCAGTTAGTTATTTTGGTTTCATATTTAATTCTACATCTAGCATATCATTGGGCACAGGCATAACCTTCAAGTTGGCATCATGATAGCCTTCTTTCTTCAGGCATATCTTACAAGCCATGGAGGCAGGTATATTCTCCAAGATACATGGTGTAACACCCACCTTGACACGGTTGAGAAGAATGGTCGCCCCTATCACATTACTGTGGATATTCAGCACGCCATAACTGGCTTTCGGCAAACTCAGGTCGAGTACTTTAGGAAGCGTGTCGTCTACCCATAAATAGAAAGTTTTAGATTCCAAACCATCCTTCAATGTACTGACAGAATAAAACCCTAAAGCTAAATGTCCTTCCCATTTCCCATATGCCAAAGGCTCACGGTTGAGCCATATCTGCGTTTTCTCATCTGGGGCGGTAATGGTAACCAAGGCCTTCAACGAGTCCTGTGGTACTGATATCGAATCAGCGGCTGTAGAGTCTGCTGCTATTGTATCTGTAGCCACCACCCCAGGTGTTATGGCACGTGCCATCAGCGGTCGTGCCCGGAGGTCACCTGCTTTCAGAGTCAGAACCTTTTTCTCCCCCTTACTCAGATTGATCACTGTATCTACGTAACAGGTCTCTTTCTGCATGACTATCAGATGGTGGTCACCAGGCTGAAGATGCCCGCTGGTTGCCTCCCTTATTCCAATAGGTTGTCCATCGATAAAGATACGCCCGTCTTCGACAGGTAATCTCACAGTCAGATAAGAATAGACCGATTGTAATACTAATGGCACTACAAGTTTTACACTATCTATGACCTCCACACTATCAGAGAGTTCCTCAAAGAATGGAGCCTCCGCATGGTAACCATGTTTCCCTAAGGGAAGGTGAAACTGGGCCGTTCCATTTCTCACCAGTGCCACTGTGCTATCTACTTGCAGAATGGCATTCTCAGGAGAAACCTGGAACACCACCCACTGCTTCGACAGTTTATATTCTTTCCCAGGTTTGTCTGTCTGCATGACAGCCTGGTAATGTTTTTTCTTCCTTAATCCCTTGCCAGGAACCTTCCAGATTAACTGTCCGTAGTCTGGATGTTGCACCAGCAGGAACGCGGTCTTATGAGGAGCTAACAAAGTGATTTTGCCATCACCCTCCTGAGCCGCAATTGCTGTTTTTCCATCGGCTTTGAACGTGAACCCTTTTTCATCGGTTTTCAGGTCCAAAGTCGCCATTTTCTTATCAACAGGTAAAAACTTCTTAGTAGCAAGATCAAATTTGACCCGCTTAAACTGCCCTATGCTGATTTTCTGTGCAACACATGGCAGCGATAGTACTGCAATCAGTAAGATTACCAGTAGTTTTTTCTGCATGCAGTTATTTGCCTGTCACCATTGTGTTGCCTGGACTGACAATCGAGATGTTACCCATATAGGAGCACATACACTTGCTGTTGTCTGTCAGAGCAGGCACACCACCGACCTTTACCTGAGAACTGCCTGGTGACCAAGGAGCTGAGATTACTGGCACACAAGGCATCGGTGTCAGCACACCCATAGCGGCAGACGTAGCCGAGGATACCGCCGGGTTTGTCAACGATTGACACATGCCGAATGAAGGAATATTAGTTACCGTAAAATCCGTCGTCACAGCCATCAACAGATTCATGCACTTTGGTCTTGAAGGCACGGTAATAACCAATGTACACGGAGACAAACCAAAACTACACTGGAGCACAGCTCCCTGAGTTACAAAGTTACCCATATTCTTTTTTTTAATGAATCATCTGGCTCAGTCCCTAGGAAAGGAACCGAGTCAGATGAAATGATTATAATTACTTCCAAGGATTCTCATAGCTAACAGGACCGTTCTCGAGTTTCTGACAGCTGAGCAGGATTTCCTCGTAGTGCTCCTCACCGTCAGCCCAATACTCCTTGTAGTGTACACAGTAGCAACCAGTACCCTTCAAGGTCTTCATAGCTGAACCGTCCTTGGTGTTCTCAAATGATACCTCCAGGTCATGGGGAGCAGCCGGATCAATCATCCAAGCCAGCAACTCGGGGTTACCGTCGTTCATTGCCTTCACACGAATCGTGATCTGACCACCACGAACAATACCTGCTACCTGACCTTCCTGGTCTGTTGCCTGGTTAAACTTGTAGTTAACCAACAATACTTCACGGGGTGCGAAGTCCTTAACTTTAAGAACTACCGGTGTTACATTCTCTGCCATAATATGTTTCCTTTCTAAATTTTAATCCAATTAAACTTATGATGCTTATCACTTTTTATGCCCAAGCATTCTCGAACTTCACAGAGCCGACTTCAATGTTTTGGCAAGAGATGAGGATCTCCTCATAGTGACCCAACTTATCCTCCCAGTTTTCCTGGAAATCTACGCAGTAAGCGCCAGTGAACTTAATGGTCTTCATCACCTTCAGAGTCTTGGTCTCCAAGAACTGAATCTCTCCGTCCTTCTTCAGGAAGCGGTCGCACATCCAAGCCATCAGTTCGGGAGTACCGTCGTTCAAGGCTTTCACTCTAACGCGGAGCATCTGGAAACGGGGGATACCGGTCATCTGACCCTCACGATCTGTCTCCTGATCAAACTCATAGGATACCATCTGGACTTCACGATCCTTGTAATCCTTTACCTTCATTACTACTGGTGTTGTTGCCATAATTGTAAATGTTTAATGGGTTAAACTTTTATTTAATTAACTCTGGTTATGCACTTGCCATTGCAGCTTCCTTATCCTTCTTGTCAGCAGCAACCTTGATGACAAAGTTCTTTGCAGCGTAGAACGGAGTCAGCGTAATGTCACAAGTAATTTGTTTGGTTATTGGATCTTGACGGGGCTCACCAATCTCGTAGTTCTGGAACAGGTTACCATAGCCCTTGTACATATTCAAGAACTCCTGGATCTTTGACTTCAGGTTCTTCGGGCTGTTGTATGGATCCCAGTTCTCGAGAGCCACCTCATGGACGAAGTTCATCAGCACCTTCTTCACCCAGTCGAACACACGTACGATAGGATATTCCTTCATAGCATCGAGGTCTCCATTGTAGAGAGTAGTGTTGTTGAATGCCATCACACGACCCTCGCTATAGACCATCGGAATCACCTGGTTGTCCATCAGGGCAGCAATCTCAGACTTCAGCAGATCACTCTTCACACCCTTTACGCCATCAAGTGTACCATACTTCTTACCACCGGCACCCTGAGCCATGTTAGCGGTCTCGTCATAGAGCTTACCACAGAGGGCAGCAGCAGGAGCGATATAGAATGCCTTCTGATCTTCCTCGTCGCTTGACATCTTCTCAGCCTCACGGCCTACAATCCAGTTGGCGGTCATCACCACATTCATCAGACACTGGTCACTATCGCGATAGCCCTCAGTGTTGGCCTGCAGATCATCGAATGAATACTCATCAGCATGGTCGGTAAGAAGCATCACCTTATACTTAAATGCCATCTTTGCCCACTGCAGCAGATCTACCTTATCGGTGAACACAGCACCTGGTACACAAACAAGACTATAAGCATCCTTCAGACTCAGACGGTCGAAACCGTTACGGAGAATATTCTCCACCTCACCAGCAAAACCAGAATCGGCATCAGCGATATCCTCTTTAAGTACATTGATCACACGCAGGTTCTTGACCTTATCAGTTCCACAGGTCTTGAAGAAAGAGTCAAGCTGACGGTAACTGCGCTCCAGGTTCTGAGTAGCATAGAGAGCATCGGTGATACCCTGCTTCAGCACATTGGTGTACTTCTCCTCGTCTTGTTTACAAGCATCAACAAAACCAGTTGCACTCTCCAGACTTGTATCGTCGAGCAGCTCCAACCAACGCTTGATATCTTTTTTCAAACCTTCACGCTTCTCTTTGAAACGCTTGTCACTCAGGAATACATCCTTAGCAGCCTTACGTGCAGGATTCATATTATCTGCGTCGGGCATAAAACCGCGAATCGCATTGAAACCACCAAAAGCGGAAAGCAATTTGGATACGTCTTTACCTTTTTCTTGAAGCTCGGCACCTGCCTGACTGGCGGCTTGAGCTTTCTGCATTTCTGTATCTGCCATAATTCTTATTTTCTTTTTATCTATTGCAAAATTAGTTGTTTTATATTTAAATCCTCAGGTATTTTTATTTTTTTCCTGAAGTAGTTACGACAGCCATCCTGTCAGGCGACAAAGAAGTGCCCTTAACGATTCTCACTGTCGCAAAGACGGTTATTTCTCCACCATGATACGGAATTCTACTGGTGTCATACCAACTACCTCCAACATACGGCGCTGAAGGGTCCTGACAGAATTATAACCAGCTTCGGCACTGACGGCTGCAATGCCGTACTGGGGATGATCCCTCAGTAAACGCAATGCACGTACCAGACGAAGATTTTCTAAATATTCATCGGCCGACTTGAAGATAGTTGAATTGCGGAAGAGACGCATTAGGCGCGCTTGGGATACACCCATCAACTCGGCAAGTTCTTTGGCACTGAACTCTGGAGTAACCAGCTGGGGCTCCTGCTCAAGACGATTCTCGAGCATAGCCAACAACTCAGCATCATCCACAAGATCAGCCTGCATAGCCAAGCGACGACCGCGTTCCATCTCTGCCTTTAACCAGCCAACACGCTGACGTAGCTCATACCACGAATTCAGCTGTTCGCTCATTTGGAGATTACGCGCCAACAAACGCACATTCTCAAAATCAAGACGCTCATTCTCTTTTTCAAGACGCGCAATCTCCTGCTCCAGCTCTTCTATCTTCTTAGCCATCGTATATACCTATTTTAATTTAATAGTTAATCTGCACCTTCCAACTCAGAGAGCATAGACTGCAGCATCTGCTTCAACTCGTCACGACTGCCAGCCTCCTTCAGGATATCACGCAATTTACGATTCTGCTCAATGCTCTTACGAATCTTTTCGTCGGTGTCGATCTTACTCTTAACACCAGAGAGGAAGGGACTATTCTGTACCAAACGGCCCTTACCGCCCTGTGCCTCAAAGTCACGCAGCTCACCAAATTTCAGGGTTTCAGTTACTGAACCACCCTCCTCGTCTGTAAATGCTACTTCCACTTTGGGTTTGAAGTGTGCAAAAGCATCGTCGATGTTGCGGATGTCTTCCACAAACTCAGGATTACCAGCCTCCACATCTGTGGTGTACTGGTCGATCATCAAAGTCTTGTTTTGATCGATCAAACTGACTTTCGCATTTGACTCCTCATCTGGAGCCATCGAAATGAAATTTTCTTTCATTGCCATAATTGTAATGGTTTTAAATGTTATACATTAAGTTAAAAATTATTTCTTCTCTTTCTTCGGAGCCTTCTTCTCGGGATTACCAAAACGCTTGCCGTTAACCACAAAGACAGCCTGTCCGTCCTTGTCGGCTTCCACCACGATATTGTCGCCAGCCTTCACATCACCGGCAATCATCATCTTAGAGATCGGGTGACGCAGCTCCTTACGGATGATACCGATGATAGGACGTGCACCATACTGCTGGTTGTAACCGCGCAGGGCAATCTTCTCGCGAGCCTCCGGTGTCAGCGTCAAGGTGATATTCTGTTCCTCCAACAACTTCAACAGACCTTTCAGGTGGATGTCGAAGATATGGACAACAGTCTTGTCGGTGATCGGTGAGAATGGAACGATTTCTGTCAGACGTGCCAGGAACTCCGGACGGAAGTAACCCTGCATGATATCCATCAGCTCGTTGTTCTCTGGGATAACACCGCTATTAAACTTCTCCACGATCGTCTGTGCACCGATGTTTGAGGTGAAGAGGATGAGGGCATTAGAGAAATCACCCACACGACCCAGACGGTCATGCAACTTACCCTCGTCAAGGATCTGCAGGAACAGGTCGAACACCGACTTGTGGGCTTTCTCGATCTCATCGAACAGCACCACGCTATACGGGTTCTGACGGATCTTGTTCACCAACAGACCACCTTCCTCGTAACCTACATATCCCGGAGGCGCACCATATAGCAAGGCCACCGAGTGCTCTTCCTTGAACTCAGACATATCAAAGCGGATCAGGGCGCTCTCATCACCGAAGAGGAAGGTTGCGAGAGCCTTCGCCAACTCGGTCTTACCTGTACCGGTCGGACCCAGGAAGAAGAACGAACCCATCGGCTGTCCCTTCTTGCTCAGTCCGGAACGGGCTTCATACACAGCGTCGAGCACCTTCTTCACAGCGTGATCCTGTCCGACCACACGCTTCTTCAGGGTATCTTCTGCACCCATCAGACGGTCGCGTTCCTTGGTTTGCACTTTACCCAAAGGTATACCAGTTTGCTTAGCCACCACGGCACTCAGGTCGTCGCTCTTCAGCTCTGTACGCTGCTGCTCACTCAGTTCTGTCAGCTTATCCAAGAGACCGCCCAGGAAGTCGATACGCTCCTGAATGGTGGGTATCTTACTGAAGTCGGTATCAGAATCGACACCAGCCAGCAGGATACAGCTGACCTTATTAAACAGCTCATAGTTCAACCAGTCGAGTTCCTTCATCAGTCCCTCGTCGGCCTTGTCCTTGCCTTCGGTTGATGCCTTGATAGCCTCTAGCTTCTCACGCAGCTCGTTAATAATATTTCCGGTCAGGTCGTTCATTGTCTTCACCTGAGACATTGTACGGTCAATCAGGTCGAAAGCAGAGTCAGGCAGCGACTTCTCCGTCAGATAGCGCTTAGCCAGACGGATGGCATCGCCCATCACCGTCTCATCCACCTTCAGTCCATGATATTCCTCATAGGCTGGCAGGGCACCCTTGAGAATACGCAAGGTCAGATCAGCAGTGGGTTCCTCCACGGTGATCTTCTCCAACTTAGAGGTCATCTCCTTGTCGGTCTCGATATTCTTGGTGTAACCGTCAATGCTTGAGGTAGCCAACAGCTGCAGGCGCCCCTTGCTCAGTTCGTTCTTCAGGATAGAAGAAGCGCCGAACAGTGAGCCCTGCTTGTCAAACAGTTTATCGATAGCCTCGATGATCAGCACGGCATTAGGCAGGTTCTCCACCTCGGAAATCACATTCTTGAAGCGGTCCTCTACCTCACCCTTATACTGGGCATCACCACCCAGGGCAGCCGTATCCAACTCGTATGCCACGGCACCGCTCAAGAATCCTGGCACATGATCTGCAGCCAGTTCACGAACAAAACCATTTACCAATGAGGTCTTACCAACACCAGCCTCACCTGTAATCAACAAGTTAGCCTTCGTCTTACGACCCAATATTTCATATATCACCGAAATTTCCTTCTCAAAACCAATCACTTCATCCAAGTTACCAGCACGAGCTATTGCAGTCTTGTCAATGCAATACTTCGACAGGCTTCCCTTACCACCGGCAGCAGGCGTGTGCTTAGTGAGTTCTGCGCCTTCCATATATGGAGCTTCAACATTGGCACCACCCATCTTAGCACTGATATCAGAGGGGGTCAAGGGCAACGTCTTCAACTGGTCGAACGAGAAGCCTACACCTGGCGTTACCAAAGAAGCCAATACACAGACATCGGTTGTTTCCTCCAAGTTGAACTTCACCATATAGTTTTCTGCCTCTTCAAGAACGGCTACCGACTCTTCACTATATTCTAAATCTCGCATCGGACGAACTGCACGCGGTGCTAACTGCATCTGCACGTCAGCCCAGTCTTGCAAATAATAATAGTCCTTATTCAACTCTGTTTCGATAAAGTGCACCAACCCAACTTCTTTATGGAGCACAGCCTTGAACAGATGTGCTGGATAGATAGCGTCACTACAATACTCCTCGGCAAAGGAATTAGCAATTGATTTTAGTTTTGCATTCATGTTTGTACTATTTAGACAATATTGGGTACAAAATTAATAAAAAAGCAAGATTTATAAATAAGTTCACGACTTCTATTTTTATGAATTTAACGTTTTTTATAAGTTTCGTGTATCTTTTTCCGTAAACCATCCAACAATCAAAGAAAATATCGTATCTTTGCACCCAAATGAAGATAATAACGTTATATACACTACTGCTAACCATATCCATATCTTCTTTGGCACAAACAGCAGAAGAGAAGATGGAGAGTAAAAAACGGATAGACCTTATCTGCGAACTTTATAACCACGATTTAAACGACTCTCTGATTGCACAGGCACCCAAGGATATGGCCTTCCACAAAAGTACAGAACAATGGGAGCACTATTACGAGACATGGATGCACCTGGTAAACACATATACTTTTATGGGCAAGGTAAACACGGCCTTGCGCGAAGTCAAGTTGATGCATGATGATGCGACCAAGCGTAATGACAACTATGGTTTGGCACTTTCGAATTATGCAATGGGTAATGCCTACAACAATATGGGCTATCTGCCAGAGGCCATAAAATGCTATAAACTAAGTATTTCGTTTATCCGAAATACCCAAACCTACGAATCAACTTATAACGACATCTATAGCTACTATTGCGATGCTCTCAATGAGAATCACCAGTGGGAGGAGATGAAAGAAGTGACAGCTGATTGGCAAAAACTTTTGGAGCGCATAACAGACTACGATCATGACAAGACGACTTCCAGTTCAAAAGTGTGGTATTCCTATTATCACCTCGCCTGCGCCCAGATGCATCTTGGCTTGGAACAACTTGACTTAGCGGAAAAAGAGATTGACGAGGCAGAGCACACCGCTCCAGCAAATACTGAGTTTATTCAGATGAGCATCCTCTATTACCGTGCACAGCTCTGGCTGCAACGTAAGAACTATCAGAAAGCCCTTGACTTCAATTCCCGCCGACTCTCTAAAAGCCTTGATTATAACGACAAGTCATCACTCGTGATGATCCGTGAGCAACGTGCCAAAATCCTAAGTGGACTTGGACGTTTTGAGGAGATGGCTGAGATGTATAAAGAAGTGTACGAGTTGACTGACTCCATGTACCGCAAGGATGCTCGCACACAAATCAACGAACTCAATACACTATTCCGTGTGAATGAGTTCGATATGGAGAAACGCCTGAACCGTGTCCGTACCACAGCCGTCGTCACGGTAGTCATCGCCATCGCCCTTTTTCTTCTGCTGGGCTACTGGTTCCTGATGAACCGCCGACTGAAGCGTAAGAACGAGGAACTGGCTATAGCCCGCGACAAGGCGCAGGAGTCGTCAAGGATGAAGACAGAGTTTATAAAAAACATCTCCCACGAGATACGAACACCGTTGAATATCCTTTCAGGTTTCTCACAGGTCATGGCTCAGCCGGACGTGGAACTGCCAGAGGAGATTCGCCATGAAGCCAGTGAGAAAATTGTGGAGAACACCAACCGCATCACGTCACTCATCAACAAACTGCTCATCCTCTCTGAATCCAGCAGTCGCACCCACATTGAGCGCACCGACACAATTAGTGTCAACCAACTATGCCAGAACGTCATTGCCTTAAGCTGTGTGGGCGACAATCTTTTCTACCAGTTTGAGTTCGTGACAGAGTTCGCTGATGAGGAGCAGATCCAGACCGCCGAGTATTATGCCACACAAGCTATCTCACAGCTACTCGACAACGCCATGAAGTTCACGCCAGAAGGGGGTAAGATCCTCATGACCTGTAAGAAGGTGGATGATGAAGTCCAAATAAGCATTGAGGACACCGGTTGCGGCGTCCCCAAGGAAAAGGCTGAAGAAATATTTAAGGAATTTGTTCAGCTTGACGAATACAAGACTGGCACAGGAATTGGTCTGCCTTTAAGCCGTAACATTGCCCGAAGTCTTGGAGGCGATCTCTCGCTCGACCTTAGCTACACCGCTGGTGCCCGTTTTGTATTCACCCTGCCAATCACTCCCACTCAATCGTAGCAGGTGGCTTTGAAGATATATCGTAACAAACGCGGTTCACACCACGCACTTTGTTGATGATCTCATTCGACACCTTTGCCATGAAGTTATAAGGCAGATGAGCCCAATCGGCAGTCATCGCATCGGTAGAAGTCACGGCACGCAAAGCTACAGGATGCTCATAGGTACGCTCATCACCCATCACACCCACACTACGCACAGTTGAAAGGAGGATGGCACCAGCCTGCCATATCTTATCGTAAAGCGCTTCACCATCTTCACAGATATAATTGCGAAGACCGCGGATATAGATATCATCGGCATCTTGAAGGATACGTACTTTCTCCGGGGTAATGTCACCTAAGATACGAACGGCGAGGCCAGGACCTGGGAACGGATGACGGTTAATCAAATGTTCAGGCATACCAAGCTGACGCCCCACACGGCGCACTTCGTCCTTGAACAGCCACTTCAGCGGTTCACAGAGCTGCAGATGCATCTCTTTGGGCAGGCCACCCACATTATGATGACTCTTAATCACCTTTCCGGTAATATTCAATGATTCGATACGGTCAGGATAGATGGTACCCTGAGCCAGCCACTTGGCATCGGTAATCTTCTTGGCTTCAGCGTTGAAAACCTCCACGAAATCACGACCAATAATCTTGCGCTTTTGCTCTGGATCCGTCACACCGGAAAGGTCGCTGAAGAACTTCTCACTGGCATCTACGCCGATCACGTTCAACCCCAGCACCTGATAATCGTCCATCACCTGACGGAACTCATTCTTACGGAGCATACCGTGATCCACAAAGATACACGTCAAATTACTGCCTATAGCACGGTTAAGAAGCACCGCAGCCACCGATGAATCAACACCACCTGAGAGACCGAGAATCACGCGATCGTTACCCAGTTGTGCCTTCAGTTCTGCCACGGTAGAATCCACGAATGATGCTGCACTCCACTCCTGACGGCTACCGCAGATATCAACAACAAAATTCTTTAACAGTTGTTTCCCCTGTAACGTATGAAACACCTCCGGGTGGAACTGTACGGCCCAGACGGGCTGTTGTGTCGAAGCAAAAGCGGCGTTACGCACATCCTTTGTAGAGCCGATTACTTTAAAGTCATCAGGGATGGCGGTAATCGTATCACCATGGCTCATCCACACCTGCGAATGCTGTTCAAAACCTTTAAAGAGCGGATTCGTGGTATCTACCGTCTCGAGATTTGCACGACCATACTCACGAGAGTCGGCCTTCTCCACCTTACCACCCAATGTGTGAGAGATGAACTGCGCACCGTAACAGATTCCCAAAACGGGCACCTTGCCGACAAACTGCGACAAATCAACCTTGAATGCCTCTGGGTCGTGGACTGAGTAGGGCGAGCCACTCAGAATCACACCGATCACCGAAGGATCATCATTGGGGAATTTGTTGTAGGGCATAATCTCGCAGAAGGTATCCAGTTCACGCACACGACGACCTATAAGCTGTGTCGTCTGTGAGCCGAAGTCTAAAATAATAATCTTCTGTGTCATAAATATAATTTACAATTTGATAATTTACTTTTTACTATCGATAAAGGCTTCAGCCTGATCTAAGGTATCGAGCTTTCCCACATCGAGCAGCCGCAGGTCGTGAGCCTCATAGCCCCGAATCAGGTAATCGGCACAGGCCTTCAGATAGAAATCCATGATTGGAAAACAATCCGGCCAATCTGCCAACAGCGGTGCCAGCGATGGATGAAACACATGAATACCACTGAATGCCAAAGGCTTACCCTCGCGACCTTTCACCTGCCCCGTCTCAATATTCTTCCACCCCACGAGACGCATCGTGTCGTCGAACTGCAGATAGCGTTTCGTAGGGCGCTGACTCACCACCAACAAAGGTACATCCATGGGCAGGGCAGTCAAGTCAAGATTACTGAGTATATCGACATTATGAATAAGAATCGGACTCTCTTGGTCGAAAAGCGGCAATGCCTTCTTGATACCACCGCCCGTCTCTAAGAGTGCCTCCGTCTCGTCGGAGATACGGATGTCTAATCCGAAATGATCATTGTCAGCCAGATAATCAACAATCTGGTTGGCAAAATGATGTACGTTCACCACAAGGCGTTCATAGCCAGCCTCTTTCAGTTTCATGATCACATGCCAAAGAAGCGGTTGCCCCCCTACCCTCACCAATGCCTTTGGCATCGTATCGGTCAAGGGTTTCAAACGGGTTCCTAAGCCCGCTGCAAAGATCATCGCCTGTTTCATGCCTGCAAAGGTACTAATAAGTGGGCAAAAATCCAAAAAAAAGCGTATTTTTTTGGAAAGTGTTTGTTGGTGTCAGTCAAAAATAGTAAATTTGCCCCCAAAATAACAAAAGCATGTTCAAGAGTCACTTAAAAAAGACCATACGTAAGGCGCAGGCAGGTATTGCGTTTATTATTTTTGCAGCTATTCTTTCACAGGTTTTAAATATAACACAGTTCATCTACACCCGTAAAAGAATCCGCCAGCAGTCGATTGAGAGGACTTATCATTATATGGAGAGGACACAACGCGTCGCCAAGCTCGAGACCAGTGTGGAGAGTGCCGTTCAGGCTACAATAGGTGAAGTGCAGGTTCATCTTGACAACCCTGACATGTTCTATGGCATCACTTCGCGCCTGGTGTCTAACAATGATTATATCGTCGGTAGTGCTGTCGCCATGCGTCCTGGTTATTACCCCCAGAAGGACAGGTTGTTTGCCCCCTTTGCCTATCCAGAGAATATTGACAAACAAGGACAGCCGCGTACTAAGCTGTTGCCCTACGACTATACCAAACAGGATTGGTTTGCCATCCCATTTGAGAACGACTCTGCCATCTGGACAGAGCCGTACTTCGATAAAGGAGGCTCTGACCTGCTCATCCGCACATACAGTCTGCCTATTCACGGACAGAATAATGAGGTTATCGGCATTCTGACCGCTGACGTTTTCTTCAAAGATCTGGCTTCAGATAATGAAACAACAAGTCAGGAACTCGACAGGGTCAACATTGTGGGTTTCTTTTTCCAGTTCTTGGGTCTGCTGCTGATCTTCTATATCGTTTGGAAATACACCACGAAGTTCAAGCAGGTCAACAATCTGATTGTGGAACAGGAGCTGTTGAGTAAAGAGCTTCAGATTGCCAGCGATATCCAGTCTGCCATGTTGCCCAATATCTCAGAGATTGAGAATGCCCGCCACCATCTGGATGTTCAGAAAGTGTTGGCATCAGCCCCTGATGTGAGTGCCGACTTCTACGACTATTTCTATGTTGGTACAAAGGTGGTCTTCTGCATTGGCGACGTACCAGGTAGCAACGTAAAGGCAGCTTTGATGATGTCAGTGATCCGCAGCATTTTCCGCACATCAGCCACGCTGAATTGCCAGAATGAGCAGACACCATCTCCTGCCACCATCGTCTCATCAATGAACAATTCGCTGTGTACCATCAATTATAATGAGATGTTTTCTACCCTCTTCGTAGGTGTGCTCGATCTCAACACAGCGCAGCTCACCTATTGCAATGCGGGCAACCCTGCACCTGTTGTTGTCAGCCCGTCGCTGGGAGCCAAGTTGCTGGAGGTCGAATCTAACGTTCCTGTTGGTCTCGTAGAAAATTTCAATTACATAGAACAACGCATCACGCTCATAGAAGACTTCACCCTCTTCCTCTACAACGATGGTTTGTTTGAGACAGCGAACACTAATTATGAGCCCTACGGTCAGAAGCGTATGCTGACCCGTCTGAATGCCTGTGCCCGCAACAATGTGGATCCTAAAAAAATGCTCTCCATCATGCAAGAAGCAGTGGAGAGCCATCGTGGGTCAGCACCGCAGACAGACGATCTGCTGATGCTGACCATGAAGATAGTCTGATTAATACCATTTCACTGATGGATCCTTCACCCAATCATTGAACTTGGTATATTTCTGATTAATACTTTCACGTTCCTTCGGCCATACGAAGTTAGGATCATCAACGAGAATCTTACAAGCTGGTTTTCCCTTATCGGCAAAGAAATCAATCCATTTCCCATTCTTGTATACCTGAATAGGCACATCCAGAACTGATGAGAATTTGCCTTTAATGGTGAATTCCACAGCTTCCAGCCCATCCTTTCCTGGCAAACCTTGCTCAGGAGCATTAGTATTCACCATTATATTCTGATCCACCTTAAACAGCTTGTGAACCTCATTTTTGTCTTCACCGTTGATGCGGATAGGTAACTGTCCACCAGCAGCCTGCAGCCAACACTTGGCACCCTCATCGGTGAGCTGCACATCGAGCACGATATCATTGAAGTCGAAGTCAGAGTCGGAACCTGTTACATTGATATCCTCACCAATGATACGAAATACAGGATTCTTTTTCTTCTCCGGGATCACAAGTGTAGGACAACCTTTATCTATATGCTTATACACATCGAGAATCACATCATTACAATCGATGTCCGCCGGAATACCCTCATATGTCATACGGTCCTCAATACCTACTAAGAAAACATTTTTCAAAAGAGATTTATCGTTATTACTATCGATCACGACAAAGCTGGTGTTGCTCTCATTCTTATTCAGGTAACGGTTGGTATAGTACTTCTCACCGTCAATCTTGGTATAGAAGCCTACATAATAACCTTCTGGAACATCTACATTCCCCTCAATCTTCAGCGTAATCATATGACCCTGAACTAACTTTGCATTATAACTATCCCAGATATAAGCACCCATATTTGATTTATATAGCTCCCATTGACTAAGTGAAGGAGAACTATACGTGGTATATTGGAGATACGCATTTGCTTCAAAATCAGTCTTGAACTGCTTGGTCAGAGCCACTTCCTTCCTTTTATCATAGGTTTCCACTTTCGGGTTATAATAGTAATAACCGATCTCCATTTGTGTCTCAGTAAAGGAATACACGAAATTCAAACGGAAAGGACCATGGGATTCAAACTCGAAGTTCTTGATATAGTTGCCCGGTTCCTTTCTACCCTCAGGAAGGCTGTCAGCTAACTCTGTACAGAAGTCTTTTTGGTATTGTTTGACTTTTTCTTCTGAGACAACAAAACCAGCATCTTCAGCACGTGTAAGACCACGGGCCGCAGCTACCTTTGAGGCACCGAAGCCCCAGTCCTGCTCTGGTGCGATTTTGCCACCAACATACTTCAGAAAACTTTCATTGTACTTCTCCACGTCCGTCGGTTCCGGCGGTGTTGGTGTCGGCGTCGGCGGAACATAAGGATCACTATTCTTTGAGCAACCGGTCAACACCAGTGCACTGATGGCTATAGCCATCGTTGATACCAAAAACTTTTTCATACCCAATAATTATTAAATGGTTAAACTTATTCCTCATCCTCAGATGACATTTTCATCGACGAGCCTACATTCTGATTATGGGCAGCATCATCTTCTTGCTTCTTCTGAGCCGAAGTCTGCTGATGAGTCAGCCACTGGTTATAGGCATCCTCTATCTCCTTCAGTTTATCATCATGTATCCCTTCGCGTTTATTAATCCACATGTCGTTCACCTCATCCACAGCCTGCTTCATATTGTCAACCTCCAATGGACTTATATCGGCACTTAATGCCGCAAACTGGACATCCGCTTCCATCTTGGCTTTCTCCATGTCAGCCTTACACATTTTGTAGAAGGTGTCAACACTCTGGTTTAGCACATCACGACGATCATCATTCACCTCTGGCATAGTCAGCTTCAGATACGACACCTCCTGCTTACCGCTACCATCACCAGGATCCACCGTTTCCTTCACGATTTCCTGGATAAACTCAGGATGAGCGACCTTGGTTGCCTTCGCAATATCAAGCAGGTCGTCCTGAATCTTCGGAACGATATAAATAGAATAGTCGTCACCATCCTTCTTGCCGACAAAACCCACATCTTCAATATTCTTCAGTTGATCCTCAATGGGCACTTGGATGGGCAGCATAGATGCTTCTTCTGCTTTGACACAAAGGTTCATATAGCGGTAGTTCAAAGCACCAACATAACCCTTCAACTCTTCAGACAACTGACTCAGCTTATTAATAATAGAACGTTTCATATCTATCTCTTTTTAACTCTAAACACTAAATTCTAAACACTAACCTACTCCTTCGGCGCATCCTCTGTCTTGAGTTTGGCACTCAGGCTACCGCCACCGCCAGCACCGCCGGCACCCATACCATCAGTGATATTAGGCGACTTGAACGACGACTTCGCTTCCAGGTGATCAATCGAAGCCTTGGGAGCCTTCACTTCACCCTTCACCTCCGTCTTGTCGTTGATGGTGGTTGGACCATATACCTCAGTCTTGCTACCACCCAAAGAAGCATTGCCGCCATCGAGCTGTACCACAGCCTTTCCGTCGCCCTGCTGTATCTCCAGCGTCTTGTCGGCAAAGGCCCCGATCTCTTCGCTGACAGCCTGTATCTTCTTGCTCTTGATGTCTTTCGACTTAGAGCCTACATACATCTTTTCAGATACGAGCGTCATGGTGCTGCCTGCAGCGAGCTTGTCGTCGGTAAGTTTCTCCTTATCCACATCCATCGACTTCACGGCAACGGCCTTGGCGTTCAAGCTGATGCTTCCGGTAGCCTTGCCTTCCGTATCGGCAGCGAGCATACCCATCTTCTCTGAGCGCATCTCAATCTTACTGTCTTTAGTCAGCGTCTTGGGCTTCAGCTTGCCCTCAGCCACCTCGTAGTCGAGTGTCTCCACTGCCACCGTCTTCGATCTGAGGATGAAGTCACCCTCCGACTTGAATTCACCTTTCGTGAGCTTACCCTTGTCGTCGCGCTCCAAGTTCGAAGGTGTGGCGGTAGATACCTCAATCGCCTTAGCGGTGATGCTCACCTTACCATCGGCAGCCAAGCCTTTCTCTGTGTATTTTTCATCTTTCTTCTGATAGTCCATTGCCTCCAGCCTGATGTCTTTCGACGAGATATTCACCTGACCGGCAGAAGTAATTTCGCTGCCATCGGCCTTCGGGTTAGCAGTGGTGATCATCACATTCTCCGAAGACAGAGCGAACGTACCATTCTCCACAAGTGTGCCGTCAGGCTTATTCATGCTGATACCCATCTGAGGCGTCCAGACATGGATGCCAGCTCCATCGTTCGAACGGAAGTTGCTATCACCGTCCTGCGTCGTCATATTGATCATTTCCGCATTGAGCGACAATTGGGCGCCTGTCGTCTTCTTCTTGAAGTCATCACCCGACTTGATAGCGTTCTTCTCCGCCTCCAAAGCAGTAATCTGTCGGTTCACCTCAGCCTGCTTCGACACACTATGAATGAAGTCGATGGTCAGACGGTATAAAGACGGCATCATGCTCTCCATAATGTAACGATCCTTCTCAAGAGCGACCATGTTAACGCGGGTGTTATAGGCACTGTCATTCTTCTTCTCTTCATCATCAATCGTATCCTGCAGATTTTTGAAGAACTTCTCGATGTCACTCTTCTGCTTCGAGGTGAGCGTCTTCAAATCACTCTTCTGTTGCTTCAGTGCTGACACTTTAGCTTCAATAGCGGCCTTACGCACTTCGCTTGAGACAGAAGCATCGATATCCAGCAACTGGTCAGAATGGATGGTGATACCACTACCTCCGAAAACAGTAATGGGTCTGGAGAATGTATCTTTGGCATCATTACTCTGAAGTACCACCGAACGAGCTTGAGTCAGTACGGCAGAATGTGGATAGACCACAGCCTCCTGTCCATCGATACCGGGATCGACAGCGATCTGCTGAATCACAGGGGAACGGCTGATGATTTTACCTGTCTCCCCGACACCCTCGACATCCACTTCTGAGCCTCGGACAATCACCTTGCCACCGCTTTTCAGATCACCGCTCCTATCCACATGGCCGATAATAATCTCTGGTGCTGAGATCACGATGCGATTCTCATCATAGATATACTGTCCTTGATCCAGTCGCTCGAAGATATCGGTCTTCAGCTGCTGCATGGCTATCTTCTGCTTGTGGATCTCTTCAACATCTTTTTCTACACAGTTCAGGAAGTCGCCCATGGCTTTCTTCCAATCGTCAAATATATAATCCATACTCAATCTCCTTTAATATTATACACTTAACATTGCTTTTCTAACTCTTCCTACATAGGCACTACCATTAGGTTCACGAGGATGCTGTGGGTCGGGTTCCAAGCCTTCTGCACCACCAACATTTGCTCGGTAGATACCCCTGTCAAGAACCATTGTACCATCATTAGTAGAGAAGAGGATCTCACCTTTCTTGCTGGATCCGTAGAAGAGACTGCAAAAATCAGTAAACATGTTCTTAATATCAAGTACACCGGAGAAATTATTCGCAAGCGCATCTCCAACACCTTCTCCTACCTGTGACCAGAAAGACTCCTCCTTCTTCTTTTTGATTGTCTGTATGCTCCTGCAATACTTTGCCCAATCTTCATCCGAGCAGTCAGGCTTAGGCTCAGCGAATACGGTGGGTTTCGTAATTCCATTACACTCCGTTGCAGAACGAGGAATCTCAAAACCTTTCACTAAGTCGATAAAGAATTTCCGACATACTTTCTTCTTTTCAGCAGCAATATCAGGATACTCCACACTGAATTTTTTATAAGTATCATCATCCTTCAGTTTCTTGAGCAGACTGAAATCAGGTAGATTATTGGTAGTAAGGGTATTATTCAATACCTGGTATTTGTTATTCTTACCTGATTTAACCTCAAGATTCTTCAATTTCTTAATGGCTCCTGCAAGCTGTTTCACCGCTTCAATAAGGG
>JAEEGL013603109.1_pt1 | contig 32164 bp, 32 predicted proteins | sample 9134231 | NCBI WGS metagenome assembly JAEEGL01 (sample SAMN16246548, study PRJNA631951) | gut metagenome | biome: gut microbiome; feature: rumen; material: fiber-attached | host: Bos | place: Iran: Karaj | collected 2018-10 | reverse complement strand
TGGGTGTATAATAAAGACATCAAAAGGAAAGGCTGGGATTGCGTATGAAACAGTTTCCTATGATTACGATCAGCCGCCAGTACGGTACAGGCGGACATGACATCGGAGAGAAGCTGGCGGAAAAGCTGGATCTTCCCTTTTACGACAAGGACATCATCGCCATTGCCTCCAAGGAGAGCCGCTTCGGCGAAAAGGCGTTTGAGGCAGCAGAAGAGACGGCCACCACTGCCCTGGGATATGCCCTGAGCAACCGTTCCAACCGCTCCCTTTACGGCATGCCCCTCAACGATCAGCTGTTCATGGTGCAGGCAGGTGTCATTCGGAACGTGGCGGACCGTGGGCCGGCAGTATTTGTAGGCCGCTGTGCGGACTATGTGCTTGACGGATACAAAGAAGCTATCAATATCTTCCTCCAGGCCAACATGGATGCCCGGATCAAGACTGTTATGGCAAGAGACAGGCTCAGCGCCCGGGAGGCAGAGGCCAGGATCAAACGGCTGGACAAGTCCCGTGCCACCTATTACAACTATTATACCGACCGGAAATGGAGCGATCTCGGCAACTATGACATTGCGCTGAATGTGAGCCACCTGACCATTGAGGAGGCAGCGGATCTGCTCTGCACATTCATCCATCAGGTAGTGGAAAAGACAGGGGCACTTGACGCGGAGCAGGACGGAAAGGCATAATACACGTAAAAAACAAACAAGATGACTCCCAGAACCCGTTGGAAGACGGGCATGGGAGTCATCCTCTTTTTTAAGAAGCGCGATTACCGGAAGGACTTGCGGTTCAGAGGGTCAGAACCGCCACCGCAGATGTGATACCTGCCAGCAGAAAGACTGAGATCATCAGCCCGATAATCTGCCCCTGGGAGGGCTCTGCGGAGGGATCCGTAATGGTCTTCATCCTGCTTCTGCGAAGCAGGAAGATTCCAAGAACAGCATAGACCCCCGCAGAGATCAGGCTGCTTGAAGAATAGCTGCCGAGAAGATCCGTCAGGGAGTCTGAGACGAACACACCGGAAGAGACCAGCCCGCAGAAGTCCATATAGGCATGAAGCAGAACCACAGTCCAGAAGCTGCCGGTACGCAGATAGATGGCGGAGAGGCAGATGCCCAGTGCAGAAGCACCTACCACCTGAACCAGAACGCTGCTCAGTTCGACAGCCCCGCCGGCAGCATTAGACAGATGAATCAGACCGAACAGCAGGCTGGACAGCAGTACGCTCATCCACACACCCACGGGGTTTCTGCCGTATCTGGCGTAGAGCATCCGTGTGATCAGTCCCCGGAATATCAGTTCCTCTGTGAGACCCACAGACAGCATACACAGTACGAACCAGAGAATTTTAAGGGGTGACTGCAGCGGATCTCCCAGACAGAGCGTCACACCGCCTACCAGCGCGAGTGTGTACACAACCAGAATCGCCGCGCAGGGAAGGACCAGCTTGCTGAGAGGTTTCCTGGTGCGCCGGAAGATGAACTGCATGCCCATCAGTATGGTGATGATCAGAAACACCGCAAAGGTTAGGAGTTCCACAATCAGCTGAAACAGATAGAGATTCTGTGCTACGGTGTCGGCAATCCGTATCAGTGGCAGGGAAAGAAGAAAATTGACTGCAAGGAAAAGCAATGCCAGCGCGATGCTCACCGGTATCGGATAGCGTTTTCTCAGATTCTTCATAGCAGCGCCTCCTTCGGAGATTCCCTCTTATTATAGTCCAAGGGCCAGAAACCCGCAAGAAGTGTTTTTGAGGATTTGACATGACGGTAAACATATGCTAAACTGTTGAAAAGCCACCCCCCGGGGGTGGGGTATCGGGAGGGAAGCTTATGAGTGCCATGAACGAGGAAAAAAGACAGGCCATGCAGGCGCTGAAGACTGCCCGCGGCCAGATCGACGGGATCCTCAATATGGTGGAGGAGGGGCGCTACTGCATCGATGTTTCCAATCAGATCTTTGCGGCCTCAGCCATGCTGAAGCGGGCAAATCTGCTGATTCTCAAGCAGCACATGAACCACTGCGTTCTGGAGGCGGCAGAGGAGGGCAATGCAGGAGAAAAGATCGATGAAGTCATTGGGATCCTTTCGAAGATACTGGATAAGTGACAAGTGTTGTGTTGGCAGGAGGTAATGCCATGATCCGGCTGATGACTGTATCATCTGAGCAAAGGACGCTTTTGTGGAACATACATCAGAAGTATCTGTATGAGATGACCAATTATTATGACAATGAAATGGACAGCGAGGGAAACTATCATTACGGATACTTTGACAGCTATTTCACGGATCCAAGGCGTACAGCGCTGTTAATATACCGGGATCAGACGCTTGCTGGATTTGCGATGATCAACCCGTATTCCTATGTCCGCGAGCATCCGGACCATGTGCTGGCAGAGTTTACCGTCTTTCCGGGATTCCGGAGGCAACACCTGGCGAAGGCTGCGGCGGAACAGATCCTGGAAATGTTCCCCGGGCGATGGGAAATCAAATACAATGAGAAAAATACGGCAGCACGGAATCTTTGGAATCAGATCGCGGCACAGTATCAGCCGAGAATCTGCCGATACAGCGACACGGAGATGGTGCTGTGCTTTACTGCAAAATGAGGAACCGAGGCTCGTATCCGCCGCAGGAGGCCAGGGTTCCAACCAAATATACTGCATCAGGTGAGTTATATGGAACAATACAGTGTTACAGGCATGAGCTGCGCCGCCTGCTCTGCCCGGGTGGAGAAGGCGGTGAGTCAAGTGCCGGGGGTCACAGCATGCTCTGTGAGCCTGCTGACCAATTCAATGGGTGTGGAGGGCACCGCCGATCCAAAGGCAATCATATCAGCGGTGGAGAAGGCAGGCTACGGCGCGGCACCCAGGACCGGAGCCGGAACGGAAACAGCGTCTGCAGAAGAGGAGGTACTGGCTGACCGGGAGACCCCTGTGCTGCGGCGCAGACTGATCGCATCCCTGGTGCTGCTGATCCCGTTGATGTATGTATCCATGGGGCACTCCATGTGGGGCTGGCCACTGCCCGGATTCTTTGACGGCAATCATGTGGCGGCGGGAATTATCCAGATGTTCCTGTCTGCCGTGATCATGGTCATCAATCAGAAGTTTTTCATCTCCGGATTCAGAAGCGTCTGGCACCGGGCACCCAATATGGATACTCTGGTGGCACTTGGCTCCGGTGTCAGCTTCCTGTGGAGTGTATGGGTATTGCTGCAGATGACCCGGGCTGTGACAGACGGGGATCAGGCAGCGGTCATGGACTGCATGAAGAACTTCTACTTTGAATCCGCAGCCATGATCCTGACGCTGATCACGGTGGGCAAAATGCTGGAGGCGCGGAGCAAAGGAAAGACCACCGATGCGCTCAAGAGCCTCATGAAGCTCTCGGCGAAGACCGCAGTAGTGATCCGGGATGGTCGTGAAGCGGAGGTGCCCATCGAACAGGTACGCCAGGGTGATGAGTTCGTGGTGCGTCCCGGTGAAAACATTCCCGTGGATGGTGTGGTACTTGAGGGAGAGAGTGCGGTCAATGAGGCCGCTCTAACCGGCGAGAGCATCCCTGTGGATAAGGCGGAAGGAGACGCTGTTTCGGCGGCAACGCTGAACCAGTCCGGTTTTCTGCGGTGCCGTGCCACACGTGTGGGAGAGGATACTACGCTGTCCCAGATCATCCAGATGGTTTCTGATGCGGCGGCTACCAAAGCCCCGATCGCGAAGATCGCGGACCGGGTATCCGGAGTGTTTGTTCCGGTGGTGATCTCGATTGCCGCCGTTACCACGCTGATCTGGCTCTTGGCGGGGCAGACAGCGGGCTATGCTCTGGCCCGGGGCATCTCGGTACTTGTGATCTCCTGTCCCTGCGCTCTGGGACTCGCCACACCAGTGGCAATCATGGTAGGCAACGGCCTCGGCGCAAAGAACGGCATCCTTTTTAAGACTGCCGTATCTCTCGAGGAAACAGGAAAGACGCACATCATGGCACTGGACAAGACAGGAACCATCACAAGGGGTGAACCGGTGGTGACGGATATCCTCCCGGCAGAAGGTTTTTCAGAACAGAAACTGCTGGCTCTGGCGACAGCTCTGGAGGCGAAGAGCGAGCATCCGCTGGCAAAGGCAGTCCTCCGTAGAGCCGAAGAGGCGCAGATACGGCCGGAATCGGTAGAACGTTTCACCGCCTTACCGGGCAACGGCCTGTCTGCGGTCCTGGACGGAGCGGAACTGCTGGGTGGCAGCATGGATTACATCAACGGGCGCACAGCTGTTCCGGCTTCCATGATGGAAGAGGCGGAGGCTCTGGCAGAGCAGGGAAAAACACCGCTGCTGTTTACAAAGGCCGGCACGCTTGCGGGAATCGTTGCTGTGGCGGATGTGCTGAAGGACGACAGCGCCCAGGCTATTGAGGAACTCCGGAACATGGGGATCCGGGTGGTGATGCTCACCGGAGACAATGAGCGTACCGCCAGAGCCATCGGCGCCCAGGCCGGGGTGGATGAGGTAATATCCGGCGTGCTGCCTGAGGGCAAGGAGACAGTAATCCGGGAACTGCAGAAGCAGGGAAAGGTGGCAATGGTAGGCGATGGCATCAACGACGCCCCGGCACTGACCAGGGCGGACATGGGCATCGCCATCGGAGCGGGTACGGATGTTGCGCTGGACGCTGCGGATATCGTTCTGATGAAAAGCCGTCTCACAGATGTGGCTGCGTCCATCCGGCTGAGCAGGGCCACACTCCGGAACATCCATGAGAATCTGTTCTGGGCTTTCATCTACAACATCATCGGGATCCCCCTGGCAGCCGGCGTGTTTATCCCGCTGTTCGGCTGGACACTGAACCCCATGTTCGGCGCGGCGGCCATGAGCCTGTCCAGTTTCTGCGTGGTGTCCAATGCACTGCGGCTGAACCTGCTGAATCTGTACGACGGCTCACGCGACAGAAGAATCAGGCAGAAAACCGCCCCGGCGGCGGAAGAGCATACGATGGAAACACAAGAAACGGAGGAACAAATCATGAAAACCACTTTGAACATTGAGGGTATGATGTGCCAGCACTGCGTAGCGCATGTTAAGAAGGCTCTGGAGGGCGTTCCCAATGTGGAGACCGTGGAGGTCAGCCTGGAGCAGAACCGTGCCGTGGTCACCGGCAGCGCCGACCCGAAGGCTATGAAAGCCGCTGTCGCCGAAGCGGGGTATGAAGTAACCGGTATCGAGTAAAACGGAAGCAGATGCTGGGCTGACAGGCGCATATCCCTTTTCCTGCCGGCCATTCCAAATGTCAGAAGCAATCAGCTCAGCTCATTTGAATCATGAATTCAACCTGGAGGCTATCAACATGAAATTCCTTGTTATCAATGGCCCGAACCTGAACCTGCTGGGGATCCGGGAGCCTGGTGTTTACGGCAGTGACAGCTACGATGCCCTGATCCATCGCATCATCGCGTCTGCATCCAGTATGCACGTGGAGGTGGAGACGTTCCAGTCGAACCATGAAGGCGCGATTATTGATAAAATACAGTCTGCCCGGGACTGCTTTGACGGGATCATCATCAACCCCGGGGCCTTTACCCATTACAGTTATGCAATTCTCGATGCCCTCAAGGCGGTATCTCTGCCTGCGGTGGAGGTGCACATTTCCAACATTCATCAGCGGGAAGAATTCCGCCGCACTTCCGTGACGGCGGCAGGATGCGACGGTCAGATCAGTGGGCTTGGCCATTTTGGCTATGTGGCTGCAATGGGATATCTGATCGAGAAGCTCTCAGACCATGCTGGTTGAGTATCGAAACGGCACCGGGCTGCTGGCTGTGATCGGAGATCCTGTTGCCCACAGTCTCTCGCCCCTGCTGCAGAACACCATGATTCGGGAACTGGGACGTGACGATCTGTATCTTGCCATACCGGTGAAGCGGGGCGGCCTGCCCGCGTTTATTCAGGCGGCAGAAACCATAGGAATTACCGGCTTTAATCTCACTATGCCCCACAAGACGGACATTCTGCCCTTCCTTGCGGATATGACCCATGAGGCCAGACGGGCGGGAAGCGTTAATTCCGTCCGCATCCGCGGAAACCGGCTGGAAGGTCATTCCACCGACGGCATCGGTTTCCGCCGGGCACTGCAGGATATGGGAATGGATTACCCGGACCAGATCGTGACAATTCTCGGAGCCGGCGGTGCCGCAAGGTCCATTGCCATGACCGCTGCGGACAGCGGAGCCAGGCAGGTGCGGATCGTGAACCGAACCCCGGAAAAGGCGGAGGAGCTGTGTGCTGGCGAGCCATCCCTGCGGGCCTTTTCTCTGAATCAGGCGGAGCAGATTCTTCCGGACACGGACATCCTGATCAATACCACGCCTGTAGGCATGGAAGGGACGGGAAAGACAGGATCGTTCCCCTTTCTGAGGACACTGAAACCCGGTGCACTGGCGATGGACTGCATTTATGCTCCCGCCATGACGCCGTTTATGTCTGAGGCAAAAGCGCTAGGTCACCCGACAGCCAACGGTATCGGCATGCTTGTCTACCAGGCAGTCTACGCCTACGCCTTTTTCCGCGACCTCAGCTTTGATCCGGAGACTGTATCGCGACTGGGTTTGCTTCTGCTGGAGACTTCCGGCGTGGATCCGAGCGGAGCTGGAAGTCTCTGACTTGTAAAACAGTTCAGGAATGTGGTAAGATACTGAAAAACTGTGAAAGGAAGCTGGAATGGCATGAAGTATTAAAAGAGACTCACAGGGCTTCTGCTAGTACTGGCAATCTGCATCACCGGCATCCAGGCGACTGCAATTGCCTCAAATCTGCAGGAGACGGCTCCGGCAGAAGTGACAGGCGGCTCGATGGATGCCCAGGTGGTTCTGGCAGACAATGCAGATGGAGCTGCCTTCGGAGAGGCACCTGAATCCGGAACGGTGGAAGCATGGCGTCTGGAGGCCTGGACCAACGATGCCATGTCTGCAGATCAGGTGAAAGCCCTACTGAACAGGCAGACTCTCCATCCCCAGCGAACCGGCTGGGACAAGCTGGATGCCCTGATAGGCAGCATGCTGGCCCAGGCTGGCGGAAGTGACGCATACAGCAAGCTCTGGCACATGTATGACTGGATGGTTAAAACCGTCACATACGATTGGGAAGGCTACAGCTACATCTATGCATCGGTGGCTTCTTATAACAGTGTAAACAGGTATGATTACCTTAAAAACATGATCTATGAGGACGGACTTCAGAAATCCATCCCTGACGACATGGCAAACCGGACCTATCATCTGCTTACGGAAAAGAAGGGCGTTTGCTATGACTATGCCATTGCCTTTGCGGTCATCGCCCGTTACGTAGGTATTGACGCCTATGTGATGACGGGCCTCTTCACGTTTGAGAACACCACCCTTGGCGCAGGGCATCATGGCTGGTCTGTTCTGATGCTGGACGGGAAGGAATACCTGTTCGATCCCCAGAGGGATGCCCGGAACTGGGAGCAGAACAACAGGCATACAGGATACTATTTCGGCATACCCAGCGATAAGACCTGGCGGTATAATCCCAACGACAAAACAAAGGGAGATAACGTGAAAGCCAACCAGGAACGCAGAGCCAGCATGCTGCCTGTGGCGGCAGCCCGTGCTCACAAGGTACAGGTGACAGTCAAGGCCTCTGGCGGAACTGTCACCGGAGCCGGAAGCTACATCACCGGAAATGCCGTAACCCTGACCGCAACACCGGGATCAGGATACCGTTTTGCCGGCTGGTTCGATGCCGCGGACAAAATGCTGGGAACAGGTGGCACCTATACCTTCACCGCTTCGGAGGATGTGACTATCACCGCAAAATTCATCCGGGTATTCACAGTCACCGTCAAGGGAACCCCTTCTGGTACGGTTTCCGGAGGCGGAAAGTATGATACGGGAGCTTCCGCCGTACTTAAGGCCACTCCCCTGGCCGGCAGACCATTCGAGGGGTGGTATACGGACAAAGGAGAAATAGTCAGTGACAGCGCATCCCACACGCTGAAGGTCAGCGGTGACACAACGTTGACTGCGCTGTTCTCCGGGGATTATTTCATCGATGTTCCGGCAGGTGTCTGGTACCGTGAATACGCGGTGCAGGCAGGACAGCAGGGGATCGTCCGGGGCAACGGTTCTGAGGTGATATTCGACGGCAACGGGTCCTTTACCAGGGCCATGGCTGTGACGATGATCGCCCGAATGGCCGGCGCGGATGTAAAAGCAGCACCCCGGTCGCCGTTCACGGACGCACCTGCGGGGGCATGGTTCACGCCCTATGTAAACTGGGCTTATGCCAACAGTGTGACAGAGGGAATGAGTGCCACGAACTTTGCGCCGGGCAGAGTTATCACCCGGCAGGAATTCATAACAATGCTGGAACGGTATATAGAAGCGCAGGGCATCAGCATTGCTCCCGCCAGAACGCCGTTCCATGATATGGGTGATACTGCCGGCTGGGCGGAGACCGCGGTGGAGCGGTTTTATGCCAGGGGCCTGGTAAAAGGAGACAATCACGGCAACCTCCTCCCTCAGAAAGTCCTTAGCAGGAGTGAAGGAACCGCCTTTATCATGCGGACAGCAGAATACCTGAAGTCTCACGGTGGATAAAACAAACAGCAGCCCCCGGATGCACATTGATGCATCCGGGGGCTGCTTGCTGCAGAATCATATGGACAGACCAGCCTCACAGCCCTGACGAATCGCGTCAATGGCTTTCCCGGTTTGCTGGGCATTGCCAATGCTGAAGGCCTGAATTCCGGAGGAAGTCAGCGCCTCAAGCAAACGGTTGTCAGGGTGGACGCCGGAGGCTGCTACCACGCAGTCACAGGGATAGAAGTGCTCCTCGATGGAGCCGTCTTTTTTTGTCTCCGCCGCATGAACGCCCTCGGATGTGACAGCTGTGACCTCCGTGCATTTCAGAAAGGGGACACCCAGCCGGTTCAGGTCTCCCAGTACTGGCCAGCTGGTGCCAGACTCAAACCCGAATCCAATCTTCTTTCCCTTCTCCAGAAGAACGACCTGACGGTCGGAACGGCTGAGGCGTGCCAGAATATGATCCATGGTATCGGAACGGTTGGTAATGGAAAAGAACAGCTCGTCAGCGTTCATGGCACCCTGCCGGGCAAGATACTGGGCGGTAAAACAGCCGATGTAGCTTCCTCCAACTACGACTACAGACGTACCAGCCATGACCTCCCCGGTGAGAATCTGCCGGGCGGTGTAAACGGGAACGGCGTCTTTCTGCACAGGCAGCTTTGTCTCATTGGGTACGCCGCCGACTGCAACAAAAACGGCATCATACCCCCGGGCATCTTCCGCTCCGGCCTCTTTATTCAGTTGGATAGCCACCCCAAGCCGGGGCAGGTTTTCCTCATAGAACCGAATCAGGCCAAGGAACTCCTGCCTGGCGGGAATAACCGCTGCCTGCTGAAGCTGGCCTCCCAGCCGGTCGGACCGTTCCATCAGCGTAACATGATGGCCGCGCCTGGCTGCCTGATAGGCTGCTTCACAGCCGGCCGGGCCGCCTCCCATAACAAGAATCCGTTTTGGAGAGGCAGTCTGCTCCACGGGGAGCTCCAGTTCCCGACCGCAACGGGCGTTAACGAGACATGTAATAGGCCGGTCGAAAAAAGTGTTGGCAAGGCAACCCTGATTGCACGCCATGCAGGGCCGGATCTCACCAGTGCGTCCTTCTTCTGCCTTGTCTGGCAATTCCGGATCAGCCAGCAGCGGTCTGCCCATGCCAACGAGATCTGCCCGGCCCAGAGCCAGTATTTTCTCTGCCGTTTCAGGATCCTGAATACGGTTGCACATCATTACCGGCACGTTCACAACAGATTTAATGCCTTTCCCCAGATAGGAAAGACCACCGCGGGGCAGGTCGCCGGTCAACTGGGGTATTTTGGTCTCGTGCCAGCCTCCGGTGATGTTGAACAGGTCCACACCCTTCGCCTCCGCCAGAGGGGCAAAGGCCATTGTGTCCTCCAGGGTGTTGGAGCCGGGAACAAAGTCGTCCGCACCCAGCCGGAGAATCAGCGGTACCCGGCCGTCCAGGGCTTTCTTAACGGTCTCGATGACCATGAGAGGAAACCGGCAGCGGTTTTCAAAACTGCCACCGAATTCATCGGTGCGAAGATTGGTCAGGGGCGAGAGGAACTGGCAGAGCAGATACCCGGAGGAGGCGCTGATCTCTACTGCGTCAAAGCCCGCCGCCACAGCCCGTCCGGCTCCTGCGGCATAGTCGTCCAGAAGCGCATAGATCTGATCCCTGGTCATTTCCGGAGCAGTTTCACGGGTATAAGAGGCGAACGTGGCAGAAGGGGACAGAGCGTCACCGCCGCAGGGCACATCCTTTTTCGGCATGTAGCGGCCGGCATGGTACAGCTGTACCGCCACCTTGCCGCCCCGGTCATGGACACCTTTGGTGAAGGCCTGCCAGCCGGGGATGGTATCGTCCGTGCGCAGAGACATGGAATTGTCCTTGGCACCATAATCGTCAAAACGGCAGGATCCGACTATGATCAGTCCGGCGCCGCCCTCCACCCGGTCCCAGTAGTATCTGCTGAAGCGGGGAGTGCAATAGCCGTTTTCTGTATACAGATGATGCATGGCAGGCATGACAATACGGTTTCTGAGAGTCATATTCCCGATGGTAATTGGGGTGAAAAGACGCGGATATGTCATAAAGAGACCTCCTTGAGCAGATGCTGTTCCTTCCCGGCGGCCCCGGAGAGTCAGCGCAGAGCCTGAAGCCGGTCAAGGATGGCATGGGCTGCCTCATCCTTGCTCATCAGTGGGAGCTCCTGTACGTCATCGGCGGTAATCATGGTAATCACGTTGGTGTCGCCCTGGAAGCCTGCGCCGGATACCTTGACGTTGTTGGCTACAATCATGTCCAGGTTCTTCTTCGCAAGCTTTTTCCGGCTGTTCTCCAGCATGTTTTCCGTTTCCATGGAAAAGCCGCAGAGCTTCTGCCCGGGGATTCGGTGCTGGCCCAGATACCCAAGGATGTCCTGGGTGCGCTTCAGCGGGATGAACATGTCTCCGTCAGTTTTCTTGATCTTGTTGTCCGCCACGGTTTCCGGGGTGTAATCTGCCACCGCCGCAGCCTTGATAATGATGTCCATCTCCTGAGCACTGGAAACAACAGCCTCGTACATCTCCTGGGCGGTCTTGATGTGGATGGTGCGGATCAGGGGCAGATCAGCCAGGGCCGTGGGGCCAGCCACCAGCGTTACCTCCGCGCCACGAAGCATGGCGGCCTTCGCTATTGCGTAGCCCATCTTGCCGGAAGAGTGATTGGTAATATAACGCACAGGATCGATGGGCTCCTGGGTGGGACCGGCAGTGACCAGTACCCGCTTTCCCTTCAGGTCCTTGTCACAGGCCAGGATAGCTTCGATACGGGCATAGATGTCCGCAGGTTCAGGCATCTTTCCCAGACCCACGGCACCACAGGCCAGACGGCCGGACAGAGGCTCCATGACTGTGAAGCCCCGGTCCCGCAGCACCGCCAGGTTTTCCTGGGTGGCGGAATTCTCATACATGTCGGTATTCATGGCAGGCACCAGAAGCTTTTCGCAGGTGCAGGCCAGAGCGGTGGTAGAAAGCATGTCATCTGCCAGACCCCAGCGGAGCTTGGCGATCATGTTGGCAGTGGCAGGCGCAATTACCAGAAGATCCGCCCGGTTCGCAAGGTGGATGTGTTCCACCTTGGCCGTGTCCATGGGATCAAAGGTATCGGTGTGGCAGCGGTTGCCGCTGAGACTTTCAAAAGGAATGGGGGAGACGATCTTCTGGGCATTGGCGGTGAGAATGGTCTCCACGCAGGCGCCCTGCTTTACCAGCAGCGAGCACAGATTCGGGATCTTATAGGCTGCAATGCCGCCGGTAACGCCCAGCAGCACGGTTTTTCCCTTCAGCATAAGAGTTTCCTCCTGTCGGCTTGATACCCTAATCATATCATTTTTTTCGTCAAAAACAAGGGGAGTCCATGGGGAACTTGATAAATCCCGCTGTTTCGGGTACAATCACCATAAAGACCAAAATGAAAGCGGGCGGGAGAATGATTCTGACACTGAGCGTGGAAAACACCAATGTGGTTCTGGGTGTGTTTGATGGGCAGACCCTGCGTTTTACATCCCGAATGGCCACGGACCGCAAAAAGACCGGGGATGAATACGCCATCGCGTTCCGCAGCATTCTGGAACTCCACGACATCCACCGAGAGGATATACAGGGAGGCATCGTATCATCGGTAGTGCCGGCGCTGATTCGGGAGATCCGGCTGGCTCTGAATCTGATTCTTGGAAGGGAGCCCCTGGTGGTTGGCCCCGGTGTAAAAACGGGTCTGAATATTCTCATGGACAACCCGGCATCTCTGGGCAGCGATCTGGTGGCAGCGGCGGTGGCTGCCACAGCGGAGTACCCGGTTCCGCTGATCGTTGCGGATATGGATACGGCTACCACGCTTCTGGCGGTGAACGAAAAGAAGAGCTTTGTGGGTACGGTTATCGCCCCCGGAACAGCGCTTTCAGCTCAGGCACTGGCGGATGCCTGCGATCAGCTTCCGCGGATCTCTCTGGAGGCGCCGAAGGAGGTCATCGGCCGGAACACTGTGGACTGCATGCGCTCCGGTGCTGTTTACGGAACTGCCGCCATGCTGGACGGATTGACGGAACGGATGGAGGAGCAGATCGGAAGCCCCTGCACCGTGATTGCCACAGGTGTTCTGGCGGAGACAATTGCGCCGCACTGCCGCAGAAAGATTATAGTGGACGAACTGCTGATGCTTAAAGGCCTGCGGCTAATCTATGAAAAAAACGTCAGAAGATAAGAAACGGCCGGCGCTCCTTCGGGAGCGCCGGTTTGTTGTATTCCGTTTGGCGTTATCTGGGGGCCCGGCGGTGCAGTTCATCCACCACGGCATCGATCCAGCCCTTGACGGAGGCAATCTCCTCCGGTGTCATGTTCTTTGCGTCATAGTGGAAACAGCAGCAGTCGGTGATGCATTCGCTGCTCATTCGAACCAGAATGCCGTCTTTCCGGAAGGAGCCGTCCACACACATGCTGTCCACACCGTAGGTGGCATGCTCTGGGGTGAGCACCTCCTTGATGACGTCGAACATGGTGTAAAAATCCGTTTCTCCGCTGTAACCCGGGATGCTCACCAGAACAGAGCCGTTTTTCAACTGAATCTCCTGCAGTTCCATGATCATGCCTCCTGTGTTTGTTTTCTTTATTATACCACGGCCGGGGCTCTGCGCATAGGGGGAGAATCTGTAAATTTCGATTGCTTTTTCCTGCAGAGTATATTATACTGTCCCTGGTTTCAGACCCCGGACAGGCAACTGGCCGGATTTTGCGTTGCATCCGCCGGAGGCGGAGTGACAGCAGGAGGAATTAAATATGAAAAAAAGAACGAACACACGTTATCTCGTAGAGCTTGCACTGTTTGTGGCAATCATTCTGATGATGAAGATTACCCACCTCACGAGCATTCCCGTCGGGCCGCTGAACATGACGCTTACGATGATACCCATCGCGATTGGCGCCATGCTGATGGGACCGCTGGCCGGCGGTATTTTGGGGATGGTTTACGGGTTCACCAGTCTGTACGACGCTGTGAGTGGCGGATCTGCCATGACCGCATTTTTCTTCCAGATCAGTCCCGTAAACACGGTAATTTTGTGCGTTGTCCTGCGCACAATTGTCGGCGTGGCAACCGGATGGGTGTTTCGCCTGCTCAGAAAAGTTGACCGCACAAAAACGATTTGTTATTTCGTGGGCGGTCTGGCTGCCCCGGTCTTGAACACCCTCCTCTTTATGGGATATATCGTGATTGTGTTCTACAAGACGGAGTTTGTGCAGAACCTGGTGGCGTCTCTGGGTGCGACCAATCCGATCATGTTTATTGTGCTTGTTGTTGGCGTACAGGGACTGCTGGAAGCCCTGGCCGGGCTTGTGATTGCAGGAAGCGTTTCCAAGGGAGTTGCACACGCCATAAACAGAAAGTAAGCTAGCCCCTGAAAGGAGCGTCCTAGTGAAAGAGATCGGCATCATGGAGGTGGGCGGATTCCGAATCGGTCACGCCCAGAACGCGGAAGCGGCCACTGGCTGTACGGTTCTCCTCTGCGACCGAATGAGTCCCGCGGGACTGGATGTCCGGGGCGGCGGGCCTGCCTCCAGGGAATCCCAGATCCTGAATCCTCTGATGGCGGCGGACGGCATCAACGCGGTGCTGCTCTCCGGAGGAAGCGCCTTCGGCCTGGATGCCGCGGGAGGTGTGCAGCGCTACCTGGAGGAACGGGACATCGGTTTCGACGTGGGCTTTGCCAAGGTCCCGCTGGTGTCGGAGAGCTGCCTGTTTGATCTTGGCGTTGGCAGCAAGGACGTGCGGCCTGATGCGGCAATGGCATATGCAGCCTGTGAAAACGCCTCTTACGATCCTCCGAAGGAGGGCAACGTGGGTGCAGGTACCGGATGCACCGTCGGCAAGTACAAGGGTGCGTTGCGGGCCATGAAATCCGGCTTCGGCACCTTTGCCCTGGAAGCTGGAACAGTCCGTGTCGGTGCCTTGGTGGCTGTAAATGCCCTAGGAGACGTATACGGACCGGACGGCATGCCCGTGGCCGGACTGCTGGCAGAGGATGGAAAAAGCCTTTCCTGCACCGTCACGGAGCTGATGAATGACATGAGCCATGCGGCAAATCTGTTCTCCGGCAACACCACACTGGGCATAGTGGTCACAAACTGCGCGTTCCGGAAGCCGGAACTCTGCAAGATTGCAGGCATGACCCACAACGGTTATGCCCGGGCAATCCGGCCGGTGCATACCACTGCAGACGGTGACAGCATCTACACACTGTCCGTGGGGGATATCCCCGGAGATGTGAATCTGGTGGGAACCATGGCGGCCTATGCCATGGAGCGGGCCATCGTCCGGGCGGTCACTGCCGCTCACAGCGCCTATGGGTTTAAGGCCTGCCGGGATCTCTGATACAGAATACTGTTACGGCGCGCTGCGGTATCCGCAGTGCGCCGTAATTGCATCTTGTTCCTTATTCTAGATTCAGTCGTTTTCTGAGGTTGATCACCGTCAGGAAGTAGAACACTCCGCCGATAATCACCTGGATGAGACAAAGTACCAGGACGCTCAAATGCCATATCGCCAGCGGAGCCATACTTTCAAGCCACAGCGGGAGAGTCGTTACGGTTTCCCCGTAGATCGCCAGGGGTACTATTACCGCCACGGAGAGAACCTGCAGCACAAAGCATTGGACGAAGTAGAATACAACCGACCAGAGCACCTTGTGGCTGGCAAAGCCGTGTCCGATGGACATGGCACTGTAGAACTGCAGGCAGCTTCCTGCACAGCTGAGAAGTGCCATCAGGATAAGTTCCAGTATGATGGTTACAACGGAGAGCGTTTCCAGTGCCGTCAGGTCGTTGTTGAACAGGAGACTGAGCGTCAGGCGGATGTCGAACGCCTCACCGGCAGCTCCGATCAGCACGCTCAGTGCGATTACGGCGACAGTAGCCAGCAGCCAGACTGCCGCGGCGATGAGCTTGGCGAAGACCAGCTGGTGGACGTTTGCCGGCAAGGTGAACATCAGATAGCCTTCATCGGTAAGCAGATTCTTATGGAACCGCTTTACCATCAGTACCACCGTAGCAACACCCCCGATGATCAGGGAAAGCACCCAGGTGGCAATGGCTAGCTTCAGCATCGCCCGAATCAGTGCAAATGTTATTGCCGGATTGTCAAGCAGCCGAAAGGCAACGTTTGCCACCACACTCAGGCCAAGCATGGCAACGTAGATTACCCACATTACCCGACCGGTGGCATGAAACTCATGCTTTAATAGTTTGCCTAACATCTAAACACCTCCCGGAACAACTGATCGACAGACTTGTTCTGTTCCCCGCGGATCTGATCCACGGCCTGCTGCAGGACAATCTGCCCCTGACTGATGAATACCACCTCGTCCAGCACCTGCTCCACGTCGGCGATCAGGTGGGTGGAAATAAGTACTGTGGCCTCCGGGTCATAGTTGCTGATGATGGTACTGAGGATGTAGTCTCGGGTGGCGGGATCCACGCCGCCGATGGGCTCGTCCAGCAGATAGAGCTTCGCCTTCCGGCTCATGACCAGAATCAGCTGCACTTTCTCCCGGGTGCCCTTGGAGAGATGGCGGATTCTCCGGTCCAGGGGCACGTTCAGTCGCAGGAGCATATCCTCGGCTCGTTCCCGGCGGAAGTCCGGATAGAAGTCCTCAAAGAAATCGATGGTCTGCGCCGCGGTCATCCACTCGGAGAGGTAGGTCCGCTCCGGCAGGTAGGAAACGATCTTTTTGGTTTCCATACCAGGGGCCATCCCGTCGATCAACAGATCGCCGTGTTCCCAGGTCAGCAAACCGTTAGCCATTTTGATGAGAGTAGTCTTGCCGCTGCCGTTGGGTCCGAGAAGACCCACGATCTTACCAGGCTCAATGGAAAGATTTACCCGATCCAGTGCCTGGACGCTGCCGTAGCGTTTGGACAGGTTTCTGCATTCAAGAATTGGTGTCATGTTGTGTCTCCTCCTTCTGCGCCGCCTGTATCAGTCCAGGGATCTCAGCAGGCGCAAAGCCCAGATCCTCCATGGCGCGCAGGAACTCCGTGATCCGTCTGGATGCCAAGTCCTGCTTGGCTGTTTCTATCATTGCTGTATCCTCCGTAACAAATCTGCCGCTGGTCCGCTGGGAATACATCAGCCCGAGACGCTCCAGTTCCCCAAGTGCCCGCTGCATGGTGTTGGGATTCACGCCCGCTTCCATTGCCAGATCCCGCACAGGCGGAATCCGTTGGCCGGGCGGATAGACCGAAGTCACGATCCGCAGGGTGAGCTGTTCCACCAGCTGGGCGTAGATCGGAGCGTTGCTGTTAAAATGCCACTCCATATCGCACCTCCCTGAACTGCTAAATTGTATTAGCTAATTAGTACAATAAGACAATAATACAATTTTGCGGGTTTGTCAAGGGGGATTTATAAAATTTTAGAAAAACAAATTACCCCTTGACACGATATACCATGTGTAATATAGTATATCGTGTAAGGAGGTGTGACATGGACACACAACTGAAACGCGGTGTTCTGGAGGCCTGTGTTCTGGCGGCCCTTCTGACGGAGGACTCCTACGGCTACCGGATCATCAAGGACCTGTCTCCCTATATGACCATCTCGGAATCCACCCTGTATCCCATCCTCCGCCGACTGGAGGGGGCGGGCTGCCTGAGCACCTACACCATGGAGCACAACAGCCGCCTGCGAAAATATTACAGCATCACGCCCCGGGGCGTGGAGCGAATCTCCGCGTTCCTGACGGAATGGAAGTCCGTCATGGAGCTTTATTCGTATATAAAAGGAGAGTATGAACGTGAACAAGCTTGAATTCATCAACGGCCTGGGCAGCCGGTTGGATCCAATCCCCCGGGAGGAGATCCAGACGATCCTGGACTACTATGTGGAGTCCGTATCGGACCGTATGGAGGACGGCATGACCGAAGAGGAGGCCATCGATTCCTTCGGCGACCTGGATCAGCTGGCTGCGGACATTCTTGTGGAGCAGGGCTATCTGGCGCCGCCGCCAGCTCCCGTGCCGGAACTGACGGAGGAAGAGAAGCAGCAGGCGCTTCCGAATATACTGCCTGCGGCTGAGCCGAAGAAAAAGCTTCCCTGGTGGGCGATTGTGCTGCTGGTGATCGGAAGCCCTGTCTGGCTGAGTGTGGGCATCGCCGTGGCGGCGGTGGGTCTGTCGATCTACATTGTAGTGCTGGCGCTGCTGTTCTCCCTCTGGTGTATCGCCGTTTCCTTTGCGGCGGCGGGCGTCGCGGGCGCGGTGCTGAGCTTCTTTGTCCCGTTCTCGCCGGACACCTTTGCCATCCGGCTCCTGTTCTGCGGTGCGTGCCTGGTGCTTGCGGGCGTCGGCGTGCTGCTGCTGCCGGCCTGCCGGGCGGCGGACGCCGGATTTGCCCGACTTCACAGAAGCATCTGGAACAGGGTCCGCGGAAGAAAGGAGGCAGGAGCATGAAACGGTTTACAAAGGTGTGCCTGGTGCTGGGTGTTCTCCTGCTGATTGCCGGTGCGGCACTGGGCGGCGTCAGCTATGGCCTTGGCGTGGAGAAGGACCTCCGGGCTGCCATGAAACCTCCAACTCCGGAGATGGAGGAAATCACGATCCCCGGCGCGGCGCTGGGCCGTCTGGAGATCGGCCTGATCTCCGACGATGTTACAGTGACGGTATCGGAGGACGGCGACGCCCACGTCCGGTATCCGGTCTCCGAGGAGAGCCGGTACGAGTTCCGGACGGAGAAGGGGAAGATTCGGGGGCTGGATCAGTGCTTCCTCCAGGCGGAGGAGCCGGAGCGGCAGGGCGTATTACGGTTCAGAGTCTCCCTGTTCTGGCAGGACGAACCCGACGTCACGGTGGCCCTGCCGGCGGGCTATGCCGGGGAGCTGCAGATCAGAACCGCCTCCGGAGACGTCACGGTCCAGGGCGTCACGGCGGGAAACAGCGACTTCACCACTGCCTCCGGCGATCTGCTGCTGTCTGATACCGGCCTCTCCGGGAGCATCGAAATCTCCACTGCCTCCGGCGACGTGGCGCTGAGGAATTTGCAGGCGGCCTCCGACTGCACGATCAAGACCACCAGCGGTGACGTCACGGTCTGGGGCGGCACATTCTCCAGGCATCAGATCACCACCACCTCCGGTGACGTACGAGCCGAGGAGATTGCCTCGGCGGCCTGGATGCATCTGCAGACCATTTCCGGAGACGTGGTCGTCGAGAGCAGCACAATTACGGAGATGGAGTGCAAGACCGTCTCCGGGGACATTACCGTCCGGGACGATGATCGGATCGGACAGTACCAATATGCCACCAACTCCGGCATGGTGATCACAGACGGCGCCGTCGCCCCGTCTTTTGACGACTGAAGGCCGCGCACGGCACGGCAGGATCGTCCGAAATACGTTCAAACAGGTAATCTCCCCGCATGAGCGGGGAGATTTTTTCAAAAAAAGAGAAAAAACTGCGTCGTGTTTATACTCCGTTCATAAAATGCTGATACACTATTCTATACGGATCATATAATCCTTCTGTGAAAGGTCGCTTAGCTATGCATCGACTTCAATCCTTTTTTGCGGGACGCAACGGCGCCGACGCCCTGTCCAAGACCACCAGCTGCGCAGCCATCATCCTGCTGCTCCTTTCCATGGTGTTCCGGGGCGTAGTCAGCAGCATTCTCTGGGCGCTGGCCTTCGTATTTCTTGCTCTGACCTACTTCCGCATGTTCAGCCGGAATATCTGGAAGCGCCGGGAGGAGAACCAGAAGTTCCTTACCCGGACAGCGCCGGCTCGCCGAAAGCTGAGTCAATGGAAGCTCCGGTGGCGTCAGCGGAACCTGTATGCTTTCTTCAAGTGCCCGCAGTGCGGTACGGTTCTCCGTGTGCCAAAGGGCAAAGGGAGGATCCGCGTTACCTGCAAATCCTGCGGAAATGTCACGGAGCGGACCACCTGATGTTCGGATATATTACTGCAGACCGCTCTCTGATGGACGAGGGGCAGCGCAGCCGCTACGGCAGCTGCTACTGCGGTCTGTGCCGCGCCTTGCAGAAACGGCACGGATTCCTGGGCAGGATGACGCTGAACTACGACATGACCTTCCTGGTGCTCCTGCTCTCCAGCCTTTATGAGCCGGAAGAGCACAGCGGCATGGGCCGCTGCCCGGTGCACCCCCTGAAAAAGAGGCCGTATTTTACGACGGTATTTACGGACTATGCTGCGGATCTCAATCTGCTTCTGGCATGGTGGAAGGCTCTGGATGACTGGCAGGATGAGAGGAAGCCCGGGGCGCTGCTGTTGTACCGGGTGCTGGCCCGCCGATGCGGGAAACTGGAGGAAAAGTATCCCAGACAGTCCGCCGCTATCCGGGAGTGCCTGGAAGACATCCGGCTGTACGAGGGCGGGGACGAGGTCAGCGCAGACCGTGCAGCCGACTGTTTCGGAGACCTGATGGGAGCACTGTTTTCGGTAAAAGAGACAGACTACTGGACTCCCACACTGGAACGGCTCGGGAAAGGCCTTGGCCGCTTTATCTATATTATGGATGCCTGCATTGACTATGAGGAGGACCGTCGGAAAGGCCGGCCCAACCCGCTACTGGCCCTGGATTGTGGAGAACGGGACCGGACAGGGGATACGGAGCTGCTGCAGATGCTGCTTGCCGAAGGAGTGCAGGCCTTTGAAATGCTTCCGCTGGAGCAGGATCTTGCTTTGATGCGGAACATTCTGTATGCCGGAGTTTGGCAGAAATACAGCCAGGCTTTTTCCCGGCGCGACAAGAGAGGAAACGAAGAGAAAAAGGAGACTATTCCATGACGGATCCCTATGCGGTCCTCGGCGTTTCCAGAGACGCCACGGAGGACGAGATCAAATCCGCATACAGGAAGCTGGCCAAGCGGTATCATCCGGATCTGCACCCTGGAGATGAGGAATGTGCCCGGAAGATGAACGAGGTCAATGCTGCCTATGAGGCCATCAAGAATCCCCAGCCCCAGCAGTCCTACAGCGGGGGAAGACCACAGGGACAGGGCGGTTACTACGACCCATTCGGGTTCGGCTTTGACCCCTTTGGCTACGCCTATCAGGAGCGGCAGCAGTACAGCACCCAGTATGAAGCCCGCGATTCCGTGGACATCCAGTCCGCCATGCACTACATCAACGCCGGAGCTTACAACGAGGCACTGCACGTGCTTTCCACCATTCCCCAGGGGGACCGGGACGCCAAGTGGTACTATTGCAGTGCCCGCGCAAACGCCGGCCTGGGGAACCGGGTTGCCGCTATGGAGCATATCCGGCGGGCGGTGCAGATGGAGCCGGACAATCCGGACTATCAGCGGCTTTACCAGATCCTGCAGTCGGGGGGCAGAGCCTATGCCGATACCGGCAGCCGTTACGGCTTCTCCACCGGTGTGGGAGGGAACTACTGTTATCCCGTGTGCATGGCCTGGTGTTTGTGCAATATGTGCGGCGGAGGTTACTTCTGCTGCTGAGCGGGTTCACCGCCGTCCGGGAGGACGGCGGTTTTTTGTGCCAGTGGATAAACAGAACAAGGAAACACCATCTAGTAGTTGTAAACAGTACGAATTCTTGATAAAATGAAGTCATCTACTTTGCAGACAAGGAGGATTTCCATGAATCACAGGTACAGTAAGATCCTGACCCCAATCCGGGTGCGCAATATTGTAATCCGCACCCGATTCGGCATGTCCAAATGCAACTCTCAGGAGCAGCAGGGCCCGGAGAACTTTCCCGCTGAGGGTACCATCCGGTTTATCGAGGATGCTGCCAAGAACGGCGCTTCCGTGATTACGATGCCCTCCGCCACCCTGACGGAGATGGACCGGAATCTCTGGGGCGATGCAGCGCTGTTCCCAATGAATAATGCCTTTGTCCACAACTATGTAATCCGGATGATCGACCGGGTACATGCCCATGGCAGCCTGTGCCTGATGCAGTGCCATCGGCGGATGCCGGAAGGACTGAGCTTTTCCGAGCCGAAGCCGGGCGGCGGTTTCCCCTTCGGCCCCGGCGGACCCGGAGGCCCTCCGGGTATGGGCGGCGACGGTCCTAAAAAACATAAGATTGGCACAGAAGGCCGGCCTGGCATGTCATCCCGGGGAATGGGCGGTATGGGGATGTTCAATCCCAATGCGCCCAAGCGGCTGGCCACAGCGGAGGAGATCCAGACTTGGATTGAGGACATCGCGAATGATGCCCTGGAGTATCGCGGACTGGGATTTGATGTGGTGGAGGTCACTGCCATCGGCGACGTGTCCGCACAGGCCAACACCCGCACCGATCAGTACGGCGGCTCTCTGGAGAACCGCTGCCGGGCTACTACGGAGATGCTGGCGAAGATCCGGGAGCTTTGCGGTCCCCACTTCCTGATCTCCATGCAGCTCACGGCAGACTTCGATCCCGAGTGGGTAGAGATGCTTAAAATCTGGGATGAATATGTGGACATATACCATGTCCGGCCCAATCGGCGCTACGGCGAGCATCCCTCCACCTATATCTTCCCCGAAGATATGCCTCCTGCCCTTCAGGGCACAAAGAAGCTTAAAGACGCCGGTATCAGCGCCGTAATCGGTGCAGCCTGCGGATTCCAGGACCCTGACGTCATCGAGAAGGCCATTGAGGAAGGGTACTGCGACATGGTGTTCATGGCGCGGACCTACAACTGCGATCCGGACTATCTGGAGAAGATCATAGAGCAGCGGCCAGAGGACATTACCCCCTGCCTGCGCTGCGACGCCTGCCACAGCGCCATCTGTGCGGTAAATCCCATTTTCGGCATGCAGAATGTCTATGATGACATGTTCAAGCCCTCCAAAGGCGGCAAGCGGGTGGCAGTCATCGGCGGAGGTCCCGCCGGACTGCGGGCGGCAATCGTCTGCGCGGAGCGCGGCCATCATGTGACAGTCTTCGAGAAGGCAGACAAATTGGGCGGTCAGGCCAACCACTCCGACTACGTCTACGGGAAATGGGGCATTAAGCGGTTCCGTGACTGGGAAATCCTCCAGTGTGAGAAGCTCGGGGTGGAATTCCGCATGAACACCAAAGCCACTCCGGAGATGATTGAGGCGGGCAATTACAATGCGGTCATCGCCGCCACCGGTGCCGCACCCATTCACCTGGACATCCCTGGCGGGGCAGAGGCACCGCACCCCATCGAAGTCTTCGGCAAGGAGGCTGAGCTGGGTCACAAGGTGGTCGTGGTTGGCGGAACAATGACCGCTATGGAGTGTGCAATGTATCTGCGGGATACGGGGCATGAAGTGGTTGTGATCACACGCAGCACCATGGGCAGCAACATAGGCGGCCATGATGCGCCTCAGACCCTCCGGTACCTCAAGGAGAAGTACAGCGACATCCGTGAGATTGACCATGCACAGATCCTCTCCGTGGACGGCGGGAAGGCCGTCTATGAAAAGGACGGAAAGACCTTTGAGGAGCTCTTTGACTCCGTTGTGGTCAACGGCGGCGTTCGGCCATGCGTGGAGGAGGCAGAGACCTTCTTCGGTACTGCACCGGAGTTCTATGTGGTGGGCGACGCCCAGATCACCAGAGCACACGGAATGCAGAGCCAGATGCTGCTGAACAAGCCCGACGAGTATATCAAGGGATCCATGCGCTATGCCAACTTCTCTGCCTTCATGGCGGCCAGCAATATCTGATTTTTATCGATTCGGGAGCAGGCGAAAGCCTGCTCCTTTTCGTTGCAAAACACAGAATTCCGAGTATAATGATATTGATATACACGGAGGAAGGGGGGTGTGCAAATGGAACCGAGGCTGACGGATATACGGGAAAGCGAAGCACTCCTGTATCTTGGATACCGGGGCGGAGAGATTCCGGAGGAAATCCGGGAGGCACTGCACCGATGCAGGGACATGATTCTGAAAACAGCACGTCCCAGGGCCGTATGGCGGAAGTTCCGGTATCACCCGGACGGGAGCCTTGAGGGAACGGATTTCCGACCCGTGGGCAATGATGTGCACACCCTGCTCCGGGAGAGCCATCATGTGATACTTTTCGGTGCCACACTGGGTGTGGAGGTGGAGACACTGCTGCGACGGGCCCAGATCCGGAATATGACGGATGCGGTGATGCTTGACAGCTGTGCCAGTGCCGCCATTGAGAATGTCTGCGACAACCTTTGCGCAGATCTGGAGCAGGAGGCTGGGGGATACCTCACTGACCGGTTCAGCCCCGGTTACGGAGACATGCCCTTTTCCCAGCAGCCGGAACTATGCCGGGCGCTGGAGCTCCAGAAGCGCATCGGTGTGAGCCTGAGCGACGGAGGCATGATGATCCCCCAGAAATCGGTCACGGCCCTGATGGGCGTTGCGGACGCACCTCAGGCGAGGCCAATGAGCGGCTGCAACTCCTGCGGGCTGTATGAAACCTGCAGTTATCGAAAGGATGGAACGACCTGTGGATAAAAAAGACATCATTCTGCTGGACGGAGCTATGGGAACCATGCTCCAGGCGGCGGGTCTCCCGGCGGGACAGCTGCCGGAGGTGTGGAATATCACCCACCCTGAGGCCGTTACCGGAATCCAGAAACAATATGTGGAGGCCGGAAGCCGCGTGATTTATGCCAATACTTTCGGCGCTAACCGTCATAAGACGTCGGGGAGCGGATATTCCGTTGCACAGCTCGTTGAAGGCGGCATCCAGGCTGCCCGCGCAGCGGCAGAAGGAACGGATACCCGAGTGGCACTGGACATCGGCCCCATCGGGGCCCTGCTGGAACCCCTTGGTACCCTGTCCTTTGACGAGGCCTACGATATTTATAAGGAAATGGTCGTAGCGGGAGAAACAGCCGGAGCGGATCTTGTGGTTTTCGAGACCATGAGCGATCTCTATGAGGTAAAGGCAGCCGTGCTGGCGGCAAAGGAAAACACCAGACTTCCGGTATGGGTAACCATGACCTTTGAGGCTTCGGGCCGGACATTCGTTGGTGTAACAGTGCCTGCCATGGCCCTGACGCTGACGGGCCTGGGGGTGGACGCACTGGGCTTTAACTGCTCGCTCGGACCGCAGGAGCTTATGCCCATGGTGGAGGAACTGCGCAGATGGACAGACCTGCCTATCATTCTCAAGCCCAACGCGGGCCTTCCGGATCCTGCCACTGGTGCTTACACCATCACGCCGGAGGCATTTGCTGCAGAGATGGAACACGCTCTGGAGCTGGGTGTTTCCGTTCTGGGTGGCTGCTGCGGGACACGGCCGGACTTCATATCCGCGCTGGCAGAGCACCTGGCCGGGAAAGCCCCTGCATCCCGGCCTGCTCCGGACCGGCATGGAGTCTGTTCCGCCACTTCCGTAGCAGAACTGTGCGGTGTCAGAGTTATCGGCGAGCGGATCAACCCCACCGGGAAAAAGCGGTTCCAGCAGGCTCTTCGAGAGCGTGATATTAGCTATATTCTGGAGAGAGGCCTGGAGCAGCAGGATGCCGGAGCGGATATCCTGGATGTGAATGTAGGCCTTCCCGGTATAGATGAAACAGATATGATGGTTCAGGTAGTACGGGCACTGCAGTCGGTTGTGGAGCTTCCTCTGCAGATCGACTCGTCAGATCCCGCGGCCATTGAGGCAGGCCTACGGGCAGTAAACGGTAAGGCCATTGTCAACTCCGTCAACGGGGATCGGGAGACGCTGAATGCCGTTCTCCCGCTGTGCAGAAAATATGGTGCAGCGGTAGTGGGACTGTGTATGGATCATACCGGCATCCCGCAGACTGCGGAGGAGCGCATCGAAATTGCTCAGCGCATCCTGGACGCGGCCTTGTCCTTCGGTATCCCCAGGGAAGACGTATTCATCGACTGCCTGACCCTGACGGTCTCCGCACAGCAGGAGCAGGCTGCGGAGACCCTGAAGGCTGTAAGGTATGTGACCGAAAATATGGGCCTACATACGGTGCTGGGAGTCAGCAACATTTCCTTCGGCCTGCCTGCCCGGGAGCATATTACAGTGAGCTTCCTGACTCAGGCCATGCATGCTGGGCTGGATCTTCCAATCATCAACCCCAATCAGGCAGCTGTTATGGATGCGGTGGCGGCATTCCGTGTACTCTCCATGCAGGACCGGGACAGCGAAGCCTATATCGCCCGGTTTGCTTCCGCCGTTTCCTATTCCGCATCTGTCCCTGCTGCAAAGACCGGTAACATGACAATGGAGACCGCTGTGGCCCGGGGCCTCAGGGAGGAGACCAAGGCACTGACAGAGCAGGCTCTTGCTACAATGAGTGAACTGGACGTAGTGAACAGCCTGCTGATCCCGGCCCTGGATCTGGTGGGGGAACGCTATGAGAAGCAGGAGATCTTCCTGCCTCAGCTGATTAACGCCGCCAATGCCGCATGCGAGGGTTTTGAGGTAATCAAGACCAGCATCGCCAGACGGGGAATGGAGTCTGTATCCAAGGGAAAGATCGTCATAGCCACGGTAAAGGGAGACATACACGACATCGGTAAGAACATTGTCAAGGTGGTGCTTGAAAACTACGGCTACACAGTCGTTGACCTGGGCAGGGATGTGGCTCCTGAAAAGGTGGTGGAGGCGGCGATCCGTGAAGATGCACGGCTTGTGGGCTTGTCTGCCCTGATGACTACCACTGTGGTGAGCATGGCTGAGACCATTGCTGCCCTGCGTGCCAGCGGCCATGACTGCAAGATCATGGTGGGCGGTGCGGTGCTGACCCCGGAGTATGCCAAGGAGATCGGTGCGGACTTCTACGCCAAGGACGCCAAGCAGGGCGCGGATATCGCCCGGCAGGTATTCGGATAGAGTGCACTCCGGCTTTGATGATAAAAAACGGCACCGGGTGCCGTCAGGAGGAACAATATGGAAGATATTTACGAGGATTTCTGGGGCGCATTTCTGGAACAGACCGGCAGACCTGAGACCACGGTGATGACGGATGTAACGTATTTCGGAGACAGCGAGGAGGAGTCGGTGACGATTCTTGAACAGCTGCTCTCCGGAGAGAAGACTGCTTTAGGCCACTGTATTCCAGCATATCTGGCCACAAAGCGGCGTATGCCCCGGGCCGGAGACTATACCATGGTAACGGATTATTACGGCAATCCCTGCTGCATCCTATACACTTCAGACGTGACCATTGCCCCCATGCCTGAGATTCCGGAGGATCTGCGGCGAATGGAGTATCCGAAGCTCACCTCCGAGCAGTGGCTGGCGCGGAAACAGGCAGAGAGTCTGGACATGGCGAGCCGCCTGAGATTTCATTACAATGAGGAGATACCGCTGCTGATGGAGACTGTAAAGATGGTCTATCCGCAAAAGGACTGAGGAGGAGAATTATGATTACAGCACGGGATTTCGGAATGCTGCCTGACGGCAGGAAGGTCACCTGCTATCGCCTGACCGGCGGGGATGATGCGTTTGCGGAGGTCTTGGACTACGGCGGCACAATCCGCTCTGTTGTGGTGCCTGACCGGGAGGGAAAGCCCGTTGAGGTTGTTCTTGGATATGATGATCTCCAGGGCTATATTGAGGGGACATGCTTTTTCGGAGCCACTGTAGGACGCCATGCCAACCGCATCGGGAATGCGGCATTCACGCTGAACGGCAGAACGTATTCCCTGGCTAAGAACAACGGACCCAACAATCTCCACGGAGGCCCTGAGGGATTTGACAGAAGGCTGTTTACCGGTGAGGTCATCGGAGACAGACTGCGTCTGAGCCTTGTGTCCCCGCATATGGACCAGGGTTTTCCCGGAGAGCTTCGGCTGACAGTCACATTCCGTTTCTCATCCGAGAATGCTCTGTCAATCCGGTATGAAGCGGTCTGTGACCAGGATACTGTGGCGAACTTCACCAACCACAGCTACTTTGACCTCAGCGGCGGAGTTAGCCCCATGGGACAGCTGCTGCGGCTTGACGCAGACAGGTTCTGTGAGGGAGATAAGAATACGCTTCCCACCGGACATCTGCTGGATGTGGCCGGAACGCCTTTTGATTTCCGGACAGAGAAGCCGGTGGGGCGGGATGTGGATGCAGACGACATCCAGCTGACGCTGGGGGGCGGGTACGACCATAACTATGTATTGAACAACGGTGGGACATATCAGGAGTTTGCCTGGCTCCGAAGCCCGGAAACCGGAATCGCAATGACGGCAGCCACGGATCTGCCCGGGGTGCAGCTGTACTCCGGAAACAACATTGTCGGTCGGGGCAGGAACGGCGGAAACTACGCCCCACGTGACGGAGTCTGCCTTGAAACCCAGTTCTTTCCCAATGCGCTGGCGGTGGAGGGCTGGGAGAAACCGATTCTCCGGGCAGGAGAGTGTTTCGAGCATACCACAGTCTACGCGTTCTCGCGGTAGACGCATGCTGCCTGTCTCATCAAAAAAAGAACCCCTGCCGAGGCAGAGGTTCTTTTTTCGGTTTGTCAGGAAAGATCCGCTGCAGGGATCACGGGGATGTCCGACGGAGGTTCCGGCAGGGAGATGTTCTTTTCCAGCAGCAGCAGGCTTCCGAACAGCCCTTTGTGCTTCTTCGCCTGTGTAAAACCGTATTTGTAATAGAAGCCCAGTGCTTTTTCATTGGTGGGTGCCACGGAAAGCTGAAGCCTGTCCCGGCCGAGCTTCCGGTAAAAGCTCACGGCATGGCCGATGAGCTGAATGCCGAGCCCACAATGGCGGAAGGGTTCCCGGAGATACAGGAAGGGAATATAGCCAACGCCCCTTGCGGCATCCCGGGACGGGCTGAGCTGGATCATGCCGGCAGGGGAGCCTTCAAGGTATCCCACCACCATGGCGGCGGGATCCTTACCCACAGTGCGGCGGGCATCCAGCCAGAAGCCCGATCCGTCAAAGCCCTTCATAGTGCCATAGACTACCTGCCATGCATCCCTGCGGTAGCGGATATACTCCTCCACAGCATCCTCCGCCATCGGCCGGATGGCCATGTCCCGTCTGGAAGGGATTCGCAGGAGGCTCTCGTCCAGATGACTTACGTCGTTCTGATAATCCAGGGTCAGAGATGTGCCGTCAGCGAGGAGCCTGGATACGGCGGTGTTGGTTCCGTAGACTACCCTTTCCGGATGCTCCAGCCCGAAGAAAAGTCTGCACAGCATTGCCTTGATGATGCACTGGTGAGCACAGACGGCGACGGTCTGGCCGGGATGTCGGGCTATGATCTCCCGGAGAGCGGCGCAGCCGCGTTCCGCCAGCCCGGAAAAGGTATCGGCACCATCCAGTTCCCACAGGTATGGCTCCCGGACAAACTGATAGAATGATTCCGGCTGATCGGCGGAGACCAAGCCGAAGGGCAGATCCTCCCATGGGCCCACGCTGACCTCCCGAAGACGGGGATCAGTATACAGGGGAAGTCCCCTGGGTCTGCACAGTGATGCACCGGTTTCCATAGCCCGGTACAGATCGCTGGAATAGACCGCGTTCAGATGCGTGTTTCGGAAACGATGAGCCAGAGCCGCCACCTGCCGGCGGCCAAGGTCTGTCAGATCGCCGTCATACCAACCCTGCATCCGGCGGTAGAGGTTGCCCTCTGCCTCGCCGTGACGGATGAGATAGACAGTGGTCATTTTACCAGACCTCCAGTGTGCCGGTCAGATCCCGCACAGCGGAAACGCCGTGGCGTACACAGAACTGTTCCAGCTCGTCCCGGATCCGGACAGGAGCCATAGGGTCGGAAAGAATCGCGGTACCGACTGCTACGGCGGAGGCGCCCGCCATCATCAGCTCGGCGGCATCTTCGCCGGTTTCCACACCGCCCATGCCCAGCAGGGGTACCTTGACGGCGGAATAGACGTCATGAATGCACCGGACTGCCACAGGCAGCACTGCCGGACCGCTGAGCCCTCCGGTGTTGTTTTTCAGAATGGGGCGCCGGGTGTTCAGATCAATGCGCATGCCCAGCAGTGTGTTGATAAGGGAGATTGCATCAGCACCTGCGTCCTCCACAGCCCGTGCAATCTCTGAGATGGAGGTCACATTGGGGCTGAGCTTCACCATAACCGGCAGGTGGGTGTGTGTTTTCACTGCTTTTGTGGCAGCGGCGGCGGTTTCCGGGCGGGTGCCGAAGGCCAGACCTTCACACTTTACATTGGGACAGGAGATGTTGACCTCCAGCAGATCAACACCTTCCACGCTGAGCATCTCAGCCATCTGCGCAAATTCTTCTACAGTACCAGCGGAAAGATTGACTATGATCTTTGTGCCCTGCTCGCTGAGCCATGGAAGCTCTTCACGGAGGAAGCCCTCGACGCCGGGATTCTGCAGCCCCACGCTGTTGAGCATGCCGGAGGGGGTTTCCGCGATCCGCGGACCGGGGTTGCCGGGCCGGCCATGGAGGGTCAGGCCCTTGGCGGATACGGCACCCAGTTCACTCAGCGCGTAAAAATTCGCATATTCCCGACCGAAACCGAAGGTCCCCGAAGCGGAGACAATGGGGTTGGAAAGCTCCAGCCCTGCCAGATTTACACGCAGATCAACCATCCCAGACTACCTCCTCACCCCGGAACACAGGGCCGTCCTTGCAGGCTTCCTTCATGACCACTTGTCCGTCCGCACTGCGGATGGGCGTGGCGCAGGTGAGACAGGCCCCCAGCCCGCAGCCCATACGCTCCTCAAGGGATACCCAGCAGGGAACGCCGGCGGCCTGCGCCGCCGCAAGGGTAGTTTTCAGCATGATTTTCGGGCCGCAGGCGAACACGGCACCATACCGCTTCCTCGCCAGCATTTCCGCCACGCCCTGGGCGGCAAAGCCCTTGTTACCCAGAGAACCGTCGTCCGTCATTACAAGCGTTTCGCCGCAGAGCTCGGCCATTTCCCCGGTCAGGAGCGCACGGTCGGCAGAGCGGAAGGCCAGTACCGCATCACAGTTACGCATCCGCTGGGCGCAGAAGTGCATGGGAGGGACGCCTACACCGCCGCCCACCAGAAGAACAGGACCATTGGCGGGAGACGGGAAACCGTGTCCCAGGGGGCCCAGAACATCCAGAATGTCTCCGGTTTTCCGGCGGGACAGCCACTGTGTGCCGCCGCCTTTGATTTCAAAAACAAGGGTGACGCAGGAACCCTCCACCCCGGCGATCGAAATAGGCCGGCGCAGCTGATATCCCTCACAGCGGATATGCAGGAACTGTCCGGGTACGGCGTTAAGGGCCAGTTCAGGGCTTTCCACAGTGACAGAGGCGTAGACAGGACCGGCGGAGATAAATGTCACCGGAGCATTGACTAAGTATTCCATGATTCCCTTCTTTCCTGCGATCAGAGGATAGTTACAAAACGGCAGATGTCATCCCGCATGCGGATGGCCTCATTTCGGGCGGCCTCCTGATAGTCACGGCCATCGCTGCCTTCGATCTTCTGCCATGCGCACATGATGCCGCGGGACGAATTGACAATGGCTCCGTGACCGAACTGGTCGAAGGCATACTGCACGTCCTTGGCACGGCCGCCCTGAGCGCCATATCCCGGTACCAGGAAGAACAGTTGGGGATACTTTTCCCGCAGGGCTTTCAGATCCTGGGGATGAGTGGCACCAACCACAGCACCGATGGCCGAAAAGCCGGACTGACCAAGAAGCTGCTCCTTGTCGGTGAGACGGACTGCCAGATCCGCCATGATGGTGTAGACCACACGGTCTCCGGCAATGAGGTCCTGCAGTTCCCGGGAACTGCGGTTGGATGTTTTGACCAGCAGGAACATGGACTTGCCTTTTTCCCTGCACAGCGCGGTGAATGGCTTCAGACCGTCAGTGCCGAGGTAGCCGTTGACGGTGATACTGTCACAGGCAAAGGGCTCAAAGACGCGGCCTCCCACCTGAATGCCGCCCAGATAGGCTGCAGCGTAAGCCTCGCATGTGGTTCCGATGTCGCCGCGCTTGGCATCCATGATTACGTAAAGGCCCTGCTCCCTGGCATAGGCGCAGATTTCTTCCAGCACCGCGATGCCGGCACTTCCCATAACCTCAAAGTATGCGCTCTGGGGCTTTACTGCCGGAACCACGTCCTTCAGTGCGTCAATGAGGCCGCGGCAGAACAGCCGGCATGCCTCTGCAGCACCCTGCAGCGTCTCACCGTATTTGGCATAAGCCTCTTCCAGGATGTGGGCCGGGATGTAGTCAAGGCGCGGATCCAGCCCCGCGACAGTGGGATTCTTCTTCTGGCGGATCTTCTCCTGCAGTATATCCATAGACATGGAAAGCACTCCTTCGCAAGTGTATAGTTTATTCCCATTCAGTGTACCATAGATACCGGGCAAAGTAAAGAAAACCGCCTGGAATGCCTCAGCATTCCAGGCGGTTTTTTAAGGTTACTGGATCTCAAGCCGCCGGGCGGCGGGAACCGCTGCAGCCTTCTTGGGAAGCGTCAGTTTCAGTATACCGTTCTCGTAGCGTGCAGTAATCTCATCGGCATTGATTTGTTAGATATCAAAACTGCGGCTGTAGGAGCCGAAGAAGCGTTCCCGGCGCAGGTAGCTGCCACCTGTCTCCTGCTCATTTTCAGTCTGGCGTTTGGCCTCAATGGTCAGCTTGTCGCCATCGATGTCAATGGCAATGTCTTC
>JAEEGL010119924.1_pt1 | contig 32164 bp, 26 predicted proteins | sample 9134231 | NCBI WGS metagenome assembly JAEEGL01 (sample SAMN16246548, study PRJNA631951) | gut metagenome | biome: gut microbiome; feature: rumen; material: fiber-attached | host: Bos | place: Iran: Karaj | collected 2018-10 | reverse complement strand
TCTTTGATAGCAAGAGAAAGAGGGCTCTCCGGCAGGACTGACTCCGGAAGCTAATACTAAAACCGCATCAGCAGATTCAGTAGAGTGGGGAAGTATTAGAGGGACAGTCATATAACCGCCAATGGGAAAGGCTATAAGCAATATTATAATGGCTAAGGTTATGGTGCTTCCTGTCTTAAAAGCATTTCTATATTTCCTTAATATTTGGGGTAATTGTTTTTGGGGAGCTAAACAATAATAAATACAGAATAATAAGTAAATTGTTGCATAAAAATAAGAGTGGGCTCTGTGAAGTTGGTGAAAAACGATAAAGCCAAGGAATGGCAGAAATAAAGCTATAAGTTTTCCTAACATTTGATGATTACCTAAGATTTTTCTTTTTTCTAAGTTTTGAGATATTATCATACTTTATAAATTTCCAACACCATTTTACAAGTTCTTCGCGTAATATTAAGTGTTTCTCAATTGAACCGTTGAAGTCTTTATCATCTAGTATTTGTTTTAATAGGTTTTGAGCTTCTAAATATAGAGCTTGTCCTTCTTCTATTATTTCTTTCAGTTGAGGGTTATTTACTCTTGGCTGTAAATCTGAAGCCATTATAAAGTCAGATAATATAGCAATTGCTAAGTATTTATCGTTAACTCTTATATCTAAGTTGATACTATCCAGAGATAGAGGAGGTTCTAGATTGTTATTTATTCTGTTAAGCAATTCAAAACCTGTTATAGCCAGCGTAAATATATGAGCTTGAAGCAGGCGTTCAGGTTCTTTTATAAAAAGGTTTTTATCCATGGAAAATAGACGGTAATATAAATTCTGACCGTCTACATTTAGAATGTTAACTGGAATAACATCTTCTAAATCTTTGGAATTATTTGTCTTTATTCTTTTTAAGTTTGATATCAGATCATCTATTGCTTCAACTATATATGTATTTTGGAATGGGTTTTCTATTTTTGCAGTTGCTTGTTTTTTTATAGTTGAATCCATGAGTGCAGTTTTGCCTAAGAGAGTGGGGGTAGCTTTTGAATCTTTATCTATGTGTATTTTTATAGCTTTCTTTCTGGGTAGCCTTGTTTCTGGAATTCTGTCTAATTCATGTTTATGATTTAATGCTTCAACATATTTCATCTGCCATTTGTTAAAGATAGAGATTAAAAACAGTAGGGTTGCATATATGCAGAGAATGGTAAAACTACTGATATTCCCAACATAAAAATATAAGCCAGGAATACCTTTAACATATTCCAAGAATTGTATTAACGAGTCTAATAAAATTGAATAACCTGAATTTAAGAGCAAAGTAGATATAGAGAAAATAGAAAGGAAGGCAATTATAAAACCTAAGGGCAAGATAAAAGTAAAGGTCCAGAGAATAAGAGGATTTACAAATAAGCTGGAAAGAGAAACTGTTCCGAAAATATAAGCCGACATTGGCATAATTCCTAGATTTGCTGCAAAAGTAACTGCTAAATACCGGCTAATAGATTCAGGCAGATAGATTTTTGAAAGTAAGAATTTTATAGGTGAACTTAGGAATATTATTGATAAAACTGCTGTAAAGGAAAGAATAAAAGAGGCATTGTGTAAGAGAGATGGGTCATGAAGCAACATAAAAAAAGCAGCTATAGAAACAGGCTTCATAGGAGATGATGATGATTCTAGAAGAAAAGTTATTGAAACAGAAAGATACATTATTAATGCACGCCATACTGAAGGACTTCCAACAGTAATCATTGCATAGAAAGTTAGTATTAGTGAGGTCAAGACAAATCTTGATATGGGTGGAATCTTAAACCAATGTAAAATAGCTGTTGTAAAAAGAATGATAATCATTATGTGTTGGCCAGATATGGCTAAAACATGGCTAATACCTGTTTCAATAAAAATACTTTTGTCTGAAATCTGGCTTGTATCACCTAATAAAAAGCCTGTTACTATTGCAGAATGTTCTTTTTTCAGTTCAGATGTAAGACTATCCTTTATTTTTGTTTGTAATTCTTTGAAGGTCGTTTTTATAGATGGAAGTTTGGGTTGAGTAACACTAAAACTGGCAACTTCAAAAACAGGAAGAGTATCAAAAGATATTATTCTCATTTTTCCTGTTAATGAGTAGTATTGTTCAGGATAAAGTCTTTGTCTGTTTATTGTCGTCTTACAGTTAATTTTAAAAGGTATATCTATGGTTTGGTTATCTATGGAATAGGTTACTTCTTTAAATGCATATAATATTTTATTGTTTTTCTGAATTGTTGATTCACCGGTATATCTGCCGTAAATAGTTCCAGAAGTGTTATCTAAGGTCAATAAATCAGAATAACCTGAAACAGGTTTGAATCTTGCTGTTCCATAAAACATTGAAGCAAATAAAGCTGCTACCAGCAGACTAATAGTTTGAGCTTTTGCAGTTTTCAGGAAAAATGAAGCAGATAAAGCTGCAATTGAAATACTAATCCAAACTATAAATAAATCACTGGAAAATTGTTCTGAGATTATTATTCCAACTATAAATAGAGCAACAAAAACTGGTAGTAATTCAAAATGAGATTTTACTATTTTAGGCTCTTTTTTTCCCTTTTTTTTCATAAATCAGCGTTATCCTTGGGTGGAAAAAGTCTTACACCAGATTCTTTAAGGGCTTCAATTTGAGGAGTTGAGATTCCTGTAATTCTGTCACGAAAATTTCGCCAATCATCAAAATGGCTTATTTGTCTTTCTTCAATTATTCTAGTTGCTGTTTTAGGTCCTATTCCAGGACAAGTAATCAATACTTCGTAGGGTGATGTATTTAAAAAAACTCTTTCGGGTGAGAATTTCTTTACTTGCTCTACGTTCTTAAGCTCATCACTTGAAGTTGGTACATCAATAGTGATTTCTATCTGGCTATTTCCATCTAATACTGCTTTTTGGGGTGGCAAATTATTTGGTGCAAAAATCATATAGATAACACCAATTATAAGCACTAAACTAGTGAGGATTTTAATTTTTATCTGTTCTTCTCTTGTTAGGAAAAACAAATTTTAATGCCTCCATCCTCATTTTTTAATATTGTTTTTTTATTGATAGTTGCTTTCTTTATCCATTTTATTTTGGAAAGCTCAGAAAGAGGATTGTTTTCAAATATAGCTCTTTGAAAAACATGCCAGTGCCAACCACCTTTTTCAAGAGCTATTTTAACACAGGTATATTCTTTAAAGCTCGTGATAATTTCATTTATTGATTTTTTTTCTATATTATTGGAACAATAAGCTGAAAGTATAGGCATAAAAGGGGTAATACAGGCTAAAACCAAGGCTTTTTCACTTTCAGAAATATCAAAGTTAGGTGGAGAGCTTTTGAATGCTTTCATTACTAATGCAAGAGCCAGTCGTTCTGATTTTCTGGCAATAATATGGTCTTGCATTTGAACAAGAGCTTCTAACCAAGGTATAGGAGTAAAAGAAGTGTTCCTTTTTTTACTATATGTATCATAAAACTTGGCTATCCACTTAAAGGCAGGTTCAAGAAATGATTCTGCATCGTTTTTGAAATTGGAATTGATTGTGGCTAATCGACAAGCATCTATTCCATATTCGTAAATAATATCCTGGTCGAAAGGTAGTTCAACAGAAAAAGGATCACACCAACCCTTAGATGAAATGCCAAGAAGTTGTTCAAGCCTTTCTACTATATCTTTACGTAAATTAGTTTCTGAAAATAAAACAGGCCATTTTCTGACCTGTTTTTCAAATGATTGCGGATTATAACGAAAAGTCAATTTCTGAGTAAACTCCAAAGAATTTTGGTTTTTTCATCTTCACCTTTGGCTTGGGTTATATCAAACAACTGCTGACGAGCTTCAGCTATGAGGACTGGTTCTTCAAAAGATTTCCCGCAGGCGATTAAGAAACGAATTTCAAAAATGGTATAATCATAATCGTTGGCACTAATAGCTTGTGTTCCAACTTTTAATGAATTTTTAACCAATTCTTGATATTCTGAGTCTTCTAGATTTTCTTTTTTAATATAATCTCTGTAAGTTTTACAGAATTTGTCTGCTGCTTCAGCTCTAGAAATATAATTGGCCAATTCTAATCTTGTTTCGGCGTCATCTACGAATTCTATTTCCATTTTTGCTTTCTGAATCCAGCTTTCAGCTGATTCAAGATTAAAAAGGTTGTCGTAGGCTTCAGATTGACAAATAAGAACTATAGCTTCGTTTACTTCTTCCTTGGTTAAATATGTTCCTGTTGCTATTTTTCGATAAAAATTCAGACTTTCATTAAAGGTTGAACGAGTTTTTATCAACTCTAAATATGCAAATTCAGGTTGTTTTTGGCTAAATAATGTAAATGCCTTATTCCAATATTCTGTTTGATTTTCTTGTAATTCTTTACCAGTAACATAAGTATAGCCTAATGAACCACCAGCAATTACAAGTATTAGAATAACTGCTATTACAATACCAGTTGCTCCGCCAAAACGGTTATTTAATGCTTTATTCTTCATCGTTTTCTTCTTCTCCGTCGAAATCATCACCCTCGGTTTCATTACTTGCATCTGTTTGCATATTTGATGATTCTTCATGACGCATTTCACGAGCTTGATTAACGAACCAAAGAATAATACCTTGAGCACCATTAGCACCATAAATTATCTGTTCAAGGAATTTATTACTTTCTGGAATATTACCAAGAATTCTATTGGCACCAGCGAGAATGTACATTATTTCGAATACACGTGACTGAGGAATGTTTTCTTTGGGTATTCTAGTGCCATCCGGCATGAATGCATCGTCTACGCCAGTAGCTAAGTTGGTGATATTCAAAAAGGAAATAGCTTCTTTTAAATAGGCAATTTCAAAAGCTTTGTATCTTTGTTTTAAAGCAGGATCTTCTGTTTCGTCATAGGCATCTCTGGCTGTCCAAGCTGCTTGTAGATAAGTATAACCAAGGATTCTATGATTGGCTCTTCTTGCTTTATAACAAATTGCAGCAAGTTCCCATGAACGTATTGCGGTTTCAAGGTCACCTTCTTTTTGTAGTTCGTTAACGGGTTTATTTTTTTTCTTAAGATCTGTAGCTACTCTATCTAGAAGAGGTTTTATCTGTCTCAAAATAGAAATGTTTACCGGAGTAAGCTCTTTCAGTTTTTCTGATTCAACGTCTTTCCAGATTTGTTGCCCATTAGATGCTGCTCTAACACGATTTGCAGCTTCCCACTGTGAACGGTGACTTTCTAGAAGAGCATGTTTTCTTGCTTCTTCAGCAGTCATAGATGGACAAAAATATTTGTCTTCTGCAGCGTAATAGCAGTTCGGACAAACACAAACATTGTAATAACGAGGTGTAATAGAACCTAAGTAAGTTGGACGATAATCTATATCACGTTTATTCAGACTGAATTGTTTCTTTCTGAGGTTATAACGTGTAAATGATGTTCCACAAATAGGGCATGCTATATTTTTAGGGATAAAAAGTTTTTCATTTAAAGCCATAAATACACCATTCTGTTATTAGTTTAATATACTCTATAACAAAATACAGCAATTTTGTTTATTCTGCAACTTTATTAAAAATCTTAAAATTATTTAAGAGTATCTATATTGACATCAACCATATTGCAAAGTTCAAATTCATTAATAATAGGCTTTCCAAGTTGAATAGCCTTGGTTTTTTTATTTGAAACAAAGTCTTCATTTTCTAATGAGCCTATTACAAGGTAATCTGTTTTGACTGAAACAGAGCTTTTGGTTTGTCCACCAGATTGTTTTATCAAATCTTCAAGTTTCCTTCGGGGAACAATAGCTTCTCCTGTTACTACAAAAGATTTGCCTTCAAGCTTGTTGCTTGCTTTTTGAGCAGCAAGTTCAACTGGGCTTGGACCCTGCCACCATGCTTTAATAGCATTAATAAAAGGCTGATTATTGGGATTGTTTATAAATTCTATAATATTATTGGCTATTTTTTCCTGAACACCCTCAATATTTTTTAGCTTTTCTGAAGATACCTCGAGAAACTCTTCTAATGATTGGTGGACAGCCTTAGAAATATTTTCACTGACTACTGGTCCCACATTGCTGATGCCAAAAGCAGAAATGAGTCTAAATAAAGGTTTTTCAGAAGCTTTCTTTATGTTAGCGACAATCTTTGAAGCTGATTTTATTCCCATTCTGTCTATAGATGCTAATTCTGCTTCGGTAAGCTTTAGAATATCTTCCGGCTGGTTAATGATTTTGTTTTCTAGTAAGCGGTCAATGAGCTGAGGACCTATATTTTCTATTTCAAGTTGAGTTATGAAATGAGTTGTTCTTCTCGCTTTAACTCCAAAACAATTTTCGTTATCGCATCTGACTATGGTTGAACCGTCTTCGTCGTCTTTGGTCGTTGTGGTTTTGCCACCGCAAACAGGGCAAAATTCAGGTATTTGTATTTCTTTTTCGTTGCCGGTTCTATCTTCTTTAACAGAACTGACTACATAAGGAATAATATAAGCGGCTTTTTCTACTAGAAGATAGTCGCCAAGCCTAATGTCTTTTTCTCTGATTTGGTCTATGTTATGTAAACTAGCTCTGGAAACAGTTGTTCCGCATAACTGCACAGGTTCTATCCAGGCAACTGGAGTTATTCTTGAACGACCAACTCTCCATTCAACATTTATCAGTTTTGATTTTGCTCTTGGCTGAGGAAATTTGTATGCTATAACCCATCGCGGAGCCTTAGCTGTTGAGCCTAATTCCTCTTGTTTATCCAAGTCGTCTATTTTTAAGACAACTCCGTCGATATCAAATTGAAAGTTGTTCCTTTCCACATCTATTCTGTCGATAAAAGCCTTCACTTCTTCAACAGAGTTACAGACTTGTATTTCCTGATTAAGTTTAAAACCTTGCTGTTTTAAAAACTCTAAAGCTTCAGAATGCTTTTTGAAACCGAGTTCTTTGGCTTGAGCTATCCCATAAACCATAACTCCAAGCTTTCTTTCAGCGGCAACTGCAGGATTAAGAGATTTAATAGTGCCTGAAGTAAGGTTTCTGCAGTTCTTAAATGGTTCTAAGCCTTCGTCTAATCTTTTTTGATTAAGCTCTTCCAAAACAATACGAGGAGTATATATTTCTCCTCTAACGTCTATGTCTAAATTACTAGAAATCTTTAAGGGAAGTGATTTAATTGTTTTGGCGTTACTGGTTATTATATCGCCTTTTTGCCCGTCACCTCTTGTAGCACCGCTTATTAATTGCCCGTTATTATAGTTGAATGACCCTGAAACACCATCTATTTTTAATTCAGCTACAACAGGAAAAGGCGATCTGTTCAACTGCTTTTCGCATCTAACCACCCATTCCATTATATCTGGCAGAGAATAGGAGTTTTCTATGCTTAACATTGGAACACGATGAACTATAGTTTCAAAAGAAGTAACTGAACCTCCAACTCTTTGGGTTGGTGAATCTGCTGTTATTAGTTCTGGATGCTCTTTTTCTAAGGCTTCCAATTCTTTTAACAACATGTCAAATTCAGTATCAGATATTTCTGGGTCTGATTTGACATAATAAAGATATTCGTGTCTGCGTATTTGTTTTCGTAAATTTTCTATTTTTTCAGTTATTTCATCCATAGTTTAGTCTGCCATCTGAGTATTTATAAATTGAACCCCAGATTTTGTTCCTATCCACAAAAGAGTAATATTATCGCCTTCGCCTTGTATTGCAAGTTTTCTAATGCTTTCAGGCTTTTTCCCAGATATATCTGAAATTGTCTGAATATTGTTATTTCGAATTCTTGCAAGTCCGTTATTGGTTCCAAGCCAAATTGCATTTTTATGGAAAATCATTGAATTAATGTTATTTGATGGTAAACCATGAAGCTCAGAATAGCTTATAAGTTCTGTTGAAAAACGACTATCAAAATCTTTTAACTCTGTATTAATCATCATTAAGCCAGTTGGAGTTCCTATCCAAATGTTTTTCCCATCAAATGTCATATCGTTGATTGGTCTTGAAATAGATAATTTGGTATGGTCAAGATTTTTCCAGGCGTTGGGGCTACCTACTGGGAATCCGATATTTAATACGCTTAGACCGTTGTCATGTATTACCGCAAGGAAATTTAAGTATCTTGCAATTTTGGTGCACCATGAGCTTCTTAAGCCGTTATTAGTAGTCTGATTATCTATAAGAATTCTATTGTCTTTGTTAGAACTATAATCAGGAGATTCATCATCCGAATCTATTGATTTATAGAAAACCACACCTTTTTGAGTTGAAATCCAAAGATTATTTCTATCTGACTTGATGTCCCAAACAATGTTTGAAGGCAGAGAAAACTTAGTTGTTTGATCTACAAACTTCCCGGAATCATTATATTTACAAATCCCAAATAAGCTTCCTATCCAGAGATTTTTGCCGTCTGTTTCTATGCATGAAGCTTGAGGGAAGGGATATTTGCCATTCTTTATCGTGAATTCTGTTATTTCATCGTTTTCTAGTTTGTATACCCCATTTTCAGTTGCTATCCAGACTCTTTTATATTGATCTATTTTGATATCATTTACAGGAGGGGTTGGTATAAGCTGACTGAAAGCAATAGGAATATTTTTTTGTCCACGAGCATCTGATGATATTTGTTTTATATTTTCTATATCATTTTTGTTACTGCTGGTCTCAATATTATTGGTAAATGATTTGTACTGAGTGACAGGTAGATTTACATTCTTTTTATTGTTTGTGGATTTTACTATAAATACAAGTATTGCAATAACCAATATGGTTACAAATATTTTTGTTGTAGGCTTGTTAATGTTATTACTTTTTTTGCTATTGCCTTTTGGAGTATTTGTCAAAATAGTTCCTCCATCGAAATAGGTATTGTTTGCCTTTCTTTAATAATAGCTATTTCTGCAGGTCTGACCTGATTTCCGTCTTCATCGAAGCCTCCAGAACCAATGATGCTGTCCCAGACTTTAAGAGAGGCTAAGGACTCTCTTAGGCTAAGATTCTTTTCAGACATAGTTTTTAAAGCTAAAGTTACTATCATAAGGGCTTCATAACCTGTTTCTGCGTCTGAATCAGCTTTTAATCCGTATTTTTCCTGATATGCATTTAAGAAAGTATCTAATTTCTGACCACCAGCTCTTGGGTTATATGGAAGAGTAGTGATTATTGATTCAGAATAGATTCCTGCTAGACGAAGGAATTCACTGGAAGCACACTGATTAGCTCCAAGTATAGGTTTGTTAAACTTCATTTCTCTTGCTTGTCTGACTATTAAAGCAGAGTCGGCTGCTGGAGCAAGAATTACTAGAGAATCTGGATTGGTTTTAAATAATGCTTCTAGTTGTTCCCTGAAATTAATTGTTCCTTTGGGGAAAGATAAGGCATTAGTGACTTGCTGAGAATGCTTTGAACATATTTCAATGTATCTTTGAGCACTTTCAGCACCGTATAGATTGGTATCGTAAATTATTGCAGGACGTTTTGCCTGATACTTGTTAGAGGAAAGTGAGGATAGAGCTTCAAATTGTTGCTGGTCATCAGTAATACTTCTAAAAGTATAAGAAGCAGATTTCGCTATTTCGAAATGAGTGCAAATAGCTGTTAGAAAAGGAATAAGAGCTTTTTCTGAAAGATACTGTATTGTCCTTGTTTCTTCAGATGAAAAGCCACCAATTATCATTGAGACTTTTTCTTTATAAATAAGATCTCTTGTTGCTTCTGCAGGGTCTATTAAGTTGCTGTCTTTAACTATTATTCTGAGTCGGCTATTGTTTATGCCTCCACTTTCGTTAATGTTTTTAACAGCTAGTTTGATGCCGTTTAAGTGGCTTTGAGTTCTATATGCAAAATTTCCTGTTAATGGTAGGATTATTCCAATGTTAATATCATTACTTTTGAAGTCTATAGAAAAATAAACCAATATAAGTAATACTGGAATAGCTAATAACTGAAAACGATCAAATTTTCCGAAGTATCTTTTTAATCTTTTATATGATTTTGTGATGTTACTCTTCATATACAGCTGTTCTTAATATAATTTAAAATAAGCATAAAAAGCCCAACATATACTGATAAAGTGAAAAAGTAGAGTAGGGCAAAGAATAAAAATGGAAGTTCTCTGATAACCTTATTAAAAAATTCGTTGTCTACATCTTTTAATATGGGTTCCATATTTGAGAGTTTATCAAATAAAAAGAAAATAATACCGCCAAGTCCAAAGAAACCTATGGCAAAACCAAAACCTGAAGCAAATACAGGTGTGTATTCGTTGTTGGGAGCCGTGGTATATAGCAAATAAGCTATTATTAAGCTAATGCTCAATAAAGAACAAAATACCAGTGACGACCAGAAAAGCCACTTCCAAATAAATACTTTCATTTAATAATGCCTCAAAATGCTGTTAAAAGATTTTATACCATAAATGCAATAATTTTTGTTAAAAATTATTATGTATCTTTTCATTTACTGAAACAGCAATTTAATGATAACCTATATATATAGGTTTTTCAAAAATTTGATTAAGTTTTTGGTTAATTATGGATAGAACTAGTATTAAAAAGGCTTATACACTGCCAGAATTATTGATAACTATTCTACTTATGGCTATTCTTTTCACTTTAGCAATAATTCTAACTTCTGGCTTTGATCACTCTAAAAAACTCAGAGATTACAACGTTGCTGTTGCATTGGCTCAACAAGCATTAGAAATAGCTCGTTCTTCTCCTTATGATCTTCTAGATGATGAAACTGCTGGCGCAAACAGTCTAGAAACAGATTTCAACTCCGTTAACGGTGATAACGACTTAATTGTTCCTGATTATGATTCCGGCTTTGTAAAATATCATAGGAATGTCGAAATCCGTGATGTTAAAGCATCAACAGATCAAAATCGCTCTATTGGATTGAAGACCATTAAGGTAACTGTCGAATGGAAATCCCCTGAGACAGGTAAAAAAGAGGTATTTGTCGTTTCATCATCTATAGCAGATATAAATTAAGTGGTTTAACTTATATGAATTTTAAATTTAAAAAAGGTTTTACTCTAGTTGAAATATTAGTAGTTGTTACATTGCTAGTATTTATACTTTATTTTGCTTATCAGATTTTCTTCTCACAGACTAGAGCTGTTACTCAAACCATAGATGCTTTACAGACCAATGAAGGTTTAAGAAGAGTTTTGGCATTTATGGGTGATGATATTCGCGAATCGACAAGAATTGTTAAACCTACTCCTATAAAATTAGAAGATGTTCCATCAGTGGTTACCACTACTGGTAGTATTATGATTTTGCAAAGCTCTGAAATAGATCCTCGCATCAAATTTGACAGCCCATTAGGGGGCCAGATAAGTCAGATAACTACTATAGAATATGAATTGGAACCAATGAATAAGTCAGCAAATGATGATGATAAATCAGAAGAAAAAGGTCCAGTAAGATTCAGATTGATAAGAAATGCTACTATTGAAGAAAAAAGCGGTGAGAAGAATCGTCAACGACAGATTATTGCTGATAATATAAAGGAACTTATGGTTTATAGAACTGTTAGACAGCCCTTTAAACCTATGAATGTTGGCTCTAAAGACGATATTATTATTCAGCAGGTTCCTCTTAGTGAAGCTGGAACCGGTAACAGTCTGATACATCTTAAAATGGTAATGGAAAGACATAGAAACAAGAATGAGCTAAATAATAAACAAGTATACACTGTCACGATGAATACAAGTTTTTATAAACGTGGGAAAGAGATTTTCTTACATCCATGAAATACTATAGCAACAACTCAAAACGTGGTTCTGGATATTTAATAGTATTGGCTTTTGCTGCAATTCTATTGATCTTTTTCGCTATGTTTGCTCGTGTAAGAAGTGGTCATCATCAACTTCAATCAAAAGATGTCAGAAGGTTTATTGCTTCAAATCTTGGTGAAGCTGCATTGAACTGTATCGTTGCCGAATTGAATGCGAATAGGGCATTTAATACTCATCTCCATTATTATCCATACTCTGGAAACAAATTGGGTTGGTATAAACCAATTAAAAGACGAGACTCTCTTATTGGAAAGATGGATAATCTGACATTAAATGGAGTAGATAACGGTATATACAGCGGTTATACAGAACATGGCGAATTTAAGGCCAGGTTTGCCCAGAATTATGGCTCTAGGGAAAACATCAAGACCAAGGCTCTTAGAGAGTCAGAAATGTATACTAGAGTTGAGATTGTTGTAAAAGTTGGTGGTGGCTGGGGAATCAAAGAACAAACTTATCGAAAAATATCTGCAATACTAGAAAGAAGATACCCGGCTACCGAATACCTTCTTTTTGATGGTGAAATGCTAGACTTAGGTGGGTTAGGTCCTTTCCCGGGACGCGAAAACCAGCTTAAACGCTCCAGATTATACGGTTATAACTGGATAACTTTCAATACCGCTGGTGGTGCATGTAAAGGTAATGAAATTATAGAAGGAGAAAAAATAGAAACTCCTGGCCTAATAAGGGCTTTAGTAGATACCGATATTGAATTTTCCAATAAAGAAAGACATAAACTTACTAAAGAAAATGATTCAATGTATGTTTCAAAATTTGAAGATTTTGATGGCTATATTGTAGATGGACCTCATGGAGCTCATCCGATAAAATTTACCAGATTACCTCGTGAACGTATAAAAAAGTCTGTTGAATCTTATAAAAAGAGTTATGGAATCACTATAACAGACAAGACTTTGCCTGCTAGTAACTATTCTAATCCTTATGACCCAGGCACAAAATACTATGACCTTAATTTTGGAGAATATAGAGCTATTGCTGTTCCTAAGGATGATGATGAAAAATCAGTTCGTTCAAGTAGAGCCGATGATGACGACGACGATGATGAAGAAAACAATATTCCTGGTGATGCAGAAGAGGAAGTTGATGATATAGATACTAAAGATTCTGATGACCCAGAAATTATTAAAGAAAAACATGGAAGAAAACTGCTTGTTTATTCTGAAGTTCCTCTTAGAATATGGGGTTGCCCAGACAAAAGCATAACTATATATAGTACAAAAGATATAGTAATTGCTGGTGATTTTAATCAGAACCCCGAAACTTCACAAGTTTATAAAGATAAGAATTATCTAGAGTATAAAAAAGTTTTAAGAAATGGGAAAAACAATAATAAAGTTGGCGCTATGATAATGTCAGAAGGGCGTATCTTTATTGATGTGTCTTCACCAAGTAAATTTGCTAAAAATGAGGTTAAACCCTATTTCTTTTATTGTCTTGGCATGAGCATGCACCCATCTTCTGTAGAAATAGAAGAGGAATTAAAAAGAACTGTATGCCCACCAGAACCTCGTGATAGAGGCACGATTTTAGGTGTTAATAGTTCTATGGGTAGCGGTATTGCAGAAGCAAGATTTGGAACAATGGCTTATTTGTATAATTACCCAGATGTAAATTCTGGCGGTAGTTATGAAGCAAATATTGAAGACTTGAAGAACTTTTTTATGCCCGGTGGTACTGCCTTAGACCCAAGATTTGGAATAAAAGACCCAAGAGTTAGAGATGGTATTATTGAGTATATTAAGCAGGCTATTAGAAGAGGAAGCGGAGACTTAACCAAAGAAGAACAAGACAATATTTTTAATATGGCTTGGGAACAGGCTCTCATTGAAGAAGAAAAAGATTATGACCCTGGATGTGGTGCTTCTGGTTTAATGTCTGGGCTTTTTAATGAAGCTGTAAAAAAAGAATCAGATGGTATCTTTATTCCTGAAATAACTATAAATGCAACCTTGATTAGCTCATGCAGGAGAGCTTCTAATTGGCATATTGGCAATTCTAATGTTAAAGTCAAAGAAGAAATTGGCAATCCCGATGAATATCTAAAGAAACCTGGTTTTATTATCCAGAGAATTTATGGCGGTGAAATCAGAATTGGTAGAGCTAAACCAAATTATTTTGTTGATGGTTCCCATGGCGGTGGTAATATCTTAAGAAGAAGAATTTGGGATAATACAAATCTGACAAATCGCGATTTTAAACCTTTAGAAGCTCCCGCTGTTCATAATATTTTAACTTTTACAGATGAACAGATTTCCGAAAAAGAATACAATAACTTTAAAGGGTAAAAAAAAAGGCCACACTTCTATGAGGTAGCCTTGATCAAGGAAAGGAATGATTGAAGACAACTGACGAATAAGTCGTGCAGTGTTGCCATAGTATAAGCAACATTCATGCCAACTTTTAAATTCGTTTTATTTTTTAAGACTTGCCCTCCCCAAATCCTTTGTATTTCACGTTTTTAACTAGGTGTATAAAAATAGTTAAGGCCAAAATTATTTTGTTTTAAAGTAAGAAGTCTTTTTATTCTTGATGATTTTTTAAACAAAGGGAATAAACTGTATAAAAATTAAACACTAAAATGTACAATAATAAAAATCCTAAAATAATAAAAGACCACATTTAAGATTATAAATGTGGTCTTCCGGACTATGTTAATTAATTGCCTGTTGGAAGATTAAAGTTATCGGGGAGTTGAAGAGTTGAAATTGCATGTTTATATATTAGTTGTTTCTTCCCTTCTGATTCTAATAAAATAACAAATGTATCAAAATCTAAAACTGTCCCTTGAATCTGGAAACCTTTCATTAGAAAAATCTTAACAGCTTCTTTTTCTTCTTTTAAATATTGAAGAATATTGTCTTGAATGTTAATAGCCGGCATCAATAAGTCCCTCCATTTTTTGCTATTTATTTGCTTATTCTATAAAAAAATACAAATCTTTTCAAGAGTTTGATTCTTTTATCTTTAATAAATTGATAAAGTTTTTAATAATTTAATATATGAATCGAGTCTATTGGTTAGTGAGTCAACTTTTTTAGTTAACCACTCAATTATATTTTCAAAGTCTGTAGAAATATATACCAAATCTTCTTCAGGTTTCATTTTTATACTCGTAATAAGCCCCTTTCTGTTGGCTCTCATTTTGAATCTAAAAAGTCTACCTGCTATTCTTCTTAAGAAATCGTCATTTTCTTTTTTCCCGGTTGTTCCTATGATTAATTCATTAATACTAGTATCGCTTAGCTTATATGAAGCTTGAAGTTTAATGAATGGTCTAAAAGGATTCTTTATAAAACCATTCATCAACTTAGGGAATCTTTTTAGAAGAGCTTCGTTATCATAATAAATTTCCATGAGACAGTCTTCTTTATAAGGTAAAAGATTTGCTAAACTTTTTATTGTTGCATCATCTAATGGTTTTTCAGAAAAATAGATTTCATGGTCTGTTGTTTTGCAGAAGAATTTCCCAAAAGGAAATACATAGAAATCAGATTCTTTTTCACTGGATTTTTTGAAACATCCATAAGCAGTTAAAATACCTTCTTTTAAATCCTTGCCAGATAGTTTATCAGATGAAATTCTGATTATAGCTGTTTCATAAAAACCAAGAACTCTATCTATTATTATGGTTACATTGCATTGACATAAATCTTTTATATGTGGAAAGTATTTGTGAAGGTTTTTGAAAAAATCTGAACAGAAGCTAACCGCTACAGGATAATCTATGTCTTTCGGGAATGTAAATTGTTGAGATTTGGTTTCTTGTTCAGATTCGGGTTCTTGAACCTCGGTTTCGGGTTGTTTTAAATTGTTTGAATCATTTTCGTTAGAATTTAAAGCCGAGTTTTTTTCTATGGAATCAATTTTTAAATCTTTGTTCTTTTCATTTTTATGAAGCTTATATGTATTTAATAGAGGTTCTTTTAAAGTTTTTTCACCAGAATTGAGTTGAGAACAGATTTGAGTTATTTCTATTGATTTTTTAAATTGTCCGACTTCTTGATAAAGTCTTGAAATATCCATCAAAATACTCAAAACTTTTGCTTTTTCTGCTTTTTCTCCCAATAATCCATGATAATTAGCTATAGATTCATAATATGATTTTAAGCGAATAGCAAGATAAAGGGTTTCATCAGGATCATTTAAATTTGGATTAGCTTTGAAAGCTTCTTTAATGTAAGTAAGTGCATTTTCAAATTCGTTCTTGTCTAAATAAACTCTTCCAATGTGAAGCAATATTTCACTTTGTGCCGGAACAAGAGTATTGGCTTTTAGTAATTGGGTCAAAGCATTGTCTAAATCGCCATTTCTGTAATAGGCCCAACCTAATGTATCTACATAAGATGCATTGTTGGGTTCTAGTCTATTGGCTAGCTTGGCCATTGTTAGAGACTTTTCGTTATTTATATTCAGCTCAGTGTATAAATAAGCCAAATTATTCAGTGCTTCTGCAGATTCAGGTCTGTAAGTAATGGCCTGTTCATATTGTTCAGCGGCTTTATCATAATTATTGATACTATAATATAAAGTGGCAAGATGATATCTTGATTCATAAGTATTGCCTTTTATAGCAATAGACTTTAAAAGAGAATCTTCTGCCAATTTGTAGTTCTTGTTTTTGAAAGCTGCCCAACCAAGACTGTCAAGAAAACCAGGATTGTCTGGTGATTGATTTACGGCTTTTTGGCATAGGTCTTCAGCTATTTGTGTATTTACGCCATATTCTGCATAAAGATAACCAAGATTATTAAGAGCATAAGGGTTATTAGGAGCAATTTCTATTATTTTCTTGTAAACTGCTTCTTCCAACCAGAAAGGTTCATGTTTGCCTTTTGCCTGGTATTCTTCATGCAAACCCATATAAATACTTAAAAGAGAATTTTGTAATTTTTGGTTTCTCGGGTCTAAAGAAGCAGCTTTTTCATAAGAAGCTATAGAAAGAAATAGTGCTGAATCAGAATTACCAAGATATCTGAAACACTGACCCATTACATAGTAATATTGGGAGGTTCTTGGAATAAGTGTTAAAGCTATTTTTAAATCTTCTTCAGGTTTCATCAAAACAAAATAATTGTTTGTTCGGCTCTTTAAAGTCTGAAAAAGAATTCCTTTAGCAATCCAGTATTCTGCTTTTTCATGTAAATCATCTTCATATTCAAGAAGAATTTCTTCAAATTTTTGATCTTCTTTGCATTCTGGATCTTCGTTTTTATTGTTGCAAAGCATTATGCCAGTATAGAAAATATTTCTGAGCTTTTCTTCAGCATCAGCTTTCTTTTTGTCTTTTATAGCAAAATATTCATTTCCAACTTTTAATAATGCAGCATGCTTAGGAGTGTCTGATAGTTTTATTAAATTGAACCATCTGTTAATAGCATGAAACTGAGCTATGACATTGCCCTTATGTTCTAGAATATACTTTTTGAGTAATTGGAGGTTGTAATCAACAGTTTTTGTTTTCTCAAAGTTAATTTCACTTTGTCTGTAAAGAGGAAGACCAAAATCGAAATTGATTTCAGCCTTCAATTCTATAATTATTGAAAAAAGAAAAAATACAGTTAATGCAAAAACTGTATAAAAAGACTTCTTAAACATATTTTGCCTCCAAAGATTTCTTTTATTTATTCTATATTTATATAATAAATTAAGGGCGGTTAATTTAACCGCCCATTAATTGTTAGCCAAGCGTAGTTGTTTGTCGCTGACTTAATATTGTATTGAACTGGTCATTGTAATCTTGTAGTATTTTTAAAATACCACGTTTGATAGAAAGCAATTCATCGCTTGAAGCTTTAACTTCGTGATTCTTCTTGATTTCTTGTTCGATTGCTTCTTCTATTCTCTTGACCTTAGCAGCTATAAACGGCAGATAACGTCTTACAAATTCACACTGTTTCGGGAATGGTAAGGTCTTCCAGTATTCATTGTATACTGTTCTTATCAAATAGAGACCCATTGTATTATTCTTAAGGTAATCAAAGAGTTCTATTAAAGTTCTTCCCATTGGTTGCGGTTTATCCTGCTGATACCAGAGTTCGAACTGGACTAGTTCAGAGTTGAATTCAATACCATGCTTTTTGAGCTTTTCATTGGCCATCAATTCATATCTGAGAAGCAGATATACCATGTAGTGTTCTTCTAGCTTCTTTGCAGGAATCAAGCTGTAGCTTGCCCATAATATCGGATAAGCATCATTGTTCATAATGGCATGACAGTTGATTTTTGCATTGTTTTTACGATAAAGAGTGTGCCACTGTGCTATTGAACTCAGATTGTATGGGGCAATACCGTGAAGAGTCTGTAAAAGACTAATTTCGTAAGGATTCCTTGTTGGAGCAATAGATACACCAATATCACCTTTACGTAAAGAATCTTTTATTTCACCTGCTAATTGGCTGTTTTCATCAGCAATACCAAGAGTTACTATGTTCATTCTCTGTGGCTGATTGTTACCACGGTCATTTAAAGTAACCAAAGGTGTTGCCTGATTCATCAGACTTTCAACAAGGCTCTTCTTGAAGCCTTTCTTTTCTGAATCTTTCCAGTGAATAAAGTCTTCTATGCCACCGAAAAGTCTGCGCTGAATAATAGTATTGCTGTATTTAACAATTTCTTCTTCAAGATTGCAGGTTTCGTGATTTGTATACTTATCCCAATTCTTCTTGAGATCAAGTTTAACCAAAAAATCACCTTCGATGTCGTTATTAGTCAAATCACCTAATAGATATTTGTAGAAAGGTTCTATGTCTTTATCTTCAAAGATATAAGTTCTAATGAATTTTTGGATTTTTGAATAAGGTTTAATCTGTTCTAAGCATCTTTCATAGGCACGTTCAAGATTACCATCCTTAGAAATCTGATTAAGCTTAAAGTTGAATACTTCCAGTTTTTTACGAATATTCTGTGCTTGAACATTCAGATATTTCAAGAAGTCTTCTACGCAAGACATACAGAACATTTCGTATTCCATATCGTTTGCTTCTTTGCTTTCTTTTAAGAAGGATTCTTTGTCGTCTTTTAACTGGGCTCCAAAGAAAGCTGTAACTTTTAAACCAAGACCGGTTAATCCTGTCAGCTTAGATTTTAAACGGCTGCATTCTTCAACAAATTCACGTTTTTCTTTATCCAGTTTGCCTCTGATTTCTGTAACTTTGCGTGCCATCTGGTCTTTTGGATATCTAGTCAGATATTTTTCAAAAGCGATTAAGAAGTCTATGGCTACCTGAGTACCTAAATCAGGATTATTTACTATTTCTATGACTTTATCTTTCAGGCTTTCACCTGCTTTGCCAGCTGCTTCTTCAAATTTTACACGAAGAGCGGCTCGCATATCGTCTTTTTTGATTCTGTCATTATTGGCTTCTTCAATTTGTCTGAGAAGGAAATCCTGGTCTTTTTCTTTTGGTTTTGGTTTTGTAGAAATCTTAATAGAATGGAAACGAGGATTGTCCCAATAATCTTTTCTGTTGACTATTTCTTTGCTCATAACCAAAAGACCTTCTGGAGTAAGGTCTAATACACTCGGATTATTTTCAGCAAAGTCCTGAACCATTGAATCTAAGAGAATTCTATCCATGGAGAGCTTCAACCAGTAGGTTACATCCATAGAAAGCTTATAAGTGTATAAATCTCTAATGATATCTAAAGGATAATAGAAGCTCTTGAAACCTGCAGAGCTGAAACATTTAAGCTGTTTCCCTTCTAGGTCAGAGTTTAATTGACCAAGAATCTGTGAAGCATTGTCCAGCATTGAGTTCTGAGCTTGGCGAAGCTGTGTGGCCAACTTAGTAAAAATAAGTTCTGAAGCAATGGCATAATAAGTTGGAATATCATCCATATTGCTTGTGCCAAGCAGGTAACACTGGTCGAATGGAGGTTCTTCTGCAATAGTGCCGAATGTGGTTGAGTCATTGCTCTTGCCTATTGGACCATAGTTAACCATAAACTTATTTCTTCTGTCTTGAGCAATAATGTCTTTGGCAGATTGAGTTGGCGGGAACTTTTCTTTGTTCATGAAATAATAAGTTTCTGCTAAGGCAGCATAACCATTGCCTTCTATTCTGCCTGTAGAGTTAACATTTGGGTCGATGGCTATCTGGGTAAAAGCTTCTGGAGTCAGCTCAATACCTATGATTGAAGGCTTGCCCTTACCGCCAGATAACTGATAATAAGCCATCTTTAATAGGTAAGCCATATCCATGAACATACCAGCACCTGAACCACCACACATAGAGCCAACTACATAAAATTCAGGTGTTAAAATCTGACCTTGCTTATTGGTTAATGGAACAATTATATCGTCTTGATTAACATTGCCACGTGCCATGATTTTACTGATTTTGCTCTTTAATAAAGAGAAAATTTTCTGAATATCTACAAATATCCCAAAACGACCAGTAAATCTGAATTGATGAGCACCTTGGCTAATTTGACCAATGTAAGATTTTAGCTTCTGAGGGAACCATTCATAAAGATAGCCATAAGTATCTGTGTCTAAATTATTTGTAATTTGACCTGCATTCTGAATGTTAATCTGATGGTATTCGCTTTCTGTTAGCTTTATGGCGGGATCAGCTTCTTCTTTTTCTGACTGACTTGCATCGAAAATGTCTGTATCAATACAGAGCAAGTCTATGAAATCTGGTAAAGCTGGTTCACTTCCAATTTGTTCATAAGCTTTTCGAATCTGTGGACTCTTTAAAAATGTTTCCTTAAAATTCATTAAGGCTTTTTTGCCAGTTCCGCCAAGACCCACGATTAAAGCTGGATTTAAAGCAATTCTGTTTTCAAAGTTAACACTCATTTTTATGACGCTCCAAAAATATGACTATATAAAAAGGTAGTATATCAATTTTATGCTATTCTAGCAATTATTAGTTTTTTTATTGTTAATATCTGTTTTGGAAGCTTTATTATAAAATTCTAACTTTTAAAGTTTGTCATTTATTGTTTAATGTTGTAAACTATAAAAGTTACTAACACAAAATTTCTTTAGTAAAAAGAGACTATCTTTATTTGGAGTGATAGAAATGAAATTGAGATTGATTCTTGCAATCACATTACTTGTTGCTTTGATGTCTGGTTCTTTGTGTGCAGCTCCTTTAACTATCGGTATTGTTCTCTCTACTGGTGGTCTTAATGACGGGTCTTTCAATGATGCTGCTTATGAAGGCGTAATGCTTCTTAGAAAAGAAGGAGCATTGGTAGAAGTCGTAGATCCAGGTTCTATTAGTGGTATTGAACCTGCTTTAAGATATTTCTGCAAAAGAAAACTTGATATGGTTTGCGCAGTTGGTCTTTTTGCTAACGAAGCTGTAAGACATGTTTCTAATGAATTCCCTGATACTAAAATAGTTCTTATAGATTCTGTTGTTTCTGCTCCGAATGTTCTTTCTATTCTTTTTGATGAAGAACAGGGCTCTTTTTTCGCAGGTGCATTTGCTGCTCTTGTAAGTAAAAAAGAATGTGTTGGATTCTTGGGTGGAATGGAATCTCCAATGATAGCTGGTTTTGAAAAAGGTTTCAAAAGCGGTGCTACATTTGTAAATCCAAAGATTAAATTGGTTTCCAGATACTTGGGAACTACTCCAGATGCTTTTGATATGGTTGATAAGGCAGAAAAAGTTGGTGCTGAAATCAATCAGGAAGGTGCAGATATTATTTATCATGCAGCAGGAAAAAGTGGATTAGGTTTAATTACTGCTGCTAGAAGAGGCGATTTCTTCGTTATCGGTGTTGACTCTGATCAGAGTAAAACTGCTCCTGGTAAAGTAGCTGCAAGCGTTGTAAAAAGAATTGATATTGCTTTGGTTAAAGCAGTAGAAGTTCTTAAAAAAGGTAGCTTCAATGGCGGCGTTTGGACATTAGGTCTTCAGGATCATGGTATTGAATTGGCTTATTCTAGATTCAACCGTGATTTGATTACTCATGAAATCAGTCTTAAACTAGACGAAATTGAAGAATTTTTAATTAACAAATAATATATTTGAAATAAAAAAAACACCCTGTGTACAAAAAATATAATGAAAACTCTTGCGGGGTGTTTTTTTTATCTATATAATTATAGTAATTATTATAAGTATTTTTTATAAGTCTATAAGCTAGGAGGTCTCTATTATGTTGACTTTGACTTATAACAGACGCCAAGGTTTATCTATTCTCTTGGTTCTCTCAATGATTTTCTCTATGTGGTTAACTGTTTCTCCAATGAATCAAGCTGATGCTGGTATTCTTAGCGCTGTCGGCGGAATAGCAAAATCCTTATTCGTTAATGTCGGAGCTTTAGCAGCTGGTGCAATGACTGCTGTTGTTGGTGCCGCTGTAGGTGGTGGACCTCTTGGTATGGCTATAGGTGGTGTAGCAGGTTTCTTTATCGGCAAAAAAGTTTTGAATTGGACAACTTCAAGCGTTGCTAATTTCGCTACTGTAGCAGGTGCTATTGGTGGTGGCTTGCTTTGTGCCGGTATGGGTTTCCCAATGTTGGCTATTGGTATACTTGGCGGTGGTTTAGTTTCTAGACTTCTTGTTAAAGGCGTTAGTGCTCTTGTTAAAAAAGTTACAGGTGGTAAATCTGTTCTGATAAAGAAATCTGATGTTGTAACTGAAGAAGCTTTGGAAGAAAATGCTAAACTCGCTGCTTATGTTAATTCTCTTGAAAATAGTGCTGCTTCTGTTGAACCCAATAAAGTAGAAGACTCTCAGACTGCTTATAATAATTATCTTGAAGCTTATGAAAAATATGTTGAATGCACTCAAAAGGGTGATCAGAAAGGCGCTCAGGCCGCTTATGAATCATATAGAACTAATATGAGTCTTTATCAGGCCTTGATTAAAGAAGGTAAATAATTAACTTACCGAAATCTATTTAAGTAGATAAAAACCGACTTGATTTTCAAGTCGGTTTTTTTTTAATCGAAAAAAGGTTGAATTTTTTCTCTGCTAGTACTATACTTCAAACGATTGTTTATAAGCTTTGGAGTTATTATGGCAGTTAATTTAGACTTCATCTCTGATATTGCCTGTATTGAATGTGGTGGTAATTTAGATTACATTCAAAAACAAGAATGTTTAAGATGTAAAAAATGCCATAAAGAATATGCCATAATAGAAGGTATTCCTATTATGGGGGGCATTGATGATCGTGTAGATGACCCTGAGGCTTATAAATAATATATTTCTGGCTATAAAAGCTTTGTAAACAAAGGAAATTCTATGAAAGAATACACCCCAATAGCTGATTTTAAAAATCATGTTGGCGAAGAAGTAACAATCGCTGGTTGGTGTTACAACAAGCGTAGCTCTAAAAAGCTTTACTTCATCATCGTAAGAGATGGTAGTGCAATGTGTCAGTGCGTTGCTTTCCTACCAAATCTTTCTGAAGAAATCGCTAAAATTTGTGAAGAAATCAACCAAGAAACCTCTGTTATCGTTACTGGTAAAGTAAAAAAAGATGACCGTCAAATTGGTGGTTATGAACTTGAATTGACTAATATTAAAATAGTTTCACAGAGTGTTGATTATCCAATTAGTCCAAAAGAACATGGTGTTGCTTTCCTTATGGAAAACAGACATTTGTGGCTACGTTCTAAGAGACAGCATGCAATTCTTCGCATTCGTCATCATATCGTTATGGCAATTCGAAATTTCTTTAATGAACGCGGTTTTATAAATGTTGATGCTCCAATTTTTACACCAAATGCTGCTGAAGGAACAACTAACCTTTTTGAAACAGAATATTTCGATCAGAAAGCTTATTTGTCTCAGAGCGGTCAGCTTTATATGGAAGCTGCCGCTATGGCATTCGGTAAGGTTTACTGCTTCGGTCCTACATTCAGAGCAGAAAAGAGTAAAACCAGACGCCATCTTACTGAATTCTGGATGGTTGAACCAGAAGTTGCTTATATGGAACTTGCTGAAGATATGGAATTGGCAGAACAGTTCGTTGAAAGTGTTGTTCAGCACGTTGTTAATAACTGCGAAGAAGAACTTAAAACACTTGAACGCGACGTTGAAAAACTTAAAAAGATTAAAGCCCCATTCTATAGAATGTCTTACGATGAAGCTTGTGAATTTCTAGCTCAGAAGAAAAAAGAATATGCCGCTTCTGATGATGAAGAAAAACGCAAACTTGCTGAAGATATTCTTAAGGGTGGTGTAGGTGATGATCTTGGCGCTGCTGATGAAACAGTTATTGGTATAAATCACGATAAGCCTGTTATGATTCACCGTTATCCAAGTGAAGTTAAGGCTTTCTATATGAAAGAAGACCCAGAACATAAAGGTCGCGTTCTCTGCTTCGATATGATAGCTCCAGAAGGCTATGGCGAAATTATTGGTGCTAGTGAACGTGAAGCTGATATTGATGTTCTTGAATCAAAGATTAAAAAGGCTGGCATGAGCCTTGAACCATTCAAATGGTATCTTGATATTAGACGCTATGGTTCTGTACCTCATTCTGGTTTCGGCTTAGGAATTGAAAGAACAGTGGCTTGGATTTGTAGCTTGACTCACGTTAGAGAAACAATCCCATTCCCCAGAATGATGGATAAGATTTGGCCGTGATTTAAATATTGCCAAAAAAGCCTCAATCTATTTGTGATTGAGGCTTTTTTTATTGCTATTGTTTTGGATATAAAAAAAGCTTAGAGTTAAAACTCTAAGCTTTTTTAAGAACTTTCGTAATTATTTTAAAATTACCACATATTTATCCACATGCTTTTGCTGTCTTTAAGTTCTTTTTTATAATCTTCAGAAATAGCTTCTTTACTTAAAGTTACGCTGCATTTATCTGGCAATTCTTTTAAGAAATCGTAATTATCAACGCCTTCGCATTTTTGTATAACTAAAGTTTCCAGTTTTGGGAAGCTCTTAGCTATGCTTGCAACGTTAGCAACTTTCATTTCTTTAATTTCAAGTTTTCTTAATTGTGGAGCAACTATTGTTGTTAAGTCAAAAGCTTTATCGTTATTTGTATTTACTTTGTAGAGAGATACTTCTTCTAAATTTTCACCAGTTTTGGCTAAATCGTTGATTTCTACTTTTTCAAATGATACTTTTTTCAAATTTGTCATATTGGCAAGCATAGCAGTATTAATAGCATTTTCTGGTGAATTATGGTCTTTGATTTCTCTAATGTACAATTCTCTTAAATTGGTTAGATTGCCAAGTGCATCAATATTAGTCAATACGCTAAGGCTATCAAGAGTTAGTTCTTTCAAAGTTTTTGCTTTGCCTAATTTAGCACCATCAATCTTATTGGAATGAGACCAGAATCTTATTTTTTCAATTGTTGTATTTTCTAATGTTTCAAGGTCTGTAATATTTTCGCCTAAGAACTGAATAGATCTGATTTTGGGCAAATCTTTCATAAATGCTACTGAAGTCATGGTATGAGTAAGACCAGCATGTATTTCTTCAAGAGATTTGATTTCTGAAAGTTTGTTATAATCAAGTTCTGCACCTTCGTTTGGTTTGGTTGCATAAACATCTATTTTTTTCAACTTAGTGCATGGAGCCAAAAGAGCGAAATCATCTATATTTGTTCCGTATACATCTAGGTCTTCTAGGTTTACTAAGGTCTTTAAAGGACTAATTGTTTTGGAATCAATATAGCACATATATATTTTTAAATTTTTAATGTTAGTGCAAGTGCTTAATGGAGCTAGGTCTTTAAGCTGTGTTGACCAGAATTGAACATCTACTAATTTTGTATTTCCAGTTAAAGCAGAAATGTCTAATAATTCTTTAAACTGGTAATCAGCACTAAAACTAATTTTTTCAAGATTTGGAAGTTCTTTTACAAAATCTAAATTGGTAAAGTGAATTTTGCTTAAGCTTATAGATTTAACATTTGAAAAAGCCTTTAAAGCCTTTAAAGCTTGTTCAACAGAAACAGTATTTAAAGAAAGACTTGCCTGAGCATAATCAGCATTTTTATTTGATTCAAATTTTTCTTTTGCTTTAGCTATTATTTCGTCAGAACAATCTTCATAAATAGAAATTGAAGTACTATAGGCATTCCAAGAAGGTGAAGCCTGAAGAGTAGAAGCACCAGCAAGAATTGCTGCTGAAACAAATGCTATTGCAGATAACTTTTTTAAATTCATTTCTTTCTCCTAAAAAATATTTTTTATAGTTATATTACTAAGTTTAAATAATATCAATATTTTTATTTTCGAAATCAAATATAATATTTCCGCTAGGAATTAGCGCAAGATTTATCTTGCTATAATTGAATTATTGAAATAAAATACCAACGTTATGGACAATAAAGACTCTGCAGAAAATAATGGCTTTTTCGATAAGATTTATAGATTATTTGGCTCATTACCTTTTGGAATGTTGGTAATAGTAGCTATTATTATTTCTTTATCTTTACTTTATGCAGAAACCTATATTTACAATCTTGTAGAAACCGTCCCACCTTGGATAGCACATATTAATGATTTCTTCACATATATTTTTGTTGTAGAAATTGTTTTATTATTAATTAATATAGGGCAGAGAATAGACCAGCAACAGAAAAACAGAATTATAACAAAATTAAAGCATTTTGTTGATTCTCCTCAATTCGGTATAACCGTTATGGTCCTTATTTTGGTTTCCGTTGCTTTAATTTTTTCTGAATTATTTATTTATGGCGGGAATGAAGAAAAAGTTCCTAAATTAATAATTCAAATAAATGAATGGTTAACTTATATATTTATCGTAGAATTGATTTTGAGATGGATTGTTAGCTATTCTACTCATAACTTTTTGGCAAATTACTGGATAGATATGCTGGCTGTTATGCCTACATTCAGAATTTTCAGAATAGGACGTGTTTTAAGAATACTTAGAGTCTTAAGACTATTCCGTGTATTTTCAATCGGTTCCGAATTTACAAGAAAGTTCAGATTATTTGGTAGAATATTTGAAGGAAGATTAACCGAAATCGGTATTATTTCCAGTTTTGGTATTTTTGCGATATTCTTTGGTGCTGTGGGCCTGTCTCAGTTTGAAATAGGTAAAGAATCTGAGATAAGTAGCGTTTCCGATGCTTTTTGGAAGTCTTTATTCTCGTTAATGTCTGGCGAATATGCTGACTATCCACAGACTCTCGGCGGTAAAATCGTTTTCCTGATTCTTTTGATTTTCGAAATGGGCATCTTTGCAATGCTCACCGGTACTTTTTCAGCTATTATGATGGATAAAATCAAGGAGACAACAATGCATAAACATACTGATCCTGAAGAATTAAATAATCATATTATTATTTGTGGCTTTGGACAAAAAACTATAATTCTCGCAAGAGAGTTTTTAATAGACCCTATTTTTGAAGATTCTGAAATCCTTATTATATCTGAAAAAGCAAATATGATGGAAGAACTGGAACAGCATAATATTGATACTAATAGAGTTAGTATACTTAATGAAGACTTTACTAGTATTTCTGCATTAAATAAGGCAGGTGTAGAAAAAGCTCGACTGGCTGTTATTACTTCAGAAAGCAATGGAGTTCGTTCATCTCAAGATGTAGACGCTAGAACAATTCTTGCTGCATTAACTATTGAAAAGCTTAACCCCAAAATTCACACTTCCGCAGAAATATATAACGAAGAATTTGCAAGCCATCTTAAAATGGGTGGTGTTGAAGATGTTGTTATTCAAGGTGAAGTTTCTGGTAAACTATTAGCAAGAATCTCAATGCATGAAGGTTTGCTGGCCTTTTTCAAAGACCTTCTTTCTACCGATTCTGGTAATACATTAGATTTTATTCTTGCCACACAAGATTATGCAGGAAAAAGATATATTGATGTTGTCAGAGAACTTCACGAAACCAAAGGTTTCACACTTGTTGGAGTTAAACCGTATAATCAGGAAGTAATCGTTAATCCTAAAGAAAGAATTATTGCTGCAAACGATGAACTTTTGGTTATAAGTCCTATTTCTTCTAGAAAGGAATTAAAATGAGAAATATTAAGTATATAGTCGCACTGTTTTTAACTTGTTTTGCAAATTGTAGCTTTGCTGAAAATCTTCCAAATGATTTAAAAGCAATTAATGACAAAGCTTTAACATTAACTAGTGATGATTATTCGGCTGGCAAGAAGACCGCAATTAAAGACGTTGAATACCTTAGTGATTTTACAAATCATACTCAGGAACACGTTTTGATGGTTGCTGATAAATCATTAGAAATAATGGATTCTTTCGGAAAAGCTATTAGAATGGGAACTTTTCAAAAGAACAATAGCTTTAACAAAAACGCTCAAGATCCTAATAGAGTTAATTTCGGCATTGGAACAATAAATAGTGCAACAGTATTGATGGCTTCATTATATCATGACTCAGGAATGAAAGCCGGCGGATATGTGTTAGATAAAGAAGGCAACGTTGTTCTTGATGAAAGTGGAAAACCTAAAAAAGCTTCCGATGGTAATGATGTAAGAAAAAATCACGCTTTAAATTCTTCTATAATAGTTTTAACAGATAGAGAATTCTGGAAAGAATATGATGTAGATATAGACGTAGCTTGTTTACTTTGTTTTGCTCATAGTAAATCTACAAGCGGAGTAAGAGATTTAAGCAGTAAATCTGACTGGCTCAAAGGTTTTGACAAACTTGAAAGAACCATAAAAGCATATAATTCTGAACATGAAAATAAAATCTATTTCAATAGAAAAAGATTTGAAAATGATGATGAATTGCTTAGTGCTCTTTCTACAGCAGCTTTAGCTATTAGATTAGGCGATGTTAGCAGAGATTCTGGAAAACATGCTAAATCTCAGAGCGATGGAGAAATAGTAGTCTATAAATCAACTGTTAATTCTTTGGCTGATGATGCTCCAGGCGAAGCCCAGAATGCAAGAGTTTATAACTACAGAACCGGTTTCGTTAAAAGCTTGTTCTCTAGACAAATTCATATTGGGGAACAAAACAATGTTTTGAATCATACCTTAGTAGATGAAAATGATAAAGTTTACCATGAAATGACAATGGATGATGGTAATTACGCTCCTTATTCTACTTTCCAAAACGTTATTGAACATTGCGGTGAATTAGAATCAGCTCCAGATGCAGATATTTATATAAGAATTGTCTTTAAAAACGATGTAACTCAGCATTATAAAAATGTATACAACAAGATGAGACAGGCTTATTATGATAACAAAGGCCCCAAGGCAATAAAAATTGTTTATGAATGGGAAAAATAATTAATATTTGTTATTATTTCTAAAATAAAAAAACCGCTTAAAAAGCGGTTTTTTTATTGTTTGTCAGAGCTTATTTTATAAATTCTTCAAAAGCTTCTTTGGGCTTAAAGCCTACAGAATTTCTAACAGCTTTGCCATTTTTAAATAGAATGACATTGGGAATACTTGATACTCCGAACATTGCTGCTAATTCTGGTTCTTCATCAACATTGACTTTGCCGACTTTTAAATCATTTTTATGTTCTTCAGCAATTTGTGATATTACCGGACCTAACATCTGACATGGACCGCACCAAGCAGCCCAGAAATCGACCAATACTGGTTTGTCGGATTCTAAGACCTCTTTTTTGAAATTATTATTAGTAATAGTTATTTCACTCATTATTTTTACCTTTTCTTTTTAACACCAATTAGAACCGCTTAAACAATTATGGCAATTCCAACAATTATAACCTAATTATTATGCTTTCCAAAGAGAATGGAGGTTGCAGTAAGCGTAAACAGCTTCTACTTCATCACCTTCTAATAATGCAAATGTAACTTTTGGTGCCATTCCTGGTTTTAGAGCTTTGCGCTGATTGCCAAACTTGGTTTGAAGAGCTACCCATTCAATGTAGTGTTCTTCTGTCATTGGATGTTCAACTGAACCAACTGTAACATTTACTTTGTTTTCTTTTACTTCATATACAGGTACATGCTTTTCTTGAGAAGCATCTGTTGTCCCTGGCTTTATTTCTTCCATTGCCTGACCGCAGCACATAACTGGAACTCCAGTCTTTTTAACGATTGATATAATCTGACCGCAGCGAGCACATCTGTAAAACTTCATTTCCATGTTAGTCTCTCCTTTTGTTGTTTTTAAGTCTAATTCATAATAGCATAACTTTATTCTTTTTTTAATGCTTTTTTATTTCTTTTGTTTTAAAATGAATATAAAATATTGGTATGAATATAAACTATTTCTGTAAGAGGTATTAAATGGGACCTGAAGTAATTATATTGGTAATATTTACATTTTCAATTATATCTTTCATTTTTTTAGCAGCTGTTCCTTGGAAAGCTTATTTTTTAGGTCTTTTAGCAAAATATCCTATTAGTATATTTGAATTGATTGGAATGAGGATAAGAAAAACTGATCCAACTCCAATAGTTAATGCTGGTATTATTTTTCGTAATTCTGGTATGAATATTGATGTAAGAGAAATTGAAAGCCTTTATTTGTGTGGAGGTCATGTTGAAAATGTTGCCAAAGCTTTTGCAGCATTAAAAAAGGTGGGCATTGACACAAGCTTTAAACAGTTAGCTGCTATTGATTTATGTGGAAAAGATATAATGCAATCCATTGAAGATTGTATACAGCCAGTAGACTTCAATTCTGATTATGTATCATATAAATCGCTAGACGGAAAAGATTTTAGAGTTTCTATCAATATTACTCTTCAGGGTAATATTAATAAAATTGTTGGTGGAGCATTAAACCAGGCTCTTATTGATAAAATTTTCGATTATATTGGTCAAGTAATCTCTAGAAGGAATTCTGACAATATTAGTCGAAGTTTATTGGAAGAAGAAATATTAAAAGAAAGCTTTTCTGAAGGGTTTTCTTCCGATATAAAATCACTAAGAATAAACATGTAAAAAGACTGTTTATCGCTAATGACCGCAATATTATTCCCTTTATAACCTCTAAGAATATTATTGTTCATTGACAGAGATGCCCAAAAATGATTCAATATTTAAAAAGTCAGAGTCTGGTGACAGACTTGACTTGGCTTTTAAGCCAAATTTAATTAACGGTGATTTTGTTTGTTAAAAACAACATTAACAATGGATATTGTTCTCTGACCCAGGAGGTTTGAGAATAATGCCCGAACCTCCTTAATTATTTTTATAGTCGATAACCATAGGAGGAAAAAATGAAAAAAGACTATATTATTCGTCAAGAAACAATATCTGACTACTCTGAAGTGGAAAACCTTACAAGAGAAGCCTTTTGGAATGTTTACCGCCCAGGATGTTTCGAGCACTTCGTTTTACATAGATACAGAAAACTTACTGATTTCATACCTGAGTTAAGTCTCTGTCTCGTAAAAAACAACCAGATTATTGGTCACGTAATGTACGCTCATTCTCACATTGATGCTGATGACGGCCGTAAAATTCCAATAATGACTTTCGGCCCTATTAGTATTGCGCCTGAATACAAACGAAAAGGGTACGGAACCATTCTTTTAAGGTATTCTATAGAAAAGGCTAGAGAGCTTGGTTGCAAGGCTTTGGCTATTTGTGGGAATATCAATTTCTACGGTAAATCAGGCTTTGATGTTGCCAGCAAAAAAGGCATTCATTACTATGCTGAACCAAGAGAAGCTTTGGTTCCTTATTTCCTAATAAAAGAACTAAAAGAAGGTTTCCTGGACGGAATTAGTGGAACTTATAAAGACCCTGAAGGTTACGACTGCGAAGGGGTAGATATAGATTTATTCGATTCAAGATTCCCACCTAAGAAAAAAGAAAAGCTTCCAGGTCAGCTTTGGTAGGCTTTTTATATTATAAATATTTTCTCTAATTTCTTTTAGTATTTATGGTAGGAAGTTTTTCTACCATAAATACTAAATTATTGTTTCTTAATTATAAGTTGGTTATAATAGCAAAAATTCTAGAAAGCGTTTTGATTGGATAACCATGAGTAGTAAGAATATTTCCGATGTTTTTTGTCCCTCATGTGGGTCAGCAGCTCACTTCGATATTGTACACCAGAATTATAAGTGCTCTTATTGTGATGGCAGAGTAGAAATAAGAGATGCAATAAAAGAAAAACAAGGTTTTAGAGAACTTCATCAGAAGAAAATCAAGGAAGATGCAAAAAAATACAAACTGCTTAGTGGTTATTGTAGTGGCTGCGGAGCGACAGTTGTTTTTGAAGAAAACGAACCTATGGCAACATGTGCTTTTTGCGGTAAAGCGTTAGTTAGAAGAGAATATACCAGCGATAAAGAACTGCCTGAACTCTTGATTCCATTCAGAATTACTGAAGATGAAGCAAAAAGGATTGCCAAAGAATGGTGCGAAGCTAATAAAAGTAAAGAAGAAGCAAAACATTTTTCGGAAAGAATTTCTAATATTAAGGGCTTTTATCTGCCTTATGAACTGATTCGTGGTTGTGT
>JAEEGL015673554.1_pt1 | contig 32165 bp, 29 predicted proteins | sample 9134231 | NCBI WGS metagenome assembly JAEEGL01 (sample SAMN16246548, study PRJNA631951) | gut metagenome | biome: gut microbiome; feature: rumen; material: fiber-attached | host: Bos | place: Iran: Karaj | collected 2018-10 | reverse complement strand
CATTTAATCCTAGGTTAAGGATAGTATCCATCATACCTGGCATTGAAGCTCTAGCACCACTTCTTACTGATACAAGTAATGGGTTCTCTTTATCTCCAAATTTCTTTCCTGTTTCTTTTTCCATTTTAGCAATGTACTCGTTGATTTGTTTTTGAATTTCTTCATTAATCTCTCTACCATCTTCATAGTATTTAGTACATGCTTCAGTTGTGATAGTGAAACCTTGTGGTACTGGTAAACCAATATTAGTCATTTCTGCTAGGTTAGCACCTTTTCCACCTAAAAGGTTTCTCATGTCTGCATTTCCTTCTTTGAAGGAATAAACATATTTCATCTTCTTAATCATTCCTTTCTTCACGAACTATATTATACATAAAAACGCATTTCAAAACAAGTAAAAAGCAAGAAAAAAACTTACTAAATAGTTTTTCCACTACCTAGTAAGTTTTCATATGTTGGAGTTGTTCTTTGAAGAACCATTGTTCCATCTAAATTACGTATAAAACTCATTGGTCTTATTCGCAAATTTTTATATACCTTACTTACATCACTATCTGGATTCTTTCTATACATTTTACTTGCTTTTTTATCTGCAACTAATCTTTCTTTTTCTGCTCTTGCAAATGTACTCTTTAATTTTTCTCTAAATTCATGGATAGCTGCATAGTCATTTTCTTTTGAAGCTGGCTCCATTATTTCGCCATCTTTTTCTCTTAAATCAAATAATTCTTCTCTTATCGTTTCTAATCTATCTTTTTCTTTTTCAGGAAGAACTCTTCCCATTAATATTCTTACTCCTGCTTTACTTGACTCGTATTCTAATCCACTAAGCATTTGATTTAATGAGATAGTTGCTATAGCATCTATATTTCCTTCTAATGTCATTGCATTAAATGATTTCTGACTTCTTACTTGTTCTTCTCTTTCATGAATTCTAGATAGAGAACAATCACTTTTTGCAAGAAGTGCTGCAACATCTTGTTTTAGTCCTTCTAATTTATTTTGTTCAAGTCCTTTATCATGTCTTGATTTTGCATATTCGATTAAAGCATTTCTAAATTCTAGTATAGATATATCTGAATTCTTTATAGCATCTATATCAACATCTATACCTAGTATTTCACTACAAGCAAGTCTCAATCCTTCGTAGTTAATAGTTAATTTATCTTTAGAATCACCTGATTCATAATAAGAGAATTTCTTATTTTCAGTATAACTTACTAATATGTTATCTACTGTTTCTTCGATCATCTCGAATACTTTACTACGTATAGTCATTTCGTTTTCTAGTAGTTTTTCATCACTTGAAGTAATCTCTAGTAAATGTCTTCTTTCATCTCTTATTTGATCCATTACTTTTGTAGTAAATTCAGTTAAATCTTGACTGAACTTTAATGTACGATTTACTTTCTCGTCATTTTCACTTTGGAAAATTTCGATACTATGCATTAATCTTTCGTAATCTTTTTTAGACATATCAAGTGAACCATCTTCTTTTTTCTTACATCTATCTAGAAGGGTTTTAACTGGTTCACCACTTACTCTTTCAAGTCCTAGATGTACTAAGTCTTCGATAGAACTGAATCTTTCTGTTACTCCACTGTAACCATTTCTTCCTGTTCTTCCTTCAAGTTGTCTATCTATTCTCGAAGAATCGAAGAAACCACTAGATATAACTTTTAATCCTATATCTGATAGAGCTTCTCTTTCACGCTCTTCAGCTTCTTTACTAAGTATAATTCCTCTTCTTTGTAATTCTTCTTCTACTACTAATCTAGTACTGTTTCTCTTATCGTCACTTAAGTTACATTTCTTCATCATATTGTCAGTAGCAATATCGATAATTACTTCTCTATCGCCACCTATTTTAATATCTGTTCCACGTCCAGCCATCTCTGTTGCAATAGTTACAGATCCTGCTCTTCCAGCATTAGCTATCAAGTTGGCTTCACTTTTTCTTTTATCACCTTTAAGTCTAGATGTTTCTACTATACTTGGTGATACTCCTCTTCCTTGTAGATATTTTTCTAGAAGTGGAATTTCTTCTGGATCACTTACAACTATTAATATTGGTTGCATTGGGTTTGTACTTCTACTTTTAACAATAGAATTATATATTAAATTAAATTTATCATTTCTATTTTGTGCAAATACTGCATCTTTCTTTTCTACACCACGTGGTTCTTTAGTAGTACTTCTTCTTTCTCTTCTAAGTCTAGGGCTATAGAATTTATAGAATGAATCTCTTGGTATCTCTAGTGTATTCTTAGAATATCTCTCTTCGAATATCTTAGTTGCACTAGTTCCTGTCATACCTGAGAATAACTCGTATCTTCTATAGAAATCTTTTTGAGTAATACTTGCTAAAGATGGATTCTCATGTGTTAATTTTACTGCATCATTTAATGCTTCTTTAACTTCTATAGCTTGATGAAGTCCATTACTATAACTTGAACCTTCTCTTTCTCTAGCATTTCTAAGAAGAACTATCTTACCATCTCTTACTATATAGTCTTCTCCTTTTTTCTGGAGTTCATTAGCTATAATACATTCACGTAATATATACGAATAATATGCTCCATACTCACTTCTATTAGTTATTAATGTTTCATATTCTTTATAAAGTTCTGGAAGTAAATTTTTAAATTTTTCTGATCCTAGTTTTTTGAATCCTTCCATTGTGAAATTAACTTCACCAGTTTTATTATTTATTGTATAGTCTTTTCCTCTTTCAAAATTATTTATTATTTCATTTTTATATTTATTTACTAAGTCCATTGTTCTTTTACTTGATAAGAACTGTAAATTTGTATGATTTTCAATTACATCTGAAGTAATAAAGAAATCATTACTAGTTGGACATATAACTACTTTTGCATATTTTAGTAGTGCTGCTACTTCATCTGGAGTGTATTTATATTTTCCATAATATGCTGAATTATCTTTACTAGCATCACCAGATTGTAATAATTCAAATAGTCTCTTATCGTATACTCTAAGTATTCCATTTTCCATACTTACTACATCTTTACGTGCATCAAATATCTTTTGATCTCTTGGATCTATAGTAACTGGAACTAATCTTAAATTATCATAGAATACTTGTGCAATTCTTAGATTAAAATGTTCATCTTGATATAGAATTTTAGAAAATAGTTCTGCTACATCTATTGCTTCTCTATATGTATATGGTCTATTTAAATCAGTATTCATTCCTCTTAATTTCAATTGACTAATCATTTTACTGAGAGGTATTGATAAAGAAGTTGCAAGATCTTTTAGAGTCATATTCTCTTGGTAATATGGAGGAGTTCCTGCAATAATATATGGACTTGATGCACTATCTACTAAAGCATCATCTATTTCATCTATTACTGCAAATCCGCTTCTTCCATCTCTTGTTACAACATCGTCAATTGATTGTGCTGTAGAATCTCTCAAGTAATCGAATGCTATTTCATCTTTAGCACTAAATGTTATATCAGCAGCATATGCTCTCTTTTTACTTCTTTTTAATTCATCGTAGTCTTTTTCTTCTTCGGAGCTTTTAACATATCCACAAGTAAGACCTAATCCTTCATATATTGGTTTTAATTCTTCAAAGTCACGGCTTGATAAGTAATTGTTAGCAGTAACTACATGTACTCCTTTTCCTCTTAATGCATGCATATAACATGGAAGTACTGCTGCAAGGGTTTTACCTTCTCCTGTTCCTAGTTCTGCTACTTGTCCATAAGCCATACCTAAAGCTGCAATTTTTTGTACGTCACGTAAGACCATGTTCTTTCTTCTATGAAATGAAGTTAATCCTAAAGATGCTAATGCAAAAGTTTTAACTAGGTTATCGTCTATCATACGTCCTGATAGATCACCTGTCATTCTCTTTTTATATTCTTCTGTTCTTTCATTAAAGAATGGTCTTAGTCTAGATAAATAAAAGTCTCTAACAGATATTAAGCTTCCATCTTTTCTTCTGAAGCTAGCGTCGTGTGGTAAATCACTAAAATGGAAAGTTCTAAGTACGTTATCTCCTACTATCTTTCCATTAACATTTTTTACTTTAATATAATTATTTTCTACTAAATAATTAACTAAGAATTTACCTAAAATAGATTCTATATTTTCATCAAAATATCTGACAAGATAGTCTTCTTCTCTTTCTATCTCTTTAAGTGTCTTATCATATCTTGTTACAGAATTTACTTTTTTTCTTTCGTTTTCCGCTAGAAACATATCTATCCACTTCCTATTTTCCTATTATAATAATCGTACCATATAATAGTATAATTAGCTAGTTTCTTTTAATTTATTCTTTTGTAATATATAACACTTTCCACACATAGATTCGTATGTTACTTTTTGTTCTCCATCAATGGCAACTTGATCACCATCTAAAGTGAATTGTCCATCTACAAATCTAGCATTGAATATTGATTTTCTTCCACACTTACAGATTGTTTTCATCTCTTCTATCGAATGTGCAAGTTCAAGTAATCTACTTGATCCTGGGAATCCATTTGTTAAGAAGTCTGTTCTTAATCCGTAACAAATAACTGGTATGTCCATTTCTAGTACTATTCCCATTAACTGATCTACTTGTTTTGGTTCTAAGAACTGCGCTTCATCTACTAAAATGCAATCGACATCTGAATATTTATCCATTATTATCTTTGATACATCTTCCCCTGGTGGAAGTAAAACATCAACTTTTCTTTGTACTCCTAGTCTAGATACTACATAATCATCACCTTTAGTATCTTTACTTGGTTTAACTAGAACTACTTTCATTCCTCTTTCTTCATAGTTATGAGCAGTCTGTAATAAAAGCGTACTTTTTCCACTGTTCATTGCTCCATATCTAAAATATAATTTTGCCATAAAACCCTCCTATTTTATTTTAGCTCTTGGATGAGCACTATAATATACTTCTTTTAATTTATCAGTAGTAACATGAGTATATATTGCTGTAGCACTTAAACTTTCGTGACCTAATAATTCTTGCACAGAAAGAATATCACAACCTTCATTTAATAAATGCGTTGCAAAAGAGTGTCTAAGCATATGTGGAGAAATCTTCTTATTGATAGTAGTCTTATTGATAATATTATCAAGTAAGTATCTAACTCCTCTTACAGATAGTTTTCCACCATTGTTGTTTAAAAATAAGTATTCACTCTTCTTTTTATTTAATGCTATATATCCATCACTTAGATATAAGTCTAATATTTCTTTAGCATACTCTCCTATATGAGCAATTCTCTCTTTAGAACCTTTTCCTAATATTTTTATATCCATTCCACTTATATCAGATATTTTAATATTAACAAGCTCTGATACACGTACTCCTGATGCATATAATACTTCTAATAAAAGTCTATCTCTTTGACCTAAACTAGTCTTTAAATCTGGAACATTAAACATCTCTTCTAGTTCGTTATAATAAAAGAACCTAGGTAGTTTCTTTTCTTTCTTAGGTGTCTTGATTAAACTACAAGGATTATTCTTAACATACCCTAGATTAATTAGAAATTTATAGAAACCTCTTATAGAACTAATTTTTCTTGCTAAAGTAGTTGCTTTCTCTTTATCATCTATAGTTCTTAAGAAATCAGACATATCATTATATTTAACATTAAGGACATTAATATCTTGATTATCAAGGTATTCTAAAAACTCAACAATATCACTTTCATAGCTATCTATTGTCATGTTAGAATAATTTTTCTCATATCTTAAATAATGTAAATATTCTTCTAAATATCTCATATTCTACCTCTATAAATAGTTTACTATTATTGAGGCGAAAAAAAAAGCAACTTTACAAAAAGTTACTTTTAAGATGCATTAGATAATGTTTTAATTCTTATATATTGTGCTTTATTTAATACATATGGTGTCTTAGAAGATAGTTTTACTTTTCCATTTACAAGTGGTATATTTTTCTTCTTAATATTTAAGTTAATTACTGAGATACCTTTTTCCAATATTTTATGATAACTATTATCCATTGCTTTATATTCTCTTGATAAGAAGTAGATATCATCATATGGAAGTGTATCCATTCTCTCTTTCCATATATCTAGTGCTTCTTCGTATAGTTCTCTTAATAATCCTAATTTATTATGTGTTGCTCTATACTTTATTAAGTCTTCGATAGATACATAATATGACTCATCATCTTTATATGTATATATGCCTAGTCTATTTAGTAGTTTATACTCTTCGTATGATACTCCTATACTTAATTTCTTTGCACTATCTACATCGCTGTTTAACAAGAATAATTTTGAGTATAATTGTTCTTTGCTGTTTAGTAGTTTTTTTCTAGCTTTTTCTGATTCACTAACTATACCATATTCATGAACATCGTCTACTTCGATCTCATCACTATTATATAAAACTGGTATTACTCTTAATTTAGCTCTATCGAAGTATAGTATCTTGAAATACCCCTTTGAATTATTCTGTTCAACAAAATCTTCAAGTCCAGTAGAAGTACATAAGTTTTGGTATAAGTCCTTTTCGCTTTTAAACTTTGATGTAAATTTATCTACATTATTTAGTAGATCAGAGTATACGACTAGACTTTTATCTTTAATGTAATATTGTAAGTTTGCTCTTCCCATAAACCCTCCCATTTTGTGTGAGATATTAAAATAACACACATTATATAAAAAGTCAATACAATTTTATTAAACAAGTGTTTGACACGAGCAAAAGTTTGTGTTAATATATAGGCGTGAAAGAGGGAGTGAATATGGAAGAATTAACTGATAGACAAGAAGAGATACTTGATACAATAAAAAAATATATAGCTAAATATGGATATCCCCCTACTGTAAGAGAGATAGGAGCAATACTTAATTTAAGTAGTCCTGCTACTACTCACTTTCACTTAAATAGATTAGAGAAAAAAGGATATATTAAAAAAGGAAAATCTAAAAATAGATGTTTAGAGATACTTGTCCCTAATGAATATATTGAGAAAAAAGAAAACGTCGCTACTATTCCTCTAATCGGAACAATAACAGCAGGAAATCCAATTGAAGCTATAGAAAGACCAAATGAATACTTAACCATTCCAGCAGAGATAATACCTAAGAAAAGTGAAGTATTTGCTCTTAATGTAAAAGGTACTTCAATGATTAATAAAGGAATTAATGACGGTGATATAGTTATTATCAAAAGACTTAGTACTGCTAATAATGGTGACATTGTAGCTGCTATGACTAGCGAAAATGAAGTAACATTGAAATCTTTCTATAAAGAAAAAGATCATATTAGATTACAACCAGAAAATGATACTATGGAACCAATTATACTAGATAATGTTACAATACTTGGAAAAGCTGTAGGATTATATAGAAAGTTCTAAAAAGAAAAAGCTCTAAATTAGAGCTTTTTTTATTTTCTTAATAATACTAATCTTTTTCCTTCATCGACAGGAACGAATTCTTTTCTATTCTTTTTATCATCGTTGTCATATATGTATGCATTCTTTCCAAAAGTATCACTTGATTCAATAAGTAATTTTAATTCTTCTGGCATATTTTCTTTTGGTATTTCTAGTTCAAGAAGAGAATACATTTCATCGTAAGACATTTTACCTTTTTTGTTCTTAGTGAATGATACTCTATCTATTTTAGGATCATATACACTACTAGTTATATCTGTATCTACTCTCTTATATGTAACTATTCTATCGGGATATATTGATAAGTTTCTATCAATATTAGCAAATTCTTCGTTATTATCGATTTTAGTATTAAATGTATTAATTACAAATTGATTATTTAGAAGTGATGAGAATAGATTATCGAATTCTTCATTTTCTTCTACATAGAATGACTTTGTATCTCCTATATATTCTCCATTAGGAGTTTTAGCCATTTTTCCAGTATCGATACTTCTATCTATTCCTGTATATCTATCGATTAATCTTCTAATAAAGTTTTGTTTAGATTTTACTTCATAAAATAAATCTACCCATTTGTTTTCATCTTCTTTTTCTAGATGGAAGTTGATACTTGATTTATCCTTTTTTAACGATACTAGTTTCTTTAATCCTTCAAGAACTTCTTCATTCTTTAGATACTCTTCTCTAAGAGCAAATAAAACATCTTTATAGCTATACATAAAAACCTCCTTAAATAACTATTTATCTTTGATTTAACATTCTTTTTTTAGTAAGTGTTAAAGAATGGCTTTTCCTTTCAATAGTACTTCCACAATACTGACATACTACACTTGTACCATTATCATTTAATTTTGCAGTACAATTAGGGCAATTTTCAATTTCATTACCTTTAGATATTTCATATATTAATTCGTATTTATAGTGGTTTAACTTATTTTTTTCACCTCTTACTACGGACACATTGACTGTACTTATTAAATAGTCCCTGCAATCTACTTCCATTGTAATATTTACAGTAAGTGTATCATTTGATTCAGTAATAGTTGATATTTCTCCACTTCGGAATGTGAAATCCGACATTACATTTTTCTGTTTCTTTGCTTTTAATGTCACTAACTGATTTTTGTATTGATTGAATAATGAATCATCTAGTTTATCTCTTACTCTTTCAATATTATTATCACTCCATGCTTCTTGAATAGCTACATATACATCATAGGCTTCATCTATTAAAACCTTGCTATCATTGTACCCATATGCTTTTAATAATTGTTTGTCACTATATGATAATGATTTTGTGCTTGGTGTACTACTATAGTCAGACACTACACCATTTTTATGTCTATTCATAGGAGTACTTACATTTTTAGATTTTAAACGTCCTTCTTTTCTTATCTGTATTACTAAATCTGTAGTAATAATGATAGGCAATACTATAAAAATCATAAATATCCAAAATAAAGTGGCTGGTCCTTTTCTACCGCTTGATCGGCCTGAACCTGATGAGCTATAATCATGATCCCAAGAAGAACTACCTGAATCCCAAGAACTACCTGAGTCCCAGTCACTTCCTCCAGAGTCCCATGATGAATCAAATCCACTATCAGTAGTAAGCTCTCTATAGTTTACTCTATTGTTATAATTTATAAAAACTCCTATACCTACAAATAGTAGAAGTATACCTGCTATTACTAATAAATAGTTTTTCTTTTTCATATTATACCTCTAAATAATATTATCTTTGATTTAACATTCTTTTTCTAGTTAGAGTTAATGAGTTTGTTCTTCTTTCTATTGTACTTCCACAGTATTCACATTTAACTGTTGCACCTTTATCTTTTATTTCGGCATTACAGTTAGGGCACTTATCAATTTCATTACCATGAGTAATTACAAAAGTTAAACTGTATTTATAATAATTTATCTTAGAACTGCTTCCTCTTAATACGCTGTTATTAGTAGTACTTACTAAATAGTCTTTACAATTTACTTCTAGAATAACATCAATTTCTAAAGCTCCATTTTGTTCTCTGATACTTTCTATTCCACCACCTAGACATTTGAATCCAGACATTTCGTTTCTTTCTTTTTTAGCTACCATAGCTGCGATTTGAGCTTTGTACTGGCTATATAGAGCTGGGCTTAACTGATTTCTAGCTTTATCTATATCATTTTCACTCCATGCTTTTTGAATATCTACATAACATTTATATGCGTCATTTAAAACTGCAAAATCATTATATCCATATTTTCCAAGTAGTACTTTATCAGCTTCTGATAAGACTCTTATCGTTGGAGTATAAGAACTAATTTGGGTTCCACTTGATTTTGAGCTCGAAGAAGTGGACACTGCAATAATTACAAAAATGATAATAATAAATAGAACTACCATTCCTGCTACTGGATCTCCTCCGCCACTACCACTAGAATAATCTGATGATGAGCTATCCCAAGAACTACCTGAGTCCCAGTCGCTTCCTCCAGAGTCCCATGATGAATCAAATCCACTATCAGTAGTTAATCTTCTATAATTTATTTTTCCACTTAATGTAGCAAAACTTATTACACCTAGTAATAACACTAATAAACCAATTATTCCAATTAATACACCCTTTTTTTTCATCTTGTCCTCCTATAGATTAGTTATAGAGGTAAGTATATAGTCATAACTTTCTGCACTATGAACTGTACCACAATATTCACATCTACCAGTAAAATTAACATCTAGATTTGCACCACATCCAGCACACTTTACTACAGATCCTCTTACTGCATCAAATCTTTTCTTGAATACTAAAGTATGAGTAAGTTCTATTCTATGATCGTTTACTCCACTTATTTTTCTTCCTGTATCTAGACTAATAATATAATCCATATATCTCGAAGTTAATTCTACTTCTATAACATGACAATCTTCTTCATCATATTTTCTTACTAATCTAATATCTTTTACATTTGCTTCGTCATAAAGTTGCATTTCATTTCTTTCTCTATGAACATCACATATATTTTTATACTCTTTATATAGCTCTTCTGTTAAAAAATGTTTAACGTTATCTATATCCCCTGTTTGTATAGAAAGAAGAAGCATTATAAAAATATTACTAAATTTACTTTTTAATTCTTCATCTGTTTCCATATTATTCTCCTATATATATATCTTATCATAATTAAAAAAATAGTAAAAATTAATTTACTATTTTATTTACAGAATCTTCTATATTTTCTTTGATATAACTCATCGTAGTATTTAAGTCTTCTACTAGATAATTATATTCGATATACACTGGATAATTATTAAGTTCTTTTAAAAGTCTTTCAATTTCTTTTTCTTCTTTACTATAATCTTTTTTATTATATTTTAGATTGATAATACTCTTTTGATTCTTTTTAACATCATTAATCATATTCATTATTGTTTCATCATTATATATTTTATCTCTCAATAATAAATATCTTTTATAGGTATCACTATCTTTTATATACTCTGTTAATTCTTTAATGTCTTCTTCTATATCAACTAACTTTTTTCCCATCTAAACTCCATGTTTTAGCATCTTCTATTTCAACTTTTATAATTTCTCCAATATCTTCTTTATCTGCATAAAAGTTAACTAGTTTATTTTGTGGTGTGTATCCGAAAAGCATTCCTTCTTTTTCACTTTCACCATCTACTAATACTTCGACTGTTTTACCAACATATTTCTTGTTACTTTCTAAGAAATATTTATTAACAAGTTCATTTAGTTTATATAGTCTTTGTTCTTTTTCTTCTAATGGAACTTTATCTTCTAATTTACTAGCAGGAGTTCCTTCTCTTGGTGAGAATATAAAAGTAAAAGCATTATCATACTTACAGTATTCACATAGCTTCAATGTCTCTTCAAAGTCTTCTTCTGTCTCTAGTGGGAATCCTACTATAATATCTGTAGAAATAGCCATATTAGGTATCTTTCTTAGTTTATCAAATAACTCAATATAATCTTCTTTAGTATATCTTCTTCCCATTAATTTAAGAATTCTATTTGATCCACTTTGAACTGGCAAGTGAACACTTGGCATTATATTAGGATACTTCTCTATTACTTTGAGCATATTATCAGTAAAATCCCAAGGATGACTAGTCATAAATCTAACTCTTTTAATACCTGTTTTAGCAACATCTTCTAAAAGATTTTCCATCTTGTAGTCACTATCTAAATCTTTTCCATAGGCATTAACATTTTGTCCTAATAATGTTACTTCTTTATATCCATCTTTAACTAATTCTTTAACTTCTTTTAAGATATCATCTTTATCTCTACTTCTTTGTTTTCCCCTTGTATATGGTACTATACAGTAAGTACAGAATTTATCACAGCCATACATGATATTTACGTATGCTTTATAACTGTTTTCTCTTTTTACTGGAATACCTTCGATGATATTTCCTTCTTTACTTAATACTTCTATTTCTTGTTTAGAACTTTTAATAGCACTATTTAATATGTATGGAAGTCTATGAATATTATGTGTACCAAATACAAAATTTACGAATTTGTATTTAGTCATTATTTCATTTACTACTTTTTCTTCTTGAGCCATACATCCACAAAGACCTACTATTAGATCTTTATGTGTTTCTTTTAAGTGTTTTATTCTACCTAACATACCGAAAGCTTTATTATGAGCATTTTCTCTGATACTACAAGTATTAAGAATTATTAAATCTGCATCCATGTAATCATCAGTATTCTTATAACCCATTTGTTCTAACATGGCACTTATATTTTCTGAGTCATGCTCATTCATTTGGCATCCATATGTCTTTATAAAATATTTCTTATTATTACCAAGAGTTTTAAAACTTTCATCTATCGTATATTCTTCTTTTTCTACTTTAGATTTTCCTCTTTTCATAGCTTCTTTATAGTTAGGTAATAACATAATATCACTTCTTTCTAGGCTTAATTTTAACATAATATAATAAAAAAAAGAAGAAGAATTCTTCTATACAGCCATAACAGTATTTACTATTAAATCAACACTGTCTGTTTTATTATTGATGAATTCTTCTTTTATAATCCCAAAATTATTCTTTATCTTCACGATTATCTCTTTTACCTGCGGTGCAACATCTTTATCTTCTAGATTTTCTACAATCATTTCTAAGTTATTAAGTTTGGTATACTTACCATATTTATTTGATTTGATATATGTATCATATAATCTCTTGAATGAGAATATTCCAACACTATCGAATCTTTTATCGCTCAATATCTTAGATGTTGTATAGATATAAGAATTATTTATTGATTTATCAAGAATTGTCTCCCCTTCATTATTTCTAATGTTTGGTATAAATTCTTTATTTTTTAATAATAAGTTAATAATTTCAATTACTTTTGAATATTCAATTGAAACTAGTATATGTGCGAAGGTATCACCTTCATTATTTTGATGGTTAACATTCCATCTTTTATCCTTCATATGATTAAGTACTATATCATAGTACCCTTTCTTTAACAATTTCATCATAATGTCGTTTCCATTTTCATCTGTGACATTATAATCAAATGTCTTTCTTGATAAAATCTTATCTACAATATCTCCTAGGTCTTCCTTTAAAATAGCAAACACCAGGGTGGGGTCGTCATCGCAAGCACTTATTGTTTTAGTTTCATCATAAAACATAATATACACCTCTCTAATTACACGTGACAGTTTGCTATTATACAAAAAAAAAGACTAAATGTCAAATTTGGAGGTAGACACTCGTCTTCAAAAACCTTAATTACATACGTCATTTATTTCAAATATATCGTATGAAATTCTTATTGTTTTAACTGCTATATTCTTCTCTATATCGATGTCATATATTGCTAATTTATACTTCTTATCATAGTAGAATTGTTCACTTTTACAAGAATACTTATCAAGTGATGCAAGATAATTATCAAAGTATTCTCTATCGTATTCGCTCTTTCTTAATGTCTTGAATTCTACTACTTTATCCTCATCTTTTACAAAGAAGTATAAAAGTGGAATATTTATTTTAAAGTCACCCTTTTCAGTAGATCCTACATACTCTTCTCTAAAGAATGTTTTATTTAAAAGAAGAACAATCATAAGGAATGCAATTACTACTATTGCAGCAGTTTCTAGGAAGTATAACATTCTTTTAGTCTCTACTGTTTCTTTTCTTTTTTCAGATGCACTTTTTAATTCTTTTTTAGTTTTTCTTATTTTTTTGCTCTCTTCTTTATTAGTTTTCTTTTCCCCATTTTTCTCTTTTGACATACTAAAGACCTCCTAGTATATAAATAATTATATAATATAAATGCTTAAAATTGAAGATATAATTGAAAAAATTGTCATTTTGTGGTATAATATGCGTACATATTGAGTGAAGAGGGGGAAACCAATATGACAGTTAAAGATTTAATAACTAGGGATACTAACATTATTCACGTTTGTGGTGGTAGAAAAGATGCTATTACAATTGCTAAGAAGACTGGCGTTAATAAAGATATATGCGAATGCTGGGATTCTTGGTATTTTATAGATGGTAAATGGAATTTCTATAAAGATTTCTATTCACTAATGCATAATCCTGAAGAGATTAGATTCCTTAATGAATTAATTGGTGAATTACTAGCTAATTACTTACAGATAGATTCTGTTCATTATAAAATTGCTGAAAGAAATGGTAGTATTGGATTATTATCTGAAAACTTTATTAAAGATAGTCAACAATATTTCTTTATGGATGATTTAAGACTACTATCAAATTTCAATAATGATTCAAATTTAACTAAAATATATAAACATTGTAAAGATGATAAAAACTATAGAGAACTAGTTAGTGAGATTATGAAGTTAGTAGCTATAGATTTATATATGAACCAACAAGATAGAAATATTACAAATATACAGTTTACTAAAATAGATGGTAATCTTCATTTAACTCCTCTATATGACTTTGAAGAAGCTGTTATGTCTCCATATGACGAAGAATATTCATCTGCTTTTATGGGATTCAATATAATGGAATTATATAAATATCCTGAACTTCAAAAGTTTATAGGTGATCTTTATAAAATTAATATTGGTCATATTCTTGAACAAATTGAAGATGAGAAGAAAATTCTAATACCTAAAGATGTTAAACAAACATATACAAATTTTGTAAGTGAAAGAAGAAAAGCACTTCATATGTAAACAAAAAAACCTAGGTTAATTCCTAGGTTATTTTTTTATGGCGGAGACAGAGAGATTTGAACTCTCGCACCAGTTTCCCGGTCTACACCCTTAGCAGGGGCGCCTCTTCGGCCTCTTGAGTATGTCTCCATCCGATATGTTTGTCACCATAATGACATAAAAAATGGTGGGGCGTTAGGGATTCGAACCCTAGACCCACTGATTAAGAGTCAGTTGCTCTACCAACTGAGCTAACGCCCCACAATTCAAACTTGCTCTTTAATTATATCATATAATTTGTAAAATAAAAGAGTTTTTTTCAAAAAACTCTTATTCTACGCTTATTTTTTCATCAATTAGCTTACTTATGTCACTATCAAACGCTGTATATTCCCCTACTACTATTTTATCTAGGAAATCATTGATGTTTTTATTTGAATTTGATATCTCTTCGTACTTGGGATATAAAGCTTTTAATTCTTGTTTTACTTTGTCTGCTTCGTTAGAACTCCAAATACCATCTATCTTCTCAGTAGCTTGTCTAATATTATCTAGAATTATATCTACTTCGTTCATATCATTTTTTAAGAACATGATATCAGTTTCGAGTAATTCTGTATCTATTTTAATGGACATTAGTATCACCCCAATTCTTAGAAGTTTCTTCAAGGATTGTATCTATATTACCATGTCTTCTAGCAATTAGTTTCATCTTAGCATTATTGTTACTAATTGCTGTTTCTATATCATCGAAACTAGTTAGATAAGCATCGAATGTTTTGTAGAATACATCATAGTCTTCTCCATCCCATGCATTCTTAATCTCTTCATTTATTTCTTTCATCTCTGTTACTACTTCTTTTAATCTTTCTAGCTGAGCATTAATATAAATACAATTACTATATAATTCTCTACAATTAACTTTAATTATATTACCCATAATGCCCTCCTACGAAGTTAATGTCTTAAGAAGTTTTTGTAAACTATCAGTATCACTTCTTATGACATCGTTTACTAGATATCCTGCATCTATGACTGTCTTTAAATCATCTCTAGTAACTTTTTTAACAAATTCTTCATTTGATAATTTCTTCTTATCTGCTAAGAAAGATATTAGGTTTCTAATTGCATCAGCATTCTTTTCTCCCATAGTGTCGACATTCTTACCATCAAGAACATTTTGAAGAATTTCTCCAACATTGCTTTGTTTACTTGCAACATCTAAATACGTAATAGCATTATTTAAATAGTATAAATCATTGAATACTACTGATTTATTAGCAGTATCTGTTAAATATTTATCTACAGTAGTCTTATTGATATTTGCAAGCTTTCCTATATATTCTTCTAAGAATTCTACATTAGGTTTAGTAAAGTTTTCAAATGTTTTATTTTGATCCATTAACTTTAATAATGACTTAATATATGAATCTGGTAATTTACCTAATTTCTCTTTTAATTCAGCACTGATAAAATCAGATGATAATATTAAATCTTTAATCTTTTTATATGTTTCATCATCAAGATTAGATAAATCAATTCCAGTCTTTTTAAAGAAATTATAAAGAAGTGTAGATAATCCTAGATAATCTTGATATGTTAGTGATTCAATTCTATCATTTGGATCAATATCTAAATTATCGTCACCGTTATCTACTCCTGTTCCTGGATCTTGATAGTTACCACCTGGTGGTGAATTACCATATGGTCCAGCATAAGTATCACCTGGATTGACATTTTCACTTTCATCATGTTGTCCACTACTATTTCCAATTGTCGTAGTTATTGTTTTTACTGATTGTAAAATAGCTGCTAAAGCTGTCGATAAACCAGTAACGTAGTTTGTTAAAATACCATAATTAGTGAGTGGCTTAAAACTGTTTGCTACTTTATCAACATCGATGTTAAGTGCATCTATTTTGGCTTGCCACTGACTACATAGATCGCTAATAGCTGCAACATTTACAGTAATTGTTTGATCTGGTAATGAGCTTAATGCACTTTGGTCTTCACTAGTTACTGCAGCATCATCCATTTTAATCACTCCATTCTAATATAATTTTACTATAATTATTTAATTAGTCAAATTAAAAAGTACTATATAATAGTACTTTTCTTTATTATTATCTTGTTTTTACTTTTTGTTTTTCTTCAGTCTTATCTAACTTTAGCAATTTAGAGAATTTCTTTACATGACTCATTGTCTTTTTAGCAATTTTAGCATATTCTGCTTCGTTATATCCATCTTCATTTCCATATGGATAGAATGTCATACTGAAATCAACTACATTTTTAGCTAGATTTACTAATTCATGATAATCATCAAAATCATTTGATTCAAATAAGTGATTTATAGCATATAATACTTCTTTTTTATGACATAAATTTAAAAATGGATAACGTTCATAAGTTCTTTGAATCATTTCTTCTGCTTCTTTTTTATGATTAATTCCTACTAAGAATGCATTATTTAGTATTAAACCATAATCATTCTTGTTAGGGAAACCAAACTCACCTTTTTGAAGTTCATTTAGTTCTTTAGTTTTATCTAGTAATATTTCTATCATATCTTCATATTCATAGTGATCATTTGCAAAATAACTTCCAAGATCTATTTGCTTTAAATAAAAAATTTGTGAATATAATTCTTCTCTATATTCGTTATTTGGTATAAATATTCTTTCTCTTTTTATAGCTCTTAATATTCTATTTGCTACTAATTCAAAGTTGTTTCCATTTGCATATTTTTCTTTTATACCTTTTACTACATTTTCTACTTTGTCGAACTCACCATATATCATTACTGGATAACCATTCTTTTTTACAAATAGATTATCTAATTCATGTAAAAAATACAATCCATTTTCAACACTGCTAGCATACTTTTGTAATAATTCTTCCTCACTTAGTTTGTTAATATCATCTTTAAACTCTAGCTTTTTTATTACGCCTTCTAACTCCATTTTTATCTCCTTTCAGATTATTATATATATCCATATAATTATCGACCAAAACAAATTCTATTTCATCTTTAACTTCGCTAGGTACATCTTTTAAATCTTTTTCATTTTCTCTTGGAATAAAGATTTTATTTACTCTAGCTCTGTATGCTCCAATTACTTTTTCTTTTAGTCCACCGATTGGAAGAACTCTACCTGTCAAAGTAATCTCTCCAGTCATTCCTATCTTACTAGATACTGGTTTATTTCCTAGCATACTTATCAAAGATGTAGTAAGTGCAACTCCTGCACTAGGTCCTTCTTTTTGAATAGCTCCTTCAGGAACGTGTATGTGAATATTTCTTTCTTCAAGTAAATCTAAATCAACATCGAATTCTTTAGCATTTGACTTTATGTAGTCTAGTGCAATCTTAGCTGATTCAATCATTACTTCTCCTAAGGATCCAGTAAGAATTAATTCACCCTTACCTTTAAACATAGTCGCTTCTATCGGAAGAATGTCTCCTCCAAACTCTGTATAAGCAAGTCCGTTTACTATACCGATTCTTTCTTCATCATCGTTATCGTTATAGAAGAACTTCTTAACTCCTAGATATTCTTCTATAGTGTTTTCATCTATAACAAATTTATCTTTAGACTTATCTACTATTAGCTTCTTAACTACTTTTCTCATTATAGTTGCTATAAGTCTATCTAGTTCTCTTACTCCACTTTCTTTAGTATAGTTTCTTATTAATACTAGTACTGCTTCATCAGTAAAACTAAGTTCTTTGTCTTTTAATCCATGTTCTTTTAACTGATTAGGTATCAAGTGTTTCTTAGCTATATCTAACTTCTCAAATTCTGTATAACTTGAGAATTCTATTATTTCAAGTCTATCTCTTAATTCATCTGGTATTTGTGATAAGTAATTGGCAGTAGCGATAAACATTACATTACTTAAATCAAATTCTTCTTCAATATAATGGTCTGTAAAACTGCTATTTTGTTCCTTATCTAATACTTCTAATAAACTAGATGCAGGATCACCTTTAATATCCTTAGTCATCTTATCTATTTCGTCTATTATGAATACTGGGTTATTGACACCAGCTTTTTTTATCCCTTGAATAATTAATCCTGGAGCACTTCCAATGTATGCTCTCCTGTGACCAATAATCTCTGCTTCATCGTTTATTCCACCGACACTTATCTTTGCTACTTTTCTACCTAAACTCTTAGCAATTGTCTTAGCAAATGATGTTTTACCTACTCCAGGAGGTCCTACTAAACAGATAATTGGACTCCTAAGATTATTAGTGTTTTGTTTAACTGCTAGGTACTCTATTACTCTTTCTTTGATATTATCAAGTCCATAATGAGTACTATCTAACATCTCTCTTACTTTCTTTAAATCTTTTCTATCTTCTGTTTTTACATTCCAAGGAAGTTTTAGTAACCAGTCGATATATGTTCTTATCATTCCAACTTCAGGATTACTCGAATTACCAATGGAATATTTATTTAATTCTACTAATAATTTTTCTCTAATTTTCTTAGGGCAATCAAGATTATTTATTTGATCTTTTAATACTTCTATTTCGTTTTGTTCTTCTTCACCAAGTTCTTCTCTAATTGCTCTTATTTTTTCTTTTAATACAAATTCTTTTTGTGTTTCATCTAAACTATTTTGAACGTTATTTTCTATCTTTTGTTCAAGTTTAATTATTTCTATATCTTTACTAATGTCATCTAGAATCATACTGACTCTAGCTGTACTAGAATTTTCTCTTAAGTATTCTTTTTTTCTATCGAAATCTACTGGTAAGTAAAGTACTACTATATCAGTTAATTTATCTATATTATTAATACCTTGTGTATGAGATAAAATTGTATTTGTCATATAAGGTATTTCTCTAACATATTCCTCTATATGTTTATTAAGTGCTCTTACATATGCAGTTTCTTCTTTCACACTTAACTCATCAAGAGGAAGTATGCTGTATAAAGCTTCATATATTTCATCGTCTTTTGAATAAGCAAATATTTTTACTCTAGCTTCACCAGATAAGATTATTCTTGTCTTACCATTTGGCATATCAAGTTTCATCTTAATACTGGCAAGTATTCCATAACCAGGAAGTTCATTAATATCTGGAGTCGTTTCTAAATTGTCATTTGGGTTAACAATTAAGATGTTATTTTCATAACATGACTCAGACAAATAAAGTAATTTTTTATCTTCTTCTCTATCGAATTCGATTCTTATTTCATTATAAGGAAATAAAACCATATTTCTAAGTAATAGCACCGGAAGATTACTTTTCATTAATGGCACACCTCCTTTAAAGTCATGTTTTCTATTATAGTCATTGACCTATCAAAAAGCAAGAAAAAGAAGGCTTTATTTATCTATTTTTTTTCATAGTTTTTTTGAGTGTTTTTTCATCATTATATCCATTAAAGAAATCAGCTAGTTTTGTTCTTTTTAAGCAGAATTTTTTATCCTTTTCTGCGATGATATTATTTATATATGTAATCCTTCTTTCAGAACTATTTGGGTAATAACCACATGTTGTTAAGCCTTTATCTTTGGCATCTAAAATGAATCTTATACAACTATCTTTATCAGTTACAATTACTGATCTATCACTGTCGTAGAATAATATTAATGATGCTACTCTATCATCAGTATCTACTGAGATAATATCTAGTTGTTTATAATGTTCTTTAGAAGATAAGAACTTATCATCTTTAAGTATTCTTCCCTTTTTATCTGAATGAGCTTTTATAAGATTCTCTATATATTTATCTTTTTCTCTTATTTTCTTTTCTTTTTCTCTTATATAAGTTTTTAATGCATCATCTTTCTTTAATTCGTTTACGAAAGCTTCTTCAGTTGTATTATATCTATTTGCATAACTATTTATTACATATTTATCATATTCACTATTTGGATTAGTAAATGGTTTTAAATAGTTTGTGCTATCTTTATTATAAGTAATTACTTTTCCATCTGTTAAATAGATATTAAGTAAAGATGGTTTAAATTTTCTATCTCTTTCAACTATCTCAATCTTTTTAACATCGTCATAATAATTATCTACTTTCTTATTAAGTTTAGTAATAAAATTATTATCTTTAATTTCATAACATAAATCTAGGAACTTTTCTTCTGTACCTTTGTAGTCATAAACATTATCATCTTTCATGTATACTTTGATATTTTTAATTAAACCAAATATATTTTTGTATAATACTACTCTATCTACATCATCAATTCTAGTTTCTAATAATTTATATAAATCCATAATATTACCTCCCCATAAAATCGCCGTTATTATATCACAAAAACTTGCAAATAAAAAGAGAATTATTTAAATTCTCTTATTTTTTTAATGCTATTCCTAAATCATCTAATTGACGTTTATCAACAACTCCTGGAGCGCTACTCATTAAGCATGATGCACTAGCTGTCTTAGGGAATGCTACTACGTCACGAATATTATCAGTATCACATAGAATCATTACTAATCTTTCAAGACCAATACCTACTCCTAAATGAGGTGGGGCACCATACTTAAATGCTTCTAGGAAGAATCCAAATTTAGCTTCTGCTTCTTCTTTAGTCATACCAATAGCTTCGAATACTTTACTTTGAGTTTCAGAATCATAAATTCTTACTGATCCAGAAAGAAGTTCATATCCATTAAGTACTAAGTCGTATGCCCTTGAATAACAATTCTCTTTATCAGTTAATAACTTATCCATGTCTTCTTTTCTAGGAGATGTGAATGGATGATGTGCTGCTACATATCTATTTTCTTCTTCACTAAATTCGTACATTGGGAATTCAGTAACCCATAAGAAATTATACATTCCATCTGGTATTAGATTATATTCATGTGCAAGTTTTACTCTTAATGCTCCTAAACCAGTCTTAACGATAGGTTTCTTATCAGCTAGAATAAATACCATATCATTTTCTTCTAGATTTAATCTATCTATTAATTCTTCTTTTTCTTTATCATTAAGAACTTTTACTATAGATCCAGATAATTCTTTATCATTATATTTTAAATATGAAAGTGCTTTAGCTTTATATACTTTAACAAAGTCAGTATATTCATCAATCTTCTTTCTAGAAATTGTATTAGCTAAGTTTTTAAGTACTATAGCGTTTACTATTCCACCTTCACTTATTATGTTCTTAAATACTTCGAATCCTGTATCATTAAATACTTCTGTAATATCATTAATTAGCATTTCGAATCTAGTATCTGGTTTATCACTACCATATTTATCCATACATTCATTGTAAGTTAGTCTTAAGAACTGTTCTGGAAGATTTACATCTTTAATATCTTTAAATATCTTTTGCATTAATCCTTCAACTGTAGACCAGATATCATTTTCTTCACCAAAACTCATTTCAATATCAATTTGAGTAAATTCTGGTTGTCTATCTGCTCTTAAGTCTTCATCTCTGAAACATCTTGCTATTTGGAAATATTTTTCCATACCTCCAATCATAAGAAGTTGTTTATATATTTGCGGAGATTGAGGAAGTGCATAGAAATGTCCATGATTTATTCTTGATGGTACTAAGTAGTCTCTTGCTCCTTCTGGGGTTGGAACACATAGTATTGGTGTTTCTACTTCTACAAATCCTTTTTCTGCTAAGAAGTTTCTTGCAATTAATGTAACTTTATTTCTTAGAATTAAATTATTCTTAATATTTTCTCTTCTAATATCTAGATATCTATATTTTAATCTAGTATCTTCTAGAGCTGTTGTATCTTCGTTTATTTCAAATGGAATATCTTCACTTTGATTTATTAATTCTAAATCACTTAATATTACTTCTATTTCTCCTGTTGGAAGTTTAGTATTCTTGCTTTCTCTTTCGGCAATAGTACCAACTGCTTTTATAACACTTTCATTTTTTAGGCTTGTTGCTACATCGTAGAAAGAATCTTCTGGTCTTGATACTAGCTGGATGATACCACTTCTATCTCTTAAATCAATAAATAGTAATCCTCCTAAGTTTCTCTTTCTTTGTACCCATCCGTATAATTCTACTTCTTCTCCAACATTTTCTATTCTAAATTCACCATTATTATACTTTTTCATATTTATTCTCCTTCATGGCAATGACAGTGATGTCCTTCTTCATGATGATTACCACAGCAAGTATGTTCTTCATCGTGACAGTGACATTCATGTTCATCTAATTCATAGTCTTCTTCAGATAAATGTTCATCTAAATAATAAAGTAAGTAATCAATTGGAACTAACTCTTCTTCTTTAGTCTTATTGTTCTTAATCTTAACTTCGTCATTTTTCAAATCTTCATCGTTTAAGATTATTAAATATTTAGCTTTCAATCTATCTGCTTGTTTAAATTGTGCTTTTAATCCTCTTCCAGTATATTCAGTATCTACTCTGAAACCATTTGCTCTTAAATATTGTACTAAGCTAGCACTATATTTCTTTTCTGTATCAGATACATACATAACAAATAGTTCTACATCATCGTATATTGGCCATTCTACTTTTTCTAAGTCTAGTGCCTGGATTAATCTTCCTAGACCAGTAGCAAATCCCATACATGCTGTTTCAGGTCCATCTAGAGTTTCAACAAGTCCATTGTATCTTCCTCCACCACCTAAAACATTATTTGAGCCAAATCCTTCAACTTCTGCTTCAATTTCAAATACTGTATGGTTATAGTAATCAAGTCCTCTAACTAAGTTAGTATCTACTTCGTATTCTATTTCTAACTCATCTAAGAATTCTTTAACTTTCTCGAATCTTTCTTTACTTGCTTCGTTAAGATAATCTAAAGTCTTAGGAGCTTTCTTTAAGATATCGCTATCTTTGTCTACTTTACAATCTAATATTCTAAGAGGGTTCTTATTTAATCTTTCATTACAGTCTTCACATAATTTATCTATCTTAGGTGTGAAATATTTAACAAGAGCTTCTCTATAGTTATCACGAGACTCTTTATCTCCTAAAGAATTAATCTTAACTTTAATTCCTTTTAATCCTAACATTTTGAATAGTAGTACTGGAATACTAATAACTTCTGCATCAACCATAGGATCATCACTACCTAATACTTCTACACCGAACTGAGTAAATTCTCTATCTCTACCACTTTGTGGTCTTTCATATCTATACATTGTTCCGTTGTAGTATAGTTTAACTGGTCCTGGTTCTCCATATAATTTGTTTTCAACATAGCTTCTAACTATTCCTGCAGTTCCTTCTGGTCTTAAAGTAATATTTCTATCTCCTCTATCTTTGAAGTCATATGTTTCTTTAGTTACTATATCAGTTGTTTCTCCTACTCCTCTATGGAATAATTCACTAGCTTCAAAGATTGGAGTTCTAGCATAGTTATAGTTATACTTTTCCATTAAGTCATCTATAACTTTGTCTACATATTTCCACTTTTTAGCTTCTTGTCCTAATAAATCATGACATCCTTTTGGTTTTGTTATCATATTAATACCTCCTAAAATAAAAAAGGTAGCACTACTATTAAGGACGAACTTCGTCGTGGTGCCACCTTAAATTCATAATCAATTGATTACCTCTAAACTCTATAACGTAAGTCACACGTCTTCTATTTGTTTGCAAATGTCTTCATCATATATCTAATTAAGTATTTTCACCAAACATACTCTCTCTACAAATCTATATATAATTACTCCTTTTGCTAGAAGTCAACGTTATAATATACCATTATTTAAATAATTGCAAGTATATTAATCACTAAAGTTACCAGCTATTCTTGGTGTATTACCTCTTGCTTTATATCCTGATGCTGCTTTATATCCACCTGATGGTCCACGATATGCTTCTCCATAGTAAACTCCTCCACAGCTTCTTCCATAAGCATCCAAGTAAACGTTAAATAAGAATCCTCTTGTAGTCTTATCTGTTTCTATTGCTTGTTGTAAGAAGTCTTTAACTTTAGCTTCATTAACATTACCATGTTGTGAATCAGAATGGTAAACAAGTGGAATTTCAAATCCATAATAATCTTTGTATGGTCCTTCATTCCTACATCTCATAACAACGCTTTCTTGAGCTAAGAAAGTTGCTGTTCTGATATAACTATCAAATGTATCGACATTTATTTGGTCTCCTCCAAAAGTAGATGTAGGTACAAAATAGTAATATACTCCACCATCGGCAGCAGGTACGAAGAATAGGAATCCATCTTGGACATCTCCTCCAAAAAGTCCTTCTCCAGCCCAGAAATTTCTACCATGGCTAACTTGATATGCAGTTACACCATTACTATCATATACTTTAGGATATCCACATAATGTATCATCACCTATTTGTGGTCCAGTTGGTGCTGGTGGAGGTGGTGGTGGGGCTTCTGGAATTGTATCAATTGAAGGATCGTAATCTATTACTAATGGTGCTTCAGCTGAAAGTCCACTTAATCCTTCAAAGTCATATCTTTTATATTCATCTATATATCTATTTATAATATCTATATCATTAGTCATCTTTCCATAAAGAGATGATTTAGTACTTTTTAAACTTGCTACATAATCCTTATTATCATCAGTCTCTGTCGTATTATTTATTTTAGATACTACAGAATCATACTGACTTTTAAGACTTACTAAGTGACTGTACTGATCTATGATATTATTTGTATTTAATCTAATGTTCTTAAAGTTTCCTGAAGTAAAACTACTACTCATAGCATCTAGTTTTCTTCCAGTATTCTCTAGATTATCATTGATAACATGTTTTACATCATCTTCCCAGTCTGTTCTTGTTACAGTATCAAGGAAGCCTTGTTTGATTGTTCCAACACTACTCTCATTATATGTAGAGCTTGCTATAGTATCCAAGGATGCTTTAAAATCTTCAAAGAAAGCTTTATCTGAATTAATATTATCAATAGATGCTCTCATATGGCTCCTCCTTATTTATTGTTAAATACTCTTACTGGCTTAATTTTACTCTTATCTTTGGCATATACTTCATATATACCTACAACTTCATTCTTAATATTTTTAAATACTATAAAATCAGATTTATATATATTTGGAAGAAGTGCTCCATTTTTTATTTTAAACTCTGTATCACTATCTATTAATGTCGTATAGAATTTATCAAGTACTTTAGAAAGTGGTACGTATTCATATCTATTATTTTCTATATCAGATAAAGTATATGAATTATCTATGCTAAAAGTTCCTTGTTTAGTACGTGTTAACTCTTCCATAGTACAACATACTCCAAGATCTTCACCAATATCTCTTATTAAACTTCTAATATAAGTTCCTTTACTTACAGTACACTTAAAAGTAAAGTCTGTATCTGTTATTTCAAGTACTTCTATATTAAGTACTTCTACTTCTCTTTTTGGAAGTTCTACTTCTTTACCTTCTCTAGCATATTTATAAAGTCTTACTCCATTTAGTTTAACACTTGAATAAAGTGGTACTTCTTGCATATATTTTTTTCTATAAGACATAATAGTCTTTTTTATTTTCTTTTTAGATAATTTAAAATCTTTTACTTCTTCTATAACATTACCTGTTATATCAAGAGTATCTGTCTTTATACCAATTTTTGCTTTAGCAATATATTCTTTTGTATCGTGATTCATGAATTCTAGTATTTTTAATCCATCTTTAACTCCTATCACTAGTACTCCTGTTGCAATAGGATCTAAGGTACCACAGTGTCCTACTTTAGATGTACCTAGGAATCTACCTACAACATTAACTATGTCTCTAGAAGTATATCCTTTAGGTTTATTGATAATTAATATACCGCCATCCATATTATCACCTATTATTAATTATACCATTTATTTTATACTTTTATAACTCAATAATTGCTTTTTTACATTAAAAGTGTTATAATATCCTGGCATTTTAAAGAAGTGAGGGGAATTTTATGAATTTATTATCTTTAGGAAACAGACTTAAATACTTTTTTAGGAAGATAGAAAGCGTATATGGAGAAGATGTAGCACTTTCAATAGCTGTTGGTAGTGGTGATATAGACTATGCTGTTAATTATTACTCTAACAATATGTTTGATGGAGTATCTAAAGTAGATATCTACAAAGAATTAATTAAAAATGAAGTTGCATGTTCAGATAGTGATAACTTATATGTTTCTTCTACTAAGAAAATGGTAGATGAAAACAAAATAGATGAACTATTAATGCTTTTTGATGCTACTCCTAACTATAAAGCTGTTCTTGCTAAGTCTTTTATAAGAAATTCTTATAAACCATTTGAAGAACAATATCCAAGATGTTGTAAAACTATAACTAATAAAAGATTTAAGATAGTTGATAGATATAAAGAAGTTAAAGAAACTGAAAAAGTAAAAGTTAATAAATAATAAAAAGGTTATACTTGTGTATAACCTTTTTTGTTTCTTATTATTTATTAAACATTTTTTTAACTAAATCAAAATCTTCTTTATATGATTCATATATTCCATCAAATGTTCTTTCAATATAGTACTTATTGTCTCTTCTAAAAATATATACTTGATCTACTCCATCAGTTAAGAAGAAGTTAATAACAAATAATTCGTCTGGGTTTTCTGGATTAACATCTGTACTTGGAGTGTTAGTCTTTTTATTTTTAAGAATACTATATAGTTTTTTAATGTCTTCTTTAGAAGATAACTTCTTTGGAGAACTATACTGACCTAAATCACTAATAGTAATTTCAGTTATCTTACTTTCTTCAAAAGTAGCTGCTTTATATTTATAATTGACATCGTATAAATCATACTTCTTACCTATGTTTTTGAATATATCCATGTGATTATCATTACAGTGATAAACAGATCCACCTTTTATATCAAGAACACAATCATCATCATTTTCTCTAGCAACTGTAATAGTAGTAGTTTCATCACTATCTTTATATTCGAAAACAATTTTACCAATTAGTTCTCTTTCTTCGTGATCGTTCTTTATTTCTTTTTTTCCTTCTAGATATAATTTTCTAAGTTCTTTTATATCTTCTTGATCTGTTATTTCTACAGTATTTCTATCTTTATCTAAGTAGCAATTAAACATTACACGTTCTACTTCTCTGTTATCTATCTTATCGCAACCAGTCATAGTAATTACAAGTATTAGTACTAAAAATAATAATAATTTTTTCATAGTAATTCTCCTATAAAATTATAATAATAATAGAAATTGTAACAATATAGTAGTTAAAACAGCTAAACCATCTATTACAGTTATTACTATTGCAAATATTTTTCTTGTCTTTGGATTGTTATTAGCTAAATCATTTAATAATGATAGTCCAATCATTATTAAATAGAATACTCCTAATCCAAATGCAAGGAAGATTCCAAAGAGTAGTGCTAAATCATGACCACTACCGCTTCCATAACTTCCACTTCCTTTTGCTATTTCTATCCATATAAGTGGTGCAACAATTGGTATTATTGCTGTAAATAAACTTACTAATGATACTATAAAATCATAACTAATTCTTTTTTTCATTTTCTTACCTCTTATTTCTTCTTTTGACATTTTGGGCAAAAGTAAGTACCACGCCCTCCTACTCTAATCTTTTGTATAACACTAGAACAAATCTTACACTTTTCTTTTTCTCTTTGATGAACATATAGATTATTTTGGAATAATCCTGTTACACCTTCTTCACTAGTATAACTTCTAATAGTTGTTCCACCTTCTTCTACTGCTTTATCTAAGACGCTTACTGAGTTCTTGATAATACTATCAAGTTCTTTACTATTTAATTTATTCCCTTTAGTCTCTGGATGAACCTTTGATAAGAATAATATCTCATCTGCATATATATTACCTATACCAGTAATTATGCTTTGATCTAATAATAAACTTTTTATTGGAAGAGTTTTATTCTTAAATTTATCTTTTAAATAATCACTAGTTAAGCTCTTATCCCATACTTCTAATCCTAATTCATTATATGGTTTCATATCATATAATTTATCTTTTGGTATAAGCATTACTTTTCCAAACTTTCTTACGTCTGCAAAACGAAGTTGTTCATCATTATCTAGATTAAATATAACATGTTCATGTTTAGTATATTCGTCATTTTTAGTTCTAAAGAAGAACTTTCCTTCCATTCTAAGATGGAATAATAAATAATCCCTATCTAGTTCACATACTATCCATTTACCACGTGTTGTGAAACTATTAAACTTTTGTCCTTTAATATTTTTTTTAAATTCATCTAAACTAGGATAATCGATCATTTTAGAATATCTTACTTCGACATCTTTAATTGTTCTATTTAGTAATCTTTTTTCTAGTTTTTTAGTTACTGTTATTACTTCTGGTTTTTCTGGCATTTTATCACCTACTTAGCTTCGTACCAATCTGTTCCTTTGTTAACATCTACTACAAGTGGTACTTCTAGTTTATATGCATTTTCCATTACTTCTTTAACAAGTTTTTCTACAACTTCCTCTTCATCTTTATAAACGTTTAATACTAGTTCATCGTGTACTTGTATTAACATCTTACTCTTTAAGTTTCTCTTATTTAATTCGTCGTATAACTCGACCATAGCTTTCTTAAGAATATCTGCAGCAGTTCCTTGTATTGGTGTATTAAGTGCCATTCTTTCTCCTTGTTGTCTAATCATATAGTTCTTGTTATTAATTTCATCTATTACTCTTTTTCTATTCATAAGAGTTGTTGTATATCCTTTATCTCTAGCATTTTTAATAACTTCATCCATGTAATTCTTAATTCCAGGGAATGCTTCAAGATAATTATTAATAAACTTTTGAGCATCTCTAAAATCTATTCCTAAATCGTCAGCAAGTCCAAATGAACTTATTCCATAGATAATTCCAAAGTTAACTGCTTTAGCACTTCTTCTTTCTTCTTTAGTTACTTCTTCGATAGGTTTATGATAGATATCACTTGCTGTCTTAGCATGTATATCTTTTCCCTCTTTAAAAGCTTCGATTAAGTTAGACTCTTTACACATAGATGCGAATACTCTAAGTTCAATCTGACTATAGTCACTAGAAAGTATTATTGAGTTATCAAATGGTAAAAATGCTTTCCTTATTAATTTACCATATTCTAGTCTTGCTGGAATATTTTGAAGATTAGGCTCTTGGCTAGATAATCTTCCAGTTCTTGTTAATGTCTGATTATAGATAGTATGACACTTACCATCTGGATATACTTCTTCGATAAGTCCTACTATATAGCTTGTATATAGTTTAGATAACATACGATATTCTTCTATCTTATCGATGATTGGATTATATGTTGCTAATTTATCTAGAATATCTTTACTAGTTGAATAGCTTCCATCTTTACTTTTCTTAGGATAAGGTAGTCCCATTTTAACAAATAAGACTTCTCCTAATTGTTTAGGACTTGCTATGTTAAATTCACATCCTGCTATATCGTATATTTCTTTAGATAGACTATCTAATTTTTCTTTTATTTCTTTACCCATATTTTCTAGATACTTAATATCTGTTTTAATACCTGTTATTTCCATATCAGCAAGTACTTTAGATAAAGGTATTTCGATACTATCAAATAGATAGTCTGCTTCATTTTCTTTTAATTTATCTTTAGTTTCTTTATAACTATCATAAATATATCTAGACTTCATACAAGCATTTAATGATACTGTATCAAGACCAGGATCTTTTAATTTAGCAAGAGTTCCAAACTCTTCTTCATATAGAGGAATTCTTACTCCATTATTATTCATAAGATAACTTATGTCATCTTTAATATTGTAGTTAAGTAAGTATCCAGCAATCATAAGATCATAATTACAATTATTTACTTTAATATCTTCTTTATTTAAAAGAACAATCATCTTTTTTAAATCATATGTATATTTTTCTATATCATTTTCAAATATTTCTTTATGATTAATTAATTCTTCATATGGGATATAGAAGTTACCATCATCGTTAGATATACTTACTCCTAAGATAGGACTCTTATGATAATTATATCCAAGCATTTCTATATAGAATGAATATGGTTTAGATAAATCTATATCTTTAACATCATCTATTATTTTGTATGTAAATTCTTTTTCTTCTACACTTTCTTTCTCTATTTCGTTATTATTAAATTCATTCATATTGATTTTCTTAATAATAGAATAGAACTCTAATTCTTCTAGGATACTAACATACTCTTTATAGTTATATCCTTTGTATTTAATATTTTCAAAATCAGTATCTATTGGAACTTCTTTATAGATAGTTGCAAGTTCATAACTATCGAAAGCACTTTGCTTTCCTTCGATAAGTTTATCTTTCATCTTACCTTTTACTGTATCTACATTATCATATAGATTTTGAAGTGTTCCATACTCTTTTAGTAAGTTAATAGCAGTCTTTTCTCCTATTCCTTTTACTCCTGGAATATTATCTGATGAGTCACCCATAAGTGCTTTTAAATCTACCATTCTTTTAGGATCATCAAGTTCATAAGTATTCTTAAACTCTTCTTTAGTCATTCTTATGTATCCAGTTTGTTTAAGAAGTTTAACTACTACTTCGTCAGTTATAAGTTGTAATAAATCTTTATCACTAGAAATGATTAATGCGTCATAATCTTTATTACCATTACATTTTTCTGCAAAAGTACCGATTATATCATCTGCTTCGTAGTTATCTATTTCGAAGTGTGCTATTCCCATTGCATCACAGATCTTACGAGATAGTGGGAACTGCATAATAAGTTCTTCTGGAGTAGCTTGTCTTCCACCTTTATAATCTGCATATTTCTCATGTCTAAAAGTTTTACCTTTATCGAATGCTACCATTATATATGTTGGTTTTTCTTCTTCGACAATTTTATTTAACATGTTTATAAAACCATATAATGCATTAGTAGGAAACCCTTTACTATTCTTCATTATATTTCCTGTATATGCTGTGGCATAATAACTTCTAAATATTAAGTTATTACCATCAATAAGTAAGATTTTTTCCATATGTATCACCAAGATTTATTTTAGCAAAAAAAAAGCAAGTAATAAACACTTACTTCACTTTTTTATATACTAGAATAGCATCTTTTGCTACTCCATCACTGCTGTGTAATCTCATACCTCTAAAATCTTTTTCATTTGGAAGAGTTTCTCCATTTGCTTCAACTTGTGATACATCGAAGTCAAACATATACGATAATACTTCTCCATTTTTATTTAGATTAAATGACTTAAGAGTCTTTTTCTGTTTCTTAAATGAATCAATATTTATATCATTTGCTACTATTATGCTAGATAAATTAACTAAGTCATAATATTCTTCAGTAACAGGAGTTAAATCAAATATATCTAAATTACATAATCTTAAGTTAACATTTTTTATTTTATTTTTTAATTCTTTATAGTTTTCTTCATCCATATATGGATTATTACTTTCTACATCTTCGATACTTTCTCTACCTGAACTAAATAGTTCTGATTTAGCTAGTTCTTTAATTGCTGCTAACTTCAAGTTTAAAAAGTATTTTGGGAGTCTACTTATATCATATGCATCGATATTCTTAGCTCCATATAGAATACTATTTATTACATGATCTCCACTACCTATTACAGTTAAGACATCAT
>JAEEGL012296974.1_pt1 | contig 32165 bp, 41 predicted proteins | sample 9134231 | NCBI WGS metagenome assembly JAEEGL01 (sample SAMN16246548, study PRJNA631951) | gut metagenome | biome: gut microbiome; feature: rumen; material: fiber-attached | host: Bos | place: Iran: Karaj | collected 2018-10 | reverse complement strand
AGTGACATAGCGCTCTCCTTACATATCATCCATATCGTCTTCAAAGTCCAGCCAGGCATCCAGGCGGTCATCTTCTCGGTCGCGGCGGAGCTGTTCCTGCCTGCGCTCGAATTCCCGGCGTTCTTTTTTGCTCATGCTGTTAACCAGATCTTTGTACTGCTTGTCTGTGAGTCGGACGTCTTTATCTCTTTTCCCAAAAAACATGTCTGAACCTCCTTTATAAAAGCGCAAACAATAGCACGAAAACTGCTATGATCAGTCCTACCGTGAATTTGATTGCAAACAGCGCTACCCTCGCAATCATGACATCAAATCTGTCTACCGGCCTGCAGTTTCTGCCGCCAAATAATATGATGAAATCACTACTTTTCATTTTATACCTCCTGATATTTCCTATAAATAGACAAGGGCAGGGAATAATATATGATCGTCCCCTACCCCAACTTATGTTAATCTATATCCCCATACCAACCCGGTTTTGTGTAACCGCTCTCTCCTTCCGGAAGTCCTATGACGTGAAGCTCATCTACGGAGTACACCCAGCCTCTGCCCCGGCTGGAGTAACTGCCACTTGTACTGCTGCCTGAGGAAGTACTGCCTGAGCTCTCGGTTGTGGCGGCGGACTTATGGTTTGGTTTTCTCTTTGAAGTTCCCTTGCTGATGGAATCAATTGCTTCCTGATTGAGATTCCCGTCGGCTTCCAGCTCGTCCATGTACTTCTCCTGCTGCTCACGTTTTTTCTGAAGCCACTTTGTGGCGTAATCTTCGGAGTCTCCGGCATGAACTGTTATGCTGGAGAAGCCTACGATCAGTACGACTGCAACTATTGTTGAAAGTATGATAATCATCTTTTTCATGAGTCCACCTCCTCCTGGCAATTTCTTAGGGTTGCCATGTTATCGCAAAGGATCAGCACTTCATTCCAGCAGGTTGACACCTCATCTGCAAGAGAATCGATATCTTCAATTCCCCACATGACCGCGAAATCTTCGTATCCGTTTATCTCCATATCTTTTTGGTAAAAGATATTGCGGAGCTCCTCTGCTGCCTCTCCGCAGAAAGCAACGTTCTTGCATCCCCTTGTAAGGACTGTTGCAGCCATCTCGCTGACTACGGATTCGTCCATGAGCTCGTCAGCAACTATGATCACAGTGTGGTTGGAAAGATCACGCAGGTTTCTATTGCGCTGGGGCATGCCTCTGCCAATCAGTCCGAATGTGATGTTCTGGTTTGCTACATAATCGAAGTTTACGTGCTGAATCATGGTGTCCTCCTTATAAAGTGGGTTTCTATGGGATTCCCGGGGCCTTACAGGTTTCCGGGGTTCCACGGGTCTCTCGGGTTTCTATGGTTACAGTATGCGACGCAAGGAGTCCCATAAAAATGACAACTAGATATTGTGGGTTTGTGGGGGATTGGAGGGGATTCGAGACTAGATATGGGACTTTGGTAACCAACTTGCATTTCGATTTCCGGTGTGCTATATTAACTGTTGCTGTCGGCATTCTGACCGACACATTCTAATCTTTATTTCAAGGGTGGATCGCCCGTAAGCTCCCTGATTGGCTTATGAAATGAGTGGATGTTTTATATTTTTTGTTTTGGAGGAAAATGTTATTGAAGAAAGAACAGATTTTTAGTGCGCCGAAGGCTCATATTACGGAGCAGGCGGCTGCCAAAGAAAAGGCACAGGAAAGACCAATTATTTACATACCGGGTGGAACGGATTATCTCGCCGCGTTTTTGATAACACCACGCGGGGAACGGATTACAGCGATGTAGAGACTTCGTATCAGATAAGTTTCCTTGATTTTACACTTTTTGAAGATCATCCTGAATTTCGGGCAACTTATCAGATGCGCAACGCCAAGGACAACCATCTTTATACTGACAGGTTTAATCTCATCGTGATACAATTGACGTTTCTCGCGCATACCTTGAAGATGATTTGTGCCAGTCCCATTTGAAATGGAGCTGGCACTTTTTATGTCTGCAACTATTTACTTATATCAGCTTTTCCCTGATTCTTTTTTCTCATGTAAGAAGCGGATCAGGTCCTCTGAACAGTTCGCTTTGATAACGTTCATTGCCTGGTTCTTGCTAAGGAACAGGTAGAAGTTCGTGTCTGTTTCAATGATCCTGTATATCTCATCGTATTTCACGAAGGCGCTTCCTCGGTCGCTGGAGGTTTCAAGCCTGTCCTCGGTAAATTTGAATGTTGTCACGGTGTTCTGAATGACCTTATTTGTTTTGAACTCTTTCTTTATCCTGAAGTTGGTGATCAGATATAGCGCCAGCGGAAAGATGATGAGCATTGCTACAAACTCAACCGTCAGCCCAAAAGAGCCAGTGACTGTAGAAACAATAATTCCTGCCACAAAGATTACTTCCAGGGCTATGACAATCGCCAGGTATGCTTTGTGCATTGCAATAATGTTGGCTTTATACAGTTTCTTTAATTCATCAAGAGTCCACTGGGACTGGGTTTCGTATGGCATTTCTTTCCTCCGCTGAAAACATTTATTCTTCTGTGACAACCTCTCCGGTCCAATCGATAATTCCACCGAATTCAAAGACATTGGTATAGCCCATATCATATAATTTCTGGGCAGCTTCCTTACTTCGCCTTCCGCTTCTGCAGTATATCAGTATGATCTGGTCGGTATCCGGCAGCTCTTTTGGCGGAGTATCAACTATGCTCTCGTTGGGAATGCAGATTGCTCCGGGAATGTGTCCCTCATCGAACTCATCCCGGCGCCTTACGTCCACGATCACATGGCCATCGTCCACATCCATCATCAGCTTGGCTGTTTCCTGGTCGATCTGGGTGTAGCTGTCGGAATTATTCTTGTTTGCAAGAAATATTGTGGTAGGGCCATCTGCGCCGCCTATGATCGTTACTTCTGATTTGTTTTTTATTCCGCAGCCTGACAAAGTCATAAGGAGCACCAGCACTGCTATTATGTAATGTTTCATTCGAATTTCTTCCATATTTCCGGTTGATAGCCCAAAGTTGCCTGTCTGCCGTTTCTGACCACAGGGGTCTTGATGATCTGCTGATTCTCCAGGAGTTTGTCGAACTTATCCTCATCAGCGATGTATTGGATCAGCGCCACTGTATCTTTATCCTTGGCATCGGGATTGACCATGTTCATGACACCGCCCACAGCGTTCGCCACTGAAGTCAGCTCGCCCTTGCTCATGCCCTTTTCTTTCAGATCAATGAACTGATATTTGATATTGCGCTCCTTGAAGAAACGCTCTGCTTTCTTGGTATCGTTGCACTTCTTGGTTCCGAATATCTGGATATTCATCCTCTTCCCCTTCCTTAGTGTTTACAGTGTTCGCTCAATCTCCCTAAGTCCATTGCAGAAGTCTTCGTCATTGTGGTCAGATACATGGTGAAGGAATTCGCTAAATGGCATGACCTTCACATCATTGACTTCCCGGGCGTCGAACTTAAAGCCATTCCCGGGGACTGCGACTCTGCACATGTAGACAGATAAAAGAAGTCCTGTGCCATCGTCCCAGTCAACAGTACGCTCGAATCCGAGCTTTAACTCATGGTTAGGAATTGTGATATTAAGTTCTTCCTGCACTTCTCTTATGGCTGCTGCCTCCGGTGCCTCCCCGGCCATTACGGCACCTCCGGTCATGTCCCATTTTCCGGCGTAGTACTTGGCTTTAAGGGACCTCTGCTGAACGATGTACTGCCCTTCGCCCTCTCCCGGCGCGGGACTATCGGTTGTCTTCATGATTATAAGGACGTGTCTGTAGTATTCTCCCGGTTTCTTGGGATCATGCTTGGGTCTTGTGACTCCGGTATACTGCCCGTCCCTGGTAAAAATATCTATATATTCCATGTGGTCATTCTTCCTCTGAAAGGTATGGTTTAAGCACTTCCATGATCTCTTTGTTCCGCTCAAGCAGGTTGTAAATGCCATCTTCCGACAGCACACCACGCTTTAAGTCTTCCGGATAAAGCCCCTGCTCATCTGCCTCAAAGTCTTTTCTCCACTGCTTGCTGCCATAGTAATCGGACAGTTTCTGAATATCCTCCTGCATATGTTGGAGGTCGCAAATATCAGTCTCCAGGGCGTTGAGGGTCTCAGTGGTCTTCTGGTAGATTGTTTCCATCTTTTCCAGATTCTCTAATTCAGTTTTCCGCAAAGTCTTTTTGTTCATGGTCACTATTATAGCATTCTATTGGAGTTTTGGGGGCATTACACGTCTTTTGGGGTGGGTTGCATTTCATTTTTTGTTGTGTTATATTAACTTTCGCTGTCGGCATTCTGACCGACACATTCAAATCTTTATTTCAAGGGTGGATCGCCCGTAAGCTCCCTGATTGGCTTATGAAATGAGTGGATGTTTTATTTTTTTGTCTTGGAGGAAAATGTTATTGAAGAAAAAAGTTACACAACACTATCGGTACGAAAAAGCCACAGGTGCTTTGAAGTACACATTAACCAACGATTATCTTTTTAGAATGGTTCTGCAACGGGACAAAGAAACACTTATCATGTTGATATGTTCCGTGTTACAACTGAAGCGAGATCAGGTAATAGATGCCATCATAGACAATCCAATAGAACCGGGTAAAGCCGTAGACGACAAGGAATATCAATTGGACATTGTTGTTAAGCTGAATGGAAACATCACAATCAACCTGGAAATGCAGGTTGTTAACTACCACAACTGGTCTGCACGCTCACTCTGTTACCTTTGCAGGAAATTTGATTCGGTTGCTCGCGGAGATGATTACAATGACGCCCGGCCTGTTTACCAGATTGGATTTCTGGATTTCACATTGTTTGAAGATCATCCTGAGTTTTTTGCCAAGTATCAGATGAGAAGCGCCAGCAATGGCTATCTCTATACTGACAAATTCAACTTGTTCGTGGTAGAATTAAGACACACAGACATGGCAACAGAAGAAGATAAACGCCATGGCGTAGATGCCTGGGCGAAACTTTTCAAGGCAACCACATGGGAGGAAATCAAGATGATAACACAGTCCAATCCATCACTGAATTCCGCCGCTGAGGCTCTTTATTTATCTACAGCTAATAAGGATATCCTTGAGCAATGTCGTATCCGCGAAGATAACATTGCTCATGAGAAGTATCAGGCCGAGAAGATCCAGTCGCTTACTGAAGAGAACGAAAATTTGACTTCTGAGAACGCAAACCTAACTTCTGAAAACGAAAGACTGCGCAAGTTGCTTGAAGAAAATGGCATCAGTGTAGAGCAGCTACACGATTGACGCCATTGTAACTAAAGAAAAGTATTTGTGCCAGTTCCATTAAAATGATGGTGCTGGCGCTTTTTTTATGCTCTGATGAGCCTCCGAATACTCCCATCATAAAATGTATTTAATTTTGTTTTTGTGTGACATTTTTGTGATAGACAATCTGATATTATTTAGCTAACAAAAAACAAAATGTTTCAAGAGTTTTCAGAAAGGAGGCTCGCTATGAAGAACAGAAATTATAAGGTAAGAGTTTTAGCAAGTGCACTCGCTGCAATGATGATCATGTCACAGGCAGCTCCACTTACAGCAAAGGCAGTAGAGCCTTCTGATGAAGGCAATACAGAAGTTACAGAATTCGTAGAGATCACAGAAACTACAGAAGAGTTCCAGGAAGAGATAATCTTCGAAGAAGAGTGGGAAGAAGAAACCGAAGAGCCCGGACTTGAGGTTGATGAAGCCCTTGAATTACTCGAAGAAGACGAGATCGAGTGGGAAGAAGAGACTGAAGAACCCGGAGCTGAAGTAGATGAAGCTCTCGCAAAAATCGAGGAAGAAGAAAAGAAAGAAAAAGAAGACAAGGAAAAACTTCCTCCTAAATATGAAAGAATCTTTGGCGAAGTAAACGGAGAATTTGTAGAATTCCTCATTCACAACCAGGAGGATTACCTTAACCAGCCTTGGATCGACGAAGAAGGAAATGAATACACACGTACAGAAAACTATAACTGGATGGACAGATACGGAAACATCTACTTTGAGGACAAAAACTACGTGGATCCATATTACGGTGAGCACTGCTACGGAGATCCTGCAGATACAGCCATCAATGAATGCAAGAAAATAACTCAAAGTGAGCTTAACGCAATTATTGATTACATTGCTAAAAGCAATCCGGAATTTATGCTTGTCGCAGGTCCTTTAAAGACCATCATCGGTGAAATCTTTAGTATTGGCCCAAGTAAAGATCCTAATGCAGTGATAGTTGAAAAGCTCACTTCTATCGAAGATCAGCTTAAGACAATGGAAAGTAATCAGAAGTATCATCTGGAAGCTACTATGACAATGTCACAGATGGGACGTGATTTTCAGAATCTGAAAATTGCAATCGGACCTCTTGAAAAAAAGATCGGCGACGCAACAAAGAGTTACAATAATGGCAGCATCACTGAAGACGAATACAATAAAAGACTTGCAGTACTGTATAATAGCACTGAGTATGGAAATCTTATGGCTGCATTAGATGGTGCAACCCATGACTTTAACGGAGACACAAATTATACCATAGACGAGACAACAATCTTTGGCGCAGCATACAACCTTGAGTGCACTCACGTAATGTTCTCAGGTGAAGCAATTGACAGGATAACACCTTACCTGATTCGTCAGCTTGGCAATTACCTTAAGGGTTACGCTCTTATAAACACTGTACTTGACGGCTATGAAGCAACAGTAGGAAATGATGCAGCTGAATATACCAGAGAAGAAATGTTTAATAACATAGGCGGAGTATTTAAAGGAGAATTCGATGAGAGCCGCCCCGGCGTTTTTGGACAATATAAAAAATTCTACGAAACCTACTACAGATACATATTTGTAGACATGAGCTGTGATCCTGCAAAACATGTTAAGCTCAACAAAGAAATCCTTGTAATCATGGGATTCTCTGAGAGAATGATCGGCAAAGGTCAGTTATACCCACAGAACGCGGATAAGTACACTCCCGATTGCTTAAGGAACTATCCACTTAACGCAGAACAGATGGGCCATATAGCGGACTACGCAGCAAATAGAAATATTACAGTCTACAATCTGCTTCTTGATCGTGTAGGATTCAAACTTAACATATTGCCAGACTTATCAACACAGGCACGCTTCGGATTCAAAGTCGGAACACTTAATGAAAATGATGTTACTCATCACTTACACCGCGGCGCAGTTACAATGAAGCACTTATTCGAAACCAGCGACTTAACTTACATGCCGGGAGGACCACAGGTCATCACAGCAGAGTGGCCGGCAGGCGTTCATTACTCAAATCCTATTGTACCGAACACAGTTCAGGCAATTAAGATCAACAAAACCGGTGCCAAAATTGAAACAATAACAATTGGAAAATCTGATGGAACCGAAAGAATAAATGCTCACATGTTCTTCTTCCAGAAATAATTACCAGGTTAATCTTGAAGTAGTGACCAGCTTCTGGTATCTGTTATACTCAGGTTCGTCATCACTCGCACCATATAAGGCATAGCCAATAGGAAGTGACTTTGTTTCAAGCTCCTGGATTACCTGCAGGTTTCCGCCAAGGTAATCCAGGAGTTCGCTTTGGATATCTAAAAGTCTCTGCTTCAGACCGCCGATCCTTATGGTCTGCACCTCGAATCCGAAGGACTTATTTTCAAACATCCACTGCTTTTTAAAGGCTTCATAAAAAGCGTCAAGGCGGGTGATAAGTTCAGGGATGACAGTGCCTGAAATCTCTGTCAGGTTTTCTTTTTCCGAATGCTGATAAGCGTCCCTTAATCTGATTCCCAGATCTGCCTTGAGGGCCAGGACGTTGCAGAGCCGGGCCTGGGTTTCAAATACCGGATCATACCTTCTGCTGCCCTTTTTCGTGATTGCAAAAAGCCTGTCCGCTGCTTTGTTGTAGTAATCCTGAACCTTTTCGGGGACCAGGCTGTCATAAATCCCAAGAAGAGGATCGTTAAAAAGAAGTATCTTTGACAGCATGTTTTTCTTTTCCCCGCTGCTGCCGGGATTTGCTATATCAAGAAGCATGAATTCCTCGGTGGTATAGCCGGTAACCTCTTCAAATCGCGCATTATCCGGGAGCTTTCCGCCTATCCGTGCTGCCTCATACAACACCGGCAAAACCGCGTACATGCTGCACTCCGTTCCGTCATCTCCCCACATGGTCATGACGCAGGAATCCACATCCATTGCAAGGCACGCGCTTATGGCTGTCTTTGTGGCATGGATGCTGAAATCATTGTAGGGCGCAAAGCCCATCCAGCGCCACGCTCCGCCGGCAAAAGAGATTTTGTCGGTCATTGCCCTGTGCTGAGTTATGATTCTTGTGTAATGCTCATAATCCGTACTGTAATAATCCCAGTAAACCAGTTCAAGCCCCTCCGGAATCTGTATTTCTTTTCCCATGGTCTCTGAGAGTTTCCCTGCAGACTCCTCGTCCTCTGCGCCATAAGCGCCCTGCGAAAGGAGCCTGAAAAACATGTCGCTCCACATCTGAGGCTGGAGATTGTGCTTTTTGCAGAGGCCCACCACCATGTTCAGGTGCTCGAGAAGAATCTCCACGCGGTTCCGGTAGCCGTGTTTGTCGAGATATTTTCCCAGCCCAACCATGTGGGCCTCGTCCATTCCGATATTCACTTTTCTCGAGGAATAGGTCTTGGAAACTGCAGACAGGATATTGTCGAGAAGCCGCTCCGTCCGCGGATCCCCAACCAGAAGAATATCATCAAGGTCGATGTGTTCGATATAATCAGCGTAATCCACTATCTGATTGATGTGGGCCAAAGTCTGAATGTAAGGGCGAAGCTCAAGTCCCAGGCCCCTTGCGTACTCATCCGCTTCCCTTATCTCAGCCTGGGTATAGCGTCCCCTCTGATAGCCGAAATATGGCTCACCGGGCACCTCGAAGGTATCCTCAGTGTAGAGCCCAACGTAGTCGTAGCCAAAATCTGCGCAGATCTTTATAAAGTCCTTGAGCGCGGACAGCTTAACCACTGCATTTCTGGAGCAGTCAATCATAACTCCCAGTTCACGAAGTTTCTGAATACCCACGTTTTCCTCCCTGTTCTCGACATTTTCTGCCTGTTCTCGACATGTCTTGTCGCAAAAGTGTTAAATTTACTGAGGTTTTGCCGTTTGACTTGGCACTACTGTTATCATAACATAAGAATATGAGTGAAGAATACAGTTTGAAAAATTCATTGGAGAGGCTTATGGAGGACATCGGCATGCCGGGCGAGGTGGCTGATGCTGTTCTGGCGGGCTGCGGCGATGCGCGCGCGGGCTCACACGAGAGGCCTTCCGACGGGATTCGCGGCGGTGCTGAGGTTTCGCTGCCGGGGCTGAAGGTTCTGAGAGAGCATCTGGTGGTTTCTGTCGAGAACAGAGCCAGCGGCGTTTGGCGGAGATTCCCGGAGGATGTCTTTATTGCGACGATGGGATGCTTTTCCAGATTTGTCCGTGAGCACTTTGACTCCTACGGCTACTACGGTTTCGACAGGGATTTTTGGACCACCAGGCAGGTTAACGCCAAGCTGTTCAGGATTGGAGAGCTTGAATACGAGATCGTGGATGACGATGAGAATATCTCCCTTCACATCCCCTCCGATGCGGTCATGAAGTCCGAAGCTTTGAACGAGTCCCTGGATAGGGCTAAGGCTTTTTTCGCAGAGTTTTTTCCCGGAAAGGAGAACTGCGCGGTCTGCTGCGAGAGCTGGCTTCTTGCTCCGAAGCTTAAATCTCTTTTACCTGATGATTCAAATATTATCCGGTTTCAGAACGCTTTCGAAATAAAGGAAGAGTTCCCGGACTCAATGGACTTTCTTGAATGGTTGTTCAAGATTGCAGGTGGGCAGCGCGAATCTGTGGTGTTTGCTGATCTTCCGGAAGACACCTCTTTGCAGCGCGCGGCGAAAGAGCTTCTTCTTAATGGTGGCTGTATAGGAAGTGCTGAGGGCGTTATATCTCGCGGGTTTGCAACTCGGTTTTCGTAAGGAGTACAGGATATGTATGTGACACTTGGAACGCTTGTAGGCATAATAGTTGGAGTTTGTATTGGCTTGCTTGGCTATATATTCATCAACGCAGGCAGGATCTGTGATGAGAAGATAAGCGCAGTCTATTCTCCCGATGATGCCCCTGCCCGTTTTGTCTATACCGTAAACGGAAAAGTCTATAAAACCTTCCAGGCTAACATTCCGCCCACCAGGGACAAAATCGAGCTTGTTAAGGGCAACACCTATGAAGTCTACGTCTGCAGCTGGTTCCCATCTATAATTATCACGTCCAAGGAAGTTCCCTCTTCCCAATTTGCCATGGGAATAGTCTGCATTATGGTGGGCTGCGCAATCGCCATTGCAGCCATAATTGTAAGCCATATCTAAGTCGCCTTAGAAGTGGTTCTCGATTTCTCTTTTTCCGCAAAATCTCAGTCGCTATTACGCAACATCAGAAATGTATTTCAGTCCGCAAATATACTACTATTATTACATCAGAGAACCTATCGAACCAATTATCGGAGGAAACGCCATGTACGATGTTCAGACCAGAGAAATATATGAAGCAATAGATGCTGCTGATGACGCTCTTTTACATCTTCAAAGAGCCAAGAAATGTCTTTCAAGCGCAAGCGGCTGGGGCTTATTCGATACCCTCGGCGGCGGATTCATTTCAGGACTTATCAAACACAGCAAAATGAATGACGCCGAATCAGAAATTGATGCTGCAAAGCGTTCCCTTGAAAGATTTTCCAAGGAACTTCGCGATGTAAATGGATATTCATCCGTACACATTAATGGATTTCTTACATTTGGAGATCTTTTCTGCGACGGCTTTTTGATGGACGTTTTGGTTCAGTCCCAGATTGGAAAGGCTAAGAAAGAATGTGACAATGCCATAGCTCAGGTCCAGCATATCAAGGCTGATCTTCAGAGAATGGTTAGATAATTGCAATAAGGAAGGAGGAACAGACGATGGATAAACAGTTTTTGAAAGGCGTTCTTTTCACACTGCTTGTAGTATATGTAGTATCACCGCTTGACCTTTGTCCGGGCCCGATAGATGATGTTATCGCATTACTCATATACTTCGCAGCAAACAAGAAAAACATTGTAGCAATGCTACCCAAGAAAAATGATGATGTTGAAGAAATTGAAGTAATCGATACTAACGGCAAAGATATTTGAGGAGAAGTATAATTAAATTTTTTTCAAATAAAAATACTTGCTGAGTTTGGGATCAGTGTCCTTGCGGACGAATTCCAATTCATACCCGAGTTTTTTATAAAACTCCGGTGCCTGAAAGCCAAAAGTTGTAAGTGCTATTTTTTCATAGCCTTTTCCTTTGTATGCATCCTCAACAGCTGCAACAAGCTTGCTGCCAACGCCATCCCTTCTATAGCCTTTGCCGACGATCAGATCTCCAATATGTACCTCATTGTAGTAGGCTCTGCCCGTGATAACTCCGGCAATTTTGCCATCCTCTTCCGCAGCAAAGCAAAACTCCTCATAGTTAAGTGCTACATCACAATCAGTTTGTCCAGGCATACCGTGGCCTGCTCTTTCTCATAATTAGACGCGACAGCGAAAGCAAAATCAGCAAATTTTCCCCTTTATTGTTTAGTTTTCGCCATTTCGTTTCTGCTTCTTTTATCCGAGCTCATGTTATGCTATAATCCTCGATTGAAATGAAAGTAATCTGATTGAGACAGGACTAAGGCATGAGCAATATACATTTTAAAAATATATCTGAAAATAAGACAAGTGCGGATATTATCCTTAATTTCATAATTGCCGCAGTGTCGCTTTTCTTTAACGGTTTTGGCATATATTTGGTTATTACCGCAGGCATCGGTGTGGCACCATGGGATGTTTTTAATCTTGGTCTTTCCAAGACTTTCGGTATCCTTTATGGCACAGCATCAATTACCGTTGCTGTAATAATCCTGTTGATCGACGTTTTAATGAAAGAGCCCATAGGCCTTGCAATGCTGATAGATTCAGTTGTCGTTGGCAAGGCTGTAGACTTCTTTAATTATCTGGATGCATTTCACAAGCCCAGAAGCCTCTCGCTTAGCATCATTATGCTCTTTGTTGGACTTACAATCATGGGCTATACTCAGCTCTTTTACATGAAAGCATCGCTTGGCTGCGGCCCTCGCGACACCTTGCTTGTTGGGTTAAAGAAAAGGCTTCGCAGCGTTCCGATTGGAATCGTCACCACAATTCTTCTGTGCGCCGTTACGCTTATCGGCTTCCTTCTTGGTGGCCCTGTGGGTATCGGTACAGTACTTTGCGCGATTTTCCAGGGCCCTATCATGCAGGCTGCCTTCAGATCTTTTTCCTTTGATGCCACAAGCATTAAGCATCAGAGCATACCGGATTCTATAAGAGTGTTGTCCCATAGTAATTCGTAAATAATAATATGCGCCGGAACCATTTGAAATGGAACCGGCGCTTTTTCATTTTTAGATCAAAGGAATAACCAGTCGAGGGTTGCGCCAAAATCAGACCATTCTGTGTTGGCTGCAATAACCTTCATGATATTTGTCTGGCGCTGCTGCTCTGTAAGCATCTTCTCGCCCATCTTCTCCATCTTCCAGCGATGAAGCTGAGTGTCATACATGTTGAGCGCCTCATTAAGAGTGTTAACTCGACCATCTCTGAACACTTCATAGATATAATTTGTTGCCATAGGATATCTGTAGTTGGCAGGCACTGAAGAAATGAGTTCCTTGTTGCTCTGCGCTATATTGTTAACCACATCCATCTCAGCTTTTGCAGAAGCCTGGATTCCATCAGCCTCTTTGTCGATCTTGCTCTTGTGAGCTTTGAAGCGAAGGAATGCAAATCCTGCAGATAACAGGAAGGCGATCACAAGCGATTTCATCAGAACAACATCTAAAAATCCCTTAACATCACCATCAGGATTAAAGAACTTATACGCGTACCCCTCTCCAAATCCTGTAATACCAAACAAGATCAAAGTCAATGTGAAACACAAGCGGATAAGTGACGGAACCTTGAGCCATACTGATTTCCTCTTAAGACTCGCAGAACTCTGCAGCTGCTCAGCCTGTTCCAGGTGGTTGTAATAGTCGGTCACCACATTGTTAACCTGCCAAAAATGTGCTGCCAGGTTCTGAGCCCCCGACTCTTCCACCAAGTTTGTTGCTAAATTACTACCCATAACAATACCTCTCAATACATGAATAAATTTTGTTAAAGTATAGCATTTTGCCGGCAAAACAGCTTATCAGATATTGTCAAACAGGCTCACAAACTTTGAAAGTTTTGTGAACTTTTGTAGTAAAATGGATGCATGGAAAATAAATCTATTTACAGAAAAATCGGGAGTGTTGCTCTTCCGATCATAATCCAGAACATCATCGATGCATCCGTAAACAGCGCAGATATCCTGATGCTCAACTACGTGGGGCAGGATGCAATAAGCGCCGTATCACTGGCAAACAGTCTGGTCGGTATTCTTTTCATGTTTCTGTATGGAATCGGAACAGGAATCGCAATGCTGGCAGCGCAGTATTACGGTAAAGATGATCTTAAGACAATAGAAAAGATCGAGGGCATAGGCCTTCGGTTTACTTTGCTTGTGGCAATTCCGGGCGCTATTCTATGCGTGGTGACGCCAAAAGCACTGATGTATATATACACCTCGGATGAGGCACTTATCGAACTTGGAGCAAGGTATCTCTTTTACATAGCACCGGGTCTGATCTTCTGGGCCATCAGCGCGGTTTACATGTCCATCCTCAGGTGCATCGGAATGGTGGCAACCAGCACAGTAATTGAAACTACAGCTCTTGTGGCCAATGTTTGTCTGAATGCGCTCTTTATCTTCGGACTGTTTGGCGCTCCAAAGCTCGGTGTTATAGGTGTTGCAGTCGCCACTTCCATCAGCCGTTTTATCCAGCTTTTGCTTTGTGTCGCTGTGTCTTTGGCAGGAGCGAAGGTAAAACTCACTTTCTCCACCATGTTCCAAAGGCACAAAGTGCTGGAAAAAGACTTTTTTACAATGGCCCTGCCTGCAATCGGCAATGACCTGGTGTGGTCCCTGGCATTTTCCATGTACTCCGTGATCCTTGGCCATCTCGGAAATGACGCGGTGGCAGCCAACTCCATCTCAAACGTTGTGCGCAATCTGGGTACGGTTCTCTGCTATGGCGTAGGGTCCGCTTCCGGCATCATTGTCGGACAGATACTTGGCAGCGGAGAGCTGAAAGAGGGCATCAAAGCCGGCCACACGTTGCTTCGACTTGCAGTGATCACCGGAATCATCGGTGGTTTCATTGTTTTGCTTGTCATGCCGTTTGCGCTTGGGCACGCGTCCCTGACGGATACCGCCAAGGATTATCTGAAGTTCATGCTGCTGATCAACACCTACTACATCACCGGAACTGCCGTGAACAGCTGTCTCATTGCCGGTATTTTCAGGGCAGGCGGCGACAGCCGGTTCGGATTTATCTGTGACACCATCGATATGTGGTGCTACGCCGTTCCGCTTGGGCTTCTGGCAGCCTTTGTTTTCAAGCTTCCTGTAAAGGTCGTGTACTTCCTCTTATGTACGGACGAATTCGTGAAATGGCCATGGGTACTGAAGCATTTCTACAGCCACACCTGGGCAAAAGATATCACCAGGGAAATCACGGATTAAATACTGCTTGAGCCTGGGCCATCTCGTTGCTACCGAAGGCGCAGAGTTTTACACTAACCTCATAGTCAGGGAAATCCTCCACAAACTTTTTATACGCCCTGCAACACTGCTTGGTGGACTCGGCTACCGGATTTGGCAGGTTTCCGCCGAATATTCCGGAACTGATAAGGGGAAAAGAGATACTGTGATAGCTATTCTCTTTCAAAACCTTCAGGGAATTGTAATATGCGCAAAAGAGCTCCTCAAAGGCAGTGGGCGTAACTCCGAAGTTTGGGCCAACTGCGTGAATAATGGCCTTGGCGTTTTTAAGATTAAATGCCGGAGTAATAACCGCATCGCCATCATTTAGCGGAGTCTTGTACTTGCTGCAGGCATCGGTCAGCTCCTGCATTCCCGCCTTTCTGAATATCACTCCGCAGATTCCACCTCCGGCCCAAAGGCCATCGTTGGCTGCATTTACAACCACATCAGCTACCTGATCTGCACATGAACCATGTACAAGCTCTATCTTGCTCATAAGCACACCTCCATCCGTCTCAGTCTTTTGTACAATTCCAACTCACTCTTCGTCTCTGATGCTGTCCAGAGCGTCGCTGATTAGTTTCTCTTCATGTTTGAAGATCAGCAGCGTTCCGAACCAGGCACCGGCGTAGATTACCGCACAGATAATCGAAGTAAGAATGAAGCCGAACACTCCGTGGTACCAGTTAAAGAGCCATCCAAAGGCCATTATTACTGCGTATATCAGAATAAAATGGACCACAGTCCGAATTATGATCCTGGCGGAAGATACATTTTTACCGGATTCGCCGTAGAGGATAAATACTGTCAGAAGGCTGCACACGAAGCTTGCCAGAACTATAGATCCCGGGATGTACCAGTCAAAAGAATAGTCATATTTCCGCAGGACCAAAGCTCCATAAACGCTGACGTAGCACAGCACCATGAAACTTACCATCATTGTCTGTTCCAATACGATTTTCATCTTTTTCATGCTCATAACCCCAATCTCTTCTTCATCTCTTTTACGTAGCTTCTTGTGATGATGACAATCTCTCCGTTCAAAAGAACTGCCCGCATCCTGGCGTTGTCCTCAGCCTTAACGCTTTTGATTTTGCGGATGTTGCAAATCATGGACTTGGAGCAGCGGAAAAACCTGAAGTCCAGCTGCTGCTCAATCTCGTAGAGACGGCTCTTTATCTCGAGGCAGTCGTCCTTGGTGTAGGCAAAGCATTTATCATCCACGGTTTCGATATAGTAAATCTTGGAAATAGGGCAGGGAACACTTTCCCCACCCTTGTAGCCCAGAATTATCTGCTCGCCGTTCTCCAAAAGCCCTATGGCTGTGTCGATGGCGGACGAGCGCTCATACGCGTTGATGACCGCGCTCTCTTTTTCTTCCGATGAAATCCGATTAAATGTAACCCTCAAAACTTTTCCCCTTATCTTTTGTTATAAATCTTAGGATAAATAACTCTGATCGCAACAACAAAAAGAACTGTAACCATTATTATATATAACCCGGTCTGATTCAATGTCCAATTTTGTCCAAACGCAGATGTATTAAAGGAAAAGATCTCCTGAATTCCGGAAACAAATGCGCCGTTATCAAGGCCGCCGATGCCCTCATCCATGTGTCTTACAACTCCGCCAGTCAGGAAATTCCTTATGAGCACTGAGATTCCGGTGGCAGGAACAAGGTTACAGAAATCCCTGATGTGAACGTTGAACTCGGACAGCGGAATGTACGCGCCGATTACAAAACCGGAAACTGCCGACAAGATTCCCATGAATGCTGCGCAGGTACTCATGCTCTTAAAGAACATCATGATCAGCATGAAGATTGCTGTGGATGATACGGTTCCGAGAAGGACAGTTCCTACAAGTCCCGCGATATCTGAAATCTCCAGATACATTGATCCGTTCATTTTCAAAAGAGCTATTCCCAGAAACAGTACGATTATGGTCTGAATGAAAGCAGCTGCTGCAGCCGCAAGGAAATAGGAAAGGATGATCTCAGATCTTTTTACCGGTGTAGCTATGATATCGAAATAGGTCTTATCCTCTCTGTCCTTGACGATGGTCTCCAGCGCATTGTATGGAATCGTAAGGAGCGCAGTGCTGATGATTCCTGTAAGTAGCATGCCGTTAACGAACTGCTCTATATCCTTTGAATCTATCAGGCTGCCCAGGCTCTCTGTGGCGCCTTCCATGGATGACAGGTAAGTGCCCTTCAGGAAAAGAAAATACAAAGCCAGGATGATGAGCGGTGTCAGCATCGAGAAGAATACCGATCCTTTATTACTGAAAAATACCAGCATATTTCTTTTTGTAAGTCCCATAAAACCTCTTATCTTAGCCATTGCAATTCACCATTTCCTTTCCTGTGAGTGTTAAGAAAACATCATCCATAGTTCCCTTGATTACTTCGAAATCTTTAATTATGTCTTTGTTCTTCCAGACGAAATCCATTATTCCTTCGTCCATCGAAATCTTGTAGTGGTCTGCCTCGTATTGGAAACCTCTGGCCTGTGACTTTTCTATGAGTCTTGTGTTAATATCACATTCATCCGTGTACCAGAGGAGCTTTTTGCCTGTGTATCTGCTCTTTAATTCTGCAGGTGTTCCTTCTGCGATTATGTTGCCCTTGTCCATGATCACAACGTTCTCGGCCTCTGCTGTTTCCTCCATGTAATGAGTTGTGAGGAAGATTGTCATCTTCTCGTTTTTACGAAGGTGATTTATGTAGTCCCATACCATCTTTCTGGACATCGGATCCAGGCCTGTGGTGGGCTCATCCAGGAAAAGAATGCTTGGCTTGTGGATCAGCGCTCTTACGATATCAACTCGTCTTCTCTGGCCCCCGGAAAGCTTCTCGTAACGTCTGTTCCAGATCTCTTCCAGATTGAACTCTTCCCAAAAGTCCTTCAGTCTTTCCATTACCTCGGCCTTGCTGTATCCGTAGTAAGCACCTCTCGTCATCAGGTTCTGCTTTACCGTGAGTTTGTCATCCAGTACTGAGTTCTGGAATACTATTCCGATTTCCTTTCGGATCGCATCATCCTCTTTTCCCAATTCATGTCCCATGATGATGGCCTCACCCCCGGTCTTTGGAAGGATGGTACTAAGCATATTTATGGTGGTGGACTTTCCTGCGCCGTTCTCTCCAAGGAATGCGAACAGCTCGCCCTGTTTTACGTTAAAAGAAATATTGTTAACAGCTGTCATGTCGCCATATTTCTTTTGCAGATTTTTGATTTCAATTGCATTGTTCATTTTCATATCCTCTCATAATTTTCGTTCCAACTTTTTGATCTGTGTCTCGCCTGTATCTGAGATGATATTAACGCATTCTCGCAATAAAAAAAGTGCAACTGCGGTGAGTTGCACTTTTCGATAGGTGAAATACATTTTTCGGGTGATTTTCTTTACTCCTGGTAAAGCCGCTCTGCGTCAATGGTTACAGTGGCAATCTTGGATGTATCGGTCTCATTCCACTTTGCCATGACTCTTTCGATAGGAATCTTGTAATCCTCCTCGTTGGTCTTCATCAGAATGGTGAGAACCTCATCGTCGCTGTATCTTGTGATCAGATCGCTTCCTCTGAGGCATGAGGCCTCCACTTCTATGAATTCATCGATGCAGTCTTTAAGCGGCTTGCTGTCGCTTTTTAGCGTGAATACCACAAGGCTTACGCTCCAGGAATAGTTTCTCTCGAACCTTATAAGATATCTGTACATAGTGGTAAAAGAGTCAAAGGGCAGAACAAAGGCGCCTTTTTTGATGTTTCTTTCGCCCAGGATCATGCGAAGTTCTGACCAGCCGCAGGATTCCTTGTCCTCTTTTTCTTCAATCTTTTCTTTGAATATGGAAAACCCGTGCTTGCCATTTTTCTTCACATCATTGAGGGCCTGGTCCGCCTTGTTGAACAAAGTAGCGTAGTCAGTGCCTTCGTCGGGACATATTGCTGCGCCGATGGAACAGCCCAAAGGAATCTCCATGTCCTCAGCCAGACATTCTTTTGCATAGGCTACGATCTTCCTGTTGAGGAACTCTGTCCTCTCACGGAGCATTCTCTCGTCTCTTGTGTTCTGGCAGAAAGCGATGAACTCGTCGCCGCCCACTCTTCCGATAACATCAGTGGATCTCATGACGCTCTTTAAAATCTCGGCGAACTTGATCAGAATCATGTCGCCCTTGTCGTGGCCGTAGATATCATTGACCAGCTTGAAGCTGTCCAGATCGATCATCATGAAAATGCCGTTTCCGTTCTTTACGACCTCAGCGATCTTATCCGCGTGGTAGCTTTGTTGTAGAGGCCGGTCATGGGGTCATTTTCCGCAGCAAATATAAGACCTCTTAAGCGGTCCAGATTTTCCAGAATATTGTCCACGCGGTGGAGCAAAACGTCGGCCCTGAACGGCTTTCTGATGTAGTCAACCGCCCCGTTAGTAAGGCTCTTTTCCTCGCTCTCGTCACTTGCAAGCGCAGTCATGAACATGACCGGAACAGCCAGGTTGTACTTTTCCCGAAGCACATCCACCATCTCGAAGCCGTCCATTTCAGGCATCACAAGATCTGAAAGTATCATATCGGGATGTACTTTCTGGTACAGCTCAATGGCGCTCTTGCTGGAGTCCGCCATGATCACGTCGTATTTCTTGGACAGGATTCCATGTGTCTGCAGGCGTATCACCGCATCATCGTCCACAACCAGTATCTTTCCTTTATCCATCACTCACCTCAAATATCTTTCAAAAGATCCTTCAGAGACCTGTACTGTGATATGAGTTCGTAGTTATTGTCCTTGATGAATTCAATGTCATCGTTGTTCACGGCTTCCTCAAGTGCTTTCGCCCTGTCGGACAGCTCGTTTGCACCTATGAGTCTTGCGGCACTCTTCAGGGCGTGAACCTTGATTCCGTAGTTCTTGTAGTCGTCCTGGAAGTAATACTCTTCTATCTCGTCGGCCTTCTCGTCGATGGAGCCCTTGAACATCTTCAATGTTTCCTTAAACAGATCCCTGCCTCCGGAGAATTCCACGCCGTTCTTGATGTTGATGACGTTCTTCTCATCAAGGGCCTCTGCTGCTTTCCAGAATGCCTCATCCGCAGCTCTCTCCTCTAGGGTTCCCTCGGGCTCTGCACCACCGGAGTTTTCATTGGATCCGCCACCCATTTCTTGTGTGTCGTCATCATAATTTCCTTCGGAAATCTTGTCCTCAGGCAGGTACTTAAGGAGCATATCCTCAAGATCCTTGGCAATTACCGGCTTGCTCAGATAGCCATCAAAGCCTTCCTTCAGGTAGCTTTCCGCAGCTCCCTGTACCACATTGGCGGTAAGAGCAATGCAGATGCTCCTGCTGTTCTCATTTTCCTTATCGTCTCTTATTGCATGGAGAAGTTCTATACCGTCCATATCAGGCATCCGGTGATCGATGAGAAGTATGTCAAATACCTGCCCCTTGATGATCTCCAGCACTTCTCTGCCGCTGGTGCAGCATACGACATTGACCTTGGTCTGTTTAAGAAGTCCCTTCAAAACCGTAAGGTTTATCTCAGTGTCATCAACCGCAAGAATATTTGCACCTGGAGCGATAAAGCTTGGAATATACGCCTCATCCTCCTCAATAACTTTTTCTATTGCCTGTTCGTATTCTCCAATCGGTTCGAAGGATACCACCTTCTGTTTCAATGAAACATCAAATTCACTGCCTTTACCGTAAGTACTCTTGATATCAATCTCTCCACCCATCAGGTCTAAGAGTTTTTTCACGATACTCATACCCAGGCCCGTGCCCTCAATGGTCTTGTTCTTGTTAAGATCAAATCTCTGGAAGGCAACAAATATCTCTTCAATATCATCCGGCTTCATACCTATTCCGGTATCACTAACCTTAACCTTCAGATCAATACTTTCCTCATCCACTTTCTCGTAATCGATGGCCACCTTGACACCGCCTTCCTGAGTATACTTGATGGCATTGGTCGTAAGATTTGAGATAATCTGCTTGATTCTTGTGGCGTCTCCGTAAAGTTTTCTCGGAGTATTCCTGTTTATATCAACATCAAGGTAAAGACCTTTCTCTTTTGCACTGTCGCTTAAGGTAAAGAGAATCTCGGACACCAGTGCAGACAGGTCATATTCCACAGGAACAATACTCAGTTTGCCCGCTTCAATCTTGGAGAAATCAAGAACATCATTTACCATATCCAAAAGAGTTATCGCAGCGTTCTTGATGTTAAATGCATACTGCTTGAGGGCCGGATTCTTGTACTCTCTGAGGATAAGCTCGTTCATACCGATGATGGCATTGATAGGAGTACGGATCTCATGAGACATATTCGCCAGGAAATCACTCTTTGCCTGGGATGCCTCCTCAGCGATCTTCTTGGCTTCCGCCAGCTCCTCACTCTCTCTGACCTTTACAGATGCGTTCATAAGGTAAAAAGCAAGTACCATAACCAGAAGGATCAGCACATAGTAAACCAGCATTCCTGTGGTTTTCAGGAACGTGATCTTTTCTATGATCTCTGCCCTGCTGACCGATCCGGCAAAGAAGAAATTTGTTTTCTCAACTTCCGCCAAATAAAACAGCTGCTCACCTCTTACGGTTTTTTCCAGTGATACGGCAGAACCGGAGTATTCGTCTTTAACTCTTAGTTTTGCAAAAACCTCCTGAGCGGATTTACTGTTGTAAAACTTTGCGTCATCCAGTGACATTGAGGATTTCTGAACTATGATGTTTCCTTCATTAGTCATGATCATGGCTGAACCAAGCAGTCCGAAAGCATCGATATTACTGTATTTCTTTATATAAGACGAGGAACAGAGCTTATACAGCACATATTTAACATTGTCACCATGAAGAACAGGATAAGTAAAAAGGACTCCGCCACTGGCTAGATCGGATATGGCCGAATATCCATGAAGCGATATGAGTATTCCCTCATACTCATCAAAAGGAAGAGCATCACCATACAGCGTTTCACCATCTGCAGCCATGATTCCCATAACTACTCCGGCTTCATTCATATACACGTGCTCAATGATCTCTATTGTATTGTGAAGATTGGTCTCAGTATCAGAATTTCCCGTAAGCAGCATCTGTCCGAGGCTGTTTAATGTAAACATCTCATTCTGAAGTTCCTCGGAATACTGCTTTCCGGCAGCTTTTGCCAGTTCTCCTACAAGGTGAATGGAGTATTCATTGATCCTGCGGTTTAGGCGCTGATTGATAATGACACCCACTCCAAGCATAACAAGTCCGAATGTAACCAGCACGACCATAAGACCTTTGTTGTAGTAAGGGAGTCTTTTATTCTTCATAAACTTCAACTCCTTCCACAAACCAGTCCATGCGGAAAAGAAGGGCATCATCACTGATCCTCTCCTTCTCCTCGCACATCTTCACGCCGTCATTTCTATATATCTCGCCCAGGTAAACATCCCATCCGTTTCTGAATTTCTCTCGGTTCTCCTCAATGACTGGAAGCAGATATGAAGGAACTTCATTTGAAAATGGGCTCAGGGAAACCACACCATTCTGTGTGCCTCGCCAGTATGTGGCATTCCTGTCGATATCTCCTTTGAAATAGTCACTGAGCATCTCCTCGTAAAGAGGCCTCCACTCAAAGACAACCGCTGTCAGGAACTTATCGGAACGCTGAGTTTTTACACTGTTATAGCCAATTGAATATACGCCGTTTTCCTCAGCCACATCGATTGTAACCGGGTGACTGGCATGGAAAGTAAGCACGTCGGCTCCGTCATCAAAAATGAGTTTTTCCGCAGCTTCGCGCTCTGCAGCCTCATCACTCCAGGAGCCGATGAAGCGCACTTTTAGTTTTACATCGGGATTAACTGATTTTGCGCCCAGATAATAGGCATTGACACCTCTGTCCACCTGCGGGCAATTTGTACCTCCCACAAATCCCAGGACATTGGTCTTTGTCATTGTACCGGCTATGATACCGGCCAAATATCTCATTTCATAGATTCTTCCAAAGTAAGTATATACATTGGAAGCATCACATTCTGTAGATACAGTGAAAAAAACTACATCAGGGTAACTTTCGATTATCTCACGGCAGTTGTTTCCAAATCCTCCACTGGTCAGAAAAATAACCTTACAGCCCTTAGACACAAGCTCTGCCACCGCAGGTGCCGTTGCCTCTGCAGTTTCATCAACATGCTCAACTATTTCCAGCGGAAGCTGCAACTCTCTGCAGGCCGCACTAAGTCCTTCGTAATGGATCTCGCTCCATCCGTCGTCATTAATTGAGTCAATGAAGACTCCGCCTATTTTAGCCGTCTGCTCAATCTCCGGCCTGTTAGATACCAGGATGAAAAGTACGATCAGGAAAAGCGCCGTAACCAGCAGACCGAAAAAGGCAAGCCAGATATTGTCCCTGAGTTTCTTCATATAATTAACCTCGTTGAGACGATTATTCCTGTGCCGCCAGGGCGTCTGCCATGGCAGCTCCGGGCGGCTGGATTTATGCCAATTCGTCTATCTAGGTGACGTTTTTACGTAAATACCCAGAATAATTATATGATATTTATATTAAAACCTCGGAAACTACAAATAAAATAAGTGTAAACTCGGTCGCATGCCCGCCACCGGGCTTTCAGGGCATAAAAATAGGGCGGTCAAAGGACCACCCATTTTCAAGATTTCCATCAGTTCGAAGACGAAGATGATACTGAGGCCGAAGATGAACTTTTGAAAACACTCCCATACAAATTTTCCTCCGCGTTTTTATCAGTAAATAAGCGTATTTTTAGCCATATTGTATTACCAAATAGCGTATTTTTCTAGCCTTCTGAGTTCATTTATTGCTAAAAGCCCGAATTTACGTTGACAAACGCCGATATCTCGGATAATATACACTCAATTTAATCATTTTGTTGGAGGGTTATGACAATGGCATCTGTAACGTTAGGAGAACTGTTTAGTAGTGTGTTTCAAGTAGTATTTTTTGCAATCATTCCGTTTATCTGGTGGCTTATCACTGCCAGGAAGAAAGAGAACTTTTTTACCTGGCTTGGTTTTAAAAAACCTACTGGTAACCCAAAGGAAATATGGATGTATCTTCTCGGTGCTTGGGTAATCTGTGAGGTTGTAGGCCAGATAGTTACCAAAGTGTTCCTGAACGCTGAATGGAATAGGTCAGTATATGCAGGAATGGGAATTCAGGGACTTCCGGGCGCACTATTGTTTTCATATATCCACACTGCATTATCAGAAGAAATCTTATTCAGGGGTTTTATTCAGAAGAGGCTGCAGGCTAAATTCGGATTTAAGGTGGGAACTATCATTCAGGCAATTATATTCGGCTTAGCCCACATCTTGCCGGTATTTAGCATGCTGACACTTACCCAAGCCCTTGCGCTGGCCCTTTATCCTATACTTCCGGGTGTGTGCATTGCGTTTATCAACGAGAAGAAGGCCGGTGGTTCAATTCTTCCGGGCTGGCTCCTTCACGGCACACTGAACATCCTGACACATGCAATGCAACTCTGATCTCGAATATGAATAGGGCACACCGGCGTTATGCTGATGTACCCTTTTTTTAGCCCCAGACTTCCTCAGCGATTTCTTTTACCAGTTTCAGCTTGGCCCACTGCTCGTCTTCGGTAAGCTTGTTACCGATTTCGCAGGAAGCAAATCCGCACTGGGGACTGAGGTAGAGGCGATCCAGTGGAACGTACTTTGCAGCCTCGTGGATTCTGTCTATTACTTTCTGTTTGTCCTCAAGAACCGGAGATTTGGTTGTAATAAGGCCAAGCACGATTTTTTTGTCCTCAGATACCTTGGACAGAGGTGCGAAGCCGCCGCTTCTCTCGTCGTCATACTCAAGGAAAAGGGCATTCACATTCTCTTTTGCAAAAACATGATCAGCCACGGTGTCGTATGGTCCGCTGGTGAAATAGGTTGAGTGGTAGTTTCCTCTGCAGATGTGCGAATTGATCACCATGTCTGCAGGCTTGCCTTCAAGGGAAAGATTGTTGACTTTAAGCAGCTGATCCTTTACCTCTTCAATGTCTATGCCGAGGGCCTGGTATCTCTGCTTGGCAGCGTCGCCAACAATCGCGCCCCAGGTGCAGTCATCCAGCTGAAGATTACGGCATCCGGCATCATAGAACTGCCTGATGACATCGCGGTAAGCCTTTGCAATATCCTCGATGAGCTCTTCATTTGTCGGATAAAACCTCCTGGTATTCTCGAAGTTCGCAGGAATGATCATCTGCTGGAAAGTCTGGGCCGGAGCCGGAATCGTGTACTTCGCAACGGTATTATCATCCTCGAACTGTTTCAGGAACTTGTAGTACTCAACGAAAGGATGGTGCTTAGCCTTGATCTTGCCCACAAGGTAGGTGTCGTCCAGAATTGCCAGCTCGTCGTTGAACTTCACGCCGTTTCCTGTCGCCTTGTGATCCACGCCCTCAAAGCCCCACATAAAATCCAGGTGCCAGAAGGTTCTTCTGAATTCGCCGTCTGTAATTACATGGTATCCGAGCTCCTTCTGCTTGGCCACAACTTTCGTGATCTCCTCATTGATCACTTTATCAAGGTCCTCTTTACTTATTTTCCCCTCACAAAAAGCCGCCTTCGCATCCTTGAGCGCCTTTGGCCTTAAGAAACTCCCCACAAAATCGTATCTGAATGGTGTCTGTAAATTACTCATCTTCTCACGTCTCCTCTCCGTGCAGCTTTGCTGCGCTGTTTCTCCGTCATTTAGTATGTTCAATATCTTATTCCTGCTGCTTTGATAGGGAAAATATATTTTTTCGTGAGCTTTCCATAGATTTTATCTATGGCACCATGTTATACTCTATTAAATTCTATCATTATCAGGAGAAAAAAGATGACTCTCAAACAGCTTCAATATGCAGTAACCGTCGCGGACACAGGGAATATCACAGAGGCAGCCAGAAGACTTTTTATAGCCCAGCCAAGTCTCACATCAGCAATCCATGAACTGGAGAATGAGTATTCTATAACACTCTTTTCCCGTTCCAGCAAGGGCATAGAGCTGACCCCGGACGGCGATGAATTCATCGGTTATGCCAGACAGGTTCTGGAGCAGACTGCCCTCATTGACGAGCGTTACACCGGAAAGAGCTCCGGCAAGCAGCGATTTTGCGTGTCATCACAGCACTATTCCTTTGTGGTTGAGGCCTTTGTGGAGTTGCTCAAGAAATACGGAAAAGACAAATATGAATTCCACATGCGTGAAACCCAGACCTATGAGATCATCTCAGACGTAGCCCGCATGCGAAGCGAGATTGGTGTGCTGTACTTAAACCGTTTTAATGAGACCATAATTAAAAAGGCCCTGCGGGATAACGGGCTTGTCTTTGAGCCACTATTTACCGCAAAACCTCACGTTTTTATCGGCAAGAATAATCCTCTGGCAAAAAAGAAATCGATAACCCCGGAGGATCTGGCGCCCTACCCACGTCTTTCCTACGAGCAGGGAAACCACAACTCTTTTTACTTCTCAGAAGAAATACTGAGCACCCTGGACTGCGACAAGGAGCTTGTGGTCTGCGACCGCGCCACACTGTTCAACATGCTGATCGGTCTGAACGGTTACACAATCTGCAGCGGTGTCATCAGCGAGGAGCTGAATGGTCCAAATATCATAGCAAAGCCGCTCAAAGTCGACGATTACATGGAGATCGGTTACATCCTTCCCGCAGCGATTCGCCCATCACAGTTGACACTGAACTATATCGAGATATTAAAAAGCATTGGCCCCTTGAGTTAATCGGGAGCCAATGCCTTTTTTCTTAATCATTTTTTCTGTTTAATTATTTCTTCTTGCTGAGCTTGTTTACATAAACAGCTGCACGGCAGTAGAACTTGAGCTCTTTCTTGCCGTTTCTGACTGTTGTTGCTCTCTCAACGCCCTTCGCAGTGCCGCTGCGAACAGCCTCATTAAACATCTTACCAAGTCTTGCTCTAACCTGAGCAGGTGATTCCTTGATCTTGTAATCCTTAAGAACTTCAACCACATATGAAAATGTAGGAAGATCAGCCAGAGTGAACTCCTTGTCCATCTTCTTGGCTTCCTTGATCATCTCGCTTACCGCTGCTGTATAGTCGTAGGTAGTTCTTTTGCCGAAGCGCTCCTCAAGCATCTCGCAGACAAAATAGTTAACGGTTATATTCTCTTTCTTGGCTGCTTTCTCAATCTGGTCATAGAGTTCCTGAGAAAGTGATAAGTTTACTCTTGGCATGTTTTCCCCCTCCTATGAGTGTTGTTCTGCACCTTTATAATTCGATTATATGAGTGTAGAACGCACATGTCAACTTTTATCCGAGAAACCCTGTATGTTTTTTCGGATTTCCGTCTCGCCGTCCGGGCCACTGCCGGAATCACGTTCCTTCCCTCCGGCTCTTTACCTGAACCCCTTCCTTACTTCTGCTCTCTCGATCAGCTGTGAAGCCTCTTTGAACGCAGCCTGCAGATAGCTTGTCTGCCACTCTTTTCCGGCCTTCTCATCCTTCTTGATCTTGTCCCAGGCCTCGTGCATCTCTTCCTCAGTTGCATAGGTAACACCGCTGAATACGTGGGGATGACGCCTCACCATTTTGTCAGAGATGGTATTCACCACATCATCAAAGGTAAAAAGGCCTTCTTCCTCAGCCATCACAGCGTGGAACATTACCTGCAAAAGCAGATCTCCAAGCTCTTCCTTGAGATTCTCCGGATCCTTTGTCTCCTCCAGGATGTTTACGCCGCAAACCACCTCCGCAGCCTCTTCTATAACCGAAGCCTTCAGGCTCGAATGGGTCTGCGCCTTGTCCCAGGGGCATCCGTTCTCACTTCGCAGCGTTTCAACAACCTTTTTTAACCTGTTTATACTAACTGAATCTTCCATTTCATCCCTCAACAATTGAATCATACTCCCGTCATAAAGCTGATAACCATCATCAGGCAAAAGAAAACTGCAAAGGAGATGGTTCCTTTATCAGAATGCTCGCCCGTATGCATGGACGGTATGTTTTCCTCTATTACCAGAAAGGCTATTGCTCCGCCTGTAAGTGCCATTACGAACAGAAGAATTCCGGGGAAAGCAGTCACAAGGATTATCATAAGAATTCCAAGGAGTGGCTCTACAATTCCGGAAATAACTCCCATAAGAAACGACTTGCTCTTTTCCTCTCCGCCTGATCTTATAGGGTGGGAAACGAAAATCGCCTCAGGAACATTTTGAACAGCAATGCCAATTGTCAGAGCGAAAGCTGCTGCCAGTGAAACTTCTTCCGCACCGTTCAGCGCTCCTGCAAACATGATGCCTATAGCCATTCCCTCAGGAACGTGATGGATGACCTCCGACAACATTACCTTGAATGAGTAGGCAAGAGTACTTGACGGGCCTTCCTCAGCTTTTGTAAAGACATGTGCGTGTGGTACAACCTTATCCAGCAGATACTGAAATGCTATGCCAATGATAAATCCAGCTGCCGCTGTCATTACCTTTCCATGCTGAATGGACGGATAAAGCAGAGTCCACATTGAGCATGCCATCATGATTCCACCCGCCATGCCCATCATTATGAGTTTGAAGTTTTCCTTCACTTCGCTGTCTGTAACAAATACCAGCGCTGCGCCAAGCACGGTTCCGATAAATGGAATGAGAAGTCCGAACAGGACATCTCCGTTGTCCATGAATTCCAGTACACCAAAGTGCTCAAGCAATATCTTTAACCCGATAAAGACAAGGACAAATCCTCCGGCAGCCTCGGCTCCGGACTTGAATCTTGTGCCGAAAGCATTGCCAATCCTGACTCCTATCGAAGAAATAACAAAAGTTGTAGCCATTATGATAAGGCAACCAATTATGGTGTTTACCAAAGCCGGCCCATTAACCACCGCCACAGGAACCGCTACAAATGTGATTCCGACTGCAAGCGCATCGATTGAAGTTGCCACCGCCAGGATGAACATTGATTTCACATCAAATCCGGCTCTGGTCTCCTCTTCCTCCGAAGAGAACGCTTCTCTTATCATGTTTACGCCAATGATGGAAAGCAGTATAAACGCCAGCCACGGGGCAATCCTGTTAATGACAAACTCAAGCCTCGAACCCAGAACATATCCTATGAACGGCATAAGCCCCTGGAAAAATCCAAACCACACTCCGCACAGCAAAACGTGCTTGAGTTCAGCTTTTTTTGTTTCTATACCTTTACATATAGAAACGGCAAATGCATCCATGGAAAGCCCGATACCAAGGAGCAACAGTTCAATCAGTCCCATTTATTTTTCTCCAATCGTCGGAATAACACACCTGATCATTCCTTTATATTTTACATCGATGTAGTCCGCAAAAGCCTTTGGATCAGCACTGTTAGCCGCAAACATATCCCAATGCCCCGGAATAACAACGCCGGGCCTGATATCTCCTGCAAGATCGGCTGCCTCCTGATAGGTCATGTTTCCGATGCAGTTCTCGCTATAGCGCTTTGCATCCCGACCATTTATCGGCAGAATCTCCACATCAATGTCACCGAAAGCCTTGATCTTGGGCATCATTCCTTCATACCTTACGGTATCTCCGGCATGATGGATCTTCACGCCGTCTATCTCAATGATGTATTGCAGATAGGGATAAAGTCCGGTAACCGGATCACAGTCCAGGAATTCGTGTGAAGCCGCTATGGCATGTACCGTAACATCTCCAATCCGGGCTGTTTCTCCATCGTTCAGCCCAATAGCATTGTCTTTTGCCACACCATCATTAATGATACTCTCCTTATGAACCGCAGGAAAGACAAACTTGGCATTCGGGTTGGTCTTTGCCCATATCTTCCAAGCCTCATGGTCTATGTGGTCCAGGTGATCGTGTGTGCCCAGGAACACATCAACATCTTTCAGTTCATCTGCAGGAATCGGCGCCGGAGTCCTCCGAAGTTCGTCCGGGCTTGCGAAATAGTCGATGCAGACCCTTGTACTCTTGGTCTCAATAAGAAATCCCATTTGGCCAAGCCATCGCAGCGAAACGTCTCCTACCTGATAAAAACTATCCTTATTTCCCATCATCACTCCTCAACAATTGAATACTGCATGAACTCGTACTTGAGCTTTGTGCCTACTGCTATTCCCTCAGGCAAAAGAGCTCTCGCCACAAGTTTAAGATCATCTGATACAATATCTGTTCTGCGCAAGTTTGCGTAGTCGCCGTCAATGCTCTCTACTACGTAAAACCATGTTTCCATATAAACACCCTCCTCTTTCTCAGTTCTTTTTCAGGTTCTTCTTTATGTCTTTTACCAGCTCTTCATCAGCCGGAAGCCAGTCAAGTTCATCGATTGTGTCTGCACTGACCCACCTGGCGGCCTCATGTTCAAGAAGAAACAATTCTCCACTCTTAACCGTAGCCCAGAAACAGTGCATGTGGAGATGAAAGGTCTCGTAGTCATAGTCGATTACCCGGATCAGCTCATGGACCTCTATATCTGTGGCCAGTTCCTCTTTTATCTCCCTTTTAAGGGCCGCCTCCGGTGTCTCGCCTTCTTCAATCTTACCACCCGGGAATTCCCAGCCATCCTTGTAATCTCCGTATCCGCGCTGGGTCGCGAAGACTTTTTTCTTATTGATGTAGTCATCACAGATGATGGCCGCCACTACGTTTACTGTCTTCATACCATACGCTCCATCTTCACATGAGGAATTCCATCCTATATTCCATGACCTTTCAACGTTTCTTTTCTATCAATAATAGTTCATGTTCGTGAAAACAGCCATTCCTTTACTGCTTTATCCCGCCCGGCTAATACCCAGCTGCAATGCGGGTTTATTCCATATTTTTCTTTCAGCTCGCCCTCTTTGTACTCAGTATAATGAAGATCAGGATGAATGTCTTTAAGTACCTCGAAAATATCCCTTGAGCCAAGATGGCTGCTAACATAGGTTTCTGCCTTATAAGATGCTTTCACAATAAGATCATCTTCTGCATGAATAAGCCAAATGGGGGTCTTGGTCAGGGCATTGAGATCTCTTGTGCCTGTCGCTCCGCATATGGAAACTGCAGCTGTAAACAGTTTTGAGTGATACTTTATGATCTCAAGGGTCCCCACGCCTCCTGCGCTATAGCCGTAGATGTAAACTCTCTTTGGGTCTATATTATCAAAGCGTTTCAGAAGATCTTCTACCAGAGCACAGATTCTTTCCCCATCAATGAGTCCCGACCAGTGTCTTCCTCTCTTGCACTGAGGAGCAAGGATATAGCATGGATGCTGCATTTGCCAATCATCAGCAGCAAACACCGTGCCTATATCGTGCAGGACGAGCTGAAGCTCATTATCATTGCCATATGCATCTGCTCCATGAAGGAAAACCACGAGAGGAACTTGTTCCTTGCATTCAGACACAAAAAGTCTATAAGGCAGGGTTCCGCAATACTCATATGTTTCATGCGAAAACATGTCGCACAATTTCTTATTTCCAGGTGATGCTTTATCCCAATCAGGCGGTAGTTTCATAGATTTCACTCACTTCTTCATAAGTCTTTTTTCATATATCCACAGGTGAATGGGAAGAAATCAAACTTTTTTGTTCCAACATGTACTGCGCCATTTTGCTCATACCACCTGCGAAGTATCACATTTTCTTCAACTATTCCGATATTAACCGTTTTGCAGGCTTCTCTTTTGGCAATGTCATATGCATGCTCCAGTAATGCCTTACCTATTCCGCAATGCCTATACTCAGGAAGCACAGCAAGATTGTTAAGTTCACATTCTTCATTTTCCTGCATTAGCAAAGAGTAGTAACCACAGGGTTTTCCGTCCTGTTCGTAAAGGTACATCAGCCTGTTCTCATTGTCCATCTGCCAGATTAGTCGATCTTCCGTAGTAGCAAATGCCGTAAATCTCGGGGCATTCTCTTCATTGAAACCGAACTCATCTGCGACAGTCTTGAAGCTGGATCTTATTATATTTACGCATGCAGGTATATCTTCCCGCTTAACTTCACGAATCATATCTATGTCTCCATTCCGGCAACTTCCCTATAAGTCAAAGGGACGGTTCTTTTGACTTGTTATGAACTATTATAACATGTCACTAGAACCGTCCCCTTGACTTTGAAGATTGTAGCAGAAAACCTGTCTTATTACTTTCCACAGTATATCTTTATTGCCTGATATATGAATTCTGCGGTTCCTTTGCCGCCCATCTTGTCGATGTTCTCAGTGAACTCTCCGCCGCCTGCATACATCTTACCAAGGCCGTAAAGAATCTCATCAGTGCATTTATACATGTTCTCGGTAATGAAGTCCTGTATCTTCTTGACCTGAGCCTGAACCTCTGCAGAAGCCGGGTCCTTACTGATCATGGGCCCGAACTCCTCGAAAATCCTGGAGAAATCAGCCATCAGACCGCTCTCGTATTCCTTGGTCCAGTTCTTGCTCTTTTCCGAAAACTCTTTATACTCGGGAGTCTGCCCCCACTGCTCTTTGGCTTTCTTTGAATATT
>JAEEGL013386071.1_pt1 | contig 32169 bp, 30 predicted proteins | sample 9134231 | NCBI WGS metagenome assembly JAEEGL01 (sample SAMN16246548, study PRJNA631951) | gut metagenome | biome: gut microbiome; feature: rumen; material: fiber-attached | host: Bos | place: Iran: Karaj | collected 2018-10 | reverse complement strand
ATCGAGAACGCGCAGTACATATTCCGCACCATGCACGACCTCGGCGACGATATCACGTTCAAAGAGGGCGGCATCATGGAGACGAGGGCGAACGAAGTCCTGCAGAAGGCGACGGATCTTCTCGGCGAGATCGAGAAGATGGGCCTCTTCGCAACGCTGGAGAAGGGCATTTTCGCCGACATAAAGCGTTCGAGAGACGGCGGCAAGGGCCTTGCCGGAGTCACCACCAAGGACGCCGTTTACTTCAACCCCTTCATCGAGCTTATGAAAAGGAGCCTGTAAGTTATGTCAAGTGGATTATACAATACGCATAAAGCGGACTTCGATACCCATTTCGATCCCACGCGCGTCAAGGCTTACGGCGACACGATGAACGACGGAAAGGTGCAGTTTTCATTCACACTGCCCGTAAAGAACGATGAACGCGGCGTTGAGGCCGCGCGTCAGCTCGTGAGGAAGATGGGCGTAGACGAGCCGAACGTCGCCTGCGCAAAGACCCTCGATAAGGAGTTCACCTTCTTCGTCGTTTACGGCTCCGTCTCCCATTCCGTCGACTATGAGAACATACACGTCCTCACGGTCGAGGAGGAGACCATGAGCATGGAGGAGACCAACGAGTATATCAAGGAGCATTTCGGCAGGAAGCTCGTGTTCGTAGGCGCTTCCACCGGCACCGACGCGCACACCGTCGGCATCGACGCGATAATGAACCGCAAGGGCTTCGCCGGGCATTACGGCCTTGAACGCTACGAGATGATAGAGGCATATAACTGGGGCGCGCAGATCCCGAACGAGGAGTTCGTCAAGAAGGCGCTCGAGGTCAACGCCGACGTGCTGCTGGTCTCTCAGACCGTTACCCAGAAGGATATCCATATCCAGAACCTCACGGAGCTCGTCGAGTATCTTGAGGCCGAAGGCCTGCGCGACAGGTTCATACTTTGCTGCGGCGGCGCGCGCATTACCCACGAGCTCGCCAAGGAGCTCGGCTACGACGCCGGTTTCGGCGCGGGCAAGTACGCCGACGACGTCGCCACCTTCGCCGTGACCGAGATGGTCAAGAGGGGAATGAAATAAACAGAACACTTGTCCGGAGGCTGCTGCATCAATGTGCGGCAGCCTTTTTTTTCGCTTGCATTTATCGAACAAACGTGTTATAATGCTGATATATGGAACAAACGAGCCAAAAAGCCTATATCTGCATCGATCTCAAATCCTTCTACGCCTCGGTCGAGTGTGCGGACAGGGGGCTTGACGCGCTCAAAACGAATCTCGTCGTCGCGGATCTTTCGAGGACGGAGAAGACCATCTGCCTCGCGGTCACGCCGAGCCTCAAGGCTCACGGCATATCCGGCAGGGCGAGGCTGTTCGAGGTCGTCGAGAGGGTCGGGCAGCTCAACGCGGAGCGCCGCATGAGGATACGCGGCCGGAGGTTTCGCGGCAAGTCCGTGAACGCCGACGAGCTCGAAAACGATCCTTATCTCGAGCTGGGCTATATCGTCGCCCGCCCGCGCATGGCGAGGTACGTGGAGGTATCGACGGCGATCTACAATATCTATCTGAGGCATATCTCGCCCGAGGACATACATGTCTACTCGATAGACGAGGTCTTCATAGACGCGACGAGCTACCTTGCGGCTTACCGTCTTACTGCGCGCGAGCTCGCGATGACGCTCATAGATGAGGTGCTCACGGAGACCGGCATAACGGCGACGGTCGGCATAGGCACCAATATGTATCTCGCAAAGGTCGCCATGGACATAGACGCGAAGCATATGCCGCCGGATGAAAACGGCGTCCGCATTTCGGAACTCAACGAGATGACCTACCGCGAGAGGCTGTGGGATCATCAGCCCATAACCGATTTCTGGCGCGTTGGCAGGGGCATAGCCGCGAGGCTCGAGAAGTACGGCATAAGGACCATGGGCGATATAGCGCTCGCCTCCGCCGCGGGAGACTCGAGTTACGTCAACGAGGCGCTTTTATACAAGATCTTCGGCGTAAACGCCGAGCTTTTGATCGACCATGCGTGGGGATACGAGCCCTGCACCATGAAGGACGTCAAGGCCTATCGCCCGCGCGCGCACTCTTTAAGCTGCGGGCAGGTGCTGAAGGAGCCGTACGGGTACGAAAAGGCCGTGCTCATAGTCCGCGAGATGGCGGACAATCTCGCTATGGATCTGTTCACGAAGGGACTTACAACGGATCAGCTCGTTCTCGCGGTGGGCTATGACAACGTGACAATGAAGGATCCGGAGCTCCGGAGACGATATAGGGGAGAGGTCGCTTTGGACCATTACGGCCGCGAGGCTCCGCGCTCCGCGCACGGCTCGTCGAATATGATCAGGAGCTCTTCCGCAAGGCTCATCGCCGACGCCGCGGTGAAGCTCTTCGAGCGGATAGCCGAAAAAGGGCTCTTCGTCCGCCGTATCAGCATAGCGGCGAATCACGTGCTTTGCGCGGACGCAGCGAAGGACGGTCCCGAGTCGGTGCAGCTCGATCTCTTCACCGACCCGGAGGAGCAGTCACGCGCCATCGAGCGCGAGAAAAAGGAGCTCGAGCGCGACGCGAGGAGCCAGGAGGCGGTCATGAAGATCCGCGAGAAATTCGGCAAAAACGCCATACTGAAGGGCATGAATTTCGAGGAAGGAGCGACCGCGCGCGAAAGGAACGCTCAGATCGGCGGACACAGGGCCGGCGACGGCGAAAGCGCGGAGGATCAGAAATGAAAAGCTTTCGGCACGTGAACGGAGACAGTATATGAACGACAAATACAGATCGATCATCCACCTGACACACAGGCCGCCGGAGGGAAGGAAGCATATGTCCAATTACGACAGGGCGGCGCAGTTCGCTCCCTTCGCCGCGCTCACGGGCTACGAGGACGCCGTGCTGGAGACCGCGCGCCTCACCGACGCGAGGCCCGAGCTCGCGGAGGATGAGAAGCGCGAGATAGACTCATATCTCAAAATACTCAAGGAGGGCATATCGGCGCATCCCCGCGCCGGAGTGACCTATTTTGTCCCCGATAACAGAAAGGCCGGCGGAAAGCTCGTGGATAAGGTCGCTCCCGCAGCCGGAATAGATGAAGAAGAGGGAGCCATAGTCTTCGAAGACGGCTCCCGGGTCATGTTCCGCGATATAGTTTCGATAATCCCCGCGTTCCGGCAGGGCTTTGAATTCAAGCTCTATTAAGCGAGGAGAATATCCTTGGCCGCGAGAAGCGCGGCGCCCTTCTGACATGCGGGGCAGGTGCACCAGACCTCGCCGTTTTCCTTTGCCTTTTTGATCTCCTCGAGCTTCTGCTTCGCGCCTTCTGCTCCGAAGTATTTCTCCGCCATGGGGGAGGAGAAGAAGCCTATGGTATCGTCGATCGTGTTCACGTCCTCCTCAAGCTCTTTAATAAGCGCTTCGGCGGCGGCGTGCTCGTCTGCGGTGCCAACTGCGTCGAGCCATTTCCTTCCGGCCTCCTGAAGCTCCCTGCAGCAGGGCGGGTTCGAGATAAGCTCCTCGCATATGTCCATGAGTTCTTTCTTGTCCATATTGAATTGCCTCCTTGATTGGTTTGAGGATATTATACCATTTGCGGCTCTTGTTGTACATACCCGTTGAAAAAGGATCCCCGTCGGTTTATAATGATAAAAAAGTTTGACGCGAAGAAAGGCGTTCCGGAATATGACAAAGGTCTTGATAGTCGAGGACGACGCGCTCATAGTCACGTCGCTCTCGTCATACCTCAAAGCAGAGGGCTTTTCCTGCGATACGGCGGACGGACAGAAGCGCGCTCTCGAGCTTTTCGGGGAGAACGATTACGATCTCGTGCTCCTCGACGTTTCGCTCGCGGACGGCTCGGGCTTCGTCGTCTGCACAGCCATGAAGGGCATGAAGGATACGCCGGTGATATTCCTGACGGCTTCCGGCGACGAGCACAGCGTCGTGACGGGGCTCGAGCTCGGCGCGGATGATTATATCGCCAAACCCTTCCGCCCGCGCGAGCTGGTATCGCGCATGAAGGCGGTGCTCCGCAGGGCGGGGAAGAGCCAGTCGGTTTTCGAGATCGGGAACGTACGCGTCGACATAGACAGCGGCAGGGTCACGAAAAACGGGGCCGAGGTCTCGCTCTCAGCGCTTGAATACAGGCTTCTGCTTACCTTCATTAACAACCGGGGCATAGCCCTTACGAGAGCCAAGCTCCTGGAGCATATATGGGACGCGGCGGGCGATTTCGTGAACGACAACACGCTCACGGTCTATATTAAGAGGCTTCGCGAGAAGCTGGAGGACGATCCGCAGGAACCGACCATGATCGTCACGGTCAGGAACGTCGGCTACAAGCTCGAGGGATGAAGCTTTTCAGGAACAGGGAAATAGCGGTTATGACCGCGGTGATATCGGGGCTCGGCGCGCTCGCTTCCGTCCTTGCGTATTTCATCGACCCGCGTGCTTCGATCATAACGGCGGCGCTCGCTCTCGCGGTCTTCGCAGCGTATTACTGCAGCGCATGGCGGCGGTATAAAAGGATGGAGAGGCTTGCCCAAAGCATCGAGAACATGCTGGACGGCTCGCTCGCTCCCGAGCTTGAAGAGTATAAGGAGGGCGAATTCGCCATACTCAAGAACAAGCTCGAAAAGCTTATAGTGCTTCTGAAGCACAGGACTGACGAGCTCTCCAAGGACAAGAAGCTCCTCGCGGACTCCATCGCCGATATCTCCCACCAGATAAGAACGCCGCTCACGTCGATAAACCTGATACTCGCCTCGCTCGACGATCCTTCCGCTGACGAAGCCCGGCGCACCGAGCTCCTTTCGGAACTCGACCGCCAGCTCGCCCGCATTGACAGGCTCGTGACCTCGCTTTTAAAGCTCGCCAAGCTCGATGCGGATTCGGTCGTCATGGAGCGGGAGGAGACCTCGCTCGCCGATCTCATCGGCTATTCGCTTTCTCCGATCGCGATCCAGATGGAGCTCAGGGAGCAGACGGCGGAGACGGAAGCCTCGGGGACCGCCGTAATAGACAGATCGTGGACCGCTGAGGCTTTGACGAATATCATGAAGAACTGCTCCGAGCACATGGGCGCGGGGACGCTTCATATCACGGCGCAGGAGAATCCGCTCTTTGCCGAGATAGTGATAAGGGACGAGGGTCCCGGTATCGACAAGGAGGATCTTCCGCACATCTTCGAGCGGTTCTACAAGGGCAAAAACAGCGCGCCTTCGAGCGTCGGCATAGGCCTCGCGCTCGCAAGGATGATAATCACCAAGCAGAACGGCACCGTAAAGGCGGAGAACGCTCCCGACGGCGGAGCGAGATTTACCGTACGCTTCTATAAATCGGCTGTATAGTTTCGAAAGTGACGGAACTCTTATATTAAAGTCACCGGCCTGTCACCTTGACAGGCTATAATTATGCCGTAAACCCGAGAAGAGGACATCGAAAGGACGGAAAAGATGGAAATACTGAGAGTTGAGGATCTTAAGAAGGTCTACGGAAAGGGCGAGAACGAGGTGCGCGCGCTCGACGGCGTGAGCTTTTCTGTCGAGAAAGGCGAATTCATTGCAATAATAGGTCCTTCGGGAAGCGGCAAATCCACGCTCCTGCACATACTCGGCGGCGTCGACAGACCCACCTCGGGCAAGGTGTTCGTGAACGGTCAGGACGTTTACGAGGCTTCGGACGAGAAGCTCGCGATATTCCGCCGCCGCGAGGTCGGCCTCATATACCAGTTCTACAATCTCATACCCGTGCTGGACGTTACGGAGAACATGACCCTGCCCGTTCTGCTCGACGGGCGCAAGATCAATAACGAAAGGCTTGAGGAGCTTTTGACAGTGCTCGGGCTCAAAGGCCGCGAGAAGCATCTGCCGAACCAGCTCTCCGGCGGTCAGCAGCAGCGCGTGTCGATAGGCCGTGCGCGCATGAACTCCCCGAGCATAGTCCTCGCGGATGAGCCGACGGGCAATCTGGACTCCAAAAACAGTCAGGAGATCGTCGATCTTCTGAAGATGTTCAACAGGGAATACGGGCAGACGCTCATAGTCATCACCCACGACGAGAACATCGCCCTTCAGGCAAAGCGCATAATCGCGATAGAGGACGGCCGAGTGACCCGCGACGAGAGGATCGGTGGCTGAAATGAACATCATCAACCGTACCACGCTGCGGTCAATGACGAAGAACCGCGTGCGGACGCTCGTCACGATAATAGGCATAATGCTCTCCGCGGCCATGTTCACGGCGGTCCTCACGATAATCACGAGCCTTCAGAGATGGGGTTTCGACAGCGAGATACACGACATGGGCAACTGGCACTTTCTGTTCCGCGAAGCGTCGTATTCGGATCTGAAGAGCGCCGCGGAGGACGAAGGGGTGAGCTACGCCGCGTTTGCGGAGGACGTTGGATACGCAAAATGCGCCTCCAAAAACCTTTATAAGCCCTACGTCTTCGTGCTCGCTGCGGATGAAAACTACCTTAATAATATGCCGATACATCTCTTGAGCGGCAGGATGCCTGAGAACGGTAACGAGATAATACTTCCCGATCATCTCGGCGTCAACGGAGGCGTTTCGTTCAGGGTTGGCGACGAGCTCGACCTCGATATCGGCGTAAGGAGCATAGGCGACGGCGAGGACTTCGAGACCGCGCTCTGGCAGAGCGCTGGTCTCACGGAAGGCGAGGAGCTTATCACCCAAAGCACACGCAGCTTCACGGTCGTCGGCACTTACGAAAGACCCGGCACAGAGCCCTATACCGCTCCCGGCTACACGGCGGTGACCTTCCTTTCGGAAGCGCCCGATGAAAACGGCGTTTACGAGTGCGCGATAAGGCTCAAGGCCCCGAAAAACTTCCGTGAATTCTATGATTCTCACCCCGAGCTCCCCGCGGGCGAGCTGCACGATACGCTCCTCATGTACGAGGGCGTTACGAGATACGAAAATTACAATCGGGTCGTCACCAATTTCGCGGTGATACTCATCGTTATAATTTTCATTGGTTCGGTCTCGCTCATATACAACGCTTTCTCCATCTCCGTATCGGAAAGGACGAAGCAGTTCGGCATACTCTCCTCCGTCGGAGCGACGAGGGGACAGCTCGCGAGATCCGTGCTCTTCGAGGCGCTCACGCTATCGTTCATCGCGATACCGCTCGGCATAGGGCTCGGCATAGGCGGCATCGCCGTCACGTTCTACGCCCTGCGCGGCGCTTTCACGAGCATAATCAACAACGGCGTCATGCTCTCCGTGCACGTGACGGTTCCGGGTCTTCTCATGGCGGCATTGATCGCGCTTATAACCGTGCTGGTATCGGCGTGGATCCCCTCGCTGCGCGCAAGGCGCGTCTCTCCCATCGAGGCGATAAGGCAGACCAAGGACGTGAGCGTCAAGGCGAAAAGGACGCGCTATCCAGCGCTCTATAAAAAGCTCTTCGGCGCGGAGGGCCTCCTTGCGAAGAAATACTATTCGAGAAGCGCGAAGAAATACCGCGCGACGGTATTCTCGCTCGCGATGAGCGTACTGCTCTTCGTCTCGGCGAGCGCGTTCTGCATGTATATGACAAACGTCGCCGACGTCTCCGACAGCCGTCCCGATTACGACGCGATGTTCAGCTATATCGAGAAGGCCGATTTCGAGCGTCTGCGCGGGGCTCTTGCCGAGCAGGCCGAAAAGCTCGAGGGCTGCCTCGTTTCGTCCGAGGATTCCGAGGATCTTACGAGCGCGGACCTTCTCGCCGCGGAATACGGCGTGATCGCTCCCGGCGATATCACCCCGGAATACATGGATTATCTCAAAAGGACCACGGAGGATCTGGATCACGTTTTCGCGCAGCAGAACGTCGTGAACCTCTATATCGACGATATTTCGTTCCGGGAAATGCTCGAAAGGAACGGGCTTTCCGACGAGGGCTATTTCGATAAGGGAACGAAGAAGGCCGTGCTCGTGAACAGCGGTACGTCGTTCGTTTACGATACGGGGACGAGGGAGAGCTACGTCTACGATTTCGTGAAAAAGGGCACGAAGAGCATAAAGATCGCCAGACCCTTCGAGGCGCCCGAGGGCACGAGATACACCGAGGTCGCGTGGAGCGGCGATAAATACGGCGAGGGCGAGCTGACGGCTTATTTCGTCCCGCTGTTTGAAGACGATAATTTCGTGACCGACGCGAAGGGCAGGATGCAGAACGTCCCGACCAAGGTGCTCGAGTTCGACGAGATACCCATAGGCGCGGTCATCGAGGAAAGGCCGATATGCAGCACCGCCAATGGCATGATCGCGCTTCTTCACCCCTTCTCGGCATTCGATGGGGAGGGCGGCTCCGTGAGCTTCTTCTTTACTTCGGACAATACCGAAAAGAGCATAAAGAGCATGAAGGACATACTCACGGGAGCCGGAGTCGCGGCGGAGGATAGGAATTTCTACGACGTGACCGAAGAAGGCAAGGCCATGAACAACATAATAACCATTATCAAGGTCTTCAGCTACGGCTTCATAACGCTCATTTCGCTCATCTCCGTCGCGAACGTGTTCAACACCGTGACGACGAACGTAGCCCTGAGGCGGCGCGATTACGCGATGCTCCGCTCCATGGGCATGAGCGCGAAGGGTATGAACCGAATGTCGAACCTCGAATGCCTGATATACGGCTCTCGTTCGCTCCTCATCGGCCTTCCGCTTTCTTTGATCGTGACGGCGCTGATATTCATTGCCGCGAAGGGCGCTTCCAACATGAAGTTCACACTGCCCTGGACCTCGATCGCGATAGCGGTCGTCAGCGTGTTCATAGTGGTTTTCGTGACCATGCTCTACTCGACCGGCAAGCTCAAAAAGGACAACCCAATAGACGCGCTCAAGGACGAGAATATATGATTTGAAAATATATTGCCTCCGCCGTGTTGAAACACCGCAAAACAGTGATAATATATATGCGGTAAAAAAATCAACGCAACGGAGGCGGTATTATGTCTAAAAAACAGTTTAAGACCGAATCGAAAAAGCTGCTCGATATGATGATCAACTCCATTTACACCCACAAGGAGATATTCCTCCGGGAGCTCATATCGAACGCAAGCGACGCCATCGACAAGCTCTATTTCCGGTCGCTCACGGATCCGTCCGTGACGCTCGGAAGGGATGATTATGAGATCAGGATAAGGCCCGATAAGGCCGCGCGCACGCTCGAGATACGCGACAACGGCTGCGGCATGACGAAGGAAGAGCTTGAGCAGAACCTCGGCACGATCGCCAAAAGCGGCTCGTTCGACTTCAAGAAGGACGGCTCCGAGAACGACGAAAAGGTGGATATAATCGGCCAGTTCGGCGTAGGTTTCTATTCTGCGTTCATGGTCAGCGACCGCATCACGGTCACGAGCCGCGCTTACGGCTCGGAAGAGGCGTGGGCATGGGAATCCGCGGGCGTGGACGGCTATACCGTAACGAAGGCCGAAATGGAAGGCTTCGGCACGGTCGTTCTTCTCCATCTGAGGCCCGACGCCGAGGAGGAGAACTATTCCGAATTCCTCGAGGATTACAGGATAAAGAGCCTCGTAAAGAAATACTCGGACTACATCCGCTTCCCGATCCGCATGCTCGTCAAAAAGTCCCGCAGAAAAGAGGACGGTCCGGACGATAAGCCCGAGTACGAGGAGTATTTCGAGGACGAGACCCTGAACCGCATGATACCCATCTGGAAGAAGGAAAGAAGCGAAGTGACGGATGAGGAATACGCGCAGTTCTACAAGGAGAAGTTCCGCGATTACGAGGATCCCGCCAAGGTCATAAGGCAGAAGACGGAGGGGCTTTCCGAATACACCGCGCTGCTCTTCATACCCGCTCACGCTCCTTTCGGCTATTACAGCCGGGACTTTGAAAAGGGTCTCCAGCTCTATTCGAGCGGCGTGCTCATAATGGATAAATGCAAGGAGCTCCTGCCCGATCATTTCAGCTTCGTGCGCGGCCTCGTCGACAGCGCGGATCTCTCGCTCAATATCTCTCGCGAGATGCTCCAGCACGACCGTCAGCTCAGGATGATAGCCAAAGCGCTCGAGAAGAAGATCAAGGATGAGCTCGTGAAGATGCTCGAGAACGAGCGTGAAAAGTACGCGGCCTTCTTCCGTGAGTTCGGCACCCAGCTCAAGTACGGCGTATATGCCGATTACGGCATGAACAAGGAACTCCTGAAGGATCTGCTCCTCTTCGATTCCACGAACGGCGGCGAAAGGACGACCCTGAAGGAATACGTCTCACGCATGAAGGAGGATCAGAAGAAGATCTATTTTGCCGTCGGCGACAGCCGCGAGCAGGCGAAGCTCCTGCCGCAGGTCGAGGCTGTGACCTCGCGCGGCTATGAAGTGCTCCTCCTCACCGAAGACGTGGACGAATTCGCGCTCATGATGATGAGGGACTATGACGAAAAGGAGTTTGTAAACGTCGCCTCCGACGAGCTCGATCTCGGCACCGACGAGGAGAAGGAGAGTCTGAAGAAGGAGAACGAGGAGAACAAAGAGCTCTTCGCCTTCATGAAGGAAGCCATCGGCGAGGATATCTCCGGCGTGAGGTTTACCAACACGCTCAGGGATCATCCCGCGTGCCTGTCCTCCGAGGGAGCGGTCTCCGCTTCCATGGAGAAGACTCTCGGCAAAATGCCCGGCAGCGAGAACGCGGGGATACGCGCCGAGAAGGTGCTCGAGATCAACGCGGAGCACCCGATCGCCGCGAAGCTCAAGAAGCTTTGGGTGATCGATAAGGATAAGCTCTCGGTATACAGCAGGATACTCTATGCGAACGCCCGGCTTATAAGCGGCCTTCCCATTGAGAATCCCGCCGAAATAGGCGAGCTTATCACGAGCCTTATGGTGGATTGATGATCGGGGAGAGGTATAGAGCCTCTCCTCTTTTCACATACTCGAAAAAAAGGACGGAATGCTGTGAAAAAGATCTTGTTCATAAACGCCTGTGTGCGGAAAAACTCAAGAACGAAACGGCTCGCCGACACGCTTCTTTCAAAGCTCGGCGGCGAGGCGACGGAGATAGACCTCGAAAAAGAGGCGCTCGCCCCGCTGACGCAAGACGAGCTTTCAAGGCGGGAAGCGCTCATAGCGGCGGGGGATTACTCCGACCCGATGTTCAGATACGCCGGGCTCTTTGCGGAAGCCGACGCGCTCGTGTTTGCCGCGCCTTACTGGGATCTTTCGTTCCCGTCGTCCGTGAAGGTGTTTATAGAGCATATCGCCGTTCGCGGGCTGACGTTCGGCTATACCGACGACGGCGCGCCGATCGGCCTCTGCCGGGCGAAAAAGCTTTGGTACGTCACCACGATGGGCGGAGCGGGGCTTCCGTACGATTACGGCTACGGCTATATAAAGGCTCTCTGCGACAGCTATTACGGCATACACGAAGCGGAGCTCATTTCGGCAGAGGGACTCGATATAGTCGGCGCCGATCCCGAGAGAATACTCGCCGCAACTGAAGAAAAGCTGTAAAAGCAACCCGCGGTTTCCGAATTGCAAACAGGAATGGCTTGTCCCGTTCCCTTTCCATCTGCTATAATAGCGGCATAAAGAGAAAGGAACGGGTCTTTTTTATGGACAAAAAGGAACTCAAAGCCCTGCGCCGTCCGTATCTTACGCAGTTTATAAAGCATAACAGATTCAATCTCGCGATAACCGTGTTCTCCGCCGTGCTCGCGAGCGCGGCAAACCTCGGCATATCCTGGGTGCTCCAGAAGGTATTCGACGTTATGGACGGGAACACCGTACTTACTCTCGGCCAGGTCGTGCTCGCGGCGGTTGGCTTCCTGTCGCTTCTTTTTATATCGGGAGCGATAGACTATTTCTTCCTCCCGAAATTCCGCGCGAGGGCGATAAAGCAGTATAAGGAATACGTCTTCCTTGAGCTCACCAAAAAGGGAGTACAGGCCTTCGCGAGCGAGAATACCGCAACCTATATCTCCGCGCTTTCAAACGATATCGCCGCAATAGAAACGAACACGCTCAACGTGATTCAGGCCGCCGTTCAGCTGGGGCTTACGTTTATAGGCGCGCTCGTATTGATGATCTATAACAGCCCGCTGCTCACGCTTATCGCGATCGGCTTCTCGATACTGCCGATAGCAGTCTCGCTGATATTCGGCAACAGGATGGCAGACGCCGAGAAAATGCTTTCCGACAAAAAGGAGAGCTATCTCGCCGCGGTAAAGGACGCGCTCATGGGCTTCGCCGTGGTGAAGAGCTTTAAGGCGGAAAGGGCGATAGCGAAGCTTCACGAAAAGAAAAACAAGGAGGTCGAGTCCGCGCAGATAAAGAGGGGAAAGCTCGGCGTCGTGATCGCCTATATCTCCTCGATAGCCAACGCGGTCACGCAGTTCGGCGTGTTCTTCGTCAGCGCGTGGTTCGCCGTTTCGGGAATGGGCGTTACTGCAGGAACGGTAGTGCTCTTCATCCAGGTGATGAATTATCTCATAATGCCGATAGGCGAGTTCCCGAAGTATTTCTCCGGCTGGAAGGCGTCCTGTGCGCTCGTCGACAAGCTCGCGCTCGCTCTCAACGAGAATACTCCCTCCGAGGGCGAAAACATGGAGCCCGAGATCAAGGACGGTATCAGCATCAAAAACGTGAGCTTCGCCTATGAGAAGGATAAGCCCGTCCTCAATAACGTCAGCATGGAGTTCAAAGCGGGCGGGTGCTTTGCGTTGGTCGGCGGCTCGGGAAGCGGCAAGTCCACGGTTCTTAATCTCTTAATGGGCGCTTACGGGAATTATGACGGCAGCATTACATACGACGGCCGCGAGGTGCGCGATATCGAGACGGGCTCGCTCTACGACGCGGTCTCGATGATACAGCAGAACGTGTTCGTCTTCAACAGCACGATAAGGGACAATATCACGATGTTCTCGAGCTTTAAGGAGGAGGAGATCGAAAGAGCCGTTCGCATGTCCGGTCTCTCCGAGCTCATAAAGGAGAAAGGGGAGGATTATCTTTGCGGCGAAAACGGCTCCGGGCTCTCGGGCGGCGAGCGCCAGAGGATCAGCATCGCGAGGGCGCTTTTGAGGAAGACCCCGGTGCTGTTCGTCGACGAGGCGACCGCCGCGCTCGATGCGGAGACGACGTTTGCCGTACTCGATTCGATACTCTCGCTCAAAGGCTTCACGAGACTCATCGTCACTCACGACCTCGACGAGGCGATACTTTCGCGCTGCACGGGCGTGGTCGCTCTCAAAAACGGCGAGGTCGCGGAGAGCGGGACGTTCTCCGAGCTGATGGACAAAAAGGGCTATTTCTACTCGCTGTTCACGGTTTCACAGAAGTAATGATACGAACCATACGCGGCCATTCGGCGGGGACAGGCTTCCCCGCCTTTTTTATTCCGAAAAAATAAGGAAACGGGGCCCGGTCGGTTGTATAATAAGTGAAAGACGCGCGTGAACTTTCAGGAGGCAAAGAATTGGACAGGGCGACGGAATGCTATAAAAGGTATCTCGATGGCGACGACGGCGCGGTCAGGGAGATAATGGACGAACTGTTTTACGGTCTCGTGTTTTTCATAGACCGCATCGTCCGGGACGTGCACGCCTCGGAGGATATCGCGCTCGACGTCATCTCCGATCTGTTCGTGCACAGGCGCAGATACGATTTTCGTGTCTCGCTGAAGACCTACGTTTATATGCGCGGGAAAAGCCGCGCGCTCAACTACGTCAGACGGCGGAAACGAATAGGCTTTACCGATCTGTCGGAGGCCGAGGCGTTCCCCGACGAGCGCGGGGAGCTTGAAAGCCTGGTCCTGAAGGAGGAGCGAAAACGCGCAGTGAACGCAGCCGTGGACGCCCTGCCGGATGATATGCGCGCGGCAGTCCATCTGGTTTATTTCGAGGAGATGTCATACTCCGACGCGGCGAAGGTCATGGGCAAGAACCGAAAGCAGATCGACAACCTCTTGTTCCGCGCGAAAAAGGAGCTTGCTTCATCCCTCGGAGAAGAGGGAAGGGCGCTGCTCGGTCAATAAGAAGGAAAAGACGGATTAATACTATGAAAAGCATGGATGAATACGCGGCGGAGCTTGACCGCCGAATAGATGAAAAAAACAAGAGTATAAGAAAAAGACGCCGCGTCTTGATCGCGGCATGCTCGGCTCTCGCGGTCTGCCTCTGCGCTTTCGGCGTATGGAGGATCGCGGCGGGGAGAACGATTAAAAGAGTCGAGCTGATCCCCGGAAAGACGGTCGAGCTCGCGGTCGACAGATCCGATCGCTTCGTCAAAGGCAGGCCGGGATACAGCATCGGCGCGAGCGGCAATAACGAACCTGACAGAATGAGCGTTTCGGGCCTTATAGGCTTCGAGAGGGGCGACGAGATCTTATTCTCCATGATCGAGAACGGGCCGATCTATACCGTCGGAGACGGGAAAGTCGGGCATATACTCGGCGTTCTCCCTGCCGGCGCGTGGTTCGGAGCGGCATATTACGACGGAGGAGTATACGCGCCGGCGACGAGCGAGGTCATCTGCGGCATGATACGTTCCAACGGCGTCTCGCGCTACGATATCGAAACCAAGGAGACGGAGTGCGTCATAGCCTCAAACGACGAAGTGAGCTCGATCGTCGCGGTCGGCAATAATCTTGTTTACGCCGCGAACGGCGAACGCACGGCAGCGATAAAGCTCTGCGACCTTTCGACGGGCAGGATCTATAAGCTCGCGGAGCTGAGCTTTTCGGGCTCGCCGGAGGAAAGTCCCGACCCCGCGCAGGTCGTTCGCTGCGGCGGCGGGCTTGCGGTCCTCTACGGCGGCAGGGTCAGCATGCTGTCCTTTGACGGGAAGATAAAAACGGTCCGCGAGGGAGCGGAGGCGATCTCGGCGGACGAAAACAGGCTATTCGTATTCGAAGGCGTTACGAATGATCGGGGAAGCGGAGAAGAAACGATCGGCGTTCGTTTCAGCACCGCCGAAAGGGTCGAGGTCTATTCCGCCGGGAGCTTTGAAAAGCTTTCCGAGTTCCGCGCGGAAGGATACACGCTCTGCTGCGGCGCGGCGGGATTCACGGTACACGGCGGCAGTCTCGTCGCCGTTAAGGACGGATGTCTGTTCCTCGCAGACCCCGTCGGAGGCGAAACGAAAAAGCTGCTCGACGGGACGAAGGGATACGTCGGCGCGCTGAGCCTCGGGGAAAAGCTTCTCGTGTTGGCGGATCCCGGATATGAAGAGGAAACGGGCGAGGACTATCACGGCTGGGACTTTACCGGCGACGTGTATCTGATAGGCGGCGACGGCTCGATGATATCCGGCGGGCTCCCGAAGGGGCTCAGCTCGCGCCGTGATGAGAAGCTCCTCTTCGACAGCATTGACGCGGCGAAGGCGGCGCTGCTTACTGAACCGACCGACCTTCCCTTTGCGTTCGAAATGCTTGAAAACGCCGAGATATTCGGTTGGGAAAGCGTGCGAACGACCTATTTCAGCGGAGAGCGCCGCGAAAAAACAACGGGCTTTATAGGGATCGAAGCGGAGTACGGAGGAAAAAGGATAAGCATAAGCATCGAGCAGGAGCCGGCGGAACCGTTACTCGGCTTCGGAATCAAGCTCGGTTACGGAGACGATCTCGAAATGAGGCTGCTTACGGCGGAGGAGCTGGGAGAGCTTCCTCTTACCGAAGGAGAAGCACGGTTCGATCTCATAAGAAAAGACGGCGTGCCGGTCGGGATCCTGAGCTGGATCGAATGGGAGGAGGGCAGAACGACGGACGTTTCTTTGCGCCTCCTCTGCGAAACGGAAGCCTGCAGAACGGTCATCCACGTCTATTCGGAGGAGCTGTCCGAGAGCGAGGCGCGGGAGCTGATCCGCTTTTAAAAAAACGGCGCGGCCTTCATAGGCCGCGCCTTCTTGCTTTTATCGGTCATTCGCCCTGATCGACGCAGGGATCGAGCACGAGCACGCGATCCTCGCCGAGGGTGTTCTTGTAGATGCTCGCTTCGAAATCGTTCAGCTTGTGTATCTTGCAGTCCTGTACGGTGGATACGAAATTGCCGCAGTCGTCTATATCGATATTCGTCATGGGCGTCTTGTAGTGCATGGGGATGACCACGCTGGGCTTCAGGAGATTCGCAAATTCGCGCGCCTCGAGATAGTCGAACGTGTAATTCCCGCCGACCGGGACCAAAAGCACGTCAACGGGGCCGATGGCCTCGATCTGTTCGGTGAGAGGAAGCTGATCGATGTCGCCCGCGTGAAGGATGCGCATGGAGTCCATCTCGAAGAGATACATAACGACGGATCCGCGCTTCTTTCCGCCCTCCTTGTCGTGCAGGGCCGGGAAGCCCGTGATCCTGATCCCATTGACCTCGTGAACGCCGAGATCGGAGATCACCATTGGGCTGCCCTTTGCGGCGGCGACGTAATTGTGATCGAAATGGGCGTGACTGACAGTCACGGCGTCGCACTCGACGTCGTGCACGATATAGCCCGTATCGGGAGCGGGCGGATCTGTGAGTATGGAAACGCCCGTTTCGCTTGTTAACAGGAAGCAGGAATGCCCGTACCATTTGATGTTCATATGATCAACTCCTATTTATTATTCTTGTCGAACGCCGACGCCATCGCGAGCGCGGCTTTTTTTGAGATCAAACCCGATCCGCCGAGCGCCTTTGCCCGCCTGCTGCGGGAAAGAGCTTCACAAGCGGCTTTAAGTGCAAGGCTCCTTCGCGCTTCGGTATCAGCCATCAGGCAGAAGCGGAAGGCCTTTCGAACGACGGGATCTGCCGGAGGCAGGCCGCCTTCCTCGGCAGACTCGTGCCAGGCGTCCAGAAGCCCGGCGCGTACGAAAGCCGGATCCGCCGACACGTCTATCGTATCGTCGGGGTCGTAGTCGGCGAGACGGCTTATCGCCTCGTCTGCAATGAGCTCCCAGACCTCGCCGGAGATATCGCAGTTCAGAAAACCGCCTTTTTCCCAAACGTCCGAAAACAGCCGAAGACCGCGAAAAACAGTTGTAGTCTTGATATTATATACTGTTTCGGGCGTTATGTCAACCCCGAACTTTTTTGTCAAAGGAGAAGAAACGTCAGCCGAGCCGCCGAAAAAGGATAAGTCGGAGACACCGGCTGACGGAGCGAGCTCTTTCAGCTTTGGGAGCAGAGCGTTTACGACCTCTTCACGGGGACTCATTTTTTGCCCTTTTTGCCCTTCTTTCCGCCGTTTGAAGGCTTGCCCGATTTCTTACCGGACGATCCCTTATCGGGAGACTTCTTTTCCGCTTTTTTCTCGGAGCTCTTTTCGGGAGCCTTTTCCTTGGGCTTCTCTTCTTCGGCGTTCTCCTCGGCCTTCTTCTTCGGCCCGTAAAGCCACTTGTTCATCCACTCGTGATGCTTCTGAAGCGGCCAGTCATGCGCGAACACCTTGACCTTCTTGGGGAGGAAGGTGAACACGAGCACAAACACGGCGAGCACGGCGACGAGGAGTATCGCCATGGGAACGAGACTTACGGAGCGGGCGCTGACCGTGTTGAAGAAAGTCAGGGAGGTGCACGAGATCATTATATGCGAGAGTATTGCGGGTATTCCGGAACGGAGCCTCCAGGTGATAACGGCTTCAACAGCGCCGATCACGATCGCAACGAGCATCGCGCACAGAGCGGCGTCGGTGGAGCCTACGGCGATCTTCATGTAGCTGCCCACCGCAAGATAGGCGGCGGCGCCGTACATCAGAGTGCTCAGGACTATTGCGACGGAGAAGTGGATCTTCTCGAGATAGCTGAATATGATCCCCCTGAAAATGATCTCGAGCGCGGCGGGGATGAGTATCATAAGGAAGAACCTCTTGTCCCCGAACGAGAAGTTGTAGGTCAGACTGCGCACCAGCAGCATGAACTGCAGCGCGCCCTTGGAGGGAGAATTGATCACTGCGAGCCCGACGACGAGCGGCAGGAGCGCTGATATCGCCGCGACGAACACGAGCCCGATAGGATTGAACCAGTTGATACCTCCGCAGTCGTGGGGAGGACGGACGGAGAGAAGATAGACGATGAACGCCACGGCCATGGCGATGCAGATCGCGGTAGTGAAAATGGTCTTGATATTGCCTACGACCGCGTCGTGGACGCTCTCTTCGATATAGCTTTCCTTAACTGCGATACTTCCGTTTTCGATCCTCTCGAGGGTCATCTCCCTCGCGCGGTCCTCATAAAGCTTGGGTACGAGCGAGAAGGGGTAAACGAATCCCATGAACACGATCACCGCAAGGATGAAAAACCCGATGCATTTAAGAACTTTTACCGTCGTAGACTTCATTTTCACACCACCGTCCGGAAAGACCGCAGGCCTTTTCGGAGGACTCCTTCATCTATATTAATGTTTGATCGTCCGCGTGCATACACACGTTCAGCATATTATAACAAAATAGCTCCTATTTTTCAAGTATCATAATAAGGAAAATGGCAAAACCTATCTTCATAAGCAAATACTCAAGCGAACGAAAGGAAAGCTTATGGACAGGAAAACTGAAACCAACAGGAGGCGTGCGCGCCGCAGACTGCGCGCTTCGATTTTTTTAAGGAAAAACGGGCTCTACATAGCCCTCGGCCTGTGCCTCGCCATTATCGGCGGAGCGACAGCGGCGATCTTCGGCGTGAACGGTGCGAAGAAGGCGCCCGCCGAAAGGTCGTACGACGAAAGGCTGAGCGATGCTTCGGGCACCGATAAGCCCGAGTCCACCAGGCCGCCTTCCGGGATCAAGCTGCCTTTCACGTTGGACGGGACTCCCAAGCCCACGGCCGCTCCGACGGTCGTGCCCGACATGACTCCCGCGCCTTCAAAGGAGCCGGAAGCCGTACCCAACGCCAACTGGACTCCGCCCGTCGACGGAAGACTGATACGGGTCTACGCCATGGACTGCCTGATCTACTCCAAAACGCTCGGTCAGTGGATGACGCATTCGGGCGTGGATATCGCCGCTCCGAAGGGCTCCGAGGTGCGGGCGGTCGACGCCGGCAAGGTCGCAAAGGTCTATGACGACGACATGCTCGGCACGACGGTCGCGATAGAGCATTCGAACGGCGTGACCACGGTCTACGCAGGGCTGAAGAAGGAGCCTCCAGTCAAGGAGGGCGATACGGTCAATGCACGCGACCTGATAGGCTATATCGGCGACACCGCCATTTCGGAATGCGCCGAGGAGAGCCATCTTCACTTTGAGATCCGGATAGCGGGCAAGCCCGTGGATCCGGAGAGCTTCATAGTGTTCAAGAAGAAAGGGTAATGAAAAGAAAGAGCCTTCCCGGCAGATATGCGGGGAGGCTCCTTCGGTCAATCCATATCGAGCTTATAGACCCGCAGCCCGCTTTCGAGATGGAGCATGATCCAAACGGTGCCGTCCTCGGTGACGAGCGAGAAACGGTCGGGGCGGTAGGTGTCCAGCAATCCCTCGCCGAAGCCGTTGTACTTGTCGATCCGGACCTTGGATATGAGGCGTCCGTCAGGGGCGTATTTCAAAATGGTATCGTAATAGACCGCGTCGTCGCCCTTTCCCTCGAAATCCTCGCCCTGCACGTAATGGCAGCCTTCGTTGTCGAAGCCGAGGTAGATGCCGCGTTCGATGTGTGCGCCGGTATCGACGATCACAAACTCCTTCTCTCCGCCGGAGGAAAGAATCTTCCTCACGGGGACCCACATCCTGTTCTCGAGGTCGAGCACGTATTCGGTGAGGTCGTGCAGGTCCGCCTCCCAATAGTAATCGACGTAGCCCAAATAGCCGTAAAGCTTACCGTCCCTGACCTGGAAATGCCGCAGATATTCAGGCTCGGTGCTGCCGTTCTGGACGAGGGGCTGGAGCAGATACTGCTCGCCGGTCTCGAGGTCGAACACGCCCCTTTGACCTATGAGCTTGCCGTCCATCACAGCGAAACGCGTCCAGATCTCGTAGTTGATCTCGATGTCTTCCTCTTTATAGCTCACCCTCGATACCTCGCCGGTCTCCATGTCGTAGACGATGAAGCCCATGCCGGAATAAAGGAACCTGTCGTAGATCCAGACCCTGTTGTCCGCGACGAAGAAATCCTGCGGGCTCAGTCCCTCATCCTCATTGGGATACTCGAAGTAGACCTCAAGATCGCCTTCGCCCCACGGAAGGGTGCAGACGAGCTCCGCGCAGTCGTCGAAATCGAGCAGCTTCGGCGCGGGAGCCGCCGTGGGCTCGGGCGCGGGAGCCTCTGTCGGAGCCGCAGTTGGTTCGGGCGTGGGCTCCGCCGTTGGAGCCTCTGTCGTGTTCTCCGCGGGAGCCGCAGTGGGCTCCGGAGGCTTTACAGTCTCCGCACAGGCGGCGAGGGAGAGGAGCATTGCGAACAGTATTATCAGGGAAACAAATCTTTTCATTTTCATCCACCTCACATATTCACCTTATAGATACGAAGTCCGCCTTCGAGATTGAGCATGAGCCAAACCGTGCCGTCCTCGGTGACGAGCGAGAAGCGGTACGGAGCGGGATAATCCTTCATATCCTCGCCGAAGCATCCGCCGAACGGGTCGAAGCTCAACTTGGATATCAGATGCCCGTCCGGGGCGTATTTCAGGATCACCTGCGGGGAGTGTAAAGTCCCGTCCGCATCCTTATAGGACTCGCTGCTCTGCAGGTAATGGTTGCCCTCGTTGTCCTGTCCGATATAGTAGCCGCGCGGGATGCGGAAGCCGCCCTCCGTGAAGACGAATTCATCCTTCCCGCCGGATTCCAGTATCTTTCTGACGGGCGACCACATCCTGTTTTCGGGATCGAAAACGTACTCGGTGAGATCCTCCATGTTGGGCTCGTAGCCGTACTGGACGTAGCCTATATAGGCGTAAAGCCCGCCCTCTCTTATCTGGAACAAACGCAGGTAATCGTCCTCGAATCCCTCCTGGATGAATACGAGCGGCTGCAGAAGATACCGCTCTCCGGTATCAAGCTCGCAAACGCACCTCTGCCCAACGAGCTTGCCGTCGTAAACTGCGAAGCGCGTCCGAATGTAAAAATGGGTATCGTCGTCTTCTGCAACGGTGGTCCTTGAGACCCCGCCCGTTTCGAGATCGTAGACTATGAATCCCATGTCGGGGAGGCCGTGTTGGTCGAATATCCAGATCTCGCCGCTGTCGACGAAGAAGTCGAGCGGTATGGTCCCCTCGCTCTCGTTCCCGGGAGAGCAGTAGACCTCGAGTTCGCTCTGCCCCCACGGTAGGGTGCAGATCAGCTCCGCGCAGTCGTCGAAATCGAGCAGCTTCGGCGCGGGAGCCGCCGTGGGCTCGGGCGCGGGAGCCTCTGTCGGAGCCGCAGTGGGAGCCTCGGTCGCGCTTTGCGTCGGGATATTCGTAGGATCGGCGTTTGCCGTTTGCCGCCTGTCGGCGCAGCCTGCCCCGCCGAGGAGCATTGCCGCGAGTATCGTTATCGCAATGAATCTTTTCATGTCAAGCCTCCTGTTTTTCGATCCGTTTGATCAACAGTCTTCATTAAGGATACAGCACCATGTAGCAGCCGGGAAGATGCTCTCTCAGTTTCGCGATCTCTTCGCCGGGGATATCACAGCCCGAGAAGTAGACCTCGACGAGCTTCGTCAGCCCGTAGAGCGGCGAAAGATCGTTGATCCCGGGGCAGAAACTGATGAACAGATCCGTGAGGTTTTCAAGCCCCGCGAGCGGCGTCAGATCGTTTATCGGCATCATGTTGAACGAGAGCATCGTGAGGTTTTTAAGCCCCGCGAGCGGAGATATGTCGCTCGTATCGCAGCACTGGATCGAAAGATTCGTAAGGCTCGTGAGCCCGGAAAGGCCCGACAGATCCAAAGACCCGTCCCGCAGCGTGAGCCTGAGCTCCTTGAGCTCCGTCATCCCCGATAGCGCGTCGGTGCTGTCGAAATCGCCCGAAAGCTCGAGTATACTCATCTTGGTCATGCCCTTGAGCGCCGATATGTCGCTCGCGCTCGCGGAGAGCACCTTCATCTCCGTAAGTCCCGCTATCGCCGAAAGATCGCTCCGGATCGGGGAGTCGGAAGACCTGCCCCAGAGATCGAGGTTCTCCATCTTCGTAAGCCCGGAAAGCGGGGTGAGATCGGTTATATCATCGCCGTAGAACCTGAGCTCCTTAAGCTCCGTGAGCCCGGAAACGAAGGAGAGCTCCTTTACTCCGGTGCCGCGAAGGTCGAGCACCCTGAGCTTTTCAAGTCCGGAAATGGGGGAGAAGTCCTCTATCACGTCCCCGCGCAGATCGAGCTTTTCGAGGTTCGGGAGCTTGTCGAGATCCCTTATGTCCGTGAGATACATCGAAGAAAGGTCGAGCGTCTTCACGTTGAGGAGGTGGCGCTTCCTGACCGGCGTGCCGAGGAAGAGCCCGAGCTTCCTGCGCATGACGTTCTCGAACTGGGGACTAAAAAACTCAACGGGCTCCTCGAGATCGTCAGGCTCCGCGGTCGTTTCCGGAGGCTCGGTGACGGGAAGGACGGAGCCGGGATCCTCGGTCGGGACCGCGGTCGGATCCGACGTGGGCTCCGGCGTGGACGCGGGGCCCGCGACAGACGCGCATCCCGCGAGGAATACCGCTGAAGCCGCGGCAAGCAGCAATAACAGGATCATCAAAACCGCTTTTTTCATAAGCAGGCTCCTTTCGCGAAGGATCGCCTTCGCTCTTTGCTTTTCGCCTATACATCCCCCGAAAGCGCGGTATTCTCGCGGCCGAAAATAATATATTTTCCAAGCCCCTGTGCGGGCTTCCGCTTTGAAACATACGCGTACGCGAGGCGGCTTGCATTTTGAAAAACGCCGTGGTATCATCGGAACAGGATGATGCGGGAGGTGTTTCCCGTGCGCGAGGATTTCGTGCGAGAGCTCTACGAGCGCCACTATCAAACGGTTTACGCATACGTTCTGCCAAAGCTGGGCTTCCGTGAGGACGCCGCGGCGGACTGTGCGCACGCCGTTTTCGACGCGGCGGGGGAGAAGTACGAAAAGCTCCGGGATCATCCGAACGTGTTGGGCTGGCTCATGGTCACGGCAAAGCACAAGCTCCATAAGGCGTGGCGGAAGAACACGCGCGAGACCGCGAAGAATCTGCCGCTCGAGCTCGCCTGCGCCGTCCCCGACAGCCGCGATCCCTTCGACGCGGTCGAGCTCTCGGATCCGGAGATAAAGGCCATCACAAAGGAAGTGCTCTCGGGGCTGAACGAGAGCGAGTTCGAGATCTATAAACTGTACTTCGTCGACAACGTATCCTTCGCCGGTATAGCAGAAAGGCTCGGCGTCTCCGAAAAGGCGGCGAGGGCGAGGCTTGCGAGAGTGAAGGTCAAATTGAAGAACAGGATAATATATTTTATTTAAGAGCGAGAAAAACGGAACGAACGGGGATATAGAGTAAAAGGGGATGCCGAAATGAAATACGGGGTTTCGAAAACCGAATACGTAAAGCTTATAAGACGGACGGAGACCGCGCTCAAAAAGGAGCTCAAAAAGCCCGATGACAAAAGGGACCGGGAGCTTGTAAACGAGTGCGTCGAGTCGCTTTCGTATTACCGCTCCGAGCTTTCCCGCATGGAAAAGGCGCGTTCTCACGCTCCGGCGCTTCGGTTTGCCCGCACCGCGCTCATCGCCGTTATCGCGCTCGTTCTGACCTTCGGCATAGGCGCGACCGTCGCCCAGGCCGCGGGCTTCCGCGTATGGACGGCGATATTCAAACATGACGCGGGTTATCTGCGCGTGGATTACGTTCCCGAGATCACCGCCGCACCGACTTTCTCTCCCATGTGGGAGGACGCGGAGAGGAGCTTCTTCGAGTACGGGGATTTCGCCTCGGAGCTTTCCGCGAACGGCTTCGTCCCGTTCCCGGGCGAGTGGCAGGGCTATGAGTTCACAGACGGCGGCGTGCGTTCGACGAAGGACGAGTATTACGCCTCCTGCACCATGCGCGGAGAAGAGGGCTATATCAGGATAAGGATGATCGCAAAGACCTCGCCGATCGGCAAGACCTCGATATGGGGCCTTTCGGATAATGCCCCCGCAGTGCATCTCGACGTCAACGGCACAGACGCCGCATATCAGATCGACGGGGACTACGCCTTCGCGACGTGGCAGAGCGGGAACAGCATATTCTCCGTGTCCGTTTACGGGAACGCGGAGTGCGTGGAAAGGCTCCTGCGGGCTGTGGTATAAGAAGCGCCGTCAAGGGATCGCAAGGATTTGATATACTTGCGGAAACTCCCTTGACTTTTTTTGTTTTTGGGCTAATATTATCCCGACATTATTCAAAGGGGGCATAATTATGCAGCTTCTTGTTATCACGATCGACGACTGCGACGAGTTCCTCGAGACCCTTGCCGGACTCAAGGCTCACGGCATGAACGGAGTGGTCATCCAGTCCACGAGCTTAAAGCACGCGCTTTTGAACTCGACGGTTGACGCCGCGCCCATCTTCGGTTCGCTTTCCAAGGTGGTCTCGAACGATTTCGAGATGAGCCACACCGCGTTCCTCATGCTCACCGACGAGCAGATCGAGCACGCAAAGCGCGTTGTCAGAAGGAACACCGGCGGTCTCGGCAAGCACGGCGTTATGTTCACCGTACCGCTTTCGAGCTACGAAGGCATCGACGAAGACGACGATGATTGATCAAGAGGCGTAGATGTTTACTACTTTGATAATGATCGGCTTCGCCATGGTCGCCGGTCTTCTTCTCACCCGTGTGATGAAGCTTTTCAACCTGCCTAACGTCACGGGTTATCTGATCGCGGGTCTGCTCATCGGCCCGAATTTCTGGAACCTCGTTACGGGCGGATCATTCGGCGGCCTCGTCACCGAGGAAGGTCTCAAGAGCCTCAATATCATTACGACCGTCGCGCTCGGCTTCATCGCCTTTTCGATAGGCGGCGAATTCAAGCTCGCGACGATCAAAAAGCTCGGAGTCAAGATAATCGTGATCACGCTCGTGCAGGCCTTAACGACCGTCGCGTGCGTTATGATCGCCATGATGTTCGTGAGGAAGGACTGCCCGGATTATTACGTTTCGCGCGCGCTTCTCCTCGGCGCGATCGCAGCGGCGACGGCTCCTGCGGCGACGCTGATGGTCGTAAGGCAGTATAAGGCCAAGGGTCCCGTTACCGAAACGCTCCTGCCCGTAGTCGCGTTCGACGACGCAGTCGGCCTCATAATATTCTCCGTCTGCTTCGCGCTCGCGGAGGTATTCGCAGTCGGAGGCGAGATAACCGCCCAGGCGGTCGTGCTCGCTCCCCTGCGCGAGATCGGCCTTTCGCTCGCGATAGGCGCGGCTCTCGGCGCGCTCCTCGCGCTCTCGTGCAAAATATTCAAATCGCGCGATTCGAGACTGATGCTCATGGTCTGCGCGGTAATACTCGGCGTCGCGCTCTCGGAGATACTGGATCTTTCGAGCCTGCTCGTCTGCATGATGATCGGCGCGGTGTTCGCGAATATGCGTCTCGACTCCGTCCATATCCTCACGCACGTCGAGAAGTGGACTCCGCCCGTGTTCATGCTCTTCTTCGTGATCTCCGGCGCGGATCTCAAGCTCGACATACTTCCCCAGGTCGGGCTCGCGGGCTTCATCTACGTGCTCGTGCGCGCCTTCGGAAAATACTTCGGCGCCTTTGCCGGAGCGGCGGTAACGAAGTCCGAAAAGACGGTCAGGAATTACCTCGGCCTGACGCTCCTGCCCCAGGCGGGCGTTGCGATAGGTATGGCGCAGATGGTCGCCGCGTCGCCGGTGCTCGCCGGTTCAGCCGAGCTCAAGGTCCTCGCAGACCAGGTCGTCACGGTCGTGCTCTTCGCGACCCTCGTTTACGAGCTTACCGGCCCGATCATCACCAAGGCGGCCCTTTCCGCCGCGGGCGAGATCGACAAGACGGTGGGCAAGGAGCGCAAGCCCCTGAGGATGCTCTTCGGAAAAAAGAAGAAAAAGAAGGCTTAATCGTATTGGTTCACAAGCTCCTCCGACCATGCCGCCGGAGGAGCTTCTATTACCGTGAAAACGGGCAGCGTGCCGTCGTCCTCGAACAGAAGCACGTCTATCGTCCGCTCGCATCCCGGCGCTATCCTGGCATAGAGCAGAAGATAAGGCGTGTACCCTTCCGCGCGGACTATGACGGTGAGCCGTCCCTCTTCCGAGGGGAGGAGCTTTTCATACTCCGGATCCTTTATTACCGGCAGCGGGATAAAGGGCGTCATCCCGTTTTCTCCCGTATAAAAGCTCTCGCCCGTCTCGGGGACGGTGATCTTCGCCGAGACGACGGGCGTATCCAGCATGCCGTCGAGCACGCATATCCGCAGTTTTCCCTGCGGCGGGCTTTCCTTCGAGCAGCCTGCGCACAGGACGAGCACGGAGATAATTAACAGAAATTTCTTTAACATATCACATTCTATTCAAATTTCCCCGTTCACAACACTCCTTTATGTGTTATAATAATATAGTTGATTATTTTTTCGGAGGTAACACCATGTCCGTTCGTCTGGATTATACCAATATGCTTGCCGTTGAAAACGGCATTACCGAGGCCGAGCTCAGGGCGGAGTTCCCGAAGGCGAAGGCCGCTCTCGGGTCGCTCCGCGCGAAGAGGGACCAGATCAGATGGCGCGATCTGCCTTACAATCAGGAAGAGATCGTCAATGAGATAAACGCGGTCGCCGCAAAGGTACGCGAAAAGGCCGAGAGCTTCGTCGTGCTCGGCATTGGCGGGAGCGCGCTCGGCCCCATAGCCGTTCAGCAGGCGCTCAACCATCCGAGGTATAACGAGCTTCCGCGCGAAAAGCGAAACTGCCCGAAGCTCTACGTCGAGGACAATATCGATCCGGAGCGCATGCAGGCGCTCATGGACGTCATCGATCCCGAGACGACCGTATTCAACGTGATAACCAAGTCCGGCTCCACCTCGGAGACCATGGCGCAGCTTCTTATCGTTACGAGGATGCTCCTCGATCTCTACGGCGAAGAGCATCTGAAGGACAGGCTCATCGCCACGACCGACCGTGAAAAGGGCAACCTCATAGGCATCGCGAAGAAGTACGGGCTCACGACGTTCTACGTTCCCGAGGGAGTCGGAGGCAGGTTCTCCGAGATGTGCCCCGTCGGTCTTCTTCCCGCGGCGGTCTGCGGTATCGACATTGCCGAAATGCTCAGGGGCGCCGCCGAGATGGACGTCCTCTGCGACAGCGAGCATATCGAGGATAACCCCGCTCTCATGTATGCGCTGCTCGAGGTCATCGCAATGAGGAAGGGCGCGAACATAGGCGTGCTCATGCCCTATGCCGATTCGCTCAAATACTTCTCCGACTGGTACGCTCAGCTCTGGGCGGAGTCCCTCGGCAAGAAGAAGGACGGTCAGAGGTTCGGTCAGACCCCGGTAAAGGCGCTCGGCGTTACCGATCAGCACTCGCAGGTGCAGCTCTATACCGACGGTCCCTTCGACAAGACCGTGACCTTCCTCGCGGTGGAGAAATACCGCAACACGTTCGCGATACCTCACGCATTCGACGAGAATCCCAACGTCGCGTTCCTCTCCGGGCACACGCTCAACGAGCTGATCTCCGCCGAGCGCAGGGCGACGGAGCATGCCGTCACCGTTTCCGGGCATATGAACAAGACCATTATTCTCGACGAAGTCAACGCGAACACGATAGGGCAGCTCATGATGCTCTTCGAGCTCGCGACGGCCTACGCCGGCGAGCTTCTCGGAATAAACGCTTACGATCAGCCCGGCGTTGAGGAGGGCAAGAACATGACCTACGCGCTCCTCGGCAAGAAAGGGTACGAAGCCAAGCTCGAGGAGATAGGGGAAAGCGTCGACAGAAAGGTAATCTGATTGAGCTTATACGATAAAAAAGACCTTAAAAGCATAGACTGGTTCACCGTCGTTTTAGTGTTTGCGCTGGTGGGCTTCGGTCTCGTCGCCCTCGCGAGCGTGCTCGCCACGCCGTTCGACGGCACGGAGAAAGGTCTTTCCGATATCATCGCAAAGCTCAATCTCGACTACGTCCAGCGTCAGGCGATCAACTTTCTGATAGGCCTTGCGGCGATGATAGTCGTGATGCTCTTCGATTACGAGGTCTTCAAGCCGCTCATTCTCTACGGCTATATCGCCATAGTCGGCCTTCTGGCGCTGCTGTTCGTGTTCGGCAAGGTCAGGGGCGGCGCGCAGGGCTGGTTCGTGCTCGAGAGCGTGCAGAGGAACATACAGCCCGCGGAGCTTTCGAAAGTGGTCGTCATCGTCATGGTCGCCAAGGTCGCGGCAAAGGCGATGGACGAGGACGGGCGGATACTCCGGTTCAAGGATATCATGCTCGCCGTTGGCTTCACGCTCCTGCCGTTTTTGCTCATAGTCCTCCAGCCGGACTACGGCACGGCGTTCGTGCTCATTGTAATACTCGTGTTCATGCTTTTCGCCGCGAGGATAAAATGGTTCTGGATGGTCGGCGCTGCGGTGCTTGCGGGCACGGCGCTGCCGCTCGCCTATTTCTTCATTTTTACGGAGAATCAAAGGAACAGGATAATCACCTTCCTCAATCCCGATTTCGATCCGCAGGGCGCGGGCATGCAGGTCGCGAGGTCGAAGATAGTCATAGGCTCGGGAAGGCTGCTCGGCAAGGGCTTCTTCTCGCAGACCACGCTCGCCCAGCTCAAGTACGTTCCCGAGATACGAACCGACTTCATCTACGCCGGAGTCGTCGAGGGCGTGGGCTTTGTGGGCGGCGCGATCCTCATAGCCGCTTTCTTCGCGCTCGCGCTGCGCTGGATCTATATCGCGATGAAGGCGAGGGACAATTTCGGAACGCTGCTCGCGGTCGGCGTGACAGCCATGCTCATAGCCCACGTCTTCGAGAATATCGGCATGACCATAGGCCTCATGCCCATGACGGGCATACCGCTCCCGTTCATATCCTACGGAGGCTCGAACATATTGACCAATATGATAGGAGTGGGCATAGTCCTGAACGTCTATATGCGCCACCCCGTCAAGCGAAAGCGAAAGAAGGGCAGGCACGGTCACGAGGAGATATTCGAGGGATGATATGCTTTTAACGCGGGAAGGGAAGACCTTTCCGCGTTTTTTGCAAGGTCTTTCAACAGACGTTGTCTTATTGGGTGAAGGGACCTTCGGGAAAGGAGGCTGCTCCCGTGAGGGACGCGGAGATAATCGGCTTGTTCTTTTCAAGGGACGAGCGCGCCTTAGAGGAAGCGAAGAAGAAATACGGCGCGTACTGTCTTTCGGTCGCCCAAAACATACTGGGCTCCGCCGAGGACGCCGAGGAATGCTTAAGCTCCGCGCTCCTTAAAGCATGGGAGAGCATACCGCCCCAAAGTCCCGAAAGGCTTGGGAGCTATTTGGCGAAGATCGCCCGCAACCTGGCCTTCAACCGCTTCAAGGAGCGGAGAAGACAGAAGCGCGGGGGAGGAGAGACGGCGCTCGTGCTCGAGGAGCTCGCGGAGGTCGTTCCCGCGAACGGCGACGCGGCGTCGGAGGCCGAGTATAATGAGCTCAAAAGAAGCGTGAACGCATTCCTCAAGTCGCTTCCGGAAAGGGAGCGCCGCGTGTTCGTGAGGCGCGTGTTCCGGGCGGAGCCGGTAAAGACCGTCGCCCGCGCGGAGGGAATGACGGAGAACGCCGTTATGAGCCTCTTGAGCCGCACGCGAAAAAAACTGAGACAGCACCTTGTAAAGGAGGGCCTTATTGATGAATAACGAAGATCTGTTCCGCGCAATAGGCGAAGCCGGCGACGAGCTTGTTTATAAGGGCGGGAACAATAGGCTTATCCTGCGCGCGGCGGGCATTGCCGCGGCGGCGGTTTTGGTCGCGGGAGCCGCCGTGCTTCTGATACTCAGACCGTGGAAGACCGATCCGGAAAGGATCGCATCGGCCGACCAGACGGAAAGCCCCGCAGTGACGGCCGCTATCGACAACACGCCTGCTCCTTTGCTGCCCTCGACTCCCGAACCCACTCCGCTCCTCGATCTGACCGGCTGGACGGTCGTCACGGGTGAGGGAGGAAGCATGAGACATTTTGAAGAGGCTGCCATTGAACCCGCTCATTTGGAGATCCATAAAAAACTCCGCACGGAGCTTGAAAAGCCGGAAAACGAAGGCTCTCTGTTCAGAGTTGAGATAATGCTTCTGTATCCCGATGCAAAGCTCTCGGATGAGGAACGGATCAGAGCGAAGGAGGACAAAAACAGATGGTTCCAAGAGCTTGAAAGGCTGCGGGAAGATCCCGTATACGCTGAGTTCAGAAGCGAGTTTCTGATCTGGTTCGAAAACGTCTATTACCCGGAGCTTGCGCAGGATCAGTGGCTCACCCCGTCGGAACTATTCGAATATACCTTCCTTGATGCGCAGTCCCCCAATTATTTTGAGCTGTTTTTATCTTACATTCGCAGTATGGGGGAGGAAGCAAAGGCAGAGCTTTTCGAGCCAATAGCGGAAGAGATCTACAAGCTGTGTTATAATGAGCATTATTACAGGCCTCAGGCATACAGGGAAGCGATACATGCTGATATCAAAAGGCTGATAGAGCTCGGATACAGAATAGATATCGACCTGTTTGAAGATACCTACGGAACGGACGAAAACTACTGGGGAGTATTCGTTGGGTATCTCACTGCGGATCAGATACTTGATTTCGCCGGAGACGAGTCTTATTCATATTACATAAGCTTCGGTATAGAGGACGTAGTACCGTTTAGTCACTTCTATTATTGACAAAAAGGAGATGAGTGGAGATGGAACGCATATCGAAGCGGTTTATCGCCTTTGCTTTCTCGGTATTGTTCGTTCTCGGTTCCGCCGCCTGCGTGAAGGAGACGAAGCCCATTTCGCCTTCTCCCGAACCTGCCGCCGAGGCCGCGGCGCCCACTACCGGGCCCGCATCCGAACCGACTCCGGGACCCACGTCCGAACCGACTCCTGCCCCGGAACGCGTAAGCATGAGGGTCGTCCACGAGTACGAGGACGTATTCGAGCAGCAGCCGGGGACCGTCTGGGTGGAGACGTGGTTTCTGGAGGAGCTCGAAAGCACGGAAGACGACAGCGAGGTCTTTGCCGTCGAGCTGAAGGCGGTGATCGGCGTTGATGAGTTTTTTCCCGAGGAGACCTTAAAAAGGATACGGTCGAGGCGCGCGGGTATCGACGCGAAGATACGGTCGCTGGCGGGGACCGAGTCGTTCGGCGAATTCTGCACCGAGTTCGACGAGTGGTTCCGGAACGAATATTATAAGCACAGACAGAAAAAATACGACGTGCTTATGCTCGGGCTCCATACGCCGAGGTTCAAAGGATTCTTCGATTACGGGTGGGTCGATCAGTTCTCCCTTGAGTATTACACCCTGCTCGACAGGAGATTCCCTGATTACTACGAGCTGTTCTTCGCCTATCTTACCGAAAACGGAGAGCATGAAAAGGCCGAAAGGCTCAGGCCAGGCGCTGCGGCGCATAGGCAGATATTCTATTATGAGAACCTGTGGTACGAAGCGGAATACCGCAGTCTGCTCGTAAAGGAGTTCGAGGAGCTTAAAGAGCTCGGTTACGACGTCGACCTCGGTTCGCTGTGGGAAAGGTTCTCTTACGGCGGAGTCGTCGCAAGGCTTACGAAGGAACAGATACTGAACTTTATGGGTTATCCTGAGAACAGGTACCGCATAGGCCGTCCCGGGTGGTTCCCCTCGACGGACTGAAGCAGCAGCCGGGACCCAAATAAATATATCCTTGTTTTTATGGGAAAAACTGTTGAACAGTTTTTCCTTTGTGTTATAATGCAGTTAGAAAAATATGTCCGAGATAAGGACAAGATAAAGGAGTATCAATATGGCTTACGATCGTATTTACAACTTCTCCGCAGGTCCCTACATTCTTCCCGAAAAGGTGCTCGAGGGCATTCGTGACAACCTCATGAACTATGAAGGCTCCGGTATGTGCGTCATGGAGATGAGCCACCGCTCCAAGGTCTTCCAGAAGATCATCGACGAGGCCGAGCAGGATCTCCGCGATCTCATGAACATCCCCGACAACTACAAGGTAATGTTCATCCAGGGCGGCGCGACCCTCCAGTTCGCCATGATCCCCATGAACCTCATGAAGAACGGCGTTGCCGATTACATCGTCACCGGCAACTGGTCCAAGAAGGCCTATGCCGAGGCGAAGAAGTACGGCAAGATCAACCTTGTCGCCACCAGCGAAGACAGGAATTACAGCTATAT
>JAEEGL013895086.1_pt1 | contig 32170 bp, 28 predicted proteins | sample 9134231 | NCBI WGS metagenome assembly JAEEGL01 (sample SAMN16246548, study PRJNA631951) | gut metagenome | biome: gut microbiome; feature: rumen; material: fiber-attached | host: Bos | place: Iran: Karaj | collected 2018-10 | reverse complement strand
CTGGCGGCTAACTCCAGTCCTCCTATTTCTCCACTAAGGTACTTCTCAACTGCTTCTTTCTTGAATTCTGGCGAATACTTATTGTTTGGTTTTCCTGCCATATCAAAACCCTCCTGTACTTCTATTGTACAAGAGGGTATGCCTTTTTTTATTTACTATCCATTTTCACTGGGGCAGTTCAATGCTGGCCTGTCCCATGCCTGTCTTTATCTGCTGTTCCTAGTAGCCGGGATAGGCGAAGGGGTCCATCAGCAATGAGACGGCTCTTTCTCTCTTCTTTTCAGTTTGGCGGAAAGGCTATGCGGCAGCTTCCGCTTCTCTTTCTTCCTTCCACTGGGCGTAGGCTCTGATCTCCGGAGCGATGAAGTTCATGGCCAATACGCAGACGGCGATGTCATCGAGCTGACCCAGAACCGGGATGTTGTCCCTGATCAGGTCCTTCTGCTTGATCAGATACAGGAAGGCGGAAACGATGGTGATGATGACCTTCGGGGAAACGGCATCATATTCCTTGGTAATGTAGCTCTTTACCATGGAGACCATGTTGGGCAGATCGCCGACGGCGCTTCCCAGTAAGGGTGTCTCCCTGATCTTGGCCTGGACCATGTCAATCACATTATCGATCTGCTTTCTGTCCTTGAGAAGACTGGAGGCCTTTTCCATGCCGCTGTCCAGTACTTCCTTGATCTTTTCAGTATTGATGAAATCATAATTCATTATTCTTGTCCTCCTATGATTATGCTGAATCCATTATCGCACATTTTCAGCAGTTAAGCCAAAAAAAGCCTTTTTGAAACAATTATCCCATTTTCAGCCCGACCGTGAATACCAGGGCCGTGATGGCGGCCATGGCGGTCCAGTATAGATAGCGGCTGGTCAGTTCCCAGTCGGAAGGTTCAGCCTCTTCCGGCCGCCTGATCAAAAAGGCGAGCGACCAACGGAAAATTGTTTCCGCATAAAGGATGAAGACAATGGTTGCCGCAGCCAGCAGGCAGCCCAGAAACCACATCCCCCAGGAGCCGTCATGTTCGATCTTCGGTCCCAGCATCAGCGCCGCCACATCCGCCAGTGACGGTTCTTCCATGGCATGCATGATGCCATCGCCATCCCGCCAATCACCGTATTTACCATTGCTCCCGGGCAGAACCCCGCTGTCAGCGACGCTTCCGTCCTCATTGAACAGCCAATACTGGCCCTCGCTGGTCTTCATGGCCCCACCGCGGAAAAGCAGCTGATCGTCCAGATAGATTTCCATGCCGGTCGCCATCTCCCGCATGCCTTCCCGGTCCGGTCTGGCTGAATCATCGGCGTGGAACCGGTAAGGGCCATAGGCCCTATTACCACAGACAAAAAGGACAGTCCGGTCGCTTGATACCGTAAAGACCGCTGATTGGCCGTTAATCTGGCCGCTGTAGATCTGCTGGTAACTGACCCCGGTAATCTCCTTCGGTAACAGTACCAGGATCTCATCCCGATAGCGGAAACCGCTCCGGGAGATCGTCTGCTGGTACAGAACGGTAAAGAAGCCGATCATGGCTATCAGGACTATGATCAGCAGTTTCTGATACCAGTTAAGCTTTCTGATTCTTTCCACTGTTTTCTTACCCCGCTTTCTCCAAAGCCTGCTTAATCAGGCTGACTTATCTGAACCGCCCGGTTGACGCTTGCTTTCGCCTGACGGGCCGTTTTGATCACAAACGGAAAGATGTCTCTTCTGATGCACATCCAGAAATCCGGCTGCGGAAAGACCGCCTGCTGGGCTTCATCAAAGAATTTCCTACCATCCGAATTCTTCAGATCCAGCAGCCTTTCGTCAATGTCCGCCATTGCCTCACCATTTAGCAGGCTCTGCAGATATTCCGCGCACAGGGTATCTTCAGCCGTAGGCTGGACGCCATGTAAGCCCATGCAGACCAGGGAAACGGTCTGCGGATCACGGCTTTTGATATATGCAGCCGTAGCGGCGGCGTTGACAAAGGAACCAACGACTATCTCTTGGGCATTTATCGCATTGTCAATGCCCTGAGTACCGGCAGAGGTGGTATGGATGACCGTTCTGCCCCGAAGATCCTGGCCAATGAAGGCGCTGGGAGAATTACCGTAGTCGAAACCTTCGCACTTCACTCCCCCTCTTTCGCCGACTAAAAGGGCTTGGGGATGCTGTTCTTTCAACCGGTAGGCCTCTTCAAGCGAGCCGACCGCGTAGATCTTTTCCACGCCTCCGGCAAACAGGTAGGCTTCCAGGGAAAAGGCCCGGAAGACGTCAATGATGACGGTCAGTCCGCTTGCCTTTCTAGCGCCTTCGATCAGCTGCAGAATTCTGATTTCCATCTTCTGATGCTCTCCTATTTATGGCGGAAGAACAGGTAGCAGACCGTTAAAAGCACAACGGCTCCCGCCATCAGCGAGCAGCCGATTTTCAGAAACAGCGAAGCCCGGCTGAAAAGGCGCCCATAGAGGGCGGATGAACCGTCCATGACGCTATGACCCAGATATCTGAACCACAGGCCGATCAACAGGCTGATCAGCGCTCCCGCCAGCATGACGGCTCCGATTCTTACCAGAACAGTTTTCATGACTGCTGCCTCCTTACCATGTTCTCAGAGATACTTATCCAGTTCCGCTTCACAGGCCAGATACTTCCTGAGCCGGGAATTATCGATGATCCGGCCCCGGGAAACGACCAGGCAGACATCGCGCAGGGCCTTCAGGTCCTCCAGCGGATTTTTCCTGGTGGCGATCAGGTCAGCGCACTTGCCGGCTTGAAGGGAGCCGATCTCCTTATCCAGCCCGACGATGGCGGCATTGCCGAGGGTGGCTGAATAAAGGGCAAAGCTGTTGAAGACACCGCAGTACTTCTGGAAGTAATACAGTTCTCTCCACATGTCGTAGTGGGTGATGTACGGGCAGCCGGTATCAGTGCCCAGTCCCACCGGGATGCCGGCTTGCAGACAGGACTTGGCGCATTCAATAATGCCCTCAAACAGGAAGCGGCCGTTGAACTGCTGCACTTCGCTGGCCCCGATCAGTTCGCGGTCAAACAGGGCAAAGGGCAGGGCGGGGGAAATGGTGGATACCAGAGCCGCCTGGCGCTTCTTGAACAGTTCGATCATTTCCTCATCCGGCTGAGCGCCATGCTCGATGGTGTCGACGCCATTGCGCAGAGCGATCTTAATGCCCTGGGGGCTTTCCACATGGGCCGCGACCTTTAATCCCAGCTGATGGGCCTGGTCGCAGGCCGCCCTGACATATTCTTCCGGCATCTTGACTTCGCCGGGTTCACCCTTCTTGGTGGCATCGAGAACGCCGCCGGTGATCATCAGTTTGATCAGATCCGGCTTGTCCGCGGCGATCTTTCTAACCAGAGCCGCCGCTTCCTCAGCGCTGTGGGCTTCATAAGCCAGCGAACCGGCCATGTGGCCACCGGGTACTGATACCGCCATGTTGGCAGCCAGGATCCGGGGACCCAGGCGCTTGCCGGAGGCGATCTCATCGCGCAGCCGACTGTCGATGTCCAATACGCCGCCTACCGCTCTGAGAGTGGTAACGCCGCTGTATAATTCCGGCATGATGTAGCCGGCGCACATCCGGTAACAGACTTTCCGCAACAAAGCGGTAGAAGTCAGAATGCGCACCAGTTTTCTGGCATCGGTCTGCTTCTTCTTGGGCTTGCCGGTGCCGGGAATGTGCACATGCAGGTTGATCAATCCGGGCATCAGATAGCCGCCCTTCAGATCGACGGTCTCAAAACCTTCCGTCGAAGCGGAAGCGGGCTTAATGGCCAGGATCCGATCACCATCGGTAAAAAGGATGTGGTCGTGAAGCGGCTTCATGTCCTTTTCGCCGGTCAGGATGACGGCGTTAATGTAGGCTTTACGGTTATTTTCCATGTTGATCACCTCAATGTATCGCAACCGGCGGGTTTGATGGTCTTTCGCCGGTAAACTTTTCCCTTAATTAATTCTTATGGCTTTCTTCAGCAAACTGGCCTTCGCCTTGTGCCCAGACGTCATTGGCTTCCGGCTTGTGGCGGTTGATCAGATAGATCACTGCCGCCAGCAGCGCCAGCATGACGGTAGCGCCGATGCTGCCCTCAACACCGAATCCGACGTTGTAGAACAACCCATTACGGGCTGAGGCGGCTTCCAGGGTAAAGATGGAATACTCGGAAACGATGCCGCTGTTAGGCAGGCCGAAGATGATGTTCTGGCTGTAATTCCAGGCCGCGTGGAAGGCCATGGCGCCCCAGAGGTTGTTGTAGTAATAGACCATCAGCGAGAAGACGATGGCGATCAGAAAGATCTGAGTGCCGGCGATTACGGTAAAACCGGGGTTGCTGACATGCATCAGGGCAAAGACGACGGCATTGACGAAAATGGCGACCAGCGGGCTGCGGTATCTTCGCCGCAGTCTCTGATAAAGGTAGAAACGGTCAGCCAGTTCCTCGGCCCCGGATTGAATGAAGACGGCCAGGGCAAAGACCAGTAAGACGACCGGGTCAAAGCCGTAAAAGGAGAGCTTGATGTCACCGGCCAGCCAGGACATCAGAACCGCAAAGCCATTGGTTCCTAAGCCCAGCAATATCCCCACCAGAAGGCCCTTGAGATTATTGCCCTTTTGGCTGTAGCTGATGGCCTTAAGCATCGGACGGTTGGCCTCAAAGCCGACCACGACCAGCAGGATGATGATCCAGATGCCGAAGAAATCGAGGTAATTCTCCAGAAACGTCAGCATGCTTTCACTGTAGACCAGCGTGGCCAGTAAGCGGCGGATGGCCGGGATCAGTTTCAGGATGGCCATGCTCATCAGGGTGCCAAACAGCGTCAGCAAAAACGACTGCAGCCCGGCTAAGGGAAAGAAGTCGCTGAACCGTCGGCTTTGGCGCAGAACCCTTTCATTAAGAAAATCCATTATCTCTTTCATCTTTTTATCCTCTGACTGACATGTCCTTATGAACGGCGGATGATCTCGTCCCGGGCAGGCCCATTGGAAACAATAGTGATCGGATAGCCCAGCTGCTCTTCGATGAATTCCACATACTGACGGGCTTCCAAAGGCAGTCTGTCGTATTCGCGGATGCCCCGGATGTCGCACTTCCAGCCCTTCATGACTTTATAAAGGGGCTTGCAGCGGGGAAGGTCTCTGGTGACCGGGAAGACTTTGATGATTTTGCCATCCAGCTCATAAGCGTAGCAGACCGGTATCTCATCCAGATAGCCTAAGGCATCCAGAACGGTCAGGGCAACTTCGGTGCAGCCCTGCAGGCGGCAGCCGTAGCGGGAGGCCACGCAGTCATACCAGCCGACTCTTCTCGGCCGGCCAGTCGTGGCACCGTATTCGCCGCCGTCACCGCCGTTATTGCGCAGTTCTTCCGCCTGTCTGCCAAACAGTTCGGACACGAATTCCCCAGCGCCAACCGCTGAGGAGTAAGCCTTGGAAACGGCGATGATCCGCTTGATTTCATAAGGCGGGATGCCGGCGCTGACCGCGCCGTAGCCGGCTAAGGGGCTGGAGGAGGTAACCATCGGGTAAATGCCGTTATCGGGATCCTTCAGAGTACCCAGCTGGCCTTCCAGAAGGATGTTCCTGCCTTCCTTAATGGCGTCATGGAGATAGACACCCACGTCGCCGACATATTCCCTGACCTTTTCACGATTGGTCTTGATCCATTCCAGCAGTTCATCCCGGTTAAGCGGTTCAGCATGGTACAGGTTTTCCAGCAGAGCGTTTTTCTGCTGGCTGATCCGGTCAATCTTCTCCAATAGGATCTGGTCATCCTGATAGAATTCATTGAGCTGCCAGCCGATCTTGGCGTACTTGTCGGCATACAGCGGGGCAATGCCGCTCTGGGTTGAGCCGAAGGACTTGCCGGCCAGCCGTTCTTCCTCCAGGCGGTCAAACAAAATGTGATAGGGCATCATCACCTGTACCCGATCCGAGATCAGAATGCGGGGTTTGGGTACGCCTCTTTCCAGGATGCCTTCCAGTTCACGGGAAAACTTTTCAATGTCCAGAGCCATGGCGGCGCCGATGACATTGACGGTATCCTGATGGAAGACCCCGGAGGGAAGAGTATGGAGGGCGAACTTGCCGTATTCGTTGACGATCGTATGTCCGGCATTGGCTCCGCCCTGAAAGCGGATGACGACATCGGCCTGATCAGCCAGCATGTCGGTTATCTTGCCCTTGCCTTCATCTCCCCAGTTTGCGCCTACTACTGCAGTTACCATGTTCTTTTCCCCCTATACTTCAATGGCGATGCTTTCATCGCTGATATCACGGTAGCCCGCTAACAGCGGTTCAACCGTATTGTTAAGATATTCTTCAACCTGATCCGCAGCCAGCCCGATGTAGGCGGCCGGATCGGTTATATCCTTCATTTCTTCCCGGTTCAGATGGAAGTCACTGTCATTTTCAATTCTTTCCAGCAGATCGTTATCACCGCCGCTTTTGACCTTCTGACCGGCTGACTGGCTGTAAACGCGCAGTTTTTCATGCAGCTTTTGGCGGTTTCCACCGGCCTTGACGGCGCGCATCATGATGTTCTCGGAAGCCATGAACGGCAGTTCCTTTTGAAGATGAGCTTCAATCATGGCCGGATAGACGACCAGACCGTCGCAGACGTTAATCAGCAGATTTAAGATCCCATCAGCGGCCAGGAAACCCTCGGCGATGGCGATCCGGCGGTTGGCGGAATCATCCAGCGTCCTTTCCAGCCACTGCTCGGAAGCGGTCAGGGCCGGATTGAGGCTGTCGGTTATCAGATAGCGGCTCAGGGCTGCGATGCGCTCGCAGCGCATCGGGTTGCGCTTGTAAGGCATGGCGCTGGAGCCGACCTGGTCCTTCTCGAAGGGCTCCTCGATCTCCTTGAGGTGCTGCAGAAGGCGCAGGTCATTGGAGAGCTTGTGGGCGCTCTGACCGATGCCGGAAAGCACATTGATTACCCGGCTGTCGTACTTGCGGCTGTAAGTCTGGCCGCTGACCGGACAGCAGGGTATGCCCACCTTTTGGGCGATCAGCTTTTCCAGCTTCCGGACCTTTTCCTTATCCCCTTCAAACAGAGCCAGGAAGGAAGCCTGAGTACCGGTCGTCCCCTTGCAGCCTAAAAGGCGCAAAGAATCGCTGACATACTCAAGATCCTGCAGGTCACTGACAAACTGATCCAGCCACAGCACTGCCCGCTTGCCCACGGTGGTGGGCTGGGCCGGCTGGAAATGGGTATAGGCCAGCGTGGGCAGGCTCTTATGCTTTCTGGCAAAGTCAGCCAGGATCCGGATCAGTCTGACCAGCTTATCCCGGATCAGTTCCAGGCTTTTCTTCATGATGATGATGTCGGTATTGTCGCCGACATAACAGGAAGTGGCGCCCAGATGGATGATGCCGGCTGCCTTGGGGCACTGCAGCCCGTAGGCGTAGATGTGACTCATGACATCGTGGCGGATCTCGTGTTCCCTTCTGATGGCGTCTTCATAGTTGATGTCGCTGACGTGCTGGCGCATCTCGGCGATCTGCTCATCGCTGATGGGCAGACCCAGCTGTTTTTCGCTTTCCGCCAGCATTACCCACAGCTTACGCCAGGTGGTAAACTTGAAGTCCTGGCTGTGAAGGTACTGCATTTCCTTACTGGCATATCTCTGCGAAAACGGTGAAACATAACAATCGGTATTTTCCATGCGGCTCCTCCAATCATTTGTCAGCAGGTCTTCATGCTTTCAGCCTGCCTTTTCTTGCACTTTAAGTATAGCACAAAGAAAGACCTCCGCCGGAGGCGGAAGGCCTATACTTTATCTTTAATGTCGAACCGTTGAGCGCGCCGCTTTAATTGTCATTGACCGCGTACTGATACTGCAGTTTTTCGTAGAACTTGGAACTGTTCTGCCAGTAGCGCTTCTGGCATTCATCCAGAGCCGCCTTGTAGAGCTGGGTGTTGATGTGGCGGTCAATGTTGATCCGCTCACTGTTTTCCCCCAGTAAGCCCAGATGTTCCATGTAGCTCCAGGCTCTCTGTACGGACTTCTTCATCGGGTCAATGTCCAAACGGTGGCGCGGGTTATCCAGATAAGCCCGGACCGTCTGCTCATCGTTTCCGGTCTGCTTCATCGTCAGGGTAACGGCTTCCTCATGATGGCTCTCATAGTAATCCATGGCTCTGATCCAGGCTCTTAGCAGAGCCTTGATGGTATTGGGATTGGCATCTACCCAGCTGGTCAGCGCCTCTACCCGGCAGCAGGAATACTCCGGCAGCACATCAGCGGCATAGGTGACGATCTTAAGGTCAGCGGCGTCGATGACCGCCTGATTCAGTCCGGTGCCTACCAGGCCGAAATCGGCCTGACCGCTTCTGACCGCTTCAATGCGCTCGGTCTGGTTTTCCGTTTCATACCAGTTGATGTCGTTGAGCGGGTCGTAGCCCAGATCCAGCAATGGTCCGGTGAGGGCGAAGAGGTTAGGTTCGCAGGCCAGCGTCTTGCCGATCAGACTCTCAATGCCCTGCCAGGGCGTCTCTTCCCGGGCAAAGACCGGCATGCAGCCGGTAAGCAGATAACCGGCAAAGATGGTCAGATTCATGCCTGAGGCAATTTCCTGCAGAGGCAGGTTGGTGCCGGAATTGGAGGCGATGTCAATGGTGCCGTTGCGTAAGCCCTCAAAAACCTCCGCATCGGTAGTTACAGGTACGTATTCAACGCTGATGCCCTCATCAGCCAGATAGCCCTGAGCTTCGGCAATGCCGTTGAAGATGTGGCCGGCGCCGTTAAGGGCCAGACGGATGACCGTTGTTTCCGGTTTTTCCGTTCTTTCCGGTTCTTCACTGTCCTTTCCCTCGCTGTTTCTGCCGCAACCGGTCATTACCATTAGACATACGATCAGGATGAGTAATAATGATTTCTTCATTTCTGTCAGCCTCCTGTCTACTTCACCGGTGGGGTCGGGGCAGCGGACACCTGTCCGGGTCCCTTGATGCCGTTACGCCGGAAGATCTCCAGCAGTTCCTTGTTCAGATAGCGGGTAACGCTGCGTACATCGGCTTCCGCGCATCTGGCCATGATGGTCATGGTGTACTTGCGGTCAGCCAGTTCGCTGATGCCCATGTATTTCGGACCGTCGAGAATGCGGCGGTTCTTCAGCTTCAGCAGCGGCATCTCCAGTTCAAGGACCTGTTCGACGAAGGAGGGATCCTGACTGTAGTCCATGCCGATGTTAATGAAGGCGACGGAAGTCTCCTTGGTCATGTTCAGGACACCGGAGATCTCGCTGTTATTGTAGATCTTGATGTTGCCTTCGCCCAGGATCTTGGTCGTCCGTAAGCCGATGTCCGTGACCACGCCGCGGAAACCGTTGATGGTAACGATGTCCCCGACCCTGAACTCACCTTCAAAGACTATGAAGATGCCGGCCAGGATATCCTTGATCAGGCTCTGGGCGCCTAAGCCAATGACCAGAGACAGGATGCCGGCGCTGGCCAGCAGGTTGCCGGAATCAATGCCCACCAGATACAGGCTGTAGAACAGCGCGGCGATCGAGCCGCCGTACTTGACGATCGACAGCAGCAGATGCCCGACGGTTTCGCCCCGGGTTCCCAATAAGGCCGTGATCAGCCGGACCGGGATGCGGAATAATTCAATGGCGATGACGGTCATGGCCAGAACCATGATGCAGGCACTGACCGCAAAGATGTTCAGTGAGCGGTCCCAGCCGTTGGACAGAATGTAGCGGATGACCGAATCTTCGTCGGCAAACCGGCTGATGCCAACCGCGGACAGGACAAAGTAGAGGACCAGGATCATGATGATCCAGCTGATGATGGCGGCCAGTTTCATCTCCGCGGAGCGCTCACTCCAGGGGATGTGGCGGTTATCCCAGCGGCTCACCGCCTTGGTGGTGCTGGCAACTCGGCCCGAAGGCAGAATGACATTGAAGAAGGTGGAATTCAGATTGGCATCCTGATCGATCAGATCAGCGTAAAGCATCTCTTCTTCTTTATTGGTCAGCGTGACCGTCAATAACAGGATCAGAATCAGCGCCATGCATACCCCGGCCGTGGTCAGAGCGATGGTGGTGCGGGTGGTGAACATGCTGGTGCGGGGAATCGCGGTGGCGATGTAGTAGTTATCGATGAACCGGAAATACTGGAAGTACTCGATTCCGTTGATGGTATTGAAGCCGTAATAGATGTCGGAACTGAAGGCCTTGGCGGATACTCCCATCTGCCCGGCGCTCTTGCCGATGGAACTGGCAGAAGGCGAATAGACGCACAGGTGTTCCGGGCTGTTGTCGAACATGATGATGGCACCGTCTGCCAGCATCTTGGTGGCCAGGGCATATTCGGCACTGGTGGTCTCCAGAATGGAGCCGGCCAGAGCCTCATCCAGTTCGATCTGCAGCAGCGAGTGGTGTCTGGTGATGCCCCCGGCGCTGCGGACTCCGGAAACGCCTTCCTGCTGGCAGGACTTTTCAAAGGCGTAGCGGGAGACGTAAATGGTATTGCCGCGGCTGTCTGATGCCGTATAGTAGTTCAGAGCGACACCGAAGAACTGGGATTCCTCACCGATGTCATTGACCATGTGGGTCTGCAGGAAACTGTCAACATCGCCATCCAGCACCTTGCGGAAGGGATAGGACTGATCTTCGGGATTGTTGCTGAGGGTGAAGAACCAGTTTTTGGTATTGGTCGCGATTGTCCGGCCGTCTTCGTCGAAGACGTAGATGGCGTCGATCCGGTTCTCGTTGCACAGCTGCTGCAGAGCCGCGGACTGACCGACGGACTTCAGCGGATTGTATTCGTCATCGAGAATGAACTGGCGGTTGCCGTCATTGTCGATGTAACTGTAATAATGATCGGAGGTCTCATTGAGGATGTCCGGGCTTTCCTCCAGGATGAACTTGATGATCCGGGCCGTTGACAGGAAGCGGGAATCATAGTATTCCTCAATGACCTTGCGGCTTTCCTGGCTTTCCTCATAGCGCCCGGTGATCTCCTGTATGATGACGTTGGAACGGTCAATGCCCTCATTGATCTCCAGAAGCGTCTGGGTATAGAAGGATATGAAGTAGACCGCGATGATGCCTATCAGCATCAACGGTCTGACCTTGCGGAAGACTTCGGTATCAAAGTACAGCGGATTGCGGGACTTGCCAAAGAGTTCCTTCTTTTCATTCTGCACGCCCTGACGGATGAAGTCATTGCGGACGATGATCGCATAGGTCAGACACAGAATCATCACCAGGGTAAATCCCAGAAGGGACCAGACCAGCACATACTTGTCATGGGAGATGACCTTGTCATAGTTGGCAGCCGCCACGACGATCATGTCATCGCCATAAGCCCGGGAGATGCAATAGTACTTATCTCCCAGAATGGTCTGTCTGCCCTGGAAACCGTCAGAGGTGATCTCCTGGTTCAGACCGCATTCAAAGATGTTCCGACCGGTCAGCATGTCCTCGCCGTTATGGTAGTAGACAAACATCTTACTTTCCGGATCGATCGCAAACAGGAAACCGTCATTGATGACGCTCATCCGGCTCATTACCGTGGAAACGTCCCTGAGGGAAGCAATGTGGACATCCAGAGCCCAGGAATCCGCTCCCAAAACCAGAGCGTACTGGGTGTTGCGGTAAGTATAGGGCTGGCTGTAGAAGTAGAATGAACCGTAACGGTTCTCCACGTAGACCGGTGTGACATTGCCCTGTCCATCCCGGCAGAATTCCAGCAGCCGGTTGAGGTTTTCCTGAGTCAGGATTGCCGTAGTGGCCGGATTGCGGCCGATCAGCTGCGGATCGGGAGAAAGAACGACCTTTCCCTCCATTGAAAGCAGGTACAGATAGGGAACCCCGGCCTGAGTGGAGATATCCGAAAAGACATCGCAGCGGATCGCCAGATCACTGGCCATCATCCGGTCAAACAGACCGCCGTCAAACAGTTCATTGATGTCATCCAGGGTCTTCCAGTTACCTTCATGATAGATGCCGGTCAGGGTATCGGTATTGCGGTCATTTCTTTCCATGATGGAAACGACTTCGGAGAGAGCCAGTTCGCTGTTATCCTTTTGCTTGGCTAAGGAAGTCCGGGTCTGAATGTTGCGCAGGAAAACGGCAATGATGACCGCTCCCAGCACCATCAGCACCAGATTGAATACGACCTTGCTGATCCGGTAAGTATTGACCTTCCGGCGTTTTTCCCTCGTCTCTGTCATTTCCCTGTTCTTATCTTCCATAATGTTTCTCCAATATATTCACTTCACGTTTTTTTGTCCGGAGCATCCGCCTGTTGGCATACTATCTTATTATAATATTAATCCAGAACAGCCTTTTTTCACAATAAAGAGTATCTGTGCGGCTGAAAACAACCGTTATATTTATGCTCTTTTAAGCATTAGCCAAGCCGAACACAAGCATTATCAGACCGCATCCCAGCATCACCAACAGCGGATTGGGCTTATAGCGCCGCAGGATGATGAAGCTGACGCTCATCAGGATAAGCGCCAAAATGCTTACCTGCCGGCCATCCCAGCTGTTGCGGACCACCATGTTCAGAAAAGTCGACAGGATCAGCCCGATGGCCAGGCACTTAAGGCTGTGCACGACGCTTTCCATCATTGACAGTTTCCGGTATTTCCGATAGATAAGGATCACTACCAGAGCGATCAGACAGCAGGGCAGAATGCAGCCCAGGGTGGCGGCGATCGCTCCGGGTATGCCGGCCACCTTCATACCCACAAAGGTTGCGGAATTAATCAGGATCGGCCCCGGAGTCAATTCGTCCAGAGCCAGCAGGTCGGCAAACTCCTGATAACTCATCCACTGCTGGATCTCGACGACTTCACGCTCAACCAGCGGAATGGAGGCATATGCCCCGCCGAAGGCCAGAACGGCAATCTTCATGAAGGAAAGAACGATCTTAAGCAGCATGCTCATTCTCCTTCCTTCCGCCGTAAGGCCAGAGCCCTGATGATGCCAAGCAGAATGCAGGCACCGGCCAGAAAGAAGACCGACCAGTTGAGAAGGCGGATGTAGAGAAAGGAAAGAACGATCAGGATGACCGGATAGATCTTTTCTCCTTTCAGGGCATTGTCAATAAGGCCCAGAAGCACATCCAGCAGCATCGCCGCTACCCCATACTGCATGCCCTTCAGAAACAGGGCAATGTAGGGATTGGCGATCAGGGAATTATAGAAGAAGGTCACGATGATCATGACCAAAAGCGGTGGCAAGGCGCAGCCCGCTACCGCGGCTAAAGCCCCGGGCAGGCCGGCGGCTTGATACCCGGTGATCATCGAGGCGCTGATGGCGATCGGTCCGGGAATGGAGGGGGCCATGGCGATGTAGTCATTCATTTCCTCTTCGCTGAACCAGCGGTACTTGTGCACGAAGGTATTCTTCATGACACTCAGGATAGCATAGCCGGAATTGGCCGTCATCGATATCGTAAAGGTCGTGGTAAACAGGACCAACAGCCTGCTGCTCTTCTTTTCGCTCATGCATTCTCCCTTCTGCTGATGATCAAGCTGGTCTTCTACTGTCAATTATAGGCGTGCAGCCCCCTTCAGGCAAACATCGGCTATTAACACCCGTTGTCACCATCAGTTGATAGACACCGGGCGGTCGTTTATAATCTGGTTATACTGAACAGAGAAAGGACAGCTGTCACCATGAACATTCAAAAATCCGGATTCGATCTGGTAAGCATCAGGGAAAAACCGCAGCTCTGCGAACAGGCTGCTGCCTGGTTTTCCGGTAAGTGGGGCATTGACCGGCAGGCTTATCTGGACTGCATGAAGGAATGCCTGAATGATGAAGTGCCCTATGACTGGTTTCTCTGCCTTGCGGAAGATAAGATCGTGGGTGGCCTGGGTATCATCGAAAATGATTTTCATGACCGCCCGGACCTGAGCCCCAATGTCTGTGCCGTCTACGTGGAACCGGATTACCGGGGCAGGGGCATTGCCGGAAAGCTGCTTGACATGGCCGTGGAAGCCATGCGCAAAAAAGGCATCTCACCGCTCTACCTGCTTACCGGACACCAGGGCTTTTACGAGCGCTACGGCTGGCAGTTTCTCACCATGGCGCTTGGAGAAGGCGATGAGCATCCCAGCCGGATGTATGTCCATTACTGAAACACTCTGATGCAGAAAATAATGAATCGTCACGAAAAAACGGCAGTCATTCTGCCGTTTTACGTCTTATCAGCCTAATTCCGGTTCCTGGCTTTGAGGTTCAAAGCCTTCAATGACCTGAGCTTCTTCCTTCTCCTTTTTTTTCATTTTGAAATACCCAAGGGTCATGACGACACCGAAGGCGAACATGCCGCCGGTAATCAGCAGCGACAGCAGCTGGGTATCGGTGCAATTGATCCGCAGATAATAGATGTCCCGGTCGGCTTCATTCAGATTGAAGTATTCCAGAGCTTCCCGGTAATAGCTGAGCAGCTGACCGCTCATTTCCTCAATCTTGCCCTTCAGATGCAGCGGCGTTTTGGTCAGTGAGTCTGACTTTCCGTCCAGATATTCCCAGGTTGCGTCCATGATGTTTTTCATGGCCGTGGTATTCTTGCCGGTCACCGAGACCGCGATCATCGAATCGTCATCCAGCCAGACCAAAAAATGCTGGTCCTTGCCGGTGGTAAAGCCGTTGGTCTTGTGGACGGTTTCCGCAAAATTTTCCAAAACGGCATCGACATCAAGTTCCACATACTTGCCGGTGCTTTCCTTTACCCGGTTTTCCCGCAACAGGGTATTGATGTCAGTCACCTTGGTGCCAAACATCAGCGGGCCGTACAGCCAGACCATGATCAGGCTGAAGGCCAGAAACATGATTCCCACTACCAGCACACCCCAGGTCGGGGTCTTCTTTCCATTTCTCATATTGTCCTCCTTAATCTTTAGTAGCATGGCTTGTCCTTTCCCCATTACTATAACATTTCTCCTTCATTCTGAAAACGGACGTGCCCGTCTTCGCCCATGAGCAGCCGATGTGCTAAAATTAGTTTGACAGGGGAAAGATGATGAAATTTGAACACACCAATCGCCATGGCTTTCTGATCGGGCTGGCGGACTTTATGACCGCCGGGCTTTTACTGCTTTTTTGGATGAAGAAAAGCATGCACCGGGAGTTTGAGGAAGTCTTGGGCCACCCCATTGAGTCCTACTCTTCCGCTTACCTGAAGGGCATTCCCAACCTGTTCATCTACACGCTGCACTGGATGGCCAAAATCGCTGAGGAAATGAAAGCCAAAGCCATTGAACTGGGGTTGGAAGGTTCCTACACCTCCTACCGCCACATGTTTGGCTGGAATACCTGGGGGCTGCTGCTCTTTGGTCCGGCGGTGGCTACCGCCCGCTTCTTTGACACCCTCAACCGCATTGAGCAGGAACTTAACCACCGCAATGGATTTTAGTCGGAAATCATCTGACAATGCTATAATCATATCAACGAGGTATGATGCCATGAAAAAAACAATCAGCATAATGTTAATATCAGCCATGATCCTTACCGGTCTTTTAACCGGCTGCCAGCCGAAAGAGCCGGAAAAGCTGCACACCGAAGAGCTGCCGCTGCAGCACGAGACCGAATTCGGCGGCGTCTATCTGAAGATGACCATTGACCAGTTCAATGCTCTGGGCTTTCAGTACGGCGACAGCGTCGATGTGACCTTTTCCAACGGCTACAGGCTGGAGGACATTCCTTACTACAACGGCTACTATGTCGATGCCGGTCAGCCCCTTTTGATCGCCTATCCGGGCTACGATTACATCAAGGCCGCCATCAACTACGGCGAAGACCTCTGGGAAAGAGCCGGTCTGCTGAATTTGATGGCAGTTAAGACCCTGTGGCTTTCCGCCCAACTGGACGAATCCTCGACCGGTACCGTCACCCTGAGACAGGCCGGCAAATACAGGGACATTCAGGATGCCCGGGACATTCACTATTCCGATGAGCGCTCCAAATACGACAGCGATGTCATCTTCGCCAACTTCCGGCCGATGAATCTGGGCAGGCTGAAGGAAGACTTCTTCTTCCGCTCCGCTTCTCCCTGCGATAATCAGCACAAGCGGGCTCCCTATGTTGATGCCCTGATGCAGGAAAACGGCATCAACGCCATTCTCAATCTTTCCGATAACGAAAAGAAGATCGAAGGCTATCTGGCCAAGGAAGACTTCAGTTCGCCGTATTTCCTGTCCCTCTACCAGAAGGAAAATGTCGTTCCGATCGCCTTAAGCATGAACTACCTGTCCGACGAATTTGCCCAGAAGATCGCCAATGGCCTGATTGCCCTTGCCCAAAAGGAAGGCCCGTATCTGGTCCACTGCACCGAGGGCAAGGACCGCACCGGCTTTGTCTGCATGCTGATCGAAGCTCTGGCCGGGGCCGGCTACCAGCAGATCGCCGATGACTACATGGAAACATATGACAACTACTATAAGATCACTCAGGCCAAGGACCCGGCCCGCTACCAGACCATCCTGGAAAAGAATCTGGAAGCGATGCTGCAGTTTGTCATCAATGATCCGCAGGTGGACTTTAAGAACGCTGATCTGACCGTCTATGCCCGCCGCTACCTCAATCACGGCGGCATGAGCGATCAGCAGATCGACGAGCTGCTGCTGCGCATCTGTGAATAATTCTGAAATCGGAAAGACTTACCGGGCTCTGCCCGGTTTTCTTTCGAAAAAAACTGAACTCAAAGAGGTTTTCTCTTTGTGATTGGTTAAAAAGCGTTTATAATTAATACATTGGAATTTTTTAAGGAGTAACAAGATGATTAGAAAACTTACCTTAACCTTCATGTCTCTGCTTCTGACCTTATCGATGGTCCTTCCGCAGGGACTTCAGACTGTCAGAGCACAGCAGTCTGAAGATGTTCCGGACATTTCGGTTCATTCAGTGGAAATGAACCGGGAAAGCAGCAGCCCGGAAGATGAGAATGCTTACGCATACATTAATGTCGACATCGACAAGACCCGCTTCATCCACCACAATGCCCGTCCTCAGGCTGAGGATGCACTGCCGACCAGCTATTCACTGGTCTCTGAAGGCTATGTGACCAGCGTCAAGAACCAGAACCCCTACGGTACCTGCTGGACTTTCTCGACTATGGCTTCCGCGGAAAGCGGCATTCTGAAGAAATACGGTCAGACCAAGGACCTCGCGGAACTGCAGATGGCTTATTTCAACTACAACAGCTACCAGAAGGCTGACCCCCTGAACCTGATCACCAATGACGGCACCAAGGGATCAAGCCCGGACGGTGTGCTGAACATCGGCGGCAACGCCTATTTCTCAACCTTCGCTCTGGCCAGCGGCATCGGTTTCTGCGATGAAACCGATTATCCGTACGGCACCAGCGTTACCAGCAAGCCCTGCTACAAGGCCAGCTACCTGCTCAGAGAAGCCAGATGGCTGTATCTGCAGGAAACTGACGCCGTCAAGAGAGCCCTGATGGAACACGGAGCCCTGGCAGTCTCCTACTATCACAGCGACAGCTATGTCAATTACACCAGCAGCGGTGATTGCGCCTATTACCAGAATTCCTATGACGGCGATTATTCCAACCACGCGGTCACCCTGGTTGGCTGGGATGACAACTACTCCCGCACCAACTTCAAATCCTCAAAGAGACCGACCAAGAACGGTGCCTGGCTGATCAAGAACAGCTGGGGAACTTCCTGGGGCAATAAGGGCTACTTCTGGATCTCCTATGAAGATACCAGCATTCAGGGCAGCGAAGCCGTCTTCTATGGCGTCGACCTTGAGGACAACTACACCCTGGAAACTGCCAACCTGTATCAGTATGACGGCAGCGGCATGGCCGGCTGGGAAAACTACGGCAAGACCGTTTACGCTTCCAACATTTACCAGACCATCAATGACGGTGAAGTACTGAGAGAAGTCGGTTTCTTCGTTGACCAGACCGGTCTGGACTACACCATTTCCATCTACAACAACGTCTCCAGCACCCCGACCAGCGGCACTCTGGCCACTACGCAGAGCGGCCGTCTCGAGGATGCCGGTTACTACCTGCTGAAGCTGGACAACCCGGTCAGACTCACCAAGGGAGCCAAGTATTCCGTTGTCATCAAGCTGACTTCCTCAAGTGAAGATGTCAACCTGTTCCTTGACTGGGACTATTCATACAACTGGTCAGACGGTTCTTCCGTCAAGTTCTACAATAATGTTACCAATGACCTCAGCTTCTACAGCACCAACGGCACCAGCTGGACCAGCCTGACTTCTGAAGGCTATACGGCCAGAATCAAGGCCATCACCACTGAAGTAGAAACCTGTCAGGTCAGCTTCGTCAACTATGACGGTACCGTGCTGCAGAGCGGCACTGTGCCGGTAGGCGACACTCCGGTCTATGAAGGCGAAACTCCGAGCAGACCGGATGACGAACAGTATACCTACACCTTCAAGGGCTGGACTCCGGAAATCGGACCGGTTGAGACAGACACTGTCTATACCGCTACTTACGATAAGCACGAATACACCGACATCGCCATCACTTCTCTGAAGAATGAAGGCACCGATGGCGGCATCAACGTCAGCTTCCTCAAGGTCTCCGGCGCGGAGCGCTATCAGGTCGATGTCAGCGAAGACGGTGAAAGCTGGCTGACCCTGACCGACAGCGTTGCCGATAACAGCTATTCCGACATCGCCGCCGTCATCATGGGCAAGACTTATACCTATCGGGTAAGAGCTTACGCCAACGGCCAGTGGGGCGATTTCTCCGAAACCGCCAGCCTGCTCAGAAATCCCTTCAGGGATGTTCAGGAAGGCACTGATCACTTCACCCATGTTGCCTGGGCTTACAACAACGGCATCGTCAATGGCCTGTCCTCCGATCACACCCGTTTCGGCCTGACCGGAAAGTGCACCAGAACCCAGTTCTGCATCATGCTCTGGAAGATGGCCGGCAGGCCGGATACCACCGGCATGGAATGCCCGTTTGAGGACATCGATGACGTAACCGAAAACAATAAGAGAGGCATCATCTGGTGCTATAATCAGGGCATCGTCAACGGTACTTCCGCCACGACCTTCAACCCCAGCGGTGACATCACCAGAGCTCAGCTGGCCATCATGGTCTACAAGCTGGCCGGCATGCCGTCAGTAAGCGGACAGAGCTGCCCGTATGTTGACCTGGCCGGTCTGACCGCCAACAACAAGAAGGCCATCATCTGGTGCTACAACAACGGCCTGATCAACAGCCTCACCGACACCTACTTCTTCCCCAAGGTCAAGGGAACCCGTGCCCTGCTGGCTGAGATGCTGTACGGTGCCGAGCAGGTACTGCACATCTTCGAAAACGCGCAGAACTAAGCGATCTGCTACTATCATCAGCGTAAAGCCCGGGCACAACCCGGGCTTTTATACGGCATTGAAAAGGACCGCCTTAGCGATCCTTTATGACTTTCTGAATTTTCGATTTCTCATGATTCCGCGACTTCGCAATAGAAGGCGGCCAGACTGTCCCACTGTTCACTGACATCGGCCGTTTCCTGGTCCCATCGCTGCACTTTCCCATCCGGTAGCAGCAGCATGGCATCGCCGCAGTCGTAAAGGGCAAAGACGATCGCGTTTTCAAACTGGCCGTCAGGATGTTGTTTTTGAAACCTTTCGGTCTCCTTAAGGGATTGCTGATAAGAGAGGAAATGGCATTCGCTGTTCTCGTCAATGTCAAAGCCATTGGCAAGGGCGTAGTAGGGAACCAGCGTGGCGTAGGGGCCTTCCTTCAGGGCCGCCTGCTGCTTGGGAGCCAGACGCTTCGGGAAGTCTTCCGGCGTCATTTCCTTACGGGCCTTGAACAGCTCCCTGACCCGGGTAATTGAGGGCCTGCGCTCGGGCTTTTTCTTAGCCAGATGCCGGTAGCACTCTTCCAGACGGATGGCACAGATCTCCTCCGTAACCTGAGGGATCGCGACGGTGTTGACCAGTTCATAGCCCTCAGGAGGCTCATCCATGATCGCCAGCGGCTGCAGGTCTTTCTTGGTCAGTAATCCCTGACTGTGAAGCTGGGCAGCGATGTCCCGGTGGATCAGGATCTCAAAATCGGTATAGCCGGTTAATCCCGCCCGGTTCTTGAAGACGATGCCGCCACTGGGCAGTTCGTCTCTTAAGACCACATCCTGACATCTGACCTTCAGGCGCCGGGGAAAGACCTCCATCAACAGGTCAAACGGCGCACCGAATTGCCGGATCTGCTGGCGCTGGCCAAAGGAGCGCCAGTAGGAATAACTGGCCCGCCAGTAGCTGCTGATCCTTTGGCGGGGGATCATGGCAAAGTACTGCTCTCCCCGGTAGTGGCCGATGTCTCTCAGCCAGCAGAAACGGACATCAGCCGTCTCATTGACCTCAAGGAAGCGGCGCATTTCATCACTGACAAACACGGCTCTCCGGCGGCTGTCACATCTGGGCTTGCCGTCGGCAATGTTGCAGGCCCTTATGGCCGGCAAAACAAACCGGCCGCCCTTAAGGTGCAGGACATCTTCTTCCTGATATTCCGTCTGTCTTCCCGAAAAGCCCCGGGTCTGCAGAACATACCAGTCGCTCTGCGGCAGATCATAAATGCGCTGATAGGTTCCTTCGGCCCAGCATTTGTTTTCCTGGCAGTAGTCCATGATCGCTTCCAGAATTTCGTTGGCTTCCGGACTGTGCAGATCAAGGGTGCTTTTGCCCGAATCATCGCATTTCTGATTCAGCGAGCGTACGAAGGCGACATTGTTGCGCCTGCGTTGGTCAATGTCGACCCGCATTTTCCACTTGAGTATCCAGGTCAGTTTTTCCTGATATTTCATGCCCTTTTCTGCCATATTTCCTTTCGCTCATTGATGAATCGTCAGAGCGCTATCTCCCTCATCAGTTTTCCTTACCTAATCATTATAAACCACCAGCCAGCACCGTTGTAAGGGTTTACATGTTTTGATTTCATAGGGTATAATTTAGGCGAAAAGAGGTGACTACGCAGCATGTCTCAAACTAACGATTATCACAGTAGACACTTGAATACTTTGGGCGGTCATGCTGCGCCAGGACAGTAGTTTTTTCCAGCAGCACAAGCCGCCTTTGGAAAAGGAGGCTTTTTATATGGCAAAGACCAGAAACAATGCCGACAGCAAGCTCGTGGAAAAGAAACTCATCGATTATTCCCGGATGAGCCGGGAAGAACTCTTTGAGTCCTTTGACATTGACAACAGCGGCTTAAGCAGCGAGCAGATCACATCCGGCAGCGAAAAGTACGGCAAGAACATCATCAACCAGAATAATGAAAACACCCTGATCATCCGGCTGCGCGACGCGGTGATCAATCCCTTTAACATCGTCTTGCTGGCGGTTGCCGGGGTGACCTACATCACCGATGTCATCATGGCTGAACAGGCCAGTTACGCCACCTTCGCGATGTTATTGATCATCGTGGCCATTTCCTCGGCGGTATCCTTTGTCCAGTCGGAAAAGAGCAACAACGCTGCCAAGGCGCTGCAGAAGATGATCAGCAACAACATCGAGGTAGTCCGCAACGGCTATACGGTTTCCATCAACATTGAGGACGCCCTGCCCGGGGACATCGTCAAGCTGGGTGCCGGCGACATGATTCCCGGCGACGTCCGCTTCTATGACCTCAAGGACCTGTTCATCGACCAGTCACAGCTGACTGGGGAATCGGTACCGGTGGAAAAATTCACCGAATCGAAGGAATTCGATGACATCACCGAGCTGGCCAACATCGGCTTCATGGGTTCCAACATCGTTTCCGGTTCCGCCAAGGCCGTCATCCTGACCACCGGAAATCACACCTACTTCGGTTCGATGGCCAGGTCGCTGTCCTCCGAAAACACCAAGAGCACCTTTGATGAGAACATGGATTCAATCTCCAGACTGCTCATCCGCTTCATGCTGGTAATGATTCCGGTCATCTTCGTGGCCAATCTGCTGACCAAGAGCAGCTGGCTGGATTCGCTGATGTTCGGCATTACCATCGCCGTCGGCCTGATGCCGGAGATGCTGCCGGTAATAATGACTTCATCACTAGCCAAGGGCGCCATTTCCATGAGCCGCAAGAAGACCATCGTCAAGCGCTTGGGCGCCATTCAGACCTTTGGTGAGATGGATGTGCTGTGCACCGACAAGACCGGTACCCTGACCGAAGATCAGGTCATCCTGGAAAAATACCTCAACCCCAAGGGTGAGGAAGACATCCGCGTGCTCTCCCACGCTTTCCTGAACGCCTACTTCCAGACCGGAATGAAAAACCTGATGGACCGGGCCATCATCGCCCGAGGTGAAAAGGAAGGCTTGAGCCGTCTTAAGCGAGAATACGTCCGCGAGGACGAGATCCCCTTTGACTTTTCAAGGAGAATGATGTCGGTGGTCATGCGCGACAAGAACATCAAGCGCCAGCTGATCACCAAGGGCGCCGTTGACGAAGTCATCAGCCGCTGCCGCTATGTCGACATCGGCGGCAAGGCTGAGGAAATAAATGAACAGTGGCTCAGCATTGCCCGCAACGTCGCTGAGGAAAACGGCCGGGAAGGCATCCGGGTCATCGCCGTCGCCCAGAAGAACGACATCCATGATGTTGACACCTTCGGCATTGACGATGAGAAGGACATGGTCTTACTGGGATTCATCGGTTTCCTGGATCCGCCGAAGGTTTCCGCCAAGCCGGCTCTTGACCATCTTAAGGAAAGCGGCATCCGCACCGTCGTGCTGACCGGCGACTCCGAAGGGGTAGCCGTGGCCGTAGCCAAGCGGTTAGGCATTGACGTTACCTACAGCTATAACGGCACCGCTGTTGAAAAGATGAGCGATGAAGAACTTAAGGAAGCCTGTGACAAATGCTTCGTATTCGCCAAATTAAACCCGATGCAGAAGAAGAGAATCGTCGCCACCATGCAGTCTCAGGGTCATACCGTCGGCTACATGGGGGATGGCATCAATGACTCCCCGCCGCTGAAGCAGGCTGACGTCGGCATTTCCGTTGACACCGCCGTCGACATCGCCAAGGAAGTCGCCGATATCATCCTATTGGAAAAGGACCTGCAGGTTCTGGAAGACGGCGTACTGGAAGGCAGAAGAACCTTCGCCAACATGAACAAGTATCTGAAGATGGCCATCTCCGGCAACTTCGGCAACATGCTGTCGGTGCTGATCGCCTCACTGGCTCTGCCCTTCTTACCGCTCAAGCCGGTCCACATCCTGGTTCAGAACATCCTCAACGACTTCGCTCAGCTGGGCATGCCCTTTGATAATGTTGAGCCGGAATACATTGAGCATCCCAAGAAGTGGAACGTGGACGGCATCAAGAAGTTCATGGTCTACTTCGGCCTGCTCTCCACGGTGCTGGATGTCTTATGCTTCATCGTACTGTGGCACATCTTCCACTATGACAATCCCGGCAAGGCCGAATTCTTCCAGTGCGGCTGGTTCATGTTCGGAGTCATTTCCCAGACCATGGTGATCCATACCATCAGGACGCATAAGCTGCCCTTCCTGCAGGCCAATGCCTCAGGTCAGCTCTATCTGTCCAGCATCGCCGTGATCATCATCACCCTGATCATCGGCATGACCACCATCGCCCTGGTCTTCGACATGGGCGTCGTACCGGCCAGCTATGGCTTATGGATGGTGATCCTGTTACTGGTCTATCTGGTACTGGCCCAGATCATCAAGAAGATATACATCAAGATTAACGGAGAATGGATATAGGAGGTAAGTTAAAATGACCGAAAGAAATAACGAAGAAATCATGGATGAAAGATACTATACTCAGGAAATATTCGACCTGGTCCGCAAGACCCCGGACCGCAAGAAACTGGCCAAGGCGCTGTCCTACTATCATGACAATGACATCGCCGCGGCACTGAGTTATCTGACTCCCAAGGAAAGAAAGCATCTGTATGACTCCCTGGGCATTGAAAACACCTCCCATGTCTTTGCCTACATTGACGAGGATGTTGACAAGTACTTTGCCGAACTGGAAGCCGATCAGGCTGCCGACATCATCGAGGAAATGGACGCTGACGATGCCGCTGACATTTTGGAAGAACTGAGCGACCGCAAGGCCAAGGAGATCATCGGTTTGATGGAGCCGGAAGCCAAGGAAGACATCGAGCTGATCAACTCCTACGCTGACAACCAGTTCGGCTCGCTGATGACCACCAACTTCATCGCCGTCAAGACCGGCCTGTCCCTGAAGGAGACCATGAAGTCGCTGGTTGAGCAGGCCAAGGAAAACGACAACATCGGTACCATCTACCTGATCAATGATAATGATACCCTGCATGGTGCCATTGACCTAAGGGACCTGCTGATTGCCAAGAGCGAGGAGGACCTGGAAGCAGCTGTCATCTCCTCCTACCCTTATGTCTACGCTGATCAGATCATCAATGATGAATCTTTGGATAAACTGATCGACTATGACGAAGACTCCATTCCGGTTCTCTCGGAGAGAACCAATGAGCTCTTAGGCGTCATCACCGCTCAGGATCTGGCTGAGATCTCCTTTGATGAGATCGATGAACAGCCGGAACCCAACGAAGTCGAACCGCCGAAAGAAAACCGCTTCTGGACCGTTCTGCTGGTGTTGGGATTACTGCTGACCATCGTCGGCGCCATCGTTGGCCACGGCAGTGTCGCTGAAGACATTGCCCGGGAGACTGCCTTCATCATCCTGCTGGTGGCTGGGGCAGCCCTGAGCATTCTGGGACTCTACTTCGCGGCCCGGAAGAAGGAAGAAGTCAAATAACTCCTGAAGTCAGCTGATTTTACCTGAAGTGCACCATTGCGTGCACTTTTTTCAGCCGCTATTGCGGCAGAAAATGGCAATTATTCATATAACACCATTTCTGTGTATAATGTAATCAGATAATGGAGAGGAGAATAATATCATGGATAAGAATAATCAGAAAAAACCGGTTAATAAGCTTGTTTTAATCATCCTGGCATTGTTGATAGTCGGCGGAGGCGTTTTTGCCTACCTGAAGAACAAAGCCAAAAATGACGCGCTCAACTCTCTGACCATTGATTTCGTAAGCAATCAGACCGAAACTGGTGCCATTCAGCTGGAATACGATCTTTCCAAAATCGACCCGCTTACATTGGTAACCAGTCACACCTGGGAAATTGAAGCATCCAAGTCCGAAATCGACCTCAGTGTTCTCGGTGAAAGCGAAATTGAATACATCCTGTCCACAAAGGATTCCATGGGCGGAACCGTTAAGAAATCATTTACCAAAAAAATCGTGGTTTCTGATACCAAAGCCCCGGAAATCAGCTTTGACAACGACAATATTCCCATGACTGCCGGCAGCGCGATTCCAGACAACAATATCACAGTCAGTGACCCGGTAGACGGAGCGCTGGAGCTGGTCGAAAATGAGCCGGCAAAGACCGCGGAAAGCGGACAGGTCTATGAAAAGGGCTGGTATACCGTTTCCCATGAAATCGATCCCGCCAAGGAAGGTGAATATACCGTTACCATTACTGCCTCAGACAAAAATGGAAACCGCACGGAAAAGACCTATACGGTCACCGTCACCAAGCAGAAGGAACAGTATCGCTATGTAGCCAGAGAGTATTACGCTGACGAGGAGAAGAAATGGGTAACCATCAGCGCCAAGCAGGCTCTCTCCTATGTTAATGACTGGATAAAGAATGCCGATAAAGTAAAGAACAAGAAGAGATCAAAATACACCAGCCTTGAGCAGGTCGTCAATGACCAGTTGTACTGTGAAAGCGCCGGTGATGGTACCTGGAAGATGTACATCTTTGTATATGACTCAAAAGGCAAGCAGGTGAAAAAACACCTGTGTCTGAAGTTCTAACCCATCCATTACCTTAGCGCACAGCCAATAACACCATAGACCCCCTGAAGCTGACAGGGGGTCTTTCCATGAAAAGTTCCGGCAAGCCATACATTTTTAATCCTGATCGGCTCTTCTTGCCTTATGGTTGTCCAATCAATTATACTATCTGTATTGTTCCCTGAAACTTTACAGCTAAACCGGGGAATATTAAGGAGACAACTATGAGAAGAGATGCCCGCCGAGTCGAACTGCCTGCCCTGATGCAGTGTGCCATCGACCTGAAACCCACCCGCAAGGAAAATGAAGTCTACATTGACCGTAAGGTAGACGTGACCGAACTGGTCCGCTACATGGAAGAAAAGAAGAAAAACGGTGCCCATTACACCTATTTCCACGCCTTCCTGACCACCATTGGCAAGGTTATGTATAACCGGCCGAAGCTTAACCGCTTCATTTCCAACCGCCACATGTATGAGCATAACGACATTCTGCTCTCCTTCGTCGCCAAGATGACCCTTGATGACAAGGCCGAGGAACTGATGCTGGTGGTACCGATCGAAGAAAATGACAACATTGAAACGATCGCCGCCAAGACGGCAAGGAAAGTTGAAAACCTTCGCTCCGCCAAGGCTGACAAGGCCGGAGCCAATAACGCCGTCGATACCCTGGGCAGACTTCCCAACATCATCAGAGTGCCGATCTTCGGTCTGATCAAGATCCTGGGCAAACATGGCCTGCTGCCAAAGTCCCTGACCGACAACAACATCTACTTTACCTCAATGATCATTTCCAACCTTGGTTCGATCAAGTGCGGAGCCATTTACCATAACCTGGCTGACTTCGGCACCTGTTCTTCCCTGGCTACCATCGGTGAGATCACCAGTGAGATGAAGATCAACGACGAGGGCAGCGAAGAAGTACGCAAGTACTGCCACTTCGGTGTTACTCTGGACGAGCGCATCGGCGACGGTTTCTACTTCGCCAGATCACTCTCGCTGATCGAACACATCCTTCAGCATCCTCAAATGCTGGAGGAACCGGCCAGTAAGAAAATCGATTTGTAGCACTTCCGATGTTAATTATCCGGTTCAAACCTGGATCGCGAATTTCACAGGGCAGTTATTCAAGCCTTACGGAGCACTGAATGCTCCGTTTTTTGGGAAAAAAACTGCTCAGCACTCATTCTCAAATGCATTTCCATTGACGTAAATATTAAATAATTATACAATATTTACACAAGGAGATTTCCAATGCAATTTGAATGGGATCCAAATAAGAACGAAATAAACAGGCGAAAACACGGCATATCCTTTGAAGAGGCAAAAACGGTATTTTATGACGATGATGCTGTGATCTTTGATGATCCGGATCATTCTAATGAGGATGAAGAAAGATTCATTTTGCTTGGATTCAGTACTAAGGCAAGAATGCTGATTGTCTGTCATTGTTTCAGATCAGAAAACCGAATCATCAGAATCATTTCAGCCAGAAAAGCCTCAGCAGATGAAGAAAACACTTATAACAGGTTAAAGAAAGGATGGTACAAATGAGAGATAACTATGATGTAATGAATTTAAATCCCAGAAAAAATCCCTATGCAAAAGAACTGAAGAAACAGATAACCATTAAGATTGACCTGATGATTATTGAATATTTCAAACAACAGGCTCTGGAAACCGGGATACCTTATCAGACCCTGATAAACATGTACCTTGCTGACTGCGTAATTAACAAGCGCAAGCTGGAGATGACCTGGAAATAGTCTGACTTATTTTCTTATAATGACTAACTGCTTAATTGTTTCCCTGCCATGAAGTCAACAGCGATTCCCTTGTGATTATATAAGACACATACATTCAAACATTTCCTGATGAACAGCAAAAAATCGGTACCTGACTGTTAGTCCGCTACCGACTCTTGTTGTTTATTTAGTATTGCTGAGCATCAGTCTTCTTTTTTTCTGCTCTTGAAATAACTGCAACCTAAGGCTGAGATGGCCATTAGTGCCACGCAGAACCTGAGATCATAGCCATCACCGGTAGGAGGTACGATGTCTTCCCACACGGCATATAAGGTCGTGTTGTTGGAAAGAGTGATCTCTTCACCTGGCTGAAATTGTGGCTCTTCGGCATTCTTCTCCATGGCCCAGCCTAAGAATTTCATTTCGCCGTTAGTCGGGACGGTTTGAGAAAGAACTGTGGATTCAGTGAATGCCTTTTCTTTTTCCGGAGCCCCTTCACCGCTGTTGGCATCATAGTTTAACTCGAAGTAAACATTGATCTTGCCAATCGTTATGTTCTCAATGTCGTAGTTCTTTGCCTTGGCTCTAGTCCAGCTGATTTCGTACTGGTTATTAAGCTGCTCGCCTACCTTGCTGGTCTGAGCGGACTGATTGAAAACATCAATGCAGTTATTATAAGGATGACAGTTGTTCTTCTGAGTTTTTTCATAAGCGTCGTACCAATCTCTCTGTCTTAATTGTGCTTTCATTTTCCCAACTCTTCAATTGAAAGAATTCCCTACACAAGAAAGGGAATGGTTTTCAGGCCATCCCCTTGACAGTTACTTGCGGGAACCAAACACGAAGATCAGGATGATGACAGCGATCAGTAAGACGATCAGCAGATCAAGTTTTCCCTTGGTGAGATGAAGCGAATTGATTATCTTATCGTAATAGGCTTCCTTCCTCTCAATGATCTTCTGTGAATTGTGTTCAAACAGTTCTTTGGCGGAAGTGAACTGGTTCTCTTCCTTCTTTTCTTCTTCGCTCATTACTTTCTGGCAATGTACTTGCGGATGTCCAGAGCAATGGCGATGACGATGACGACGCCCTGTACGACATAGGTGTAGGCAACGTCAACACCGACGAACTGCATTTCGATCTTCAGGATCTCGAAGACGAGAACACCGATGACGATGCCGGAAACCTTACCGATACCGCCGTTGGTGGAGACACCGCCGATGGTACATCCAGCGATGGCGAACAGTTCGTAGCCGGCGGCCAGAGCAGCACTGGTTCCGCCAGCCTTGGCACCCAGCATGAAGCCGGCTAAGGCAAACAGAGCGGCGGCCAGCATGTAGGACAGGATGGTCATCCGGTCAATGTTGATGCCGGAAACGGAAGCAGCGTTCGGGTTGCCGCCGATGGCGTACATCTTCTTGCCGAAAGGCGTATGGTTAAACAGGAACCAGATGAATAATCCTACCAGCAGGGCAACAATGCCCAGGTTAGGCACGAAGTCCAAACCCATGAACGATCCGGCTGCCCAGTCCGTATACTTGTCGATCAGACCGCCGATCGGCTGCGCGCCGGTGTAAACCAGACAGATACCGTAAATGACGGTCTGCATGCCGTAGGTACCGATGAAGGCCGGGACATGCATCTTGGAGACGACCAGACCGTTGATCAGACCGAAGGTCAGGGCAAAGCCGAGCATTAACAGTGCGCATACCAGCCACATGTTCAGAGGCGGCAGATTCGGGTAGACCTTCTGGACATAGTCGGCTCTCTGCAGCAGGGTTGCTGCGATACAGCCGGCAAAACCGACCTGACGGCCAGCGGAAAGGTCGTTGTTTCTCATGATCAGAACAGCGGCAATACCGAAGGCGATGACAGCACGTACGGAGACATTCATCAGCAGGTTCTTGATGTTGTACTTGCCGAAGAAGTTGGGGTTGTCAATGCCGACGATGATCGCGGAGATGATGATCAAGATGATGACCGCATTGTTCATGATGAAGTTGCCAATGCGCTTAATATCAAGTTTTCCTAATTTCTTATCCATAAAGAGTACCTCTTATTATTTCGTGAACTTCGTGGAGAGTTCCATGATCTTCTCCTGATTCATGTCCTCACCTTCAACAAATCCGGTGATCTGACCCTCGCACATGACCATGATGCGGTCGCAGACACCGATCAGTTCCGGCATTTCGCTGGAAACCATGATGATGGTCTTGCCTTCCTTGGCCAGCCGGCCGATAATCGAGTAGATCTCATACTTGGCGCCGACGTCGATGCCTCTGGTAGGCTCATCCATGATCAGCACTTCCGGATCCTTGGCCAGCCAGCGGGAGATGATGACCTTCTGCTGGTTACCGCCGGAAAGATGCTGGATCTGGGTCTTCTTGCTGGGCGTCTTGATCGACAGTTCGCTGATGCTCTTGTCAACGATCTGGTTGATCTTCTTACCGTCAACCATGATCCGGTATTTCAGGTAGTCATTTACCGAGGCAATGCCGACGTTATCACCAACAGAGAGAACTCCGAAGATGCCGCTGCCGCGGCGGTCTTCCGTCAGCAGGGTAACGCCATCCTTGATGGCATCACTGGGAGACTTGATGTCCAGTTTCTTGCCCTTGAAGTAAACCTCACCGGAGGTAATGCCTCTTAAGCCCATGATGGCTTCCATCAGCTCCGTTCTCTGAGCGCCGACCAGACCGGCTACGCCCAGAATCTCGCCATCTCTGGCTTCAAAGGAACAGTGCTGGAAGGAATGCGGATGGATGGAACAGAAGTCCTTGACCTCAAAGACGACCTCACCGGGGGTATTAACCTTGGGCGGATAGAGGTTCTTGAGCTCACGGCCGACTTCCTTCTCAATGATCATGTCGGTTGTCATCTCACTGGCTTCCCAGGTTCCGATGTACTGGCCGTCACGCATGATGGTGATCTCATCGGAGATCTGCAGGATCTCGTCCATCTTATGGGAAATATAGATAACACCACACCCCTTGTCGGTCAGCTGTCTGATGATCTCAAAGAGCTTGTCGACTTCCTTCAGGGTCAGTGATGAGGTAGGCTCATCCAAAATGACGATCTTGGCGTCCGCGCTTAAGGCCTTGCAGATCTCAACCAGCTGCATCTGTGATGCCGTCAGTGATTCCAGCTTGGCATGGGCATCAAAGTTCAGATTCAGCTCATCGAGCAGGGCCTGAGCATCCTTATACATTTTCTTATGGTCGATGATCTTCATCGGCCCGATATTCTTTACCGGATATCTGCCGACATAGATGTTTTCCGCAATGGTGCGGTCGGGAATCGGCAGCAGTTCCTGGTGAACCATGGCGATGCCGCGGTTCAGCGCTTCAAAGGGGTCGCGGTTGTTGATTTCCTGACCCTGATAGATGATCTGTCCGGAGTCTTTCTTGTAAATGCCGAAAAGGCATTTCATCAGTGTTGATTTACCTGCACCGTTCTCTCCCATTAAGGCGTGGACATGGCCCGGCTTAAGGGACAGGTTGGCATTGTTAAGTGCCTGAACACCCGGGAAAGCCTTGCAGATATTTTTCATTTCAAGTACGTATTCTGACATATATACTTCCTTTTGCGGCTTCCGCCGCCTTCCAAATAGGCAAAGAGTTGCATGGAAAACCCATGCAACTCTTTAAAAGTTTTTCCGGTTAATTATTTCAGATAGTTGTCAACGTTCGCAGGAGTAACCATGACGTAAGGAACGTAGTTGACTTTCTTTTCCGGAGCCTTGCCAGCCAGTAAACCTAAGACGGTTTCGCAAGCGGCAGTAGCCTGACCGAGGTCATCGTTTAAGACAGTACCGGTCATGGTGCCGTCCTTGACCATCTGGCAGCATTCCGGTAAGGCGTCAACGCCTACCAGGTAGATGTCCTGACCAACAGTTCTGCCGGCAGCCTTGATTGACTCGTAAGCGCCTAAGGCCATGCCGTCGTTGTTGCAGAAGACAACTTCGATCTGGTTACCGAATGTGCTTAAAGCATTGGCAACGAGTTCCTGGCCCTGAGCCTGGTCCCAGTTACCGGTCTGTTCGAACAGCTTGTCAACAGTAACGCCTAATTCTTCCAGCTTCTTGATGGAGAATTCAGTTCTGTACTGAGCGTCAGTGTTTTCGGGGTCACCCATGATCATGATATAGGAAACCTTGCCGTCGCCGTTCAGGTCGCCATGATTCGGAACGTTGTAAATGATTTCGCCCTGGTATCTGCCTGAGTCTCTGGCATCAGCGCCAACATAGCAGGTCTTGTCGCCGTATTCGAAGTCAGCGATTTCTCTGTTGATGAATACGCACGGGATACCGGAAGCAACAACTTCCTTGGCTAAGGCATCAGAAGTGGTCTGAACGAGGTTAACGATCAGAGCATCGACACCCTTGGAAATGAAGGTTCTGACCTGTTCGGTCTGAGTGTTAACGTCGTTAGCGCCGTCGACGATTTCGACAGTGTAATGAACGGTAGCATCCTTGGCGTTGAGGTCATCAAAGTACTTCTGAATGTCGTTACGATAGAGGGTCATGAAGTTGTCGTTGAACTGGTAGATAGCAACACCAATCTTAACTTCCTTGACCTGGGGCTTCTTTTCACAGCCGATCAGAGATACGACCATTAAAATAGCCAGTAAAGCT
>JAEEGL017142875.1_pt1 | contig 32172 bp, 27 predicted proteins | sample 9134231 | NCBI WGS metagenome assembly JAEEGL01 (sample SAMN16246548, study PRJNA631951) | gut metagenome | biome: gut microbiome; feature: rumen; material: fiber-attached | host: Bos | place: Iran: Karaj | collected 2018-10 | reverse complement strand
TGCTCCGAAACCCAGAAATACGGCCATGTGACCTACTTCTGGAACGGCAACCGGAGTGAGAAGTTCAGCGAAGAGCTGGAGACCTGGCAGGAAGTGCCTTCCGATGTGCGCTCCTTTGATGAGTGCCCCTGGATGAAGGGCACGGAAATCACCGACCTGGTGATCGAAGCGATCAAGAGCGGCAAGTACGGCTTCATCCGCTGCAATTTCCCCAACGGCGACATGGTGGGACACACCGGTAACCTGGAAGCCACAGAGATCGCGGTGGAAACCGTGGACCTGTGCCTGACCCGGATCCTGAAAGCCTGCGATGAATACGGCTGCATCCTGGTAGTTACTGCCGACCACGGCAACAGCGACCAGATGCTGGAGAAGAACAAGAAGGGCCAGGTTTCCGTCCGGACTGCCCACAGCCTGCGGCCCGTGCCCTTCATCATCCATGATCCGGATGAACGGCACGAAATGGATACCGAGAGCCCCTTCGGGCTGGCAAACGTTGCGCCTACGGTGGTAGAGCTTCTGGGACTGAAGCCCTATGACTGCTGGGAAAAGTCCATGCTGAAATAAAAACACGGACAGCCGGGTCAATTGCCCGGCTGTCATTCTGTCAGAAAAGAAATGAATGGGAGTGATCCCGGTGAACCTGTATACATCCCCTGTGCCGCGCAGGGAAGGACCGGTATTTGACCGCCAGGCCCGCCTGCGGAGTGAAACGGCGGTGTTTGTGATCGGGGCAGTCAACATGGATCTGGCTGGAACACCGATCAACCCGCTGCGTGAGGGAGATTCCAATCCCGGACGTATTACCCTGACTCCCGGCGGTGTAGGCAGAAATATCGCGGAAAACCTGCGCCTGCTGGGCAGGAAGGTATCCCTGATCACCATTATGGGGGAGGATGCTTATGCCGGGATGATCCGGGAACACTGCCTGAAGGCCGGAATTGACCTGCAGTACAGTTTCACGGAGCCCAGGGAGAACACCTCGGCCTATCTGTGCATCAACGGGCAGGACGGTGATCTGAACGTGGCTGTATCGGATATGTCGATCTGTGACAAGCTGACCCCGGACAGGCTGGAACCCCTGCTGCTCGTGCTGAACCATGGGAGCATGGTGATCGCGGATGCGAATCTGCCGGAAGAAACACTTGCGTGGCTCGCGAAACAAATTACTGTACCGATGGCCGCGGATCCGGTATCCGTATCCAAGGCGTCCCGCCTTAAACCGCTTCTTTCCCGGCTGACGCTGCTGAAACCCAATGTGCCGGAGACAGAGCTGCTGACCGGTATGACGATCAGCGGAGAGGCTGATCTGCCGCGTGCAGCGGACGCACTGCACCGGCTGGGTGTTCAGCGGGTTTATATATCCCTGGGCGGGAAAGGCGTATGGGCGGATGATGCCCGGGAGGGCGGTGTGCTGCTTCCCTGTATTCCGGGGCCGGTGGTGAATTCGTCCGGCTGCGGTGATGCCTTTGTGGCGGCAGCAGCGGATGCCTACCTGAGCGGCCTGAATACCGTACAGGCTGCGGACCGGGCGCTGGCAGCGTCGGCCATCTGCGCGGAGGATTCGGCGGCAGTCAGCCCGAAATTAAGTAATAAAGCAATTGATCTTAAACTGGGTCTTTCAATGTGAAAAGGAGTATTATTATGAATCTGAGCAAGTATCTTTCCATATCCCCTGAAGTGCAGGAAGCGCTGAAGGCCAACAAACCCGTTGTGGCCCTGGAATCCACGATTATTTCCCACGGCATGCCTTATCCGCAGAATGTGGAGACGGCCCTGAACGTGGAAAAGATCATCCGGGAAAACGGTGCGATTCCGGCCACCATTGCCATTATCCAGGGAAAAATCACCGTGGGTTGCACCCCGGAACAGATTGAGTACCTCGGCAAGAAGGGTCTGGCTGTGACCAAGGCAAGCCGCCGTGACCTGCCTGTGCTGCTGATGCGGGGAGAGGACGGCGCCACAACCGTGACCACAACCATGATCGGTGCGGCACTGGCAGGCATCCGGGTATTTGCCACCGGCGGCATCGGCGGTGTGCACCGCGGCGCAGAAACCACCATGGACATTTCCGCTGACCTGGAGGAACTGGCACAGACCCCGGTGATGGTCATCTGTGCAGGTGCCAAGAGCATCCTGGACCTGGGGCTGACGCTGGAGTACCTGGAGACCCACGGCGTTCCGGTAATCGGCTACGGCACGGAGGAACTGCCGGCCTTCTATACCCGCTCTTCCGGTTTCAAGGTTGACTACCGCCTGGATACGCCGAAGGAAATTGCGGACGCATTCCGGGTGAAGCTGGACTGCGGCCTGCAGGGCGGCATGCTGGTGACGAATCCGATTCCGGAAGAATACTCCATGGATCCGGATTACATCAACAAAAACATCAACGAAGCGATTGCGGAGTGCGAACGGCTGGGCATTCACGGAAAGCAGACCACACCGTACCTGCTGGACAAGATCCAGAAGCTGACCGGCGGCGATTCGCTGAAGGCGAACATCCAGCTGGTGTACAACAACGCGAAGCTTGGCGCAAAAGTCGCTGCCGAGCTGTGCAGGTAATACCGGTTCCGGTATCACGAAACAGAAGAGGGAGGGAACCTCATGGCGTTTTTACAGATCCAGTTTTTTTCCGCAGCACTGAATGTCGCTTCCACGGTCAATGTCATTATGCCGGAGGCAAACCAGGGCATCGGTATGGGTGCTTCAAAGGATGAAAGGCCGCCCAAGGTGCTTTATCTGCTGCACGGATACAGTGACGACCATTCCATCTGGATGCGGCGCACTTCTGTGGAACGTTACGCCGCGGATCATAACCTGGCGGTTATTATGCCGGCTGTTAACCACAGCTTCTACTGCAACGAGGTTTACGGGGAAAAGTACTGGGACTACGTAAGCGATGAACTGCCCAGGACAATGCACCGCTTCCTGAAACTGAGCAACCGTCCGGAGGATACCTATGTGGCCGGGCTCAGCATGGGCGGCTACGGTGCCATGCGGCTGGCACTGACCTATCCGGAGCATTTTGCCGCCGCCGCTTCCTTCAGCGGAGCAGTGGACCTGGAAACAATCTTCTATCAGCGGCACCTGGGCAGCGAGATTGACCGGGTATTCGGAGACCGGAAAGAAATCAAGGGCTCGGAATACGACCTGTTTTACCTGACAGAGAAGAACGCGAAGGCCGTGCACAAACCCTGGTTGTATGTCAGCTGCGGCACAAAGGATTTCCTTTTTGACCAGCACAAGGCGTTTGTCCCGAACTTGAGAAAGAACAGCTGGGACGTGCTGAGCTATGAGGAACCGGATGCTGTCCATGAATGGGGATTCTGGGATGCCCAGATCAAAGCGTTTATTGAATTGATTTATGCGAGGGATGAGTCTGACGGGGATTGACGGAAAGGGAAGAAATCCCTATAATATATCCGTACATTGCGTACCGCTTAAAGCTTCTTCGGGGACGGGTGAAATTCCCTACCGGCGGTAAAGCCCGCGAACTGAGCATTGCTCAGCCGATCCGGTCCAATTCCGGAGCCGACAGTACAGTCTGGATGAGAGAAGAACGGAAAAGAGAAATATCACGTTTTGCGTGTCAAGCTCTCCGCCTCCTTGAAGCAAGAAAAGAAGTTGCTTTAAGGAGGCGCGCGCATTATAAGGAGGGCTTTCAGCCATGACAGCACAGGTAAAAACCAAAACTCTTTCCACAATGGGCTTGACCCGTATCGGCATCCTTGCGGCAGTCGGCATCGCACTGTCAATGATCGAGATCGTTATCCTGCCCGGCGCTCCATTTTACAAGCTGGATCCCAGCGGACTGGCCGTGATGCTGGCCGGTTTTTCCATGGGCTTTCCGGCAGGAGTACTGACACTGCTGATCAAAGACCTTGTCGGCCTTCTGGTTCATCCCGGCGGAGGCTGGGTCGGCCAGCTGGCAGACTTTATTGCACTGTTTGCTTTCTTTGCGCCGGCAGCGCTGGTTTATTTCAGGAATAAAACCCGTATCAGCGCTTTAATCGGTATGATTATCGGAATTGTGGTGATGACAATTGCCGCGACCCTGGCGAATCTGTATATTCTGTTCCCGGCGTTCGGAATTCCGGATGGCAGCAAGTACATTATTCCTTTCACGATTCCGTTTAATCTGATCAAGGGCGCTGCCCTGACAATCATTACTTTCCTGATCTATAAACCGCTGTCCCCGATTCTGCACGGGAAAATCCGTTAAGTTTTCCTCATCCTTCAGGGCTGAGCAAGGAGAAATCCCTTCCGGCCCTATTTTTTTCATGCTTTTTTTCTGCGGACATGGTATAATCCGGATAACCCGGAAAACCGGGAAGACAGATTCACGGCTTTATGTGAAAAAATCCGGGAACAGATACAGCCGGGGAAGGAAATGTAAAGAATATGCCGATGGACGGGCTGACGGTGGGATTTGCCGCCAGAGAGCTGAATGAGATACTCCGGGGCGGGCGGATTGACAAGATCACCCAGCCGGAGCGGGACGCGGTTCTGCTGGTCATTCGCGCGGGCGGCGTGAATCACCGGCTTCTTTTGTGCGCTTCGCCGAACAATGCCCGGTGCCATCTGACCATGGGATCCTTTTCCAATCCGCTGGAGCCGCCGGCACTCTGCATGCTGATGCGCAAGCAGCTGACCGGTGCCAGGATTACGGAGATCCGCCAGGTGGGCGGAGACAGGATTGTCTATGTGGATATGGACGCGGTGAATGAACTGGGGGACCATGTGCTTCGCCGCCTGGTGCTGGAGATTATGGGACGGCATTCCAACCTGCTGCTGCTGGATGAAAATGACCGGATCCTGGAAGCAACGCGGCATGTGAATATGGAAATGAGCCGGGTCAGGCAGATCCAGCCCGGTATGACCTACCTGCCGCCGCCGGCACAGGATAAGCTGGATCCGGCAACGGTGACCGGGGAAATGCTGTACGAAAGGCTTCAGGGCAGCGGTTCTGCCGTACCGCTGAAACGCGCCCTGGCGGACACGATTACCGGCCTGAGCCGCGTGTCCGCGGAAGAACTGGCCTGCCGTGTACTGCATGGCGGCGAAGACTGGCCCACGGACCTGAAGGATGCATGTGACCGCCTGGCGGACCTGCTGGGCCGACTTCCGGCAATGGCGGATGCCCGGGTGCTTTTCAGCGAAGACGGGGAAGCAGCGGATGTTTTTGCATTCCCTTATCTGTCTGAGAGAACTGACAGCCAGCGGCCGTACAAAACACTCAGCGAAGCGCTGGATATCTATTTCGGCACACGGGACGCACGGGACCGGCTGAACCAGAAGAGCGCCTCCATGATCCGGATGCTGAAAGGGCAGCTGGAACGGTGCCAGCGGAAACTCACAATCCAGACAGAAGAGCTTTCCTCAGCGGAACAGATGGAGGAATACCGCCGGTACGGTGAGGCGATCAACGCGAACCTGTACCAGCTGAAAAAGGGAATGGCGGAAGCTGCGCTGCCCGACTGGAACGATCCGGACGGCGGAACAATTACTGTGCCGCTGGACATCAAGCTGACGCCGAGCCAGAATGCCCAGAAGTATTTCAAAAAATACCAGAAAGCCCGCTCCGCCCGGGAAATTGCTGCGGAGCAGCGCGACAAGACGCTTGCGGAAATGGACTATCTGGAAGGTGCACTTCTGGACGTGGATAAGTGCGTCGGAGAAAGCGAGCTGGAGGAAATCCGGCAGGAACTGGTGCGCACTGGCTATATGAAGAAGAACACAAACCGCCGACAGCAGCGACAGCTTCCCCAAAGCAAACCTTACCGTTATATTTCCGATGACGGGATTGCCATTGTGGTAGGCAAGAACGCAGCACAGAATGACCGGATCACCCTCGGCGCGAGGCCGGAGGAAATGTGGCTGCACGCCAAGGATATGCCGGGCAGCCATGTGATCATCTGCTGCGAAGGAGAGATCCCCCATGCCACGATGAAGCAGGCGGCAACGCTGGCCGCCTGGTACAGCAAGGGACAGCGGAGCTCCATGGTGCCGGTGGATTATACGCTGCGCAAATATGTGAAAAAACCTTCCGGGGCAGCCCCCGGAAAGGTCATCTATACGCATCAGAAAACGGCTTATATGACGCCGGAGGAAGAAGAAATAAAGAAGATCAGGCTTGAGGAAGCCTGATCTTCTTTATTAAATTCATAATGATGTATCGTGTGATACACATGCCTGAAACTAAGGTCTTATTCGCCTTTCAAAGTGTGGTAAACGGCGTCGAAGCAGGTTTTGATCCGGTAATCAGTGGTCAGAAGGCAGCCATAGGGGCTGTTCAGGTTGTAGACATAGTTGCCTTTCATACTCTCGAAAGCATCCACCAATCCCCAGATGCAAACGGCGGTCAGAGGGGCATCTTCTTCGGTGTTGGCCTTCATGAACACGTCGCTGAACAGCCTGGAATAGAAGGCATCATGCTCTGCCGCTTTGGTTTTATCAAAGTTGCGGACAGCCATTTCCGTCAGCTGGACTTCCAGTCCCTGTGCAGCATAGGATTCAATGGAGCGCTTCACGTTGGTGATGATACCCGGATCCAGACATCCGCTCTGAGTGCCGTACCCGCCCATGTAGCCTTGCATGCCGATGCCGTCGATCAGTTTGCGTGGATTTCCGGCTTCATCTGTGGCATAAGACTGGATGCTCTTTGCAAGCTCACAGGCCGCATTGCGCTTTGCAGGGAAGAAAAGGTTGTAATCATTGTAAAACAGGCGGATATCCGCGCCAAGTTTTTCCTGCGTGTTGCGTGCACAAAGGAAGGCATACTCAACATAGTCGTCACCGATATAGTCCCGGAAGCAGTTGCTGTTACCATCACGTTTCACACGAAGATGACGGGGATCGGAGGTGTTGAATTCTCCCGGATTTTCCCCAATAGCTTCATTCACTACGTCCCAGCAGTAGATCACACCGGGGAACTTTTCCTCAAAATGGGTCATGACCTGGTCAATATAGCTGGCAAGCCGGGCACGCATGGTTTCCTGGTCTGCGATGGGTTTGCTCATATCATAGCCTTCCCGGAAGAACCACTGGGTCATATAGGCATCCCAGACAAGCACGTGGCCGCGAACTTTGATTCCATGCTGCTGTGCCCAGGAGATCATCAGATCCGCCTGGCTGTAACTCATGCGGGGCATGCCATCTTCCGAAGCCTGGGATTTCCGCTGGTCAAGCAGGGAATAAGCCTTGGTTTCATTACAGCAGGTCAGCGAATTGAAGTGCCGGGCCAGGAAGTCCATAAATGTATTATTATACAGATCCTGGGCACTGAAAGCACCGCCCAGCTTGAAGCCGAAAGGCTCTGCCAGTTGCCAGAGCGGATCATAATCATCAGATACGGTTCCGGCGGCTTCCATGAAAGCGGTGAGCGGAAACAAGCAGATGAGCAGGGAAAGGATAAGAGAGCAAAGACGTTTCATGGGACAGTCTCCTTCGGTTGAAAGTGAAAACTGCGGTGTTTGAAATGAAGCACAGTCTGACGGTATCAGACCTCCTCCATCGTACATCCGCCGATGAACTCGCGCAGCAGAGAAAGGGGCGGGATTTCATTCAGCAGCTCTTCATCCACATCCGGCAGGTAGTTCAGGGCTTTGATCAGCCGGCGGGAGAGCAGGTAATTCGGAGAGTCGGAAGGTACTTCCATGAGCAGCTGATAGGCATAAAGCTTCAGGATTGGCAGCTCATAATGGAGCGCCGTGTTGAACATGCTGTCCGCATTCTCCTGATAGGTAAAGATGTATTTTTCTTCTGCACGGCGTACCCGGGGCCAGATTTCCAGCGTGGTTTCCGGCGGATAACCGCGGAACTGGTTGTCCCTGACAATCCGGCGCAGCAGACGGACGTCTGTGGTGCGGATCCGGTTGTGGTCATCCAGGTTCAGGCAGGTCAGCGCACTGGCGAAGACGCGGTAGATTTCATCGGCAGGGAGCATATCGCACACCTGCGGATTCAGACCGTGAATACCCTCCATAATGATGATTTCGCCAGGCGCAAGGGAGGTGGGCGGTGTCAGGTAATCCTTGGAGCCGGAGGCAAAGTCGAAATTGGGCATGAAGACTTCTTCACCGTTCAGGAGCCCGGTCAGGGTGTCGGACAGGAGCTTCAGGTCCAGGGCATCGATGGAATCGTAGTCCTTGGTGCCGTCCAGCTGCAGGGGCATTTCATCCCGGTTGACGAAGAAATCGTCCATGGAAATGCGGCGGCAGGCATGGCCGTACATCTGCAGATGTACGCCGAGCCGTCCGGAGAAGGTGGTTTTGCCGCTGGAGGAAGGACCGGCCACCAGCACGATATGCTTGTTCTGTTCATGGATCTTCCGGGCGATATCGTTGATGGCGGATTCATGCAGCGCTTCGTTGACGCGGATGAAATTGCGCAGTTTTTTGTCCTCGATCATGCGGGAGAGGTCCGAGACGTTTGTGACGCCCAGGATCTCACACCATTCCGCGCTCTGGCTGAACACTTCCAGGTGCTTCGGCCGGTAGACATACGGGGCCGCATGGTCAAAGTCCGCACCGGCAGGCAGCTGCAGCACGAAACCGCCGCGGAGCTCAAACATGGTGAAGACTTTCACATAGCCGGTGGAGACGGTCATGGCGCCGTAGAAATACTCCCACATCCCGTCAATACAGTACATATTGAAATAGGGGGCGGGACGGTGTTTCAGCAGGGAGACCTTGTCGTCCTGCTGTTCCTCCTCGAAATAGCGGATGGCGTCTTCCTTTGTCCAGCGCTTTTTTTCAAAGACGAGGTCCAGCTCGGTCAGCCGGTGCATCTCATTTTCAATGCGGACAATGTCCTGGCGGTGCAGTTCCACGCCGGGAAGGCGGACAAACACGCCGTAGCCGACGGAATATTCAATCCGGACCCGCTGATAGGGATACAGATGCCGGAGTGCCAGCAGCATGACAAAACGAAGGGAACGCTCATAAATCCGGCGGCCCTCCTCATGCTCCAGGGTCAGGGGGATCAGCGTGCAGTCCTGACGGAGCTCATCATTCAGTTCACAGACCACACCGCCGGACTGGGCGGCCAGGGTTCCCCGGGGAAAAGCGTCAAGCGCCTCCAGGCACGCCTTGACAGTCGTGCCTTCCGGGAATTCTCTTTCGTTGTTCATGGAACGGATGATCATAAAGGAACCTCCTTATATGATTGTTTAATCGAAAGGCATACTGGACACGTCTGCGTTCAGCAGCTCTTCATCCGGATCGGGAAGAGCACCGTGTTCGGCCAGATACTGTTCCTGGCGCTGGCGAACCTGCAGCTGTTTGGTATGGACATAAGCCACATTGGCGTGGGTCGCCGGAGCTGTGGCACGGGTCATGATCTTTTTGCCGTCATCATCGATCCGGAAACGGAGACGGATCAGGATCCGGCCATGGTTTTTACATCTGGCAATTGCAATATACTTATCGGCACTCTGTTTAATATATTCGCCGTCCAGCGCCAGAACCCTTCCGCACCGCGGACAGGTCGGGTGAATCGCGGATTCGCTTTCCAGTGCTTCACGGACTGTGTCAAAGATTTCACCGGGCGTTTTTTCCCGGACGGAACGCTTGCCGTGGATCAGTTCCTTCGGCTCCCGGGCATAATTCAGCACAGCGGAGGGATCCGGAAGGGTTTTGAACACGAGGGCGGTATACCAGGCATCGTTCAGCGCATTATGGAAGGACATGTTCTCGTCCGGCTGGATTTCCATCAGTTCCATGGCTGCTTTCAGGCCGGCACGGTCCTTCAGCTTATGTTCCTGGCTGAAGAGCTGCTGGATGTCACACAGGGACGGCAGGGGAATGTCCTCGCAATGGAAGAAACGGATGTTCTGATACAGGACACTGACATCGTCAATGCCCCAGGTCAGCAGTGTATAGTCATCTCCGCACCATGCAGCGAACTGTTCCAGCGCTTCCCGGAAAGCCGGTGCACCGGCCAGGGTTTCGGAGTCCAGGCCCGTCATCCGGCGGATACGGGGGTGGATACGGAGATAGTGTGTAGGCGCAATGGGAATAGAGATGGTATCGGCCGGATTCAGGTCAGCGTCCAGTTTGACAGCGCCAATCTGAATCATTTCAAAAATCAGTTTGTCGCCGACCTCACGATAGGTCCGGCTTTGATAGGAGATCGGCTGGTTCCATTCCAGGTCAAGGATGATGTAGGTCATACGGTTTCACAACCTCAATGAATAATGAATAATGAAAAATGAATAATTAAATGGTTTCTGCTGCGTTTTGTCCCGCTAAGGCGCCTGTGGACCAAGAAATCTGCAGGTTAAAGCCGCCGGTATGGGCGTCGAGGTCGATCATTTCGCCGGCAAAGTACAGGTTGGGGACCAGTTTGCTGCGCAGGGTACCAGGCTCAATCTCCTTTACACTGACACCGCCGCGGGTGACAATGGCTTCAGCCAGAGGCCGCGGGGCTTTGACGGTGAGTGTCAGGCCCTTAAGTGCGGCAAGCAGCGTTTCCCGCTGGGCAGCGGTGATCTGGTTGCAGGGCAGGGCGGCGGAAATGCCGCAAAGCCCGGGGAAGATCTCCGCGAAACTGGCGGGCAGCAGGCCCGGCAGGACGCTCTTCAGCAGCTTTTTCCCGGCTTCGGCAAAGTCCCGGCGCAGCCTGGCATCCAGCTGTTCCCGGGAAAGACCGGGCTTCAGATCCAGAACCAGCTTTGCACCGGCGGCAGGATCAGGCAGATGACAGCTGGCTTCCAGCACCAGAGGACCGGAAACGCCAAAGTGAGTAAAGAGCATTTCTCCCAGTTCCGAGTACAGTGTTTTTTTGCCGGAGACCAGGGACAGGGTCACGTTACGCAGGCTCAGCCCCTGAAGTTCCTTTGGCCAGGATTCCTCTGTCTCCAGACCGACCAGGACGGGAGAGGCAGGAACGATGGTGTGCCCCAGGACTTCAGCAAAGCGGTATCCGTCTCCGGTGGAGCCGGTGGAGGGATAGCTCAGCCCGCCGCAGGCCAGAATGACCGCGTCTGCGGGGAGAAAGGAACCGTCTGACAGTTCGGCACCCGTAATACGGCCGTCCTGCGCCTTCAGACAGCGGACAGTGCTGTTCAGGCGAATCCGGACGTTCAGCTTCCGCAACAGCCCGGTCAGGGCTTTGGTTACGTCGCTGGCTTTTTCAGAAGCAGGGAAGACCCGCTTTCCGCGCTGCACGACAACCGGGCAGCCGTTCTCCTCCAGCAGGGACATCATATCCCGGGGCGAAAAAAAGTCCAGCGCGCTGTAAAGGAACCGCGGATTGCGCGGAACCTGGGCGAGGAATTCGTCCCGGTCGCATTCGTTGGTTACGTTGCAGCGGCCTTTGCCGGTGATATAAACTTTCTTTCCGAGCTTTTCGTTTTTTTCCAGCAGGGTCACATCTGCCCCTGCCCGGGCAGCAAAAACGGCGGCCATCATACCGGCCGCGCCGCCGCCGATGACCAGGATCTCTGCCATGGATGATCGTCCTCTCCAAAATGTCCGGCGGATAAGGCGGAAAGGCTTTCCGCATTTCCTACGAAAGTATACGGGAAAAGCATGATTTATGCAAGGCAGGAAAGCATTGAACGGAGAAAGACGCCGCAGTCACAGGGGATGACGTAATCCGCGTATCCGCAGATCGGTGCGTCCGGGTCGGTGTTGACAGCTACCAGTGTTCCGGCGGCAACACCGGCCATATGCTGGATCGCGCCGGAAATGCCCAGGGCCAGATACAGCTTCGGCGCAACGGTCTTGCCGGTCTGCCCCACCTGGCAGGGATAGGGCATAATTCCGTTGTCCACCAGCGGACGGCTGGAGGAAAGCGCACCGTGAAGCTTCTGCGCCAGCCTGCGGGCCAGATCTATGTTTTCCGCACCGCCGATGCCCTGACCGACGGAAACCAGTATGTCCGCTTCACCGATATCCGCACCGGCGGATGAAGCAATAGCTTCGAGCCATTCAAACCCGCAGGGTTGCTCCGGGAGATCCTCCCTGATCAGTGTCCAGGGATGTGCATTGTCCGGTTTCGGCACGGGAAACACCTTCGGGCGGACGGTTGCCATCTGGGGGCGGCGGTCCGGGCAGATGATGGTGGCCATCAGGTTTCCGCCGAAAGCGGGGCGGGTTTGCCGGAGCAGACCGGTTGCAGGATCCATGTCCAGTCCGGTGCAGTCCGCGGTCAGGCCTGTGCCCAGGCGGGCAGCCAGGCGCGGGGCCAGGGAACGGCCGAATGCGGTGGCACCGATCAGGAGGATGGAAGGATCATACTTCCGGACCAGTGCAGCCAGGATGTCTGTGTGCTGCAGTTCATCCGGCTTTGCCGGATCGGTGATCCCGGCGTGCAGGACGATATCCGCGCCGCAGGCTGCCAGACGCGGGGCGGCATCGCTGCTTCCGCCTGCCAGCACAGCCGTGACGCTGCCGCCGGTTTCCGCAGCCAGGCGGGAAGCCTGTCCGAGCAGTTCAAAGGCAACCGGATGGATTTCATCCGCATATTGTTCACAGAAGACCCAAATGTCCCTGTTTCTGTTTTCCGACATCTTTTTCATCCTCCCGGTCATTCAGGAATCATTCCGGCGTTTCTGAGACGGCAGACCAGCGCGTCCGCCTGCTCTTCCGGCGAACCGGACAGGATTTCGGCTTTCCGCTCCTGCACCGGACGTTCCGTGGCAACCACCCGGGTAGCGGACCCGGAAAGGCCGGTCCCGGCGGGATCGAGGCCGAGCGCCCCGTGATCCAGGGCGGTGATCTCAGCGCCCTCCGCGTTCAGGATTCCGCTGAGGGAGGGGAGACGCGGATTGTTTATTTCCTTCAGCACGGTCAGCAGCGCCGGGAAACGTACCCGGAGCCGGACATAGCCGTGGTCTGTCAGCCGCCGGATAACGGCAGCCGTTTCCGACATTTCCTCAATGGCAGCCACATCGCTGACATGTGGAATGCCGAGGACTTCTGCAATCATAGGTCCGACCTGGGCGGTATCCCCGTCGGTGGCCATCCGTCCGCACAGGATCAGGTCCGGCAGGCCGTCTGCGGTCATGGCGGCGGCAAGTGTCCGGGCGGTTGCCAGCGTGTCCGAACCGGCAAAGGCGCGGTCGGTCAGAAGGACTGCATGATCAACACCCAGCTCGAGCACCCGGCGCAGCATATCCTTCGCGGCCGGGATTCCCATGGAAAAAGCGGTGATTGTTCCGCCGCAGCGCTCCCTGATCCGCAGCGCTTCCTCCACCGCATAGGCATCGAAGGGGTTCAGGATGGAACCGGCACCGTCCCGGAGGATAGTGTGGGTTACAGGATCCAGCCGGGTCTCATTGGAGGCGGGTACCTGCTTTACGCATACATCAATCTTCACGGCAGATTTCCTCCTCCGGTGTCAGGATATTTCCGGGCCCAAGCAGGCCCAGCGGATCGAAGGCCTGTTTCAGTGTGCTGAGTGATCGCATCCTGTCAGGACCGTACATGATCAGGGCCAGGCGGCGCTTGATTTTTCCGGCACCGTGTTCGGCAGAGATGCTTCCGCCCATTCGGTGAACGTCCGCTGCCCATTTTTCAAAAATCGCATGTCCTTTTTTATATTCCTCCCGGTTCCTGGCCAGGATGTTGGGATGGACATGGTTCTCGCCGATATGGCCGAAGATGACCCAGGGAAGCCCGGAAACGGATAAATCATGCCGGTAAATGTGGTACAGTTCATTAAAATGATCATCATCGACGGCCATATCCGTTGAAAGGATGGTAATGCACGGCTCGTTTTTCCGGTTCTGCTCCACGATCAGGTCGATGGTTTCCGGCACACTGTGGCGGAAGAAAAGCAGCTGTTCCAGTTCCAGCGCGTCCCGGGCAACCCAGGTATTGTCCGCATCGCCGCCGGTTTCCTTCAGCAGGCGGGACAGGGCATGCAGGACCGGGACCATCTGCCCGGGATCATCCCCGTTGAATTCCGCGTAGACGGCACAGCGGCCGTCATCCGGGATGTCCGGAAGCCGCCGGAAGGCGGGGGTTACCTGTTTCTGGCGCATAACCATGATCAGGGCATTCGGGTCAAAGAACTCAATGGACGCGGCACGGTACCCGAAGGAGGAAACCCCAGGATCCGGGCGGCCCTTCAGGGCACGGACATAGGCCAGGGCCTTCTCATCATCCGGGAAGAACGCGGTCATGCCCCAGAGATGCTTCGGGGCAGGCATCAGCTCGAGCTCCAGCTCGCTGATAATGCCCAGGGTTCCCTGGCTGCCGATGAACAGATCCGCCAGGTCCATATCCCGGCGGAGATAATACCCAGCATCCTTGATCGGCGGTGTTTCAAAGTCCGGGAGTTCCGCAGAAAAGAAACTGCCGTCTGTGAGGGGCAGTCGGATTTTCCGGCCGTCCGCCCGGTCCCGGCCGCGGCGGAGCGCAGTGACGCGCCCGTCCGCCAGAACAGCGCGCAGGCCATGGATGTGCGCCCGGGTGCAGCCGTACAGCACACTGCGGGCTCCGCAGGCATTGCAGGAGGCCATGCCGCCGAGGCTTGCCGTAGGTTCCGTGGGATCCGGCGGAAAGAAAAGCTGTCCCGGGCGAATATCCCGAAGGACTTCCAGGGAGGCTTCATCCCATCCGTCAACTTCGAATGCCTTCAGGGCAAGTGCACGCCGGAGCTGGGAAAGGCGCAGGCCGGGCTGGGCCCGGAGAATGAACGCTCCGTTCTCCGCCATGCGAAGGCCGAGAATGCGGTTCATACGCTGGAGGTTGAGAATCAGTCCGCCGGCAGGACTGGCACCGCCGGCAAGGCCGGTCAGCGCACCCTGGGCTGTGAGGGGCACCCTGTGTTCCGCGCACCAGCACACGGCTTCAGAGATTTCCTCCTCACAGGACGGGAAAGCAATATACTCCGCCCGGCCCATCGTGCGGGATTCATCAAAGAGATAATCCGCATATTCCGGGGACATGTTACGAATCAGCGCCAAAGTGTTTTTCCTCCTCCTGTGCTGTCACAGGAATTGCTTTACTTACATAGTATACTCTGTCCGGAGGATCACGGGGCATTCCGGACAGAGTAATCATGCATTATGAATTGTGGATTGTGAACTGAATCATCAGGTATTGTTGTAGTTTTCCAGGAATTTCCGGGTGCGCTCATTTTTCGGATTGTCGATTACATCTGCCGGGGTGCCGTATTCCACGACCAGACCGCGGTCCATGAACAGGATATTGTCAGCTACCTGACGGGCAAACTGCATTTCATGGGTTACGATGATCATGGTGGTTTTGCGGGAAGCCAGGGAACGGATAACATTCAGCACTTCGCCGGTGAGTTCCGGATCCAGCGCGGAAGTCGGTTCATCAAAGCAAAGGATGTCCGGGCTCAGCGCCAGGGCGCGCGCGATGGCAACCCGCTGCTGCTGGCCGCCGGAAAGCTGGTGCGGATAGTTATCTGCCTTGGCAGCCAGGCCGACAGAGTCCAGCAGGTCCTTTCCCTTCTGACGGATCTCCTCAATAATCTTCTTTTTATTTGCTTTATAGTCCGGACGTTCCTTTGCCAGCAGTTCACCGGCCAGCGTTACGTTCTGGAAGGCGGTATACTGGGGGAACAGGTTAAAGGACTGGAATACCAGACCGAAATGCAGGCGCTTCCGGCGCAGTTCAGCGCTGCTGACTCCGCCGGCTTTCTTTCCGTTGAAAATCTCTTCACCGTTTACACTGATGATGCCGCTGTCCGGTGTTTCCAGGAAGTTGAGACAGCGGAGCAGGGTGGTCTTGCCGCTGCCTGAAGAGCCGATGATCGCCAGGGATTCGCCCTTTTCCAGGGAGAAACTGATATCTTTGAGCACCTCGGTGGTACCGAAGCTCTTTCCCAGATTGGTTACTTCAAGAATTGCCATATCGTTGCCTCCCTTTTACGCACGGAAATAGTCCATCCGCTTTTCAATCCAGCCCAGCAGCAGTGTCAGCAGGCCGTTGAAAAGCAGGAAGTACAGACCGGTGGAAAACAGCGGACCGATGAGACCCTTCTTGGTATACCGTTCTGCGACCAGAATGATTTCAGTGATTCCGATCACACGGGCAAGGGAGGTATCTTTAACAAGCGTAATCACTTCGTTCCCCATGGGCGGTGTGATGCGCTTGACAACCTGCAGAAGGATTACCCGGAAGAAAACCTGTGCCCGGGTCATGCCCAGCACGGCTCCTGCCTCATACTGGCCTTTGGAGATGCTCTCAATGCCGCCACGGTATATTTCGGAAAAATAGGCGGCATAGTTGATTACAAAGGCGATGAGGGCGGCGGTGAGCCGGTCGCGCATGGGCGTGTTGAAAAGCAGGCCGGGTGCATAAAGCACCACAAACAGCTGCAGCATCAGCGGGGTTCCGCGGATGATCCAGACAAATGTGCGCGTGAGCCAGCGGAGCGGTTTAAAGCGGGACATGGAGCCAAAGGTGATCACCAGGCCGAGCGGAATGGCCAGGATCAGCGTCAGGGCAAAAATCCTGAGGTTGTCACTGAATCCGTCGAAAAGTTCCGCAATGATGCCATTGATATTCATTGTGAGGAGCGTCCTTTCCGGGAGAGTAAGGATTGCGTTATAACAGCGACAGCCAGGCCCCGGCAGGCCGGGGTCTGGCTGTGATGCCTACGGTTCAGGGGGAGGGAATTATTCCACGGGAACCAGCGCGTCGGTCAGGCCGTAACGGGCGGCGATTTCAGCAATGGTGCCATCCTTGGTCAGCTCAATGATGGCTTCGTTCACCATGGCGGTGACATCACTGCCCTTGCGGAAAGCGATGCCGTATTCCTGCAGACCGAAGTTGTTGTCCAGATTGACCACCATGTCGGCATAGTCGGTGCCTTCACCAACCATGGCCAGGGCGCAGACGCTGTCCACCAGGGCGACGTCAGCAGTGCCGGCCTTGACTTCCATCAGGGCCTTGGCCATGGAGTCAACAGGGGTGTAGTTCGCTTCGGCGAAGAATTCCTTGGCGGAAACTTCCACGGTCTCATCGTCCGCGATATCGCCGGTCAGCTTGCCTTCACCGGTGGAACCCTGTTCGGCTACCACATAGACACCCTTCATGCCGTTCGCCAGCAGATCGTTGATCTTGTCGGCCTTGGCGACGATCGCCTGGGTGTTGTACAGGTAAGCATTGGTCATGGACATGTTTTCCTTGCGCTCTTCAGTGATGCACATGCCGTTCCAGATGCAGTCGATATTCTTGGAATTCAGCTCGATTTCCTTGGAATCCCAGTTGATTTCCTCAAACTTGACCTGGACGCCCAGCTTGTTGAAAACAGCGGTGGTCAGTTCAGTATCAAAACCGACGAATTCTTCACCTACATAATAGTTCATAGGAGCGAAAATCGTCATACCGACGACAATTTCACCTTTGTTCTGAATGTATTCCCAGTCGGATTCATCCGCTGCGGCAATGCCGAGCATACCAACCGCCATCAGAATGGCCAGGACCAGAGCTACCAGTTTCTTCATAATCATTTGCCTCCTCGTGACACTTTTTCATGCTATCGCTTTAGCGTAGCAAATCGATGTACGTATTATAGCAGGCATTTGTCTGAAAGTCAAAGGGAAATTTATGAAGGTTTGTTCCCTGAAAAGATTATTCTCCCGGGGGTATAGCAAAGCGCCTGATTCCTTTCGGGAACAGGCGCTTTGCCGATGGCCTGAAGCCGCTGGCGGCAACGGCTTTCCTTCTGTCATCCGGGAACATCCCGTTTCCGTTCAGTTCTCCGCATCCTGGAAACGGATCTTCTTCATCGGGATCTTCACAAACCAGTTCCCGGTAATTTCTTCCCGGACGGTGTTGTCCCGGATTTCAGCCCGGAGGATCCCTTCCTCCACATCAATCGGGTCACAGGGGAAAATAAGTTCTTCCCAGTCACCGCATTCATCCCCGTTTTCATCCCATTCCCATCCGATCACCTCGTCCTGAAGCTTCTCCAGGTTCCAGTACCAGGGGCTGATTCCGTCCGCCCCCATCATACGGATCCAGCAGGTCACGGGGAAATATTCACTGTCCCAGCTCTGTTTGATCATCACATGATCCGGATAGTGGAACTGCACATGCAGCATCCCGTCTATCCAGCCGATTCCGCTCAGCTCCACATACTCGTTCAGCGGAATCTTCAGGTTTGCGGAAGGATCCAGTATCGTGGCTGTTTCCGGCCTGCTTTTCCCCTGTATGAACGCATCATACCACAGGGCCCTCGCGTTTTCCGGCACTTCGGCCGTCTTCACGTCCTTCCCATACTGCTCCAGCATCGGGTGAAGTTCTGTTTCTTCCACTTTCAGCATCTGCAGGGATTCAATCAGCAACGGAATCTCATAATCCGCGCTGATCAGTTCCGGATCATAATCGTATACCTGTGCGTATAATCCCTTCTTTTCAGCCGCATTGTAGGACAGACAGAGCGGAGCGCTTCCAATGTACGTTTCCTCATCGTTCCTGGGGAACGCTTCCATATTGGTTATGATAGCGGTATGTTCATTCAGCCGGTCACCTTCCAGGTCCTGCAGGGAGAATGTAATCATGGCCTTGTTGTCCTTCACCACAGCGGAGATGACCTCCATCCGGATTCCTTCCGCCTCACTGCTCATATCCACCGGCATCAGGAACTCCGCTGCTTCCGGCCAGAGAGCGTGCAGCCTGGCATTGCATACATCCACCGTGGCCGCCAGCGTTGTGGCCAGTCCCATCACCGCCAGGATCACACAGAGGATCACTGCCGCCCGGGGCATTCTCCTTCCCGGCTTTGTTCCGGCCGTCATTTTCAGAATCAGCATATCGTTTCTTGCTTCAAAGCCCGCAGGAGGCGTGCGCCGTTTCGCCTGAAGGGCGTTCTTCATTTCTTCCTGAAGCATTTTTCATTCCCTCCTTTTCCATTTCCTTCCTGATCATATCCAGCCCCCGCGCGATCCGTGATGAAACGGTCCCGCGCGGAAGCCGGAGCGCTGCCGCGATTTCCTTTTCCTGCATCTCTTCATCATATTTCAGCAGCAGGGGCAGCCTGTATTTCTCATCCAATGCCGTCAGGTAGTCCGCAATGCCGCGTTCAACCTTTGGAGCCTCCAGTACGTTTTCGAGCGGTTCAATCGGCGTCGTCCGCTTCCGCCTGCGCAGTTCATCATGGGCAGCGTTGATCACGCTCCGCATCAGGTACGCCGGCAGGGCTTCCTTCGTATGGATCCTCGGCAGATGTTTCCAGGTGGATTCCACTGCGCCTGAAACCGCGTCTTCCGCGTCCGCATCCGAGTGAAGAAGGTTGTAAGCCACCCGCCACATTGCCTGCCGCCTGGCTTTCACAGCTTCGATAAAAAGCTGCTCGTTCTGGTTACTCATGCTTTCACTTCCTTTTCCTGTATCCGGATACACTATTAAGACGCGGTTTTGCTGCTCTGTGCTCCATTATACAAAAAAATTTCCAAACACAAAGAAAAGAGACATACGTTTCCCATACGCCCAAAAAACTGACAGCCGGTGTCCTTCCAATGAAAAAATAGCGAAGGTTTGTTGTCTGAAATCTCCATCTGTGTTACACTTCACCATATCATTAACAAAAGAGGTTCAGCGTATGTTACGAAGAGCTCTGAAGCAGACGCGCCATCGCAGGGTTCAGCTGCAGATGGTCGTTTTACTTCTGCTCTTTACCCTGCTGACCACCCAGCTGACGGGCTGGGTGATTTATGAACTGCTGTCGGACCAGGTGATCCGGGACACCTGGCAGCAGCAGGAGGCCCTGCTCCGCAGCGCCTGCGCCTCGGTAAACCGGGAAATTGAGCAGGTGAAGTCCTTTTCCTGGCAGCTGAGCAACGACAACGGCGTGGAAAAATACCTGCGGCTGAAAGAGCAGACACCGAAGGATATCCTGGCCAAGCGGGATATCATCGAGGAACTGCAGCAGATGAAGGCTTACAGCAATACGATCGCCGATATCGGTATTTATGCGGAAGGACTGGATATCATTGTAACCGGTGAGAGCAGCTATCAGGCTGCGGACTTTTACAGCCGGATTACTGAGATCACACAGCAGCAGATGGAGGAAGAACGCGCGGTGCCGGGTACAGTGGCACTGGGCCGTTTCGTCGGCCGCGGAACACTCCACCGGATCCTTACGGAGGAACCGGTGCTGACATTTATCAGCAGCCTGCCCCTGAATGCACTGAGCGGGAAAAGCTACGCGTTTTTCCATCTGAACGCGGACAAACTGTATGCGTGTCTGCCGGAAAGTGAGGCAGGAACACTGCTGCTGACGGACCGGGAAGGCAATCCGGTGATGCCGGCGGACAGCGGAAACTACGGCGGGATCAGCCGGCAGTATATGCTGGACAAGCAGAACCGGATCAAGACGGACGGCGCGGAATACGGCGTGCTGGGTGCTGAAACCGCAGCGGACGGCCTGTACTGCACGGCTGTGATTCCTTACAGCGCCTTGCTGGAACCACAGGTTCGCCTGCGGAATATTGTGATGTGGGTGATGGGCTCCTGCATGGCGGTGGGTCTGGTGGCTGCGGTGCTGGCAAGCAAGCGGCTTTATGCCCCGCTGGAACGGCTGATCGGCAATGTGCGGCAGCTGTGCAACAGCCTGCCGGAGGAAAACCGGGGAAGCGAATACAAGCTGCTGGATGATGCGATTCACCTGATCACGACGGAAAACCATGAACTGACGCTTTCCAACCGGGAAGTGAACCGCCTGCTGAAGAACCGCCTGCTGAACGACTGGATGGAAGGCCGGATGAAGGGCAGGGCGGAGGAAACGCTGGGCAAGGCCGGCGTGGAGCTGCCCTACAGCCGGGTGCAGATCGCAGTGGCGGAGACTGCGCCGCGGGACCTGGAACGGCTGGAAGCCCGTACTGGCGGAAATACGGCGGACCGGGTGGAGGAACTGGCCGTCCCGGAAAACGCCGGACCGCTGAAGGTCTGGTGCGCCCAGCGGACGGACGGTATGATCCTGATCCTGTTCAACCTGGAGGAGCCTGCCGGGCCGGATGCGGTTGAACGGTTCCTGCAGGCCTGCCGGGAGCAGGTGTTCACAGACTGCCCCTGCGCGATCGGCACAGGCGGCATCCGTGAAAAGGAACGGGCATCGGAATCCCTGGTGGATGCGATGGTGGACCTGCGGAGCGGCGAGGAAAGCCGGGAAGAAAAGCATTATGCCCGGCTGACCGAGTATATCCGGAAGGAATATATGAATGATATTTCCCTGGACAGCGCCGGGGAAGCACTGGGCATGTCGCCGAGCTATATCGGGCTGGTGTTCCGGAAAGTAGGGGAGACCAGCTTCCTGAAATACCTGACGGATATCCGGATGGAGGAAACAAAGCGGCTGCTGAGGGAAACAGACCTGACGCTGCGCGAGATCGGGGAAAAAGTCGGTATTGAAAACCAAAATACGCTGATCCGCACGTTTAAAAAGGCGGAGGGCGTTACGCCGGGACAGTACCGGGTGGCGAATCAGGCGATGGATTCGCAGAATGGATGATCGTATTTTTGCAAATCTGAGACCAGTTTCACAGAATCGCGGATAGTCCGCCGGGAGATTTTTGTGCTACCTTCAGACTGACGGAGGTGGAACCTCATGAATAAATCCCGCGGGGCTTTGCTGAGGCGGAGAATATGGGCAGGCAGGTACCTGTACCTGATGTTTTTGCCTGTTTTCCTTTATTATGTCATTTTCCGTTACGGCCCGATGCTGGGACTGACCATTGCTTTCAAAAACTACAACGCATTCCTCGGATTTGAGAAAAGTCCCTGGGTCAATTTCAAATATTTTGAACAGTTCTTCAATTCGGTTTTCCTGTGGCGGCTGGTCCGGAATACCCTGCTGATCAATCTGTATGACCTGCTGTTCAATTTCCCGGCAGCGATAATGCTGGCACTGCTGATCAACGAGGTGCAGAACCGCCGGTTCAAGAAAACGGTACAGACGATCACGTATATGCCGTATTTCATCTCCAGCGTGGTAATCGCCAGCATGGTGGTGCAGTTCCTGTCTCCTTCCAGCGGCATTGTCAACAACCTGATTGCCGCACTGGGCGGGGAACGGCAGTATTTCATGGTTCAGCCGGAATCCTTCCGCACGATTTATACGCTGATGAACCTGTGGAGGAACGTGGGCTGGAATTCCATTATCTTCCTGGCTGCCATCAGCGGCATCAACGGGGAACTGTATGAGGCATGCCGGGTGGACGGAGGGGGATATCTCCGTCAGATGTGGCATATTACGCTGCCCGGAATTGCCGGTACGATTGTTGTGCTGCTGATCATGCGGATGGGGCATATTATGGATGCAGGCTATGAAACCATCCTGCTGCTCCAGAACAACGCAAACCAGGAAACCAGTGATGTTATCGGTACCTATGTATACCGCCGCGGCCTGAAAGGCGGGGAATACAGTTACGGTACCGCTGTGGGCATGTTCCAGAGCGTGACCGGGTTTGCTCTTGTGATCTTTGCGAACTGGCTCAGCCGCCGTTACAGCGATACCAGCCTGTGGTGAAGGGAGGAACGGATATGGAGCTTACAAGAAAGCACTCCGGCGGTATCCGGGTGTCCGCCAGCCGCAGGGCATTCCTGGCTTTCAACACAGTCTTCCTGCTGCTGATCTGCTTTGTGATGCTTTATCCGGTGCTCTATGTGATTGCAGCCTCTTTCTCTGAAGAGACAGCGATCCTGAAGGGTGACGTATTCCTGCTGCCGGTCAGGACGCATGTCAAGGCTTATCAGAAAGTGTTTCAGTATCCGCTGCTGTGGCAAAGCTACGGCAATACGCTTCTGTATACCTTCGTGGGAACTGCGGTCAACCTGCTTCTGACGGTGTTCGGCGCATGGGCGTTATGCCAGAAGAAACTGGTGGGACGCCGTTTCCTGACCCTGATGTGCACATTCACAATGTTCTTCGGCGGCGGGATGATTCCGACATTCCTGGTAGTCAAGGAACTGAAACTGCTGAATACGATCTGGGCGATGGTGCTGCCCGGAGCGGTGAGTACCTATAATATGATCCTGATGCGCACATTCTTCCGCCAGATTCCGGAAAGCCTGGTGGAGGCAGCGGAACTGGACGGCTGCCGGGATTTCGGCGTACTGTTCAAAATCGTGCTTCCCCTGAGCCTGGCCAGCCTGATGACCATTGGCATGTTTTATGCTGTAAGTCACTGGAACAGCTATTTTTCCGCCGTGCTTTACCTGAGCAAACCTGAACTGTATCCGCTGCAGATCATCCTGCGCCAGGTGGTGCTGATGAACGAAATTGTGGAAAACGCGAGCAGTACCGAGAATGTGATGGCGGAAGGCATCAAATATGCCACGATTGTGGTGGCCATGCTGCCGATGCTCTGCGTCTATCCTTTTGTTCAGCGGTATTTTGTCAAGGGTGTCATGATCGGTTCCGTGAAGGAATGAATTTTCTTTCGGTCCAACCCCCGAAGGGGTTAAGATAGTCAGTTTACCAATCGACAGAAGGAGGAAAGACCATGAAACACTTTTCCCGTCTCCTGGCGCTGCTGCTGGCAGTTGCCCTGCTGCCGCTGACCTTCATGGCAGCTGCGTCTGCAGAGGAACCCGTGACCATCACGATCTGGGGTTCCGACCGTGAAAACATGCCCTTCCGCAACGGCCTGTGGACCATTGATGTCCTGCAGGAAAAGCTGGGCATCAAGATCGAGATCATCTCCGCCCCGACTGAGAATCTGGCGGAGAAATACGGCCTGCTGATCGCCAGCGGCGATCTGCCCACCATTGTGCAGTACAAGGCGAAGGACCTGCTCCTGTACAAGGATGCCTGGACTCCCCTGAATGACCTGATCAATGAGACAGACACCCCGAACCTGTGGAAGGTTTACAGCGATCCGGAAATCCGCCGGAAGGTTTCCGACGCGGACGGCATTATGCGTTTCATCGGCCAGCGGACAGCCATCACTGCCGGCAAGCTTTACTTCTGGCGTCAGGACTGGCTGGACAAGCTGAACCTGGCAACCCCGAAGACCACCGAGGACCTGTACAATGTCTTCAAGGCCATCAAGGAAGGCGATCCCAACGGCAACGGCGAAGCGGATGAAATTCCTTTCGCGGTGCGCAAGAACGGCAGCAACAACCGCGGCAATGTGATTCCCTTCATTAATGCATGGGGCATTGCTGAGACCTTCTTCGCGGAAGACGGACAGGTGAAGTTCGGCGCCACCGATCCCCGGATGAAGGAAGCGCTGGAATGGATGAACCGCTGCTATGCGGAGGGCCTGATCGACCAGGAATACCTGACCAGGGACAAGACGTCCTGGTACAGCGCCTGGACCAACAACCAGGTCTTCATGAGCTATGACTGGAGCGCCTATATTGACAACGTAGGCAACCTGTTCAAGGATGTGGAAACCGACATCAATATCGTCGGCGCTGTGCCTCCGGAAGGCCCCACCGGCATCAGCGAGACCCGCGACCAGCTGCAGCCCATCACCGTGGATGAGGACTGGAATGCCGGTATCTATATCGGAGCAACCGAAGAACAGAAGAAGGCTGCCCTGAAGCTGCTGGACTATGTCTACAGCGAGGAAGGCATGATCCTGATGAACTTCGGTGAAGAAGGCACACACTTCAACGTTGTGGATGGCGACTACAAGTATTCCGATCTGATCATGAACAATCCCGACGGCCTGTCTCCCCAGGATGCGCTGCGTTCCTTCGGTATTCAGAGCATGCTGACCCTGCTGCAGGATGCCCGCTATGAGCGCGCTTTCGTCAGCGACGAGGTCAACCGGATCCGTGACATCTATGAACAGGAAGGACATATCGGCGACGCGTTCCCGACACTGGCATTCACGGATGACGAGCAGGGGATTATCAACGAAAAGTATACCGAGATCGAAACCTATATGAACGAAACAATCGACAAGTTCATCATGGGTACTGAGCCGCTGGACAAGTTCGATGAGTATGTGGCCCAGGTTGAAAAGATGGGCCTGGCAGATGTGCTGGCAGTCTATCAGGCGGCCTATGACCGTTATATGAAATGATGAGGTGAGCGTCCGCGACTGGCGAGCGAAAGCGAAGACAGAGCGGGTAACGCCACCCATGCTACAGCTGTCAAAGGCGCGAAGCGGCTTTGGTAACAGCGATCGCAATGAGAAGCGTCCGCGACTGGCGAGCGAAAGCGAAGACAGAGCGGGTAACGCCACCCATGCTACAGCTGTCAAAGGCGCGAAGCGGCTTTGGTAACAGCGATCGCAATGAGGAGCGTCCGCGACTGGCGAGCGAGAGCGAAGACAGAACGGGTAACGCTGACAGTGCTTACATGCAAGGATAACCTCCACTCTTTTTTTCGGGGGAACGGACAAAGCAGTCCGTTCCCCTCTTTCTTTACCACAATTTTCCATTGCGGGATTGCCCGGGATATAGTATGATGAATCCGGAAGATGAACTGCATGACAACTGAACAGGACCGAATGGAGGAAAAACAATGAAGAAGCTGTTTTGCCTGCTCCTGACGCTTGCCCTGGTGCTGATGTCCGTTTCGGCTTTCTCCGAAGCCCAGCCGGAGGCATCCCTCTTTAAGCCCGGCGCCTATACCGGGGAAGCACAGGGAATCTTTGTGCCGGTAAAGGTTACGGTGCGGGTCAGTGAAACCCAGATTGAAACCGTGCTGATTGACGCGACCGGCGAAACGCCTGAGCTGGGCGGTGTGGCAGCGGAAAAGATGGCCATGGCCATCATGAATGCCCAGACGCCCAATGTTGACACGGTCAGCGGTGCCACGGTGACCAGCAAGGCGATCATCGCGGCAGCCACCTCCGCACTGGAACAGGCCGGCGCGGATATTGCCGTACTGGACGCGAACCGGAAGGATACCGGGGACAACGGGCCCAAGGCCGAAAAGACCCTTGACACGGAAATCGTAATCATCGGCGCGGGCGGTGCCGGCATGACGGCAGCCATCATGCTGCAGCAGGCCGGGAAAGACTTTATCATTCTTGAAAAGATGCCTTATGTGGGCGGCAATACCACCAAGGCCACCGGCGGCATGAACGCTTCTGAAACCCACTATCAGAAGGAACAGGGGATTGAGGACTCCAACGCACTGTTTGCCGCGGACACCATGAAGGGCGGCCATGCACTGAACGATTCCTCCCTGGTGGCCGTGATGGCCAACAGCTCCGCAGGCGCCATTGACTGGCTGGATACCATCGGTGCGGACCTGCCGAAGATTTCCTTCTCCGGCGGTGCCTCCGTGAACCGGATCCATGCTCCGGCGGATGGCTCCGGCGTCGGTGCATACCTCGTGGACCGGTTCTCCGCGAAGCTGAAGGAACTGGGCGTGGAGGTCATGCTGGAAACGGCAGCCACCGAACTGCTGACAGACGGGGACGGAAAGATCATCGGCGTGAAGGCGGAGGGACCGGACGCGGTCTACACCATCAACGCGAAAGCGGTTATCCTTGCCAGCGGCGGTTTCGGCGCCAATGAGGAAATGTACACCACGTACCGGCCTGACCTGAAGGGCACAGTGACCACCAATGCGCCCGGTGCTACCGGTGACGGTATTATCATGGCGCAGGCCCTGGGTGCGGACCTGGTGGATATCGAGCAGATCCAGCTGCATCCCACCGTGGAACAGACGACTTCCATCCTGATTACGGAATCCGTACGCGGCGACGGCGCGATCCTGGTCAACCAGAGCGGCGTCCGTTTCACCAACGAGCTGCTGACCCGTGACGCGGTGTCGGCGGCGGAGCTGGCGCAGGAAGGAAGCTATGCCTACATCATCTTTGACCAAAAGCTGCGGGACAACCTGAAGGCGATTGAGAAATACGTCAAGAGCGGAATAACCGTCCAGGCAGATACCATTGAAGGCCTGGCAGAGCAGCTGCAGATTGATCCTGCCACACTGGCAACGACGCTGGCGGACTGGAATGAAATTGTAAAGAACCAGCGGGATACCCAGTTCGGCCGTACCACCGGCATGAACGAAGACCTGACCACCCCGCCGTATTACGCGATCAAGATTGCTCCCGGAATCCATCACACGATGGGCGGTGTAAAGATCAATACAGCCACCGAGGTCATCAACACGGACGGACAGCCGATTCCGGGCCTGTTCGCAGCCGGCGAGGTCTGCGGCGGCGTCCACGGCGGCAACCGCCTGGGCGGCAACGCGGTGGCGGACATCGTCATCTTCGGCCGGATTGCGGCAGAGAGCGCGATGGCTTATCTGACCAAATAAACTGTGAAACCCGGACAGGACAGCCCCCGGAGTTCCTGAACACAGGATTCCGGGGGTGTTTCAATGCGTATCTGATTCCCTGGCGGAATAAGTACGGTATTCACAATACAGGGTAAATACAATCTGTGCTCTTGACAGATAACCGGAGGAAGTGTAACCTTCATATAAACCTATGAGGAAGAATAGTAGCAACCCCGCGGCACGGCACAGGGAGCCGCCGAGAGTGGAACGGCGGCGCGTGCGGAGGATGTGAATGGGCTTCTGAGGGCGCTCCGAAAAGCAATGAGTAGGAAGCGACGGGGGACGCACCCGTTACCAGGGCGGCACGTATCAGGGGTACGTGATGAAAGAGATGGTTTTCCTTCGGGAAAGTCAAACTGAGTGGCACCGCGAAATAATCGCCTCAGTACACGAAAGACGTGTGCTGAGGTTTTTTGTTTCCGGCTCGATTGTCCCCTGGATCCTATAATACACAAAGATGAAAGGAAGGACAAAACAATGAAAAAGGCACTGGCACTGGTACTCTCCCTGATGATGGTATTCGCCCTGATTTCCCTGGCTTCCGCTGAAGATGTGGTGGAAGAAATCGTGGAAGACGCGATTGACGAAGCCCTGGAAGAAATGGAAGACGAAGCAAAAAGCTTTAAAATCGGTATCTGCAACTTTGTGGATGACGCGAGCCTGAACCAGATTATTGCAAACATCCGTATGGAACTGGAAGAGATCGCCGAAGAAGAAGGCGTGATCTTTGAAATTGCCGAGGACAACTGCAACCTGGACGGCAGCGTGATGCAGCAGATCATCACCAACTTCATCGCTGATGATGTGGACCTGATGGTCGGCGTGGCGACCCCCGTGGCTATGACCATGCAGGGCATGACGGAAGAAAACAAAATTCCCGTGGTTTTCGCCGCTGTTTCCGATCCGGAAGGCGCGGGACTCGTGGCCAGCAATGATGCTCCCGGAGCTAACATCACCGGCACTTCCGACTTCCTGGATACCGGCGCTGTGCTGAACCTGATCTTTGCCGCCAACCCGGATGCCAAGAAAGTGGCCCTGCTGTACAATCCTTCTGAAGATGCCTCCACCGCGCCGATCAAAACCGCAAAAGAAATCCTGGGCGCCAAGGGGATCGAAGTAAAGGAATACACCGGCTCCAATCCTTCCGAGGTCATGCTCGCGGCGGACGCCATCGTGGCTGACGAGATGGATGCTGTCTTTACCCCCACTGACAACACGATCATGGCGGCTGAACTTTCCATTTATGAAAAGTTTGCTGAAGCGAAGATCCCGCACTATACCGGCGCGGATTCCTTTGCCCTGAACGGTGCGTTTGTGGGCTACGGTGTGGACTATGCCAACCTGGGACGGGTAACCGGTGACATGATTGCCGAGATCCTTCTGGAGGAGAAAGATCCTGCCACACTCCCGGTACAGACCTTTGACAACGGCACTGCCACTGTCAACACCGAAACCTGCGCGGCCATCGGCTTTGACTTTGAGGCCATCAAAGAAGCCTTTGCTCCCTTCTGCACGCAGGTGAACGAGATCACCACCGCGGAATCCTTCGAATGATTCCGGGAAATTAACGCTTACCACAATACCGAGAGAGATATAGCAGATTATTATGAGCTTAGACAAACTCCTGGCCCTGGGCCAGACAGCTATGGAACTGGGCCTGGTGAATTCCCTGACGGTTCTGAGCCTGTTCCTGAGCTATTCCATGCTGAATGTGTGTGACCTGTCCACGGACGGGTGCTTCACCCTCGGCGCAGCTGCGGGCGCGCTGGTGGCGATTGCCGGGTATCCCTGGCTTTCGCTGCCGGCCGCCATGCTGGCCGGTGTGATCTCCGGCTTTGTGACAGCGACCCTGCAGACCCGGATGGGTGTACAGAGCCTGCTGGCGGGCATCGTGGTGAATACCGCACTGTACTCTGTGAATATGGCGCTGACAGGCAACAAGGCGACCCTGAGCATGAACAAGGTCCCCACCATCTTTTCCATGGCAAAGGACCTGCTGAAAGGTACTCCCCTGGCAGGGCAGAGCACGCTGTTTGTCATGCTGATTGTCGTGATACTGGTGGTCGTCTTCATGTGTGTTTTCCTGAAGACGAAGCTGGGCCTGGCAATCCGTGCCACCGGCAGCAACGCGGACATGGTACGCTCTTCTTCCATCAATCCCACGTTCACTACGACCGTGGGCCTTTGCGTTTCCAACGCATTCACGGCGCTGAGCGGCTGCCTGATGGCACAGCAGCAGAAAAACTTTGAGATCAATATGGGTTCCGGCATGGTGACGGTGGCCCTGGCCAGCCTGCTGATCGGCGGTGTATTTGTGGCAAGGCACAAGCCAATTCCGCTGCGGGCGGCGGGCGCTGTGCTGGGCGCGGTTATCTTCCGGATTGTGTACGCGCTGGCTCTGCGGTTCAATATGCCAGCCTTCATGCTGAAGGCCGTCTCTTCGATCATTGTGGTTCTGGCAATCTCCGGTCCCTATCTGCGGAAACAGTTTCCGCTGATGGTGCGCAGATGGAAAGCCGCACGGGAAGGGAGGAACGCCTGATGCTGGAACTGAAGGGTGTCTGCAAAACCTTCCATGCCGGTACACCGGATGAGAAAAAAGCCCTGATTGATATTTCCCTGACGATTGCGGACGGGGACTTTGTGAGCATTATCGGCGCAAACGGCGCGGGAAAATCCACTCTGTTCAATGCCATCTGCGGAAGCTTTGTTGTAGATTCCGGCTCCATTTACCTGAATGGGAAAAATGTGACCATGGTTCCGGAACATCAGCGGGCAAGACGGATCGGACGGCTGTTCCAGGATCCGATGCGCGGCAGCGCACCGGATATGAGCATTGAGGAAAACCTGGCGCTTGCTGCCGGAAACGGCGGCTGGCTTTCCCGGGTTTCATCCGCAGACAAGAAAGCCTTCCGTGACCGGCTCAGCCTGCTGGGCATGGGCCTGGAAGACCGGATGCGCCAGCCGGTCGGACTGCTGTCCGGCGGGCAGCGGCAGGCACTGACCCTGCTGATGGCCACCTATCACGCACCGCAGGTGCTGCTGCTGGACGAACATACGGCAGCGCTGGACCCCGGCACAGCGGAAAAAGTGCTGGCGCTGACAAGGAGTATTGTGGAAGAGAACAATATCACCTGTCTGATGATTACCCATAATATGCAGTCCGCCCTGGATCTGGGCAACCGGACCCTGATGATGGACCGGGGACGCGTAATTTATGACGTGACCGGGGAAGAAAGGGCAGGACTGACCATCGGTGACCTGACAGACAAATTCCGCCAGCTCAGCGGCAGGACGCTGGACAATGACCGGATGCTGCTTGGCGTTGCGGAATGATCCGTGCTTCAGCCGTCTATTGTTACGAAGAGAAAACGAAGTAAGAATGGATAACGGCGATCGCAAGCGGAATGAACCGAATAAGAAAATCCCGTCCGAATCTTCGGACGGGATTTTTATGCTTCTGTGAGGTGCTCAGGATCCGCAGCTGCCGCGGCAGACCAGGCTGACAGGCAGGACAATCTGCTGGGGCGGCAGGGAAGGGTCATGAATCCGCCTGCGGAGCAGGTCGACGGCGGTGTTGGCTTCCTCCCGCAGACAGGGGTCGATCGTGCAGATGGGTTTGGGGAAATTGATATAACGGATAATGTTGTCAAACCCGACGATGGAGAAGGAACGGCTGAGTCCTGCACTTTCCATCATGGTGATGATGCTCCAGGCTTCCACATCACAGAAGGAGAAGAGGCCGGTAACCCCTTCCTCCTGCCAGCTCCGCAGCTGATTCAGGATTTCCTCTTCGTTTTCGGGTTCGGCATAGTGAATATTCCGTTCCGGAATGCCGGCTTCCAGGCAGGCCCGCTGGAAACCGTCAAAACGTTTGCGGGAGGAGAAAATCACGTGCCGGAAGGAGATCATGGCCAGATTGCGGTGTCCCCGGGCGATGAGATGCTCCGCTGCCAGGTGACCGCCTTCCTCATCATCACAGATGACGCAGTCATCCAGGGATCCCTCCAGGTATCGGCTCAGCAGTACAAAGGGAATTCCGGAGGAGCGAAGCAGATCCAGGGCAGGGGATTCAAAGGAGCAGGGCGTGATGAGCACGCCGTCCACCTGACGGGAAAGGGCCATTTCCACCATGCGGGTTTCTGTGTCAGGATCATCCCGGGAACCGAGGATCATCAGGCTGTACCCCAGACGGACCGCTTCCTGCTGGATCAGGTCGCCCAATACAGCATAGAAGGGGTTCATCATGGAACCGGCGATCATGGCAATGGTTTTCGTCCGGCCGGAACGGAGGGAGGAGGCAATATAATTGCGGACGTAGCCCATTTCCCGGGCTACCTGCTGAATATGCAGGCAGGTTTCCCGGCTAATATCCTCTTTGTTTTTCAGGGCGCGGGATACGGTGTTTACGGTGAATCCCGTGGCGTTCGCAATATCCTGCAGTGTTACCCGGCTGCTGTCCTTAGCCATGTACAGTGCACTCCGTTTCACATAGGTTGAACACATCCTATCATACTTTTTTTATAAAATCAAAAAAAGAGGGGTTGACAGAGAAAAAAAACAATGTTATATTGTCATCACAGAACAACATTAACGATAATGTTAACGTTAATATTTCCCATATACACCATGGAAAACGAATAAGTAATCCTGACACCATACAACATTAACGATAATGTAAACACGGAATGATGAGCGAGAAAGCTCTTCAGAAATAAAAGGAGGAAAGACCCATGAAAAAACTGCTGGCTGTGCTGCTGACCGTATGCATGCTGTCCACCCTGTGGATCGCTTTTGCAGCGGCGGAAGACAAACCCACCATCGTTGTGAACACCTTTGCCCAGGAACATGAAAAAGCCATGTATGAAGAAGTCATCAAACAGTTTGAAGAAGAAAACAACTGTATCGTTGATTTCCGCGTATCAGGCGACCAGTACTGGCCTGAACTGGAAGCTTCCCTGACCGCGGGCAACGCGCCTGACG
>JAEEGL016707014.1_pt1 | contig 32175 bp, 32 predicted proteins | sample 9134231 | NCBI WGS metagenome assembly JAEEGL01 (sample SAMN16246548, study PRJNA631951) | gut metagenome | biome: gut microbiome; feature: rumen; material: fiber-attached | host: Bos | place: Iran: Karaj | collected 2018-10 | reverse complement strand
GCCGGTGCCGCCGCCCCCGCCGCCGGAGCAGCAGCCGCCGCACCCGCAGCAGCAGCCGCCGACGAGCCCGAAGAGGAGACCGTGAGCGAAGAGGACGCAGCTGCCGGACTTGGCGCACTGTTCGGATTCTGAGATTCACATCCATAAACCTTTTACCTTTTCTGCCCATGTTCGGGCAGATTTTCATGTCTTACCAGTCACGCAGACCATGCTGCCATCGTTTCCGGGAGAATGCGCATGCGCGATGTCCTTATAGTGGCCTGCGGAGGCGCCGGATGCCGCATTTTCGCCGAATCGGAGCCGGTGCTGGAATATCCGGTCCTTCTGATCAATTCCAACGGCTCCAGCGGGATACCGTTGGCTCCCCCGGACATGCAGGGGTGCCGCGGCGACGTGGAGCTGGCGTTCTCGATAGCCTTCGAGAACATGGGTTCCATCAAAGAGGCGCTCAGAGGCTACCGCTCGGCGGTCGTGTTCTCCATGCTGGGCGGCGGCACGGGAACCGGGATGGTGCCGGTGATCCTGGACTGCGCCAAGGAATGCGGATGCAGGACGATCTCGGTGATAGGCCTGCCTATGTCCTTCGAATCCGACAGGCGGAGCAGGGCCCAGAAGGTCCTGAGCAGGGTTTCCGACAGTTCGGACCGCATGTATCTCCTCGACGGCGACGCGATCCTAAGGATGTGCCCCGACGCCAAAGCCCCCAGCATATTCAAGATGGTCTCCCATTCCATCATTTTCACCGTGAAATGCATCGCTGACATGCTTTCCGGGCCGTTCTACTCCACGTTTTTCGATAAGATCTACACTTTCGCCTATGTTTCGGAGCTGAATCCCATAACGGCGATAGAGAAAGCCGTGGATTCCTCCGTCCCGGCGGTGGTGGATCCCGTGGGCAGGATCGTCGTGGCCGTCAGTTCGGAGCTGGGCGCCGCCGAATCCGATGCGATCTACGACAAAGTGGCCGCCATGACGGGGGTAGTCCCGGACATAGTCCGCAGGAACGACAGGGAAGACACCAAAATCGTGGTTTTCTTTTCGGTCTGGAGCCGACGGCGGTTCCGCAACCGATATACGCTACCTGGCGATGGCCATCCATGGAAGCGTCGTTCGAGCCTATCGGGCCGGAAGGGGCGGAAGAGCTCTCGCATTTCGCGTATCCCATGTGGGTGGAGATCTACGCGCCTCTGGTGGACGGAGGCAGGAAGCGCGTGGACGAGTTCTATCCGGATTGGATGGGCCCGGAGACCGTCAGAGACCACATCTCCCAGGGGTACAGGTTCTTCTACATCATATTCCGGGGTGTGAGGGCGGGATACCTCTCATTCAGAGCGGATGGGAAGACCCTCGAAATAAGCAAGCTGTATCTTCTTCCGGAATTCCGCGGCTCCGGCCTCAGCTCCCTGGCGATGGAATACATAATGGAATCCGGCAGGAGCGAAGGATGCTCCGCAGCGGAGCTGGTGGTGAACCCGTATAACAGCCGCGCCATAGCATTCTACGCCAAGCACGGCTTCGAAGAGGTCCGGCGCATTCCCGAGGAAGGCATCGGCCGTCCGGAGTACCTGTCGGTGATGGCCAGGCCCATGCGCGTCGTCAAGCGCGGATGCGACGGGAGCGCAGAAGGGCAGGACATGCAGGGCAATGGGAAAGAGGGCGGCCAAGCGCCCCGCGCAGGGGACGCATCGGATGTATATTTCACGCGCGATCTGTCGCCGGAAGGGCTGAAAAAGGTTTTTGAAAGGGTCAGAGGGACTCTGAAGGGCAGGATATGCGTCAAAGTCCATACCGGCGAGGCGGAAGGGCCGAACATCATACCGAGGCCGTGGATCAGGGAGCTCATTTCGGAATCGATGCCGGGCGCCCATATAGCGGAGACCAACACATATTACGAAGGCGACCGCTATACGACGGAGAGCCACCGCGAAACTCTGAGGACCAACGGGTGGACGTTCTGCCCTGTGGACATCGCAGACGAGGACGGAGCCATTACATTTCCGGTGGAAGGCGGAAAGTGGTTCAGAGAGATGCATGTCGGGAAGGGCTTCGAGAATTACGATTCGATGGTCGTGCTGACGCATTTCAAAGGCCATGACATGGGCGGTTTCGGCGGATCAAACAAGAACATCGGCATAGGGTGCGCGGACGGGCGCATCGGAAAGAAGGAGATACATACAGCAGAAGGCTCCTCCGATATGTGGTCCATAACCGGGGACGAGCTCATGGAAAGGATGACGGAATCGGCGAAATCGGTGGTGGACCATTTCTCTCCCGGCATATGCTTCGTGAACGTCATGAGAAATATGTCTGTGTCATGCGATTGCGAAGGCACCATGGCTGAGCCGGTTGTCACCCCGGACATAGGCATAGCGGCTTCCCTCGATATTCTGGCGGCGGACATGGCCTGCGTGGATATTGTCTATTCCCTTCCGGAGAACGGAGGGAAGGAGATGGTGGAACGCATAGAGAGCCGCGGAGGCCTCCGCCAGCTCAGCTACATGAAAGAGCTAGGGATGGGGAGCGGCCGTTACAGGATAATAGACATCGACAACGGGGATGCCGTCATCACCGCTGAAGAGGCGGCGGAAGGGATAGCCCCCGGATGGCGGCCGGACAGGTACAACACGTTCCCAGGCCGCAATGAAATCCGCAAGGGGCGACGGGGGTCTCCTCGCTCCTTCCTGTCTTTTTCCCAGGGTTTCCCGTATCTGATTATCTTCGAAGCGTCGCCGAAGACGCCCATGATGGTGTTGTACTCGTATTTCGTCGGTATGGCGCGCCCCATCATCCTCCTGAACATTATGCGGGTCATTTCCCTTCTGTTCGGAGGATAGTCTATGGCATCCATAAGGTCGGAGAAGAACCCGAACATGCGCTCTTTCTCGCCCCTGTCCGCAGGTTCCGCCCTCCTGCTCGAATGCTCCGCCTGGAATATCTCGTACATCACTATGTTGGCCGCGTGGGAAAGATTGAGGATAGGGTATTCTTCTCCGGCAGGTATCGTAATCAGGACGTCGCAGAGGTTCAGCTCCTCCTGGAGGAGGCCGATATCCTCCCTTCCGAACACGATGGCTATCTTTTCGGGATAGCCTCTGCAGTGCTCCGCGAATTCGCGCACCGGGACGGGGACGCGGGTGTAGTTCCTGTCTCCTTTGGTGGTTACTCCGCTGGTCCCGACCACCAGGAAGCAGCCTTCCACCGCGTCTTCGAAGCTGGTGACGATATGGACGTCATCAAGGATCTGGGATCCGTGCTTGGATCTGCGGTATGCGTCGTCCCCGAGCTCGCAGGGATTCACGAGATACAGCTCTTTGACATCGAAGTTCGCCATGGACCGTGCTATGGCGCCTACGTTGCCTTCGAATTTCGCTCCGACGACGACTATGCGGATTTCAGGCATGTCCGCCGCAACGTGGACTTACGATATTTTGTTTATGACGGTCCGGACATTCCTCCAGCCGCTTTCAAAGCCCATAGAACACTAAAATATGAGTGCGTAAGTACTTGTGGCATGGAAATCCCGAAGGATCATCCCAGATACAGATCCCTGGTGACCAGGGAGCGTCTGGCCGAGATGGTGGAGAGAGGCTTGGTCACGCCTACCGGCCTGATATCCCACGGCCGCGGGGAAGCTTACGATTATCTCATGGGCGAAAAGAGCACGGAGGCCGCCATAGACGCGGAGAAAGCCGCCGCAGCTTTCCTTTTGGGGGCCAGAAACCCGGTGGTCTGCGTGAACGGCAACGCCGCCGCATTGGACGCGGACAATCTGATAAGGCTCGCCGAAGCGGTCCCGGCGAAAATCGAGGTCAACCTTTTCCACAGGACCCCGGAGAGGATGGAAGACATCATATCCTATCTCGAATCCAAAGGGGCTAAGAAGGTTCTCGGGAGGGATCCGGACCGCAGGATCCAGGGGCTGAACCATGACCGCGCCCTATGCACCGGCGAGGGGATATTCTCCAGCGACGTGATCCTTGTGCCGATCGAGGACGGAGACCGCGCCGAGGCTCTCGTATCCATGGGGAAGACCGTGATCTCCATAGATCTCAATCCGCTGTCCCGCACTTCGAAGACGGCCAGCGTCCCCATCTCCGACGAGATGACCAGGGCTCTGGAGAACATCATCCGTTTCATCGGCGAGCTCCGCGGGAAAGAAGAGGAGATCGGAAGGATAAAAAGCGCATTCTCGTCCTCGGAGTGCCGCCGCAGGACCGTCGAATGCATATGCGACAATCTCATGTCGGAATTCAGGGAGCGATACTATGGACGATGAGCTCAAAAGGGGATCCCTCAGGCTGCACTGGGCAGAAAGCCACATGCCGGTCCTGAGGGACATAAGGAAGCGCTTCATAGACGAGCAGCCTCTCGCCGGACTCAAGGTCGGGATGGCATTGCACACGGAGGCGAAGACCGGTATGCTGGCAGTGACCCTCGCTGACGCGGGCGCGGAGATACGCCTGGCCAGCTGCAACCCGCTTTCTACCGACGATTCTGTGGCGCTGGCGCTCCGCGAGGAGTTCGGCCTCAAGGTATACGCCAAAAAATGGGAATCGTCCGAGGAATACTACCGCAATCTCAATGCGGTCCTCGACATGTCGCCCGATTTCATAATCGACGACGGCGCCGATCTGATCGCGATGTCCCACACCTCCCGCAAAGAGGTCCTTTCCACGGTGAAAGCGGCGAACGAGGAGACCACCACAGGCGTGGTGCGCCTCAGGGCGATGGCGGCCGACGGGGCCCTCAAGTTCCCCGTCCTGGACATCAACGACGCCAAGATGAAGTTCCTGTTCGACAACAGATACGGGACCGGCCAGTCCGCCTTCGACGGATGGATGAACGCCACCAATCTCATAGTGGCCGGGAAGAGGCTGGTCGTCGCCGGATACGGATGGTGCGGGAAAGGCGTCGCGATGAGGGCCAAAGGCCTCGGAGCGTCCGTCATCGTCACCGAAGTAGACCCCGTCAAAGCCATCGAGGCCAAGATGGACGGGCTCGAGGTCATGAAGATGATCGACGCCGTGAAGGCCGCAGACATCATCATCACCGTCACCGGATGCAAGGACATCATAACCGCCGAGCACATCGCCGCGATGAAGGACGGGTGCGTGCTGGGCAACGTGGGGCATTTCGACAACGAGATCAGCAAGCCTGCCCTCCAGGAAGCCTCGGTATCGTGCGAGAGGGTCCGCGACTTCATCGACGAATACAAGATGAAGGACGGCCGCAGCCTGTATCTCATAGCCGAGGGCCGCCTGATGAACCTCGCCGCCGGGCAGGGCCATCCCGCCGAGATCATGGACATGAGCTTCGCCACCCAGGCGCTGGGCATCGTCCATATGTCCCGCCATTACAAAGAGATGGAGCCCAAGGTCTATGCCGTTCCGCACGAGATCGACTCCGAGATAGCGTCCATCAAACTGAAGTCCATGGGCGTGGAGATCGATTCCCTGACCGACTCGCAGGTGAGCTACATCACCGGATGGAAGGAGGGGACATGATCCCTTTCCTGTCCGTCTACGGCCATGTAACTATAGATCAGATAATGGGGGTGAAGAAATTCCCGGCCGCCGGCACCACGGAAGACGTACTGTCCGCGGCCACCACGCTGGGGGGAACCGGGACCAACATCGCCGTGACCGCGGCCAGGCTCGGCTGCCCCACAGCCATATGCGCGTTCGTAGGGGAGGATTTCCCGGCTTCGTTCGAGAAAGACATCAGGGATTCCGGCCTGCTGATGGACGATTTCGTCCGCGTGAGCGGGTATGATACGTCGAAAGCCATCGTAGTCAACGATCAGGACATGGTCCAGAAGGTTCTGTTCTACCAGGGCCCCCAGGGATTCGCGGACGATACCGGCATCACGCTCGACGGCATGGCCTCCAAGTCCAAGTACGTGCATTTCTGCACAGGCCAGCCGTCATATTACATCAGGATGATGGAGCGCCTCCCGGATGCGTTCATATCCCTGGATCCCGCCCAGGAGTCCCACCGCATATGGAACCCGGATAATTTCCCCGCGGCTCTGGGCCATGCGGACGCGCTGTTCTGCAACATCAAGGAATCGGAGTCCCTCGTCAGATACATCGGCAAGGAAAGCATACTGGATGCGGACGTGGGTCTGGTGGTATGCACTTACGGGACGGACGGGAGCCGGGCGCGCATCGGGGACGAGACGGTGAGGATACCGGCGGTGAAAGCGGACAGGGTGGCCGACGTCACCGGTGCCGGCGATTCCTACAGGGCCGGATTCTACGCTTCCCTGCATCGCGGATACCGCATCCCGGAGGCGCTGGTCATCGCCGCGTCCGTCGCTTCCTTCGCGGTGGAGAAAGTCGGCGCATTGACGAATACCCCCTCATGGGAGGCCGCCTTGGAGAGGGCGGAACCTTATTTCGGGGAGATATCCGGATGCTGATAGCGATCACAGGCACTCCGGGGACCGGGAAGAGTACGGCATCGGCCGTGCTCCGCTCCAGAGGTTTCGAGGTCGTGGACCTGAAAGCCCATATAATATCGCACGGGCTTCTCGGGGACCTGGACGAGGGGAGGGACACCCGCGAGGTGGATCTGGATCTCCTCAACGATTCCCTGGAGGAATTGAGGGGGCGCGGAGGCATCACGTTCATGGAGGGGCATCTGTCCCATTTCATGGACTGCGGGCGCATAATCGTCCTCAGATGTTCCCCGGAGGTTCTCGCGGAGAGGCTCAGAGCCAGAGGATACGGCGAATCCAAGGTCTTGGAGAACGTCAGATCCGAGGTTCTGGACGTGATCCTGTGCGAATCTATGGATACAGACATACCGGTGGCGGAGATAGACTGCACCGGGCACACCGCGGCGGAGGTCGCGGATATGATCGAATCGGCGGCTTCCGGCGGGGAGTTCCCCCCGGGGACGGCCGACTGGTCTCAGGAGATGGAAAAATGGTTCTTGACGGACAGAGAGCGAGGGCAGACTTCGCCTTGGCCCCGGTGGCCAAGAGGCTGATAAACGTCAATCCGAATCTGATATCGTGGATAGGGCTCATAATCGCGCTGCTGTGCGGCGTGATATTCTATTTCAGCGGGTTCGAAGGGAAGGAATATCTGCTGATAGCGGGCGCCGTATCAGTGATCGTGTCGGGATACTTCGACGCGCTGGACGGCAAAGTGGCCAAACTGGCCGGGAAAGCTTCCCGCAAAGGCGATTATCTGGACCATGTGTTCGACAGATACGCGGACGTGTTCATGATCGGCGGGGTGGCGGTGAGCGCCTGGTGCGACCCGTATCTCGGGATGGCCGCTCTGGTGGGCGTCCTGCTGACTTCGTATATGGGGACGCAGGCACAGGCCATCGGGGCTCCGCGCCTTTATGCGGGGCTGCTGGGGCGCGCGGACAGGGTCGTCCTTTCCACGCTGTTCCCGATCATACAGTTCGTCATGATGCAGTTCGGGCTCGGATCGTTCGGGATAGCCGGGTTCGAACTGAACTGGCTGGAGATAATGATGCTCTGGTTCGCCGTCGTAGGGAACCTCACCGCCATCCAGAGGGCCATCATAACATGGCGGAACCTCTGCGGAGAGGACAGGAAGAGCTGATCAGGCTTTGTTTCCGGGGGCCCCGGCATCCGTTTTCCGGGGGCCCCTGGATTTTATCCTGTAATAGTTCAGGGGATGGTTTATCTTCGCGCACAGGGCGTCCGGCTCGAAGCAGAGCCCTTCAGTCTTCATGGTCTTGCATTCCGGCGGGGTATACGCATCCCTTCCGTACAGCTCCCCCGTGATGTGCTTAATCTGGTATTCCGATTTGGATTCGTCGAAATCCGGGGATTCGGCGAAGATCCTGATGATGCCGTCGTAATCCAGCCCCAGGGCGGACATGAACGTCACCAGGGCGAACCTTCCGCTGTGGGGCAGGTTGATGCCTTTCATCGCCATCTCCAGAAGATGCGTGACGCATGGCGGGAGGTATTCGCCTTTCATCCCTTCCCCGCGGGTCGGGCTCATCTTCATCTTGGCATCCTCCAATGCCGCTCTCACTTCGTCGCAATCCTTCTGCAGGTACGGGAGGAACTCCTCCGGGGGCCTGAGGGGCAGCTCGGACTCTATCTTGTCCTGCAGGGCGTTCTGCATCAGGCGGTTGAATTTCTCTCTGGGAAGGAAAACGATCCCGGAGCGGACGTCGCTGTTGATCAGCTTCCAGTCCACGCTTTTCATCCTGCTGGAAAGCATGAGATAGTCCGGGAATTTCATGCGCATGATGCCGTCCCCGTCCGTCGACGCTTTGAATCCCAGCTCATCGGAGACCTCCAGCACAGTCTGGCGGTCTTCGTCGGCGAGCACTTTGTTCATGCGGACGGCCTCCCCGAGCGCGTATCTTTTGGTGAGATATCTGTCCCATATCACAGAGACCAGAATCCTGGCGTACGGATACGACAGGACCTCCATGAGGCAGTCGTAATCCCTCATCAGGGGTTTGTACGTGACTTCGCCCGAGTTTATGGCGTCCAGCACCCTTTCCTTCCCGCGGGCGCGGGCTGGGGAGTAGCTCTCCGAGGTCATGAGGGAACCCAGATCTGCGGAGTTCTCCGCCGCGAATCCGGAGGCTTCCTTCAGGAACGGGAATTTGGCTGAAAGTCTCGCATCCATGTTTCCTGGCCGTCCGATATGAAGGCATCGATGCAGAAGGATCATCCCAGCAGGGACGTGTCCTTCAGGCTTCTCACAGAGGTGATGCCGTTTTCGGTCTCCTCCTCTTTGTAGAGGATCCCGTCATTCCCTATGTACAGGACCTTCCTTCCGGAGTCCTTCTCATACAGGGTACACCTGACGTTGCCCCAGCGCGTGGGGACAGCATCTTCCCTGTAGTTTATCCCGGACATCTTCTGGGAGTTCCGGCGGAGCTTCCCGAGGAATTCCGCGGGCGACATGATCTCTGTCCTGTCGCCGGCGGCGTCCGTGATCCTCACAGAATATCTGCCGCCTTCTCCGGAGACGATCTCATACCTCTCGGCGCTTGCCGTGTCCTGTTTTTCTGTCTCATACTCTATGAAATCCCCAGGTCTGAGATCGGTTCTGAGGGCCAGGCCGGCAATCTCGGAGGCTTCCTTTTTGCCGGAGCCGCGGACATACATGATGACGAATATTCCGCCGATGAGCATCGCGACGATGGATCCCATCAGAGCGACGGTGACGAAGATTGACATGGCTGGAAAAACGGCTCTCTCGTATATATCGGTGGCATAAGGGAGAAGCACGGGCGGGACGGCATCGCTCTATCGCGGGCCCGATCATCTCCAGCAGTTTTTCGGTCACCGAAGGGTCCCCTATGGCTTCCGCAAGATCGTCCGGGCCGGAGAAGGGCCTTTCGAGGACCAGTTTCGCCGCCCTTTTCTTTCCGATCCCGGGGAGGGATTCCAAAGCCCGGAGAGGCATGCTATTGATGTCGAACGGATATGTCACCCCGGTAATCGAGCGGAACCCCCAATCGGTTATGAAAACGTCATAGAATTTCTCGGTCTCTACTTTATAGGGAATCCCGACCAGAAGCGGATAGGAGCCAATCTGCCTTCCGAAAGTCATGTTGCCGTCGTTGAGCTCGGCGTAGACATCCCTGAGGACGGTGCCGTACGGCGCGATGCGTTCGAGCATGGCCCGGTCTATTTCCGAGCGGACGTCTTCCTTGAATCTCTTGAACCTTCTCTGGTCCACTCTGACGCTGAATTCGCGCCTTACGGGAAGCACCTGGCGGATGTTTATGCGCCTGACCATCAGATTCTCGTCCCTGATCTTCCTGAGGAAGTCCAGATCCATCCGGTAGGTGGCCGCGGTCTCGCCGTCCAGGCCGCATATTATGTTTATCCCGGGGAGGAGCTTCGGCATCCCTCTGGGGCCTCTCGCGCTTCCTATCTCGTTTATGAGCCTGACGGCCGCCATAACCTGCTCCGATGTGCTGTTCAGGTTGTTCTCCATGTACACCCTGGGATCGGCTGATTCCATGCCCAAGGCGAGCACGTTCCCGTCGGTGCAGCATTCCGCGATGGTCTCCAGGACTTCGCGCGATTCGCCGGGGTATGTGGCGATGACCGCCGCGTCGGCGTTGTCCACGTGGACGGTATCGAAACCCATGGAAGAGAGCCCTCCGAAAAGCTCCTTCACCGCGGAGGGGTCGGGCCTCGGGACGGGGGAGCTGTCGTCCGAGCCGTAGGATACTATGCATGTCTGGCCTCCGACTCTTATGTTGGCTACCCCGATATCCCTGAGCTTCCGGGCTTCGGCGAGGATGTCCCCGGGCTTTCTGGTCAGCGGCCTGCCTTTGAGGGGCTCTATGCAATAGGAGCATCCCCCCGTGGAGTATCTGTGGCATCCGCGGTAGGATTCTATCTCGGCCACCAGCGGCTGCGGGAAATCCTGGTGCTGAGCGACGATATCCGCTCCCAGGAGCATCCATCTGTTCCATTCGTCAAGAGTGCGGGGCCTCTCTCCTACTTCTTTCCCTGTCATCCCGTCGTACAGGGATGCGGCAGGGTCTTTTCTTACGATAAAATCGAATTTCTCCGCGGCCGCAGTGTCCGCCGCCGATCCGCTGATCATGCGCCATCCTTTCAGGCGGGGGAAGATGCTTTCCAGCTCTTTCGAGGACATGGGCATCGAACGGAGGTACTTACCGGGGACGGTGTTTCCGGACAGCACTACAGTGACAGATGCGTCCGGGATCTTTTTTCCCTTGCGGATCATGTCTATGGAGACGTATTCCACTCTGTCGGCTCCCGCATCCAGGGCGGCTCCGGCGATGGAGCGTATCATCGGCGATATGTAAGGAGGCACGCCGAGCGCCGCCGGATCGTCGATGTAGCCGTCTATCAGAGCGACAGAGATCTCCTTCGCCATGGTCCCGGATGGCCGTCCGATATTAAGACGGTATCCCGGAGCGGTCTGCGGCCGGCGGCAGTCAATCCAAAAGCCCGGGCACGTCCTGTAGCCATGTTTATATCGTAAAGTCGCGGTTATCGCAGAAAACAAGGGCATCGGCCCGGTCTAACGCATATCGTAAGGATGGCTACGTTGTTCGTCGTCAGATTACTTATAAATATGCAATTAGGCATGACTGATGATAAAATTCGAACCGTTTTTTACGGAATTCGTAGACAAAGGTGGACCAAAATGGCAGCAGAGAAGAAGGATTACAAGGATCTGACCCCCGAAGAGAGGCTCGAGAGAGCCCAGAAGCCCGGCAAGGACGCCCTGAAGATGCATCCATATTACGGCGGGAAGATCGAGGTCGTCCCCAAGGCGTGCGTCAGGAATTTCGACGATTTCGCGATCTGGTATTCCCCCGGAGTGGCGGAGCCCTGCAAGGACATCGCGAAGAATCCCGACATGGTGTACGAGCACACCTGGAAGTGGAACACCGTCGCGGTCGTGTCGGACGGCACCCGTGTCCTGGGCCTTGGAGACATCGGCCCCGAAGCCGCCATGCCCGTCATGGAAGGCAAGGGGATGCTGTTCAAGTACCTCGGAGGGGTCGACTGCGTCCCGATATGCCTGGACACCAAGGATCCCGACAAGATCATCGAGACCGTCAGGCTCATCGCGCCCTCTTTCGGCGGAATCAACCTCGAGGACATCTCCAACCCCAAGTGCTTCGACATCCTGGACGAGCTCAGGAGGGACTGCAAGATCCCCGTCTGGCATGACGACCAGCAGGGAACCGCCACCGTCGAGGTCGCGGGAGCCATCAATGCCATGAAGCTCGTCGGCAAGAAGCTCGAGGAGTCCCGCATCACCGTCATCGGAGCAGGCGCGGCTTCCATCGCCATCGCCAGGCTGATGCTCGCCACCGGATTCAAGCCCGAGAACATGTGCATGTGCGATTCCAAGGGCATCCTCAACCTCGAGAGGAAGGATGTCGAGGGCAGCTTCAGGCAGAAGTGGGAGATCTGCAAGAAGACCAACGGAGCCGGAAAGACAGGTGGCATGAAGGAGGCCTTCAAGGACGCCGACATCGTAATCGCGGCTTCCAAGCCCGGGCCCGGGACCATCCCTCCGGAATACGTAGATCTCATGGCAGACGACCCGATCATCTTCGCCACCGCCAACCCAGTGCCCGAGATCTGGCCCTGGGAAGCCAAGGAGCACGGATGCAAGGTCTTCGCCACCGGAAGGTCCGATTTCCCCAACCAGGTCAACAATTCCATGGGATTCCCCGCAATATTCCGCGGCGTGCTCGACGTGAGGGCCAAGACCATCACCGACGAGATGTGCATCGCCGCTGCCAGATCCCTGGCCAAGACCGCCGAGGAGAAGGGAATCTCCGAGGATTACATCGTGCCCACCATGTCCGAGACCAACGCCTTCATCGAGGAGGCCGTGGCGGTCGGCATGAAGGCCCAGGAGCAGGGAGTCGCCAGGCTCAAGCTCTCGGCGCAGGAGCTCCGCGAAAAGGCCGAATTCATGATCACCAGATCCAGATCCCTCACCGCCAAGATGATGGCCGACGGCTTCATCAAGGAATACAGGGAGTGATCCCGGGGCTCCGGCCCCTTCCCCGGGTTTTCCGGGGGTCCCAAATCCATTTGCTTCTGTCCTATCATAAATACCAGTTTCCCCATTTTCGGGCCGATAAGGATGAGGCTTTTCACAGTCGGGCCCGTGATGATGTACCCCGAAATCCTGGAGGGATCGGGGAAGCAGCTGCCTTACTTCAGGACCAACCAGTTCTCGGAGACCATGCTGGAATCAGAAGCGATCTTGAAAAGGCTTCTCGGAGCCGGAGAAGGATCCAAAGCGGCATTCCTGACCGCATCCGGGACGGGCGCGATGGAGGCCGCCGTCGCGGGATTCTTCGGGCGCGGGGACCGCCTTCTGATAATATGCGGCGGCGGGTTCGGAAAGCGCTTCGCCGAGATCTGCGGCGTCCACGGCATACCCCACGACGACGTCGTCCTGCCGTTCGGCAAAGCCCTGTCGGAAGAGGATCTGGAGCCGTTCTCCGGCAAGGAATACTCGGGGATGCTGGTGAACATGGACGAGACCTCGACAGGCCAGCTGTATGACATCGGGATGCTGTCGGCGTTCTGCAGGCGCAAAGGGATGTATCTGATCGTCGACGCGATAAGTTCTTTCCTGGCCGATCCGCTGGACATGGAGAAGGACGGGATCGATGCAGTCATTATCAGCTCTCAGAAAGCGCTTTCCTTGGCCCCGGGGATCTCCGCGGTGGTGATGAGGCGCGGGATATACAAGGACAGGCTTCTCAGAAGGGATTCCGGCCTCTATTATCTGGATCTCAAGCACCATCTCCTGGATCAGGAGAGGGGCCAGACGCCTTTCACCCCTGCCGTGGGGATTCTGCTGGATCTGAACGCCATGCTCAGGAAGATCTCCGAGGAAGGGCTGGAAACCTGGATCGGGCGCACGGCGCATCTTGCGGCATATTTCAGGAAGGGCGCCGCAGAGATGGGGATCCCCATGCCGGATTATCCCCTGTCCAACGCAGTCACCCCCATACTGTTCGGCGGCAACGCGTATGACGTGTTCCTGAAGCTGAGGGACAGCTACGGCATCACGGTCACGCCCAGCGGCGGGGATCTCCGCGGCAGGGTCCTGCGCGTGGGGCACATCGGAAACCTCTCGGAAGAGGATTACGACGCCCTGCTCGATGCTCTGGGGGAAGTTCTGGGCAGATAAGACTATAGTCTCGATGCGGAAAATCGCTTCTTCCCGGAGCCGGCCTCGAAATCGATCCAGGCGCCGCAGGGGAATCCGCCCGCGCCTTTCCGCTGGCCCTCCGGCGGCGGGGTCATATAATCCCCGAACATATGTTCCAGCATGCGGTCCCATCCCTGCGGCAGGGGGATCTCGGTGTCTTCGAACGCATGCATCACAGGCCTGCCGTAATCCTCTTTCCTGAAGATGTAGCCTTTGAATTCGGTGGAATACACCGTGGTCAGGCCGCATTTTCCGCCGGCCGCCATGTGGGCCAGCCTGTAGAACGCTTCATGCGTCCATTTCAGGCGCCTGTGTATGGCCGGGCTTCTGATGCGGTCCAGCGCGTAAATGGAAATGTTGTCCCCCCAGATCATGGCGTCTGCGATCGTCTGCCTGATCCTCCCCGAGGGATAATCCGATATCGGGAAGATGTCTATGAACGGCGCATCCCTGTTCCTCAGGCCTTCCTTCCCCTTCGCCAGGGAGATGACGTGCGGGTGGTTGTCCGCCGAGGGGATGTGGTAATAGTATTCCGAGGGGTCCAGCTCCCCGGCCAGAGCTCTGTTCACATCAGGAAGATCCCTTTCCCATACGGCCAAATCCACGTCGTCGTCCCAAGGGATGAACCCGCCGTGCCTGACCGCCCCCAGCGCGGTACCGAAATGGCAGTAGAATTCTATCCCGTTCCGCTCCAGGACCTCTTTAATGTCCTTGTACATCGAAAGGAGAGCGGTCTGGGTCTCGTTCATGGCATCACTTCTGGGTTTCGTTCCTCAATCCGTAACGGGCTTCCGATTTAGTATTGTTCGGTCGCCTATTCATCCCATGATCTTCGAGGCGATCCTTCTGAGCCCCTCGGGCATTATCGAAAGGAGGACTTCTTTGTCACCCTTTCCGGACGAGCGCAGCACGGCGAACGCGTAAACCAGGGACAGAATTGCGAAGAGCGGGATTATCGCCGCCCACGTCCCGGGTATCCAGATCGCTTGGGAAAGTGCCCACAGGCCTCCTATGCAGAGCGCCATGGCGCAGTATCCCCCGGCTATCGGCTTCAGATAGAGCATGACGGGGGCCCCCACCATTTTCGCCGCCAGAGGTATCGCCCAGAAGGTGAATCCCATGGTGCAGACGAACCATACCGCGATGACCCCGTCGACGCCCATGTCCGTGAAGCTCAGGAGGGCCGCTGTGGCTGCTATGTTAAGGATCCCGAACGCGAACGTGGGCAGAGACAGCTCCTTGACCCTCAGATATATCACGGGTATGTCCTGGAGCACGGTGTAGGCGCACACGGCTATGTCCCCGGCCAGCGCGATGGCCACTGCGGCCGAAAGATATCCGAATTCGTCCCCCACCCAGGCGTGAAGCACCTGCGGGGCGAACACGATGATCAGCGCCAGCGGCATGGCCATCATCAGCGAGACGAATTTCATCGAGACGGAGGTCAGCCTCTTCAGCCCGTCTATGTCCCCGTCTGAGTAGCACGCATACACCAGAGGCCCGAGGGAAGCCGTGATCGAGTAGCAGGCGGTGTGGATCATCGATACCAGCGACGCTATAATCGCCACTCCCGCGTCGGCTTCGGATCCCAGGTAGAGGTTGGTCAGGATCAGGGACGCCTCTATGTAAAGCAGGTTGCCGACGCGGTTTATTATGGCCCACGCGCCGAGGTTGCCCATGGCCCGGAAGAGCTTCCTGTCGTAGAGCTTCGGCGAAAGCCTCATCCTGGGATATTGGCGCTTGGCCGTTATCAGAACCAGGACGAGGAGTATGACGGACGATGCCAGGTAAGAGGCTCCGACATGGGCCAGTGACGGCTCGAAGAACTCGAACATGACCAGGATCAGGGCGACCTGCGAGAGCGTGTAGATCAGTCTGGCGGCATACCAGACATACAGGGTGTTGAACGCGGAATACACTCCGAAGAACACGGACGGGACCGCAGAGATCACCGACGCGCCCAGCACCATCAGGAACAGGGCCTGGACGTCGCCGGCGGCGTTGCCGCTTATGTCGATGGCATGCGGCGCCGCGATGGATATCAGAATCACCGCCGGCAGCAGTGCCAGGCATATCCTCAGGATCCCGAACAGAGCGGTGGATATCGATTGCGAGGCGTCATCCGTCTCTCTTATGGCCAGGGTTATGTAGCGGGAGTTGGCCGTGCCCAGAGAATCCGCCAGGATCATAACGTACGAGGTTATGGTGGTGGCCACGGGGATTATCCCGTACGCGACAGTGCCCAGCGAATCTATGTAGAACGGTATGAGCCAGATCCCGACCAGGGCCATGACCGCGGTGCGGACCGTGTTCGTGACCATGTTCAGAGGGGTCTTTTCCAGTGAGAATCCGCTGAAAGCCATCTTCGCACCAGGTTCACATCGGTTTGGGCAGCTTCTTGAGGTACATCACGTATCTGGACAGGGCGCCGGCGGGATACACGATGCCGTAGAAGATTATGAAGAGGTCCAGGCGGTCCAGCGCGGCGAAGATGGGGATCAGAACGATCATGTTCGTGAACGCCGCTGGGTTCAGCATGAAAAGGGCCGCGATGCCTTTCCTGCCGGCGAATCTTTTCCCTTCCACTCCGAGGGAGCCGTCGTTCCCGTCTATGGCCGCGTCCGGCATCAGGCGGTTGTAGATGTTGGTCAGATCTATTATCAGAACCATGGCGATCCCAGCCGCGGTTCCCAGGATAAGATATGCTATGGGATCGAATTCATAGCCGAATATAGGCCTTCCTCCGGATGCGAACACGGAATATCCGATGAAAAACATCAGCATCGGATACGTCACGCGATGGTTCACCCCGTCGAGATAGTCTCCGCGGGGGGATTTCAGACCGGTGTACCTGGCTACGGGCCCGTCGGTGCAGTCGAGGGCGTAGGCGATGACCCATGCGATCCCGCACAGTATGCTGAGGACGTAATCCCCGAAGTAGAATCCTACGGAGGCGAGGAACATCAGCAGGCCCCAGAAAGCGGTTATGGCGTTGGGTGTGGCGCCGATTTTGAGGCACAGCCCTCCGAGAGGGACGGCCAGGGGGTTGTAAACGTACCTCTCGGAAGCGTTGAGGTTCGAATGGTCCAGGCATTCGATATAACGGCGCCAGTCGATGCTCATCTTAACAGAACCGTCCTGACCGTTGTCTTTCTCAATTATATAACGGTATCCTCGTCCCCGCTGTTTTCCGGAAAGGTCTTCTCCCCGTTTCCGGACCTGCCGCGGAGATATATCGCGGCGATGGACGCGATGCCTACGTACTGCACGGCGAATCCCAGCACGTAGACCAGATTCAGGTGGTCGAAAAGGCCTCCGCTGCTGTCCAGGAAGACGAACATGCCGATTATCGAATCCAGGGACGGCCATCCTGTCCCCAAGGAAAGCGGCAGGAGATTCGTGGGCGCCGTGGATGCGAACACTATGGCGGAGCTGATCCAGATTATGATCCACGGCACGATGAACCTGCGGTCTTCCGTAGAAATCTGGATTGCCAGAAGGGGGATGAGGGCGACCAGGTACTGCGGCGCCGGGGGATACAGCATGCATAGCGTCATGCAGATGAAAGCGCCCGTGAACATCCTCTTCCTGAGCCCTTCCTTTCCGCCTTTGCCGACCCATATGCCGGCGAAGACTGTGGCGGCCGAGATGGCGGCATAGCAGGCCACCCGGGTGAACCCTTCGATCTGGGGCGCCCCTTCGGAGCCGTACGAGAATCCCGTGCGGTCCGTTATGAATCTGAAGCATTCCGTTATGTCCCCGGTCATGAGCTGCGGCAGGAATATCAGCGCCAAGATGCCGAATCCTCCGGCCGCCGCCATAAGGAAACGGAGGCCCGCTTTCCCGGATCCCTTTTCCGAAGCGAAGAAATAGGCGGCCATAGGCATGAACAGGAATACGGGGAAGAATTTCGTCGCCACCGCCAGCGCGAAGCACATCCCCATCAGGAAATATCTGTTGCCGATGAGGAAAAGCAGCGACAGCATCATGAAGGCGGCGCCGATGGAATCCGGCATCCCTATGATCCCGGAGGAACCCATGACGGTCAGGCTGAGCCATACCAGAGAGAATGCGGCCACGGAGCGGATGCGGTCCCCGGAAAGCTCCGCAGCCAGTTTCCCGGCGGCAAGCGCGGCTACGAGGTCGAACAGGATCAGAGGGGCTTTCGAGCAGTAATCGAACGCGAGAGACGTCACGATCGAAATGGTATGGTTGGGGCTCTGCTCGAAGAACGCTATCTCCGGCACCTTGACCCCCATCTCCCCTATCTCAAGGAAAGCGTTGGAGAACGAGTTCATAAGGCCGAGGACGTAGCCCCAGACCGGGGTGTAGAAGTAGCCCTCGATGTCATAGAGGCCTCCTCCGGCGTTGATGTTGCGGACCACGACCGCCCAATAGTTCGAATCGAAGACCAGCGCCAGCGCCATCATAAGCAGGCGCGCGGCCAGGCCGATCATGAAAACCGTCAGGAGCGGGTGCCCGGCATTCTCCGCCCAGCGGCGGAAGCGTCCCGCGGTCTTCTCAAGGCGCATAAAGCGTTCTCCCCCAATCGGTGTACGTCCCGCCCATGTATACGTAAAGATGGCAGGGCCCGGCGGAATCCATCGAACCTCTGGCCGTCCCTCTGGAGACTTTCCCCTCCTCCCAGTCCAGGACAGAGCTGTCAGGCCCTATCCCAGACGCTATCGTCTGCCCGATGTCGTCGAACTGCTCCAGGTCCGGGCCTCCAGCGAAGACCGTTATGCTGCCGCTTCCGAAAGGCGCCACGGCGACGGAAGAATGCCCTTCGCGGACGAATCCGAGCTGGAGGCCCCCTCTGAGGCCGAACAATGTCGTGCTGCCTTTGAGGGAAAGCGCATCCAGGAATCCGTTGTCTATGGTCTCCCCGGTTATGTACGATGCGATGTCTTTGCTGGACGAGTCGATCGCGTCCGCGCTTCCGAACAGGAGCTCCCCGCTGTTCCGGACCATGCGGAGCCCTTCCCCGTCCGAGTGGAATTTCCCGGCTTCGGAGCCCAGCCAGAACAGGCTGCCCCCGCCGCGGATCCATCTCAGAAGGGGGTCGCCGTCATTTCCCGCGTAAACAGATGACGGAAGCGCGAAGGATACCGACATTATCCCGGTCCCTTCCGGATCTCCGGCTGTATTCGCTATTATCTCCTCCAGGCCGGCGCGATCCACAGTCTCGGTCTGGCCGAAGCCTCTGAAGCGGAGCATCTGGGCTATCTGCTCCGCGGCATATCCCCTGTCGAACGCCAGGGGAGCCATGCCATCGGAGGCCATGGCGCAGGCTTCTCCGTAAAGGCCGTCTGCCTTCTCGTCGACGTAGATATACAGGCGGTCCAGGCGTTTTTCGCCGCTGATGAGAACCGCCGAATACACGTCCGATCCGCTGCATTCCACGGAGAAATCGACGTGTCCGTCCGACCATTCCGCCGATGCGCCGCGATATATGCCCGGGCTGTACGTGAGATACCCCCCAATCAATATCAATGCGGCGAGGGCTATCGCCAAAGCGGCATAATGGTCGGTGCCGGCCTTCATGTTCCGTTTCCCATCCGTATGGTCCTATAAAACCTGATTCGAAAGAATTCAGAAAGGCGCTGTCCCCGGCATCGGAGCGCATGAAAATCAGAATGAAAATAACGGGGGGATTTCCCCCTCCGAGTTTCAGAGCACCGTGGAATCGACGCAGGAGATCTCTCCGACGCCTTCCAGAGCGCCGATGGCCTCTTCGAGCTTTCCTCCGACGCCTTCGTCGGAATCGTCGATGATGAATTCGGCGGTGAGCTTCATCATACCGAAGAAAGCCTCTTCGAGACCGGTTTTCTGGAGTTTGACTCCGGCGGGAAGCACTGAGGGGAGCTTCTCGAGAACCTTCTTCATATCGACGTCGGGGTTCTCGGGCATTATTTCGTATTTGGCGAATAACTCTCCCATATGAGCACCTCACGGTCCAATGAATCCGCATTTCTTGCATTCGTAGGGGACGCCCTGGTCGCGGCACTGGTCGCACCTTCCGATCTCATACTCCCCGCACTTGGGGCATTTGAAGAAGGTATTGCCGTGGCCGATGAGCCTCTTACCGCATGAAGAGCATATTTTGTCGGCTGCCATAGTGCGTCCGATATGGCTACACCTATTTAAGAGAATAGCCCGTCTTTAATCTTTAATAATTAAAGAGAGGCCTTTCCGCCCGCGAGGCGGAGGGATACCGGATCCCCGGCCCGCAGATCTTCTCCGGCAGGGCCGCGCTCGGCATTGTTTGATAAGGGTCCACGCCTATTACGCCGCAGGTGCCATAAATGAAGATACAGGCGGATTGCATACCTTGCCTCATGAAACGCGCGCTGTTCCAGTGCAGGCTGGACAGCCGCATAGACGAATACGCTTCGATGGATGCCTGCGTCAAAGCTCTGGCCAAGGCGACGGGACCGGACAAGACCACCTCCGAAGTAGGGACGGCCGTCCACGAGGCCTCCTATTCCAAGATGCTGGTGGAGGACCCTTACAAGAAGATAAAGGTCAGCGCCGACAACATCGCCGACGGCCTCGCAATGCGCGCGCAGGGCCTTGTGGACGCTTCCGAGAACAGGTTGGGTACCGCCATCCTCATCGCCGCGGTCGGGAACGTTATGGATTTCGGGATCGACGCCAAGACTGTGGACAGCCCCGAGGATTTCGGCGAGAAGTTCGACGCGTTCATGGCGGAAGGCCTCGGCCTTTACGACCAGGAGCTCATCAATTCGCTGCTTCTGGGAGCCAGAAGGGTCGTGTACGTGTTCGACAACTGCGGGGAGTCCCAGCTCGACAGGATCCTCATCAGGGAGCTCCGCAAGAACGGGAAATACGTGATCGGAGTGGTCCGCGGGAAGCCCATCCTGAACGACGTCACCAAAGATGATGTCGAGAGGTCCGGCTTGGCCATGGATCTGGACGAGATATATGACACCGGCAAATTCTACGTCGGAATCGACTGGGAGAACGCGCCGGAAGAAACCAAGAACGCCGTGGCCAGCGCCGATCTGATAATAATGAAGGGCATGGCCAACTACGAGAGCGTTTCCGACCTGACAATACCGGTGCCCGTGATCCATATCCTCCGCGCCAAATGCGTCCCGGTCGCCAGATCCGTGGGCGTCCCCCAGGGGACCAACGCGGTGTTCGCCGTCCTCAACGGGAGGAGAATGGACAGATGAGGGTCCGGCAGGCCGTCATAATGGTGGGGGGCCAGGGCACGAGGCTCCGCCCCCTCACCGAGAGCTGCCCCAAACCCATACTTCCGGTGGCCGGGAGGCCCTGCATATGGTATCTCATGAGATCCATGGCCAGGGCCGGCATCGAGGAGATAATCCTGGCATGCGGCTACCGCTCGGAGATGATGGAGGAGGCGCTCGGCGACGGCTCCGATCTGGGGATAAAGATATCGTATTCCTACGAAAGCGAACCCATGGGAACCGGGGGCGCGCTGAAACTCGCGGAAAACAGGCTGGATCCGGTTTTCCTGGCCTCCAACGGGGATGTTTTCGCGGACATAGACCTCAAAGGGGAGGTCAACCGCCATTTCGGATCCGGAGCGGAGGTGACCGTCGCCCTCGTCCCGGTGCCGAATCCCTGGGAGTTCGGGGTTGCCCGCACCGCGGATGACGGCTCGATACTGGAGTTCAGGGAGGGCATGAAGGAAGGGGAGACGTTCTCCGACCTGATAAACGCCGGCGTCTACGTGGTCAGCAGGGATGCCCTCGCAAGGATCCCGGCGGGAAGATTCTGCGATTTCTCCAAGGAGATCTTCCCTGAGATCATAGCCTCCGGCGGGAAGCTCATGGGATACCCTCTGGAAGGCGTCTGGATGGACGTCGGCCGGCCGTCGGATTATGTCAGGGCCAATCTGTGCATGGCGTCCAGGGAGCCCGGGGATTCACTGTCGCGCATATCGGGCGGATCCGCGTCGGGCCCGGTGTTCGTGGGGGAAGGCTCTTTTGCAAGGGATTCCCACATCGATTCGGCCGTGATAATGGGCGGATCCGAAGTCATAGGGTCCCGTCTCAGGCGCGTTGTGGTCCTCGGCGGAAGCAGGATAGAAGGCGCGTCCATAGAAGACAGCATAATCGGCAGGGGATGCAGGGTATGCGCCGGCGCGTCCGTCAGGAATTCGGTGCTCGCCGACGGGGACGCGGTGGGCCCGGGCGAGACAAGGGATGACGGCAGGAAAGTCCGATCGGAGCTTTTTCGTCGTGCCGACCGGGTCCCAGATGTTCATGTCGCAGTTCCCGTTTTCGATGTATTTTTTGGCGTCCGAGCGGGCTTTCATCTCCAGGCGGCCGACATAAAGCATCTTAAGGGGATGGAATCCCAGGTCGCGGACCGTTCCGAACAGGGCTTTGAGAACGTATTTCCTGTTCCATGAAGGGATGTCGTAATCGTACTTCTTCTTCATGTTGCACTCGCCGATGTTCACGCGGGTCCTCTGCTTGAGGAAATCCTCCTCGGTCTCAGGCCCTCTGTTGTAGACTATCGCGTCCGGGGCGTAGGCGCATCTGTAGCCCGCCTTCTCGAGGTTCATCCTGATGAGGTCCTCGTCGGACTGCTGGTCCAGGGCCAGGCGCGTGCCTATGTCGCGGAACGCCACCAATTCCCCTATTTTGGGGTAGATCATGGCGAGGTTGTGGTGCATGCTCCACAGCATATGGACGGCGAACCCGATCCTGTCGTCCTTGCTGTTGGTGGGCACCGGGTGGCCGCCGACCATCCCCATCTTCTCGTCCTCGAACGGCTCTATGAGGCGCAGGAGGGACTCTTCGGTGCCGAAAATGTTGTCCGCGTTCAGCATGACGACCAGCCCGCACGTCTTAGCGTCCAGATATGCGTTTATGGCCGAGTTTTTCCCCTCTCTTTTCTTCTGGACGATCAGACTGATGTCTCCGTGCTCTTTCTGGAGCTCGCGTACTATGTCGTCGGTGCCGTCCGTGCTTCCGCTGGACACTATGATGACTTCTTTGACCCGGAATCCCGGCGTCTTCTGTGAATATATCGAGCTTACGCAGCGCGCTATGTTCTGCGCTTCGTTGTACGCGCATATCCCTATGGTGATGTCTGGAAGCATGGCAGAGACAGACCGTCCTATATTCTCCTATCATAAAATCAATGCGGTTTGCGGGCGGTCATGCCTCGGCCCGCCGGTTACGGCTCTTTCTTTTGTTTTCCGGCTTCTTTTTCGCGGACAATTCCTCCAGAAGGGCGGACAGGAACAGTTCGAGGTCGCGGTTGCGCCGGTACGGCGGGATGTTCAGCTTCTCCGCCGCTTCGATGGCCGGCTCCAGTCCGTCCAGGTCTCTGAGGGCGACCGCCCTTCCCATGGCTTCGACTTTCGCCGCGACTTCTTCCTGCCCGTCCGGGGTCCCGTCGGCGTTCCGGCATACGACCGTGCGGGGGACTAGGACCATCGGGATCCTCCTTTCGAGGCAGTTGAGGATGGTTCCGATCCCGGCGTGGCAGACCACCAGATCCGCTTCATCATATAGTTCCGACATGCCGCCGTCCGGGAGGAAATCGAAGCATCTGCTGTGGGTCCCCCTGAACCCGGTTCCGGCCACCTGCTGGACCACTTCTTTCCCGCTGCGTCCGGCATACCCGTCCATCCTCTCGAAAAGCGGGCCGAAAGGATAGTCGTTCATACCTATGGTTACCAGTATCAGAAGATCCCCCCGTGGTATTCCGCGCCTATCTGGTCCGCCAGGCTTTCCCATCTAACGATGAAGCGGTCGCAGAAGCGGCGGATGAAGGCGGCCGACCCCGATATCTCTGTGATGTTCGCCCCGGATTCTATGTAGATCGTATACGCGCCCAGGAATCTGCAGAGCGGGAACATGAATATGTCCGCGTGCCCCATCCCGGTGCTGATCAGAACGTCAGGCCTGTCGAAGAGCACTTTCGGGAGCGCTTTGGCCAGGGAGATGAGGAAGCGAATCCTGCTCTTCCATGGGGGCACCAGAAGAATTTTGGGCTCTTCCAAGCCGTCCGCGCGCACGCTTTCGTATGTCACGAACCTGCAGTCGTAGGCTTCCCATGCGCCTCTGAGCTCCATCATCTCCTGCAGATGGCCGCCCCAGCTGCACAGAAGATCAACGCGCATGACAATCCAACCGGGCGCTGGTATATGCTTTTGGCGGTTGGGAACCCCGTCCGGACGCCGGATAAGGGTAGTTGTTTTGGCGGTAAAGATTATTATTATATGAATAAGCGATATGTACTTATATATATGTGAATCACGTAAGCGGAGCGTTCAGTTCTCACGGGATAGGTCGGCTTTCCGTTTGAACCGGTTCGGAAGCCGGCGCAGAAGGTGAATCGATGGATGGGATACATTACAGCGCCAGAGCCCCCCTAAGAATAGGTTTGGCGGGTGGAGGAACGGACGTTGACCCATATGCTACCGAGAAAGGCGGCGTGGTCTTCAACGCTACGATTAATAAGTACACTTATTGCACGCTCATTCCGAGGGCCGACGGCGAGAGAACCGCCAGATCATCCTTCTACGGCAATTTCAGGGCCGATCTGGCCAACGGCCCGTTCGTTCTCGATGGGAATCTCGACATAGTGAACGTCGTGGCCGACCATTTCGGCGTCGACAGCGGTTTCGACGCCATAATGCAGTCCGAAGTGCCGCCAGGTTCCGGCCTCGGGGGATCTTCCACCGTCATGGTATCCATCATCTCCGCCTTCTGCGAATGGACCGGCGAAAGGTTATCCGCCAAGGACATGGCCAAGCTGGCTTTCGATCTCGAAAGGAAGAAGCTAGGATTCAAGGGCGGGCGCCAGGACCAGTATGCCGCCGTCTTCGGGGGATTCAATCTCATGAAGTTCAAGGGCGACAGCGCCGAGATAGAGAACGTCCGCGTCAGCAAGGACATAGTTGACGAGCTTCAGGCGCGCACGCTTCTGTGCTACACGGGCGCGACCCGCAACTCGGGCGACATAATAGACTCCCAGATGAAGGCTTTCGTCAAGGGGGACAACGAAAGGGCCCTCGACGAATCCAAAAGAATCGCCTCCGAGATGGCCAACGCCATCGGAAGGGGGGAAATAACCCGCGCAGGAAAGCTTCTCCGCGAATCCTGGCTGTTCAAGAAGCAGTTCTCCAACAAAATATCCAACAGCACGATCGACGGCATGTATGACTCGGCGCTGAAAGCGGGGGCCATCGGAGGAAAGGTCTCCGGCGCCGGCGGCGGGGGATTCATGTTTTTCATATGCGATTACGACCGCAAGTATAAGGTTGCAGAAGCACTGCAGGATGCCAACGAGAAGGCCATCGTCACGGATTTCATGTTCGAGCCGCACGGTGCGACTTCTTGGAGGTATCCGAATGAGTGATCCCATATCTGAGCAGCTTGCGACCAGTTCCAGCGTAATATCCCGCATAAATCCCGCCCAGATTCGCGCTGCGGCGGATGTGTTGGCCGAGGCCTTCAGAAACGGCGGGCATGCCTATTTCATGGGCAACGGAGGCTCCTCAGCCGATGCCGCGCATATAGCGGCGGAGTTCTCCGGAAGATACCTCATGGAGCGCCCGGCGCTTCCGGGGATCGCTCTTTCCAACATCGTCCCGGTGACGGCCATCGGGAACGACTACTCGTTCTCCATCGTTTTCAAAAGGCAGATCGAGGCCATGTGCCGCGCGGGAGACGTCGCCGTCTGCTATTCCACTTCGGGCAACTCCGAGAACGTCATTCTGGCGGCCGAGGAGGCGCACGCCCGCGGAGCCAAGGTGATCTCGTTCACCGGGGACTGCGGGAAGCTCAGGGATATCGCCGACGTCCCGGTCATAATCCCGTCCAAAGAGACCCCCCGCATCCAGGAGGGGTACCTCTGCGCGTCGCACATAGTGTGCGGCATCGTGGAGCGGGAGCTGTTCGGCAGTCGAGCGGTCTTCGTGGACAGGGACGACACCCTGGCCCCGAATGTTCCGTACTGCAGCGATCCGGATCTTTTCGTTCCGTACGGCGACGTGCCGGAAGGCATCGCAAGGCTCAGCGCCGCCGGTTTCAAGGTGATCCTGATAACGAACCAGTCCGGCCTGGGCCGCGGATACTTCGGGATGGAGGAGCTGGACGCGATCCATGCCAAGCTGCGGCGCACAGTCGAGGCCGGCGGGGGCCGCATCGACGGCATATTCTTCTGCCCGCACAGGCCGGACGAGAAGTGCGGATGCCGCAAGCCGCGCATAGGGATGGGGCTGGATGCCATAAGGAAGCATTCTGTGAACCCCCTCAGGTCGTATATGGTGGGGGATTCGGATGCGGACATGGAATTCGGCCGCCGCCTCGGGTGCAGGACTTTCAGGGTCGGGAACGGCGTCTCTTTCTCCGATGCGGTCGAATTCATACTGAAAGACGCCGGATGACCCGGTTTTTCCTCTTTCTCTTAACTTATAAGTATCCGTGCATAGGTTACACGGCAACGAAGGTGCAGCCGTGTATGTCATCTCGCTGATCGTCAAGAACGAGTTCGGAGTCATGCAGAGGGTCATGGGGGAATTCACCCGCAACAAAATCAACGTCGAGACGATCGTCGTCGGCAAGTGCGAGCGCCCCGGGAAATCCCGCATAGTCCTGTCCGTCATCGACAGGGCGGTCGCCGAAACAGCGATAGGCAGGCTCCAGAAGCTTCAGGACGTGTACGAGACCGAGCTGGTCCCGGAGTCCGGGCAGTCGGCTTACGCGCTGCTCTCCACTTCCAGCGGGAACGTCGGCGTCGTCGGCGGATCCGATCAGGTGGAAGAGCTCATCGAGCGCAGCAAGCCCGAGAGATACGTCAAGGCACTGAATGCACTTTAAGCTCCAATAAGGTGGATCAATGGATAAGACAGAGAAGATTTGGCTCAACGGAAAGCTCGTCGACTGGGCGGACGCCAAGGTCCATGTCCTTGCGCACGCCCTCAATTACGGCACCGGCGTCTTCGAAGGCATCAGAGTCTATCAGACTCCCAAGGGGCCCGCCGTGTTCAGGCTCAAGGACCATGTCAGGAGGCTGGTCGACGGGTGCAAGATGATGGGCTTCAAGCTCGAGTTCGGAGGCAAGGAATACGGCGAGAAGGTCATCTGCGAGGCCATCAAGGATGCCGTCAGAGCCAACGGGACGGCTGTCGACTACATCAAGCCCTGCGTTTTCCTCAGCGGAGAGGAGACCGGGCTGAACCCCGTCAAGGTTCCCGTTTCCTTCGCCATCACCTGCGTCCACATGGGCAATTACCTCGGAAAGGACGCCGACGCGGGAGCGAAGCTCATAACTTCCTCCTGGCAGAGGCCCGACAACCTTTGCGGACCCGCCGGAGCCAAGGTCAACGGGGCATATGTGACCTCAACCCTCGCCAAGAGGGAGGCGATCTCCCACGGAGCCAACGAGGCCGTCATGCTCAACTCCGTCGGCCACGTCGCGGAATGCACCGGGGAGAACATCTTCATGTACCGCCACGGGAAGATTCTCACTCCCCAGTCCGCCGAATCCATCCTCGAAGGGATAACCAGGGATTCCGTCATCAAGATCGCAAGGGAGATGGGGTACGACGTGCTCGAGACCCAGATCTCCAGGTTCGATCTCATCTCTTCCGATGAGGTCTGGATGACTGGGACCGCGGCCGAGATCGCGCCGGTCACCTGCATCGACGGAAGGCCCATCGGGACCGGGAAGATCGGCGAGGTCTCCCAGAAGATCCACGCCAGATTCCACGACATCGCCACCGGCAAAGTCCCCGAGTACGAGTGCTGGCTGGATTACGTCAACTGAAAATCATTTCCCGCCCTCCGGGGCGGTTTTATCATTTCATTCCGGAAGATCCGGCTCGGTAGGCCTTCCTGCGGCCACGTCTTCGAGGATCTTCTCGTATTTCGGGACGAATCTGCCGTAGGAGTATGATTTCGCCTGCTCCAGAGCCAGCTCTCCCATCTTTTCCCTCAGGCCGCCGTCTGAAAGGAGCCTGTTCATGGCTTCGGCCAGAGCCGCCGGGTCCTTCGGAGGCACGGTTATGCCGCCTTTGCCGACGGTGTCGGGCAGCCCGTTGACGTCGGTGCTGATTATCGGCCGCCTGTGGGACATGAGCTCGATGGCGGCCAATCCGAACGATTCGAACAGCGACGGCATCACGAAGAACTTGCAGCCGTCCATGAGGCGGTTCTTCTCGTCTTCCTCGACGAATCCGCGCATCTCTATCCTGTCCTGCAGCCCGAGGCGGGAGATCTGGCGCCCGAGGTTCTTGGATTCCGGCCCTTTCCCGCATATGATGAGCTTGGAATCGACGTCTTTCATGGCCTCGACCATGTATTTCAGGCCCTTCGTCTTGACTATGCGGCCGAGAGAGAGTATGTAATCCCCTTCCGGAGCGGTGTTCGTCTCTGGTTCCCCGGAAAGGCAGCACGGGACGAACGACGTCTTCTCTGCCGGCCATCCGCGCGCAATTGTCTCTTTCTGCACGTACCTGCTGACGCACGCCACATGGCTGAACGACGGCAGCACCTTCTTCATGAAGCGCCCGTCGTTGAATTCGGAAAGCTTTGCCGCGGCGCCGATGCCTTCCCCCCACATGTTGTGGCAGGTGAACAGCTTCGGCCCGGAATATCTGCCCAGAGCGCCGTTCCAGGACGGTGCCCAGCGGTAGTTGTAGTTCACGACATCGGCGTCCAGCGAGTCCAGGGCATCCAGGACCCCGGGCGTGGATACGTATGGCGGATTGTAGACGTCCATGAATCTGGATTTCAGGCGGACAATGCGGTATCCCGAGGGCGATTTTTCCTCTTCTTCGGTGTCCGGGAGCCTGGAAGTGAGTATGGTCACGTCATGGCCCTTTTCCGACAGGCGCTTCGCCAGATCGTCCATCCTGCGCTCTATGCCCCCTCTGTAAGGGAAGAAAAACGGGTTCACATCGACGAATCTCATGCCTTATCCCATCCGCTCTTTCTTTTGCGTATGTATGATGCGGTCAGGCTCACGGCGATCACTGCGAGCACGAAGACCACCGTGACCCTGAAAGCCACCGGTCCGCTGAAGTAAGCGTAGAAGTAGCCGGTCGCCAGCAGTATTACGCCGTATTTGACGATGCATCCGATCACTATGTAGACGGCGCATTTCTTGGGGTCCCACGAATCTATCATCGCGATGAACGCGCCGGCGAAGGGGATCATCGGCGCGATCCTGTTGACAAGCAGTATCTTTTCGTCGCTGACCACTAGGAAACCTACGTATCTGTCCACCAATGATTTTATCTTCTTCGGGATGCGGATGCGTTTCACGACGAAATACAGCGAGAACACGCCTATGAGCTCGGCCGCTATGGCCATGGCTATCAGGAGCACGCCATACGTCGGCGTCGGATTGTAATCATAGCCTAAGATGAAGAAAACTTCCGGGAGCGCCGGGAATATCAGGGCGTCTATGAGGAAAATCAGGAAGACGCAGATCAGAAGGCCCGCGTCCCCGTAATCCCCGAACAGCCCGTATATGAAATCTGATACCGTCCCCATATTTCATTTCCTCCCGGCTTCTATGAGCTCCGAATAGAGCTTTTCCAGGCGTTCCGCGGTTTTTTCCTCGGAATTGTCCAGAGCGGTGGCCAGAGAATTGCGTCTCACGTCGTCGGATGCGTCCAGGCATCTTCTGATGGCGTCCGCGCAGTCCTCCTCGCCACGGAACAGGAACCCGTTCTCTCCGTCGCGGATGATGTCATGGAAGGCTCTGGCATCGCAGCATGCCACGGGCAGCCCGGAAGCCATGGCTTCCAGCACCGACAGCCCCTGGGTCTCGAACCTGGAGGCCGAAACCAGCATGTCGGATGCTGCGTAGGCATAGTTCACGTCTTTATTCTCTATGTATCCCGTGAAAACGACTTTGTCCCCCATGCCGAGCTCCCCGGCCAGCCCCTTCAGCTCCGGGCCGGCGGGGCCGTCTCCGACGATGAGAAGCATGGCGTCGATGTTTTTCATGGCCTTTATGACCATGTCTATGTTTTTCTCGTACGAGAGCCGCCCCACGGAAGCCACGACCTTACCTTTCAGGCCGTATTTCTCTCTGAAGGCGGAACCGTCCGTGCCCGGATGGAATCTCTCGACGTCGGTCCCGGTGGGGATGATCTCCGTCCTTTTGGGGGAGGTCAGCGAAAGCAGCTCCTTCTCTATGCTGGGGCTCGGGAGGATCAGCGCATCCGTTCTTTTGACCACGGCGCGGATGTATTTCCAGGCGCATTTCTTCACGAATCCCATGTTCAGATTGACGGGGCAGTAGAAGTCCAGCACGTCTCCGACCATGGTATGGAAGGTCATGACGGAAGGCACCTTCAGCTGGCGGCTGTAAAGCAGGCCTCTGAGGGCCATGACGGCCACCCCGTGGATGTGGATGATGTCTATGCGCAGCTTTTCGAGCTTTCTGAGGGCCGTGGAAGGCATTATCGGTATGAAGTATCCGTCGTACGATCTGAATTTTATGGATTTTATGTAGATCACTCCTTCCAGGCGGTCTTTCTCTCCCGGGTCCGGAGCGACTATGAACACTTCGTGCCCTCTCTTCTCGAGGGTTCTCTTAGCGATGGAGACAGACGTGACGACCCCGTCCTTTGTCGGGTAATAGCTGTCGGTGACCATCGCTATGCGCATGAGTTCGGGATGATGATGGTTGATATAATGGTTCACCGGATGGCCGGCGGTCTTCCGGGCGCAGAGACCAATCGATACGGTTTTAATCTGAATCATCGTGCCTCGCGCATGGCAGGAAGGAACGCGGTGGCAGCGGTGTCGTGCGCCCTATCGGCGGCAGTCGCAGCCATTTCCTGCGCCAGAGGTGAATGGTTCTGGATGGCGGTCTCAGCTTTCGCTGTGTTCGCGCTGTTCTGCCACAAGGTTTTGGGGACAGACAGAGGGCTGCGCTCGGGATTGCTGGCATGGACCATCGTCCCTTCCGTCCTCCAGCTGGTTTTCATAGCCGCCGACGAATGGTTCCTCCCGCTTTCGGACGGCACCATCGTCCTCTCGGGGATACCTCTGTTCACGTATCTTTCGTCGCTGTCGATGTCCATCCAGAGCTTCGCTTCCGGGTTCGCGGTTCTGGTCGCAGCGGACGCCGCGGGGCGTTTCACGATAGGCAAAGCGTGGATGCTGGCCTTGTCCATGATGGTTACGCTCGCCGTCTCCGGCATCTTCATGTTCTACGAATATATCTGGATGTACTGCAACGGGTATCCTCTGGAAGGCTATCAGCTCCCGACGCGCGAGATCACCCACTGGGCCAACGGCCTGATAATGACGTTCTCCCTTGTCGCTGCCATCGTCGGTTTCGTCCTCTTCACGGCAGGATACTTCTATTTCAAAGGGGTCCCCAAGGAGTCTCTGACGGAGGAGACGGCATGAGGAAGGTCCCGTACGACGAGATAGCCTGCGTCGCCGTCTTCGCGGCCATGCTGACCCTCTGTCTGCACGCCTATCTCAACGGGTTCTGCCACGATTACGAGAGGAACACCGGGATATTCTGCAGTTTCATATGTCTCGCCCCGATAGCGATGAAGCGCTTCGGGATCCTCAGCCTTCCCGCCCCGTTCACGGTCCTCATTCTGATCGCGGTCGCCCTCCACGCGTTCGGTGTCCTGTATTTCTCGTACGACGAGCTGTATTTCTACGACAACATCACCCATTCTCTGTCTTCCGCGGTGGTCACGGCCTGCGTTTTCCTCACCATGCTGTGCTATCATGTGATGAGCGGGAAGGTTGACTTCGCCGGGAGATCCCTGGCCATTTTCGTGGCCCTGATAATGGTGGGGTTCAGCGTCTACTGGGAGCTTCTGGAGTACGCCGTGGATACGGTGACCGGCATCAACATGCAGTACAGCCCCATGGACACCATGCGCGACATGATCTGCAATACCGCCGCGTCGCTCGTCGCCTCCGCGCTGCTGCACCGCTATGCCGCGCGCCGCACCCCCGAGGTCGTGGTGGGCTCTCTGAACCTCCATCCGGCTCTGCGCAGGTTCATCGCCAACCGCCGAGGCCTCTGCGCGGTTGTTAAATAGTATCAGCAGATTGGGGCATTGCCTTACGAGGCCCGATGAATAATGACGGTGCGTTAAGCGCCAGAATGAGGTAGTAATCATGTCTATATACGTTAAATTCGACACGCCAAAGGAGCTTTCCGACAAAGCCTACACCCTCGCGGAATCCGCCAAAGACAGCGGAAAGGTCAAGAAAGGGACCAACGAGGTCACTAAGGTCGTCGAGCGCGGAGCCGCGTCCATGGTCATCATGGCCACCGACGTCGAGCCCCCGGAAATCCTCGCCCACATCCCCGCTCTCTGCGAGGAGAGGAACGTCCCCTATGTCTACGTCCCCAGCAAGGCCGAGCTCGGAAAGGCCATCGGACTCAACAAGCCTGCCGCATCCGTCGCCATCATGGACGTCGGAAAGGGAAAGGCAATCTGCGAAGAGATCGCCCAGGCAGTGAAAGCCCT